>Ga0190359_1001353_pt1 | contig 15509 bp, 15 predicted proteins | sample 48721823_MG_FD_161269 | JGI IMG/M metagenome (GOLD analysis project Ga0190359, IMG submission 161269) | Hydrothermal vent microbial mat bacterial communities from Southern Trench, Guaymas Basin, Mexico - 4872-18-2-3_MG | ecosystem: Environmental > Aquatic > Marine > Hydrothermal vents >... | reverse complement strand
TTTTTTCCTTTGATTGGCACAGGTTTTACTTTGTCCTTACAACAAGGGCAGTTTAATGTTCCTGGGTCTATATTGTGGGTGCTTATTATACTTGGGTACAAGCTTCTATAATCAAATACTACAATCTTTTCATATAGTCCTGGCTTTGGCTCAAATACGAATGCTCCTTTATATGTTTGCAACATCCTTTTTCTTAATTCTTCATGATGCGGTAGTTCGGGAGCAATTTCATTAAACCTTTGTGCTTGTTTTAGTAAGTATGATTCAACTAGCTGTGAGAAACCACTTCTGTTTATTTCATATATTGGCAATCCTACTATTTTGACTAGCTCTAGTATGGTGGGCAACATTTTTTTTGTCAATTCAAATGTTAGAAAGGAATCTTGTAGATTGTATTTACAATATTGTTCTAGCTTGTTGGGGCTGTTATCCCATGTTTCTGCTAGTTTATCTAGGTCTATTTCTATCTTATTTTCATTGATTAGTTCAGATGCAATAGCATTTAGATTTAGAGCAAATACATCCATTGATGGTCCTACTACTTTTTTTATGAATCTAAAGATATCAAGATGGTTTATTCCAACTATATTAGAGACTACTGTTTTTGATCTCTTAACACTTAATTCAGAAAAGTCTAGGCCTATGTCTAGTTTTATCTTATGTTTGTCCGCTCTTGTCTTGATATATGGCAAATCAAAATCATCAGAGAAATATCCTGTTAATATGTCTGGTTTGTAATTGTTTATTATTTCTTTGAATTTTTCAATTAGCTCTGCTTCATTATCTACAAACTCAATATAATCTAGCGTTTTTTTGAATTTTTTCCAAGTTATTACCTTTTTATAGCCCTCGCCATAAAGTGAGAGCATTATTATTGGGTTTTTTTCCGGGTTTATTATCTTCCCCTCTGGGTTGTAGGTTTCTATATCAAATGCTAAGATTCTTGGTTTTTCTAGAAATATTTCTTTTTTTTGAGATATTTTTTCAGCCTTCAGTACAGGAACCCTTAATCTTTCTTTAATAAATTCTCCTTCTGCTTCTAATATCATCAAAGGCGTTATATTCTTATCAATCAGGTATCTCTTCTTGAATTGGATGTCATATTCTGTAACAATCTTTAGAGAATCCCAATCTTTTATTATGTCTCTTATTATAGGGACATCTCTTGGTAGTTTTGTGTATATCTTTATTGCTTCTACATCCTTTCCTAGGAATTTCTTTTTTATTCTTTCTGTAGCTATTACTTCAGAAATCTCTTTGTTTTTTACTACCTTTAACTTCTTTAGTTTTTCTTCTACACTTTTTCCTTCCTTTGGGATTGCGTAGAAGTATGGTTTGAAGTTTTCATCTATTACACATACTTGTTCATTGTTTTTTGTTTTTCCGAATAAGTAAATAACAGGCTTTCCACCTGAAACTTTGTATGTTATGTCTATTGGGAAAAACTCCAATCTTTCTGGCATTAGTCCTTAGTAATCTAAAAATCTATTTAAACATTTTGAATAAACTTATTTTTTAATGGTGCTACTCTACGGTAGCAATATAATCGAAAGGTTTAAATATTACCAATCCTTTCTCTTTTTTAACATGATTGTAAAGCAAGAGCTTTTGAATAAACTTAAGAGCGATTTTATGTTGAATATATATGAAGTAAGACTATGGACTGTGCTTCTTTCTAGAGGTATTGCAACAGCTGGTGAACTTGCGGATATTAGTGGTGTACCTAGGAGTAGATGTTATGATGTTCTTGAAAGTTTGGAGAAGAAGGGATTCATTATAATGAAACTAGGAAAACCAATCAGGTATATCGCTGTTCCACCTGAGGAGATAGTAGAGAGGGTGAAAAAGAGTATCAAAGAAGATGCTAACTTGAGTACAAAGATGATTGAGGATATTAAAAAAACAGATATCTTTAGGGAATTGGAGTTATTGCATAAAACAGGTATTGAGAAAGTGGATGGAGATAAGCTTTCTGATTTTATTGTTGGAAGAGCCAATATTTATCAATTCCTGAAACAAATGGTTAGCAAAGCAAAAGAGAGTGTTTTGATAGTAACAACTGAAACAGGATTTAAGAGAAAAATAAAATTACTAAGTAAAATACTACGAAAATTAAAGAGAAACAAGGTAAAGATAAAGATTTTTGCTCCTATTCGCGAAAAATTAGATGAGAGAATTATTAATCTTGCAGATATAAGAAACAGGGATATTAATGCTAGATTGGTTATAGTTGATAATAGGGAATTGCTTTTTATGATTACTGAAGACAACTTGCCAAATGAGGATGATTCTGCTGTTTGGATTGATTCTGGCTTTTTTGTAAAAGCTGTTAGAAATCTCTTTTCACTAAATTAGGTATTAAATAATTCTAGAGCAGAAACTATCCACTTACTATTATCTTACCTTTCATGTATAACCTGTCCTTGTAGAAAACATCATAGTAGTAATGTGTTCCTGTTTTATTAAACGTATGGTTAAAGCTTTGTCCGTATTCTAATACAGGACTCCTAAGTTTTTCAGAATAAGAATAAAGCATGTGCTTTATGGGACCTGTTTCTTTTGGCTTGTCTTTGTGTTTCCATATAACTTTATCTCCTTTTTTTATTTTTAGTTGTTGCGGGTTTAACCTTATGTTCTCTATTGTTACTATCCATTCTTTTTTTGTTTTTTGTATTTTCTTACTTTCATTCTTTTCTTTTACTGTTTTTGTAGTTTCCTTTTTTTCAATTTGCTCTATTGGTGGTGGCATTTCTTCTTCTGCTTTTGTTATATTTTTGTGTTCTGTGGTGGGTTCTGTTATTATTGCATGGGTAACAGGTTCTTTAGAACAACCACTAATTATAGTTAGAGTTATAAACAAGATTAGGGCAAAGTAATATTCTTTCATACATAATTATAAAGGCTGATTGATTATTTAAATCTTTCTGTTAATACTACTGTTGAGTTATTAATTTTCCTTGTAGCCTTTGATTGTTTTTGCAATACCTTTTTAAAGTTTGAATTTCTTTGTTTCGTATAATGGGGGATTATATAAGGTGTAATGCGGATTTGCATTTGCATGGCTTATACTCTGGTGGTGTAAGCAAGAGCATGACGCCCAAGATAATAGCAGAGCAAGCCCCATTAAAAGGTTTACACCTAGTTGGAACAGCAGACATATTAAATGAAAAATGGATAAGGCTAATAAAGGAACAATTAGTTGAGATTGATGATGGGTTGTTACAATATAAAAATGGGACTAGGTTTATTCTGCAGACTGAAGTGGAAGATAATAGAAGGGTTCATCATATCTTATTGATACCTTCTTTTTCTAAGGTTTATGAGCTTAGGGAGAGATTCAAAAACAAGAGTAGTGATTTGGATAAGGATGGAAGACCCAAGTTACGGTTAAGTGCAGAAGAGATAGCAGAAATCTCTACAGAAGCAGAATGTCTGATAGGACCAAGCCATGCCTTTACTCCTTGGACAGCAATTTTTAAGGAGTATGACTCAATCAGTGACTGTTATGGTGACTATTCAGATAAAGTTTATTTTTTGGAGCTTGGTCTATCTGCAGATACAAATATGGCTGATAAGATTTCAGAGCTTCATAGATTAACCTTTTTGAGCAATTCTGATGGACATTCTCCATGGCCGAATAAACTTGGTAGAGAGTTTAATACTTTTATGGTAAAAGAGATTAATTTTGAAGAGATAAAAAGAGCAATAAAAAGAGAGGGTGGAAGAAAATGTATGCTTAATGTTGGTTTTAATCCTTTGGAGGGGAAGTATCACAAAACGAGATGTATTGGTTGTTTGACTTTCTTTGAGCCGAATGATGCCAAAAGGTTAAATTGGAGGTGCCCTATCTGTGGTAAGCCTATAAAGAAGGGAGTTGATTTTAGGATTAATGAGCTTGCTGATTTGCCTGAGGGAAAACACCCAGAGCATAGACCTCCTTATGTCCATATAATTCCCCTAAGTGAAATAATTGCATTAGCAACTAAAAAGGCTAATGCTTGGTCAATAAGTGTTCAAGAGAAATGGAAGACCTTTGTTAGTGCTTTTGGTTCAGAAATTAATGTTCTTTTGAATGCTAAAATAGATGAGCTAGAGAAGATAGATGCAGAGATTGCGAGGTATATACAGTATTTTAGGGATGATAAAATAAAATATATTCCGGGTGGTGCTGGGGTTTATGGAAAGTTGGTACCACCTAATAAGGAATTACCAAAATTGAAGAGATTTGATTCAATACAAAAAAAGTTGGGTGATTATTGATTGGGGAATTTAAAAACAAAAGATTTAAATATGAGCAATCTTATCGTCTAAAGTTAGTGTTATTCCTTTGTAAAATGGAAGGAGGTTAGAAAATGGCAAAGAAGGTAGCAAAAGTAGGTATAAAAAAAGAAGATGGGTATCTATACTTTGTAGATAAGAAAGGAAATGTTGCAAGAGCAAAGATGGCCAGAGGTAAAAAGAGAAAAGGAAAAAAGAAAATAGAGGTTGTAGCAAAAGTAGGAATTAAAAAGCAGAAGGGATATTTGTATTTCATTGACAAGAATGGAGATATTTCTTGTGCAAAGATGGCTAGAGGCAGAAAGTAAAGCCTATCTCTTGTTTTTTATTTTATATATTTTTATGTTTTATAGTGGTGGTGGATTATTCTGGAGACAGATAATATCATAATTACAAAGGCTAAAAGAAATATTCCATATGCCTTGTCCTTGCTTGTTGGAAAAATTCCTATAACGCTTCCTGTGATCGGTAATGGTTCTTCTTTAACTATTATCTTGCCTCGCCCTATTTTTACGAAAACTGCATCAAAATATCTATGGGTCCCTGGTTTTGTAAATGTAAAACTATAACTTTCTCCAGGGTAAATCTTCTTTCCGTAGAATAGTCTATCATAGGCTACTACTTTGTGTGGTACATTGTCTTTGTTTATCCAAGTTACATTCGTTCCTGGGGATATTATAATCTCTTCTGGATGGAATCTTAGGTTTTTTATCTCTATTATTGCCTCTTTTATTGGCTGGGTTTCTTCCTCGCTTTTGATTTCTTTTTCTGCTGCTTTTTCTTTTTTAGGTGTTTCTTCTTCTGGTATTTCCATCTGCTCTTCTTCAATGATTTCTTCTATATTGTATTTGGTTTCTTCTGCTCTTTCTTCTTTTGGATGAGTGTCTATTTTGGTGAAAGAGATAACTACAATAACAAATAGAATAACAACCATTGTTATGAGGATTGGTTTCCATAGTCTTGAGTCTGTATTCATATTCTACACCTTAGGGGTTGATATATAAATATGTTTTGTTTTTAATAAGTGTTTAAAAGAAATAAAAGAGAAAAAGATGGTTTGTTTATTCTGTTTCTTCAGCCGTTACCGTTACAGTAGCGCTCTTTTTTGTAAATACATCAAATATCTTTACTTTGCCCTCTTTGTCAAATGTTACTTCGTATGTGTCGCCTTCTTTAATTTTGCCTGTTGATTTTCCTCCTATAGTTAATAAATGGTCTCCTTCAACTGCCTTTAGCGTTAGTGTTGAACCAACAGTTGTTGTTGTCTCTGCCGGGTCAAACCCGCTTAGTGTCATGAAAATATCTCCTTCACTTGTGGTTGTTTCTTCTTCAGCAACCTCTTCAGTAGCTTCTGTTGTTTCTTCTTCAGCAACCTCTTCAGTAGCTTCTGTTGTTTCTTCTTCAGCAGTTTTTTCAGCTGTTCCTGCTTCAGAGGTTGTTGTTTTCTCTGGTGTTGTTGTACCTTCTTTTGTGGCACATCCGCTTATAATTACTATCATCAAAAGAGCAACTATATACCATGCTCTCATATTCCCACCTCACAGATTGTCTTTTTTGTTTTTAATTAAAGCACCTTTATATATCTTTTGGTTTTTGGCTTGGTGTTTTTATTTATCTTTATTTATCTTTTTCTTGTTACATCAACTTGTTTACAATATCTTTTTACGGGGCATTTTGAACAAAATGGGCTTATGGGGACACATATATTTCTTCCAAATTGAACAAATAATTCATTGAATTCATGCCAATGTTTCTTTGGAATTATTTTTTCAAGTTCTATTTTTGTTTTTTCCGGTGTTTTTGTTTTTACTAATCCTAACCTATTTGTTGTCTGATGTACATGGGAGTCAACAGCTATGTGGTCTGGTTTATTAAAGCCATAGACCATTACTATAGAAGCTGTCTTTGGACCAACTCCTTTTAATTTTATTAGTTCTTCAAATTTATTTGGGACAATTCCATTGTGTTCTTCTATTATCTTTTTTGATATCTCTTTTATTCTTCTTGCCTTTGTTTTATAGAATCCAACGGGATATATCAGTTTTTCAATTTCTTTGTTACTTAGTTTTAATATCTTTTTAGGCGTGTTGTATTTCTTCAGCAATCTTATGGCTGCCTTTGCTGTTACCTCATCTTTGGTTCTTAGACTTAGTAAACAAGAAACTAATGTTGTGAAAGGGTCTTTGACTACTCTTGCCCACTCTGAAACAAAAGGATATTCCCATTTTATTGCCTCTTTTTTTATTGCTTTTATTATTTTCTCAATTGTATTGTTTCTTTGTGACATTCTTTGCCTTATTTTTCTGCTTCTTTTACTAATACAATTAGTAATATAGCTGAGCATATTGACAATATGCTAGCATACAGAAATGGAGCTTGGACATTAATTCTGTGCCATAGGAGACCCCCTATTGAGTTTGCTGGGAATACCGTTACCCCAACAATAGCATGATATAGGCCTAGTGCAGTGGCTTTATTCTCTTTTGTTAACTCAGAGACAAATGCTCTTGAAACACCATCGGTTATTGCCATGAATAACCCATACAGGCCAAATAGCACCCATATTGTAGTGGGATTGGACACAAATGCAAATCCAATAGCTGTTAATCCAAACAATACTAGACCAGTTGCTAGTACTTTTTTTCTTCCAACCATGTCAGATATTCTTCCTGCTGGTATGGAAAAAAATGCATAGAAAGTATTGTAGACTAGGTATATAATTGGTATGAGGGCTATAGCTATTCCAATATCTTTTGCTCTTAGGATAAAGAAGGCATAGCTAAAATTTGCTAGGTTAAATATCGCTATTACCCATAAGAATCTCTTTAGATTTCTACTTAGGTTTCTGAATTTGAATTTGTGGTTTTCTTTGGCTTTATTTTTTACTTCTTTTACTCCAAGGATGAGGATTATTATGGCAATCAGTCCTGGTACTAGGCTTAGTAGGAATATAATCTTAAAAGCCTTATTTAAGAATTTGCGTAACAGGAAGAATGCGATTATTGTTCCTACAATTGCCCCCATAGTATCTAGTGTTCTGTGTAATCCAAAGCTCTTTCCTCTTTCTTTTTTGTTTACGGAAACAGCAATTAATGCATCTCTTGGAGCTGTTCTAATCCCTTTTCCTACCCTATCAATAAATCTTATCCCGAGGACATGTGTCCAGCTGGTTGATATTGCTAGTAGGGGTTTTGTTATGTTGGATAGGGTATAACCAAATAGAGCTAAGGATTTTTTTCTTCCAATTTTGTCTGAAATCCAACCTGAGAATAGCTTTAATATGGCTGATGTGGCTTCAGCAATTCCCTCAATAAAACCAACGATGGCCATATTTGCTCCTAGAATTATGGTGAGAAATAGCGGCAGTATGGGAAATATCATTTCAGAGCTGACATCTGTGAAGAAGCTTGTAAGTCCCATATACCAAACATTTTTTTTGCTTACCATTTTTTCTTGTGTTGTTTTTTCTTATTTATAAAATTACCTAAAGTGAAGGAAAACACGAAATCTTTTTAAATGCCCTTTGATTCTAGGTTTTGTGGTGGTAATATGCCAGAGCAGCTTAGCCTTATAGGAGGGACATCTAATTTTCAGTTGGCGAAGGAGATATCCAAGAACCTGAAGGTAAATTTGGTTCCTATAGAGGTCAAGAGGTTTAATGATGGCGAACTTTATGTTCATATAGAAAAGAGTGTTAGGGGTTCTAAGGTTTTTATTGTTCAGTCTACTTCCCCTCCCGTGAATGATAACCTAATTCAGCTTTTATTAATCGTTGATGCATGCAGAAGGGCTTCTGCAAAGGAGATAAATGCTATAATTCCCTATTATGGGTATTCAAGACAAGATAGGAAGAATATTCCTAGAGAGCCTATATCTGCTAAGCTTGTTGCAAATATGATAGAAAAGGCAGGCGTAGATAGAGTCGTGACATTTGACCTCCATGTTGATCAGATTCAGGGGTTTTTTGATATACCTGTTGATAACCTTGAAGCTATTCCACTAATTGCGAATTATCTATTGAATAAGAAGCTTAAAGACCTAGTAGTTGTTGCTCCTGATGTGGGTGGCGCGCGTAGAGCAAGGAAGTTAGCTAAAATCTTGGATACAAGGATAGCAATAATAGATAAAAGAAGGCCAGAACATGGAGTAGCTGAAATAGTGAATGTGATTGGGGAGATTGGCAATATGGATTGTGTTTTAGTTGATGATATAATCGATACTGCTGGAACTATTACAAACGCAGCGAGGGTACTGAAGGAGAAGGGAGCCAATAAAATTTTTGTTTGTGCAACCCATGCTGTTTTTTCTGGACCAGCTGTAGAGAGACTGGTAAATGCACCGATAGAAGAGGTTATAGTTACTAATAGCATAAACATTCTGGAGGAAAAAAAGTTTGATAAGTTAAAGATAATATCTCTTGCTGGCTTGTTGGCAGATTCTATAAGGAAAATCCATGAAGGAACACCTATGGGCGTTCTTTTTGATGAACTATATAAGAATATTGAAGAAAAGAGGAACAAACTAAAATGAAAGAAGAAGAAAAAAAATTGCAGGAGAAATATATTGAGATGAAGGTTATAGAAGAAAATTTAAACCAGTTGCAAACACAGGCAAATACAATAGAGCACCAGTTAGCAGAACTCTCTTTGGTTGTTAATAGTCTGGATGAGTTTAGTAAGCTGGATGTAGGAAAGAAAGTTCTTGTCCCTATCAGTTCTGGGATATTTTTTGAGGCTGAGATAAAGAGAACAGATAACTTGTTTGTGAATATAGGTGCGGATACTGTTGTGGCTAAAGACATCCCTTCTACTAAGAGGCTTATTGGGAAACAGATGGATGAAGTAAAAAAACTACAAGAGAAGATTCTCATTAATGTACAAAAACTCTCAAAGAGATACTCTGATGTTGAGAAGGAGCTTAGGCAAATCGCATCTAAGCTAGAGTAAAATGTTTAAATTTCTTAAAGAAAAGCTAAAAGGAACTATAAAGAAGCTTTCTGGTAGGATAGACAAAGAGGGAGTTACAGAGGAGACAAAGAAAGAAAAGGTGGGAGAAAGTTTAAAAGAGGAGCTTAAAAAAGAACAAGAAGAAAAGACAAAGGAAGAAACTAAGGAGAAAGAAGAAGAAAAAAAGAAGGGCTTTTTCTCAAAGATAAGGGCGGGCTTTTCTAGGAAGGAGAAAGAAGAGAAAAAAGAAGAAAAAAAGAAGACTGATGTTGAGAAAACAGAAGAGAAGAAGAAAAAAGAAGAAGATGAAGAAAGGAAGACGGAGTCTGGTTTTTTTAGAGCAATAAAGGAGAAGGTAACCACAAAGAAAATAAACAAAGAAAAGTTTGAAGAACTTTTTTGGGATTTGGAACTTGCTTTGTTGGAAAGCAATGTGGCTGTTGAGGTTATAGAAAAGATTAAACAGGATTTAATTCGGGAGCTGGTTGATAAGCCTTTGTTAAGGTCAAAGATAGAGGAGACTATAAGCAATACTCTGAAGAGGTCTATAGAGAACATATTAAGTATAGAGTCTTTTAATCTCTTAGAAAAGATAAATAAGAAACCTTATGTAATCTGTTTTTTTGGTATTAATGGCTCAGGGAAAACAACGACAATAGCAAAGATTGCTAAGCTTTTGAAGGACAATAACCTTAGTGTTGTTTTGGTGGCAGCCGATACCTGGAGGCAGGCTGCAATAGAGCAGCTTGAAGAGTGGGCAAAGCGTTTGAATGTTCCTATAGTTAAACACTCCTATGGTGCTGATCCTGCTGCTGTTGCCTATGATGGCATTGCGATGGCGAAAGCAAGAAATATTGATGTGGTTTTAATAGATACAGCAGGAAGGATGCATACTAATATCAATTTGATAGAGGAGATGAAGAAGATTGTCCGTGTTGCAAAACCAGATTTGAAAATATTTGTAGGAGAGGCTATCACAGGAAATGATTGTATCAATCAGGCAAAGGAGTTTAATGAGAGTATAGGCATAGACGGAGTTATACTGTCAAAAGTGGATGTTGATGAGAAAGGTGGTGCAGCTGTTTCTGTTTCTTATGTTACAAAAAAACCAATAATCTATCTTGGTATAGGGCAGGATTTAAATGATCTGAGAGAGTTTGATTCTAAATTTATTGTTGAGAATCTTGGGCTTGTTTAATTTTTATTATTCTTTTTTCGGTTATGATGATATTTACAGGTATATCGTTTCTTGTTTTTGGTATTCTATCTATTACTTGGAAGTCCATGCATAATCCGATAGCAAGCGCCTTTGTCTTTTTTAGAAATCTATCATAGTATCCCTTGCCATAACCAATCCTATATCCGAATTTGTCAAACACTATACCTGGGACTACTACTATATCATTTTTCTTTAAATTTGTTTTTCTTGTTTTTATTGGCTCTAATATTTTGTATTTTCTCTATGATAGCTCACTGAAACTCTTTATTATACAGGGGATTATGTTGGATTCAATTATCTTTGGGACGGATACAATTTTTTCTTTTAGGGCCTTTTTTATTGCGCTATGCGTGTGAATCTCTTTGTTGAACGAAACAAAGAACATTACTTTGTCTGCTTTTTTATACTCTTTTATGCTAAACAGTTTTTCCTTTGCTAAGTTGCCTCTTTTTATAATCTCACTTTTAGATAGCTTATTTCTCTTTGCTAGAAACCTTTTTCTTAGTTCTTCTTTTTTCATATATCCTTGTTACTTCAGTTTTGTTTTTATGGCTCTCTCTGATACAATTGCACTGTTTCCTGATGGATCTTCTATTATTATCTTTTGGGCTTGTTGGCCCCACATTATTTTTGTAATCTTTTTTAATAATCTCTTTGCTTTCTTCTTTTCTTCATTGTCATCAGACATTTCTTTTAAACTTTCTATCTCTCTCTTTACCCTGTTTAGTATGCCCTCTATATTTGTTATATAGCCTTGGGAAGCAGGACCAGGGGTTATTGTAGTAATATGGGGAATTTTTATTGTTGCCTGAGAGGATTTCACAACACGAACCTTCATGTCCTCTTCATTTTTTATTTCAAAAACATATTTACATGGTTCGTGTCTTTCTACAGCTTCTACATCAGCTTTGTGGTATTTGCACTCTGGATTTAGACAGGTCATAGAGAACAAGTAGACCCTGCCAAAATATGGAATTTCTCTTTCTGCTTCCATTAAGGTAAGCGTTTTCTTTTTGCATATTGGGCATGTCTGTTCTTTTAGCTCTTCTATTTTTTCAGGCATGCACTCTTATCCACTATAGAAATATTTATATGTTTCGATTTTAGCTGTTTAGTAGCTGTTTTAGTTAAGAAGCTTTGATGATGTTAGTTCTTTTTTGAGTTCTTCTTCTGTTTTTCTTAGTATTATGCTTATATCACCAAAGTGTTGTTGCTGGAATAGGTCAATCTTTCTTTGTGTTGTTAGGTGGAGTAATGGAACAAACACATAAATCTTATCTTCCTTGCTGTTTGATGGTATTAGTTTTGAGAATGTCAGGTGGCCTTTTTTATATTTTAAGAAGAATGATTTAATCTTTCCGTAAATCTCCTTTATTATCTCTGAGACATCTCTCTTTTTTTCTGGTATTGTAATATTTGTTGGTGGAGCATTCTTCAGAATTCTTCTTCTTTTGACTTCTAGGGCTCTTTCTAGAGCCGCCATTAAATCATATATTGAAACCTTCCTTTTTCTTGGTTGGGGTGTTCTTGGTATTAGGTTTTTTGGTATCTCTTCTTTTTCTCTTGGTTGTAGTGGCTCTTCAAAATCCAGGAGTTCTTCCTCTTCTTGTTGCGCTATTAGGCTATCAAGATAACTTATATCTTCTCCTACTAATTTGTTTGATTTGATTTTTAGTAGGATGGCTGCTGCTAACAATACCTTACCAGATATTCTAAGATCCAGCTTTTTTAGTTTTTTTATGGTTTCTATGTATTCTGCAGTAAGCAGTGATAGGTCAATGTCCCATGGATTCATCTGTTCACTTTTCACTAGCTCATATATTATGGAACGCCAAGTGATTTCATCCTTTTTTGTTAGTATTTCTAATATCTTTTCATGTGGCTTTTTTTCTTCTTTCAGTCTTTCTTCCATCTTTGTTATCCTTATAAATTTGCAATATAAAAAGTTTTTTATATTAAATGCTTAATCCACTAATCTTGGGCCCATGGTTTAGTGGCTATAACGTCGCCCTTACAAGGCGAAGGTCGCCGGTTCGATTCCGGCTGGGCCCATCTTATGCGCCAGTGGTCTAGTGGCTATGATAGGGCCTTGCCAAGGCTCTGACCCGAGAATCTATGGTCGGGAATTCAAATCTCGGCTGGCGCATCGGCTAGGGGAAATTCCTCTAGCCTGTTTTAAAATTATTTTTTGTTTTACAGATATGAACTTTGATAATTTCAAAAGAGATTGCTTGGCTAGAGCGGATAAGAGTAAGAAGAAGTCTATTGATTTAAAGATAAAACCATTAATAGATTTTATCAATTCTTTGCCGAATTATTGCACTACAAGTAGTTGTTCTGGGAGAATTTTGGTTATAGAAAAGAGGTCTTATAAGAAACAGGAGTCAAAGTGGCTTTTTGTTTCTCATAAGCCTACTAGTTTTTTGGATATTAAAAAAGCACTGCAAAAAACGAGTGGTGATGTTTGGTTCAAGCAAGAGAGTTTTATACTACATATCTGTTGTAGAACACTAGAAGATGCAAAGAATATTCTGGGAGCCTCTAGGGATATAGGAATCAAAAGGGCAGGTATAATCTCTTTGGGTTCTAAGATTATGGTTGAGGTTATAGGTACTGAAGCAATAGAGGCATTAATAGCTAAGGGTGGTAAATTGCTGGTGGATGATAATTATTTGAGGATTTTAACTGAAGAAGCAAATAAAAAACTAGAAAGGAATAGCAAGAGGATAGAATTGTTTTATAATGAAATAAAGAAGATTACTTCTTCTTGACAATAATAACTATCGTTCCTATAGCAAATATAACAAGTCCGCTGAGGATTATAAATAATATTGCTATTAGTGTTAGGTATTCTTGTGTATCTCTAAAGGAGATTTTTGTTGGTTGTATGGGCCTTGGTTTTTTTATCGGTTCTGTTAGCTTGATAATCTCTACTGGTTCAGCTTCTACATGTATTTTTTCTGTGAGGCATTCTTGAACTTCAAGATAGATTGTTTTTTCATCTGCGAGTTTATCGTTGTAATATACCTTAATTCCTATTGGATATGTTCCTGTTTTGACATCTTTGTCTATTTTTAGGTTATATATGCTTTCAAAGATTGAGTCTTCGTCAGAACCTTCTTCTAACTCTATTTCTTTTTCACTTATTCCAATCCCTAGTTCTTTACTTTCTATTTCTATTGAAACATCATCTTCATCTTTGCTTCCTATGTTTGCCACCCTAATATCTAGCTTTGTATTCCTATTGCAGTTTATTACTCTTGGGCTTATATCTGCTTTGTCTATGATTATGCTGTGTTTTTCCTTTTCAACATTAAGCTTTAATTCCCATGTTTCCTCATGGATTTTTCCATTTTCGTCTTTTCCTTCAACATCTATGACTACATTATAGGTGTCTTCGTCAACCAGTGTTGGTACTGTAAATTCTATGCTGACTGATTCTGTATCATCGGCATATATCTTGTCAATGTCAGCTGTTTCTTCAAGCTCATCTCCATCATCTATGTCTTCAATTGTTACAGTAACTTCCACATCCTCAATTGTTATATCTTCTGAACTAGAGTATTCATTTTCAATTTCAATATTGAATTTTATAGTTTCTTTTGGTTTTGCTTCTCTGCTTATTGTTTCTCCATCTTGGATGTTCTTAGCGGTTTTGTCTCCTATTTTAACATCTAAATCAGATATTCTTAATTTGCTTGCTTCTTCAACATATATTGTGGTTGTGGTTGATGATTCTTGATTGTTGTTGTCTTCTACTGTTAGTTTGAATACATATTTTCCTGTTGTGCTTGTGTTAAAGGATATGGTTGGGCTTGTTGGGTTGGACAAATCTACTGTTGGTCCTTCTTCTTGCGACCATCTATAGCTTGTTATGTTCCCATCGGGATCGTAGGAAGATAAGCCATCAAGGGTTATTATTGTGTTTGGCCTAACCCTGCTTGATGGAGATACTTCTATTATTGGAATAGGGGCTTGATTTCCTGGTGGTGGAGGTGGTGGCACTTCGGAACCAACTAAGAAGCTTGAAAATCCGGTTACATTGAATATTATAATGCCGTTGCCATCAGCATTTGAAGGTGGAGATATATTTACAATCTTGCATACCGAAGATGGACACTCATCTGTTATTTTTGTTCTGTCTGATGTGAATTCCTCTGTGTAATATATCTTTGGCTCTTCTTGGTATGTTAAGCCTTTAAGTGTTATTTGTGCCTTTTTGTTGAGAACATAATATTCATCTGAGTCATTTATTGCTGCTATCCCGTCTTGGATTATAACATGGTCTCCTAAGGTTATTATGTCTGATAAATCAACTGGTTCTAGGAACCTTATTTCACCTTCTCCTTCCATCATTAATGTTAGGTTAACATTTTTTAGTTGTGTTTCATTTAGGCTAGATAGGTCTGGGATGGTTGAGTATGGCTCTGCTATTGGATACATTCTTGCTTTTGGGTACCAGCTGTGTGAATATTGGTATCCTCTGTTGTCTGTGAACTCAACTTTGATATGGTAATCCTCATTTTTGAATTTGCCTTCAAAGATATACCTGCTTTGGTTGTTGTATTCTGGTTTGTTTTCTCCGTTTTCTTGCCATTCTGCTGTTGCTAAGCTCAATTCTGAAGGCAGGATAAAGCCAAATATTGTGTTTTTCTTTGCACTTATTATTGGATATTGTTCTGGGAAATAACTTACTTTGCAGTCTTCTATCTCTATGTAGCCCGTGGTTTCGTCTGTGGTGTTATACTTTGTCTTTGCTTGTATTGTTAATTGATATGTGCCTGCTGTAGCTTCTCTTGGGATGTTTATCGGAATTGTGAATGTTTTTTCATCATTATATTGGATTGTGGAGTAGTTTGTTTCTTCGTTTATTCCTAACTCTGAATTTCTGACAACAACTTTTGTTTCTTGGGCCTCTGTAAAGCCATCTATGTTTTTAACACTTGTATTCACTACTATGTCTCTTATACACTTTACTTTTGATGGCTTGACACTGGTTGATGTTATTAGTATTTGATGTGCCTTGCTTTGTATTCTAACTTTTGCGCTCCAATTTGCATATACCC
>Ga0190359_1001352_pt1 | contig 15511 bp, 17 predicted proteins | sample 48721823_MG_FD_161269 | JGI IMG/M metagenome (GOLD analysis project Ga0190359, IMG submission 161269) | Hydrothermal vent microbial mat bacterial communities from Southern Trench, Guaymas Basin, Mexico - 4872-18-2-3_MG | ecosystem: Environmental > Aquatic > Marine > Hydrothermal vents >... | reverse complement strand
AATACAAAAAAACATAAAGTAAAGAGCCAATCCAATAATACATCATTTCAAAGCTTTTGTAAATAGCTGTTTCAGCTGATTAGGGTTAGCTCTGCCTTTCGTCTTGGCCATGGCTTGGCCTATTAAAAATTGCAAAGCATTTTGTTTTCCTTTTTGAAAGTCCCTTACTGCTTTTTGATTTTCTTCTATAATCTGATCTATTATCTGACTTAGCTCTCCTTTTCCAACACTCTCCAATCCCTTATCTTTAATTATTTCGGAAGGATCGCCTCCCCGTTCAAACATCTCTCTCAAAACAGTTTTAGCAATTTTACTCGTAAGCTTTTTTGTATAAATTAGATAAATAAATTCTGAAAAATTTTCAGCCGTTATCAAAAAATTTTTATCTTCAACTGATATATCTCCCATCAAACCAACTAAATCAGTTAAAAGGTAATTTGATGAAATTTGAGCAAGCTTCTTTTGGTCTAGCTCCCCCCTCTTGCCTGATTCCATCCACTCTTTGAATTCTGAGACAACCTGCTCAAAATACTCGCTCAAATCCTTATTGCTAACAAAAATTTCTATATCTTCTTCCTTTAGTCCATATTCATCTCTAAATCTCTGCCTTTTGTAAACGGGCAATTCAGGCAATTCATTTTTTAACTCTTCAATTTGAGATTTATTAAATTCCAAAGGCGGCAAATCCGGCTCTGGAAAATAGCGGTAATCAGGAGCTCCTTCCTTGCTCCGTTGGGCAAAAGTTTCCTGCTTATCCTTATCCCAGCCCCTAGTTTCTTGAACAACTTTTTTATTGCTTTCTAAAAGTTTAATTTGTCTCTGGATTTCATAATCGATGGCCTTTTTAACAATTCTAAATGAATTAAGGTTTTTTACCTCTACTTTAGTTCCCAGTATATTGTCTTTAGAAACAGAAATATTGGCCTCTAGCCTCATCTCTCCCTTTTCCATATCAGCGTCAGAAATGCCCAGATAACGAAAGATTAACTGCAACTCTTTAGCAAAATTATAAACTTGTTCTCCATTTTCAAAATCGGGCTCAGTAACTAACTCCATTAAAGGAACACCCGCCCTATTAAAATCAACAAGGGTCTCGTTGGCCTTATGCAAAAGTTTGGCAGTATCTTCTTCTAGATGGATTCTCTCAATTCTTATTCTTTTATCTTTTAAATCTAAATAGCCGGCTTTACATAAAGGCAGGGCATATTGAGAAATCTGATAGCCTTTGGGCAGGTCAGGATAAAAATAGTTCTTGCGCTCAAAGCGAGATTGTTTGTTAATAGCACAATCCAAAGCTAGGCCTGCTTTGACAACCATTTTTACAGCTTTTTGGTTTATCACCGGCAAAGTGCCTGGATGGCCCATACAAACAGGACAAACATTAGCATTGGGCTCTTCTTCCAGAGGATCGTTCTTACAGGAACAAAACATCTTGCTTTCAGTTTTTAGCTCTGCATGAATTTCTAAACCAATTGTAGCTTTATATTCCATATTTTTCTATTTTAACAAAATTAATCATTTTGACAATGAAAAAGAGCTCGGTTAGACTATATTTATGAGTAAAGAAGTAGAACAATTAATAGCTCAAGAACTAGAAAGACAAAGAAATTCTATCAATCTTATTCCTTCAGAGAATTATGCCTCTAAAGCCGTGCTCAGAGCCAACGGTTCTGTGCTAACAAATAAATACTCAGAAGGAATGATTAATAAACGATATTATCCTGGCAACGAAATCGTAGACCAAATAGAAGAGCTCTGCCAAAGAAGAATCAAACAGCTGTTTAACTTAAATGATTATTGGAGTATCAATGTCCAGACCCTTTCGGGCACACCAGCCAACTTAGCTGTTTACCTGGGGCTTTTAAAACCTGGGGAGAAAATACTTTCTATGGAACTTTCAGCGGGCGGCCACTTAAGCCATGGCCATAAGGTCAACGCCAGTTCCCTTTTGTACGATATTGTCCACTATTCAGTATCAGAAAAAACCGAACAATTGGACTACGAAGAAATTGGAAGAATAGCTAAACAAGAAAAGCCCAATATTATTGTCTGCGGAGCTACGGCTTACCCTAGAAAAATAGACTTTGAAAAATTTTATGAAATAGCCCAACAAACAGGAGCTTATCTTATGGCAGATATTTCTCATATTGCCGGATTAGTAGCAGCTGGCCTGCATCCCTCTCCCTTTCCTTTTGCTGATGTTATAACCTCAACTACCCATAAAACCCTTAGGGGCCCTCGCTCGGCAATTATTATTTCCAACAAAAGAATCAGCAAAAAAATTAACAGAGCAGTATTCCCGGGTATGCAGGGCGGACCCCATAATCATACTATTGCCGCAAAACTAATAGCTTTTGAAGAAGCGCTAAAGCCGTCTTTTAAAGAATATCAAATACAAATAATAAAAAACGCCAAGGTTTTGGCTGAATCTCTAAAAAAATTAAAGTTTAAATTAATAACTGGGGGCACTGATAATCACCTTATTTTAATCAACTTGAAAGGAACAATTGACGCCAGCAAAGCCCAGGATTTATTAGAAGAGGTTGGTATTCTGGCTAATAAAAACACTGTGCCCGGAGACAGTCATTATTTTAACCCTTCTGGCCTAAGATTAGGCACTCCCGCCGTAACCACCCGAGGCATGAAAGAAACAGAGATGGAGATTATTGCTCAATTAATTTACGATACCCTTTTTGGAAAAAAAGAAAAATCTAAAGTAAAAGAAGCGGTGCAAAAACTCTGCCAAGAATTCCCTATTTACCAATATTAAACTTTTGATAAGCGTTTTCTAATAAATAAACATCTTTTATCCCTGCGGCTATCATTTTATCCCAGCAATCCCTGCAACACCACCAATGGCCATATAAATAAAGATCTGCCCCTCTCGTATCCAGTTGGGCATTTTTTATTGCTTGAGCCTCGGCATGTCCTTGCTGAAGGCAAACCTCTTTGCATAAATAATAATCCTCCCCTGTTTTGCTGCCCCTCGTTACCCTAGGACACTTTTCCACCTTCTTGCCAGCATTAGTTCCTCGTCCAATAATCTCTCCATTCTTCACTATAACTGCTCCGGTCGGCTGCTTAACACAACCGCTTTTACTGGCAATTTCTTTGGCAGCAATCATATAGGGATTATCCCCTTTTACAAATTTTATTTCTCTTCCTTGAGGCAAATAAGGATAAGGAATTTTTTCCATTAAACCTTAAATTGTTCTTTTAACTCTTCTAGTTTACCTTGTTTGATAAGCTCTATCTCTTCTTGAGCGTCACTTTTGGCAGCTAAAGAATAAGGAGCTGACTCTTGATATTTAGCATCTTTAATGCCGTGCTTTTGAGCATCTTGCTCGCTAATCGGCGAAGATAAAACATGAAAAACAAGCTGGCAAACGCGTTCGCCAGGATAAAGGCGAATAATCTGGGTATTAGTATTGTTTACAATAGGAAGCGCCATATATCCCTTATAATGACTGTCTATGGTACCGCTGAAAATCAAAAGCCCTCTTCTAATAAGCGAACTTCTTGCATGCAGCATTGCCATTAAACTATCATCAATTAGACTTACTTTTTCCAGAGTAGAAGCAACGACAAACTCTTTTGGCAACAACTCAAAATACTGTCCCTGTTGAAGTTTAATAAGATCCATACTATCTTTAGAGCCGGGTTCAGTGTAATCAACATTTAAACCCATTCTGCCTTTATCGTTTATAATCCACTCTTTAGGGTTATAAAAACTCCAGCCGAGCCGCAAATCAATGCCATTGGGTTGGAGCTGAAACTTATCCACTTTTGGCTCAAACTTTAAACTGCCCTGATTAATTTTTTCTAAAATATCTTGTTTAGATAAAACCATATTTTTAATTAATTATTTTATAACTTTATAACCTAAAAGCACGCTACTATTATTTAATTTTTTAAATTCAATTAATTCAAGTTGAAGTAAAAAACTTTCAATAAAAAGAGAAATTCCCTTTCCAAACACTAGGGGTTCAATAGTTAAAAATATCTCATCTATAAGCCCAGCTTTTAAAAATTGAGAGTTCAGATAAGCGCCGCCGCCCAAAACAGCTGATTTATAACCCCTTGCTTCTAAATCTTTGACCACTTCTTCTACCTTGCCAGAAACATACAAAACATTTTCATAATCCTGCAAATTTTTCTCGCTAAAGACAACATTTAATCGTCCCAGAAGCGGCTTTTTAAGGGTTTTAAAAGTATTCTCTCCCATTAAAACAACCTTATGCTTTTTAGAAAACTCTTTGAAAAATTCCTTATCCTCTTGAGAAGTCCAGTCAGGAAAATGAGCTTGATTTTGGGCAATCTTTCCATCAACAGTAACAGCCATTACTAAAATAATCTTCATAAGACAATTTTTAATCCTTTAATAGGGGGCATTGGATTATATTGGGACTCTAACTTTTCAATAATTTCCTTAGCCAATTGTTCGTCCCCTTTTTCAGCTCTATCAAACCAATCTTTCTGGCCTTCCAGAGTTATTGGCGGGTGATTATTTTCTCGTTCCATAATTTCCCAGGCAGCTTGATAATGATTATCATAGACATGAGCATTGCTAACCGAAACAGTAAGCTTGCCTGTGCCTACTCCCAATTTAGCCGCTAAAATCCTCTGCAAAAGAGCAAATCCCGCTATGTCGTGAGGACAGCCCAAAATCAAGTCATTAGATCTGATAATGAGATGAAGATGAAGTTTGTTTGCAATGATATTAACTGTAAAAGTATAAGGGCAAGGGACATTCTTTTTTTTCTCGCCCATTGTTCTGATATCGTCATTGGGATCCCAGCCGACCACTACGCCGTGCCTAGAACTAGGATCCTCTGTCAACAAATCAATTAAGGCCTTAATCTGATCTTTATCAAAATGTTTGCGCCAACGATAGCCATAAGCAGTAGAAACTTTTCCGTCCTCATCTAAAAAATCATGCCAAATTCTAGTAAACTTACTTAAAAAAACCTCTGGGTCCTTTTCCCCCATTAAAAACCAGATTTGCTCAGCCACAAATAATTTAATCGGAATTTTACGCAAAGTTAACAAAGGAAAACCTTGGTCTAAATGAAAAACAACGCCCGCTAGGGCTTTAGTATAACAATCTTGACGCTTGCTATAAATCTCAGTCCCTTTATTCATTACTTCCCAAAGGACTTTCTTATACTGCTCATCAAACTGAGTCATAAAAAACTACTTAATCACTTCAACGCCCATAGAACGAGCCGTGCCCTCAATAATTTTCGCCGCTTGATCAAGATCGTCAGTATTTAAATCATCTATTTTTTGCTTGGCAATCTCTTGTATTTGCGCCTGAGTTAGCTTAGCTACTTTTTTTAAGTTGGGCTGGCCCGAACCCTTTTCTATACCAGCCATTTTCTTAATTAAATCAGAAGCCAAAGGCTGTTTCAGTCTAAAATCATAACTCCTGTCTTCATAAACAGTTATTTCAACTGGAATTACTACTCCCTGCTGATCTTTTGTAGCATCGTTAAATTTTTGGCAAAACTCGCCAATATTTAAACCATGCTCAGCTAGAGAAGGACCAATAGGCGGAGCCGGACTAGCTTGTCCTCCCTTAATTTGAATTTTAACTTTAGAATGAATTTTTTTAGCCATGTTATAGTTTTTTAATTTGTAAAGAATCTAACTCCACTGGAGTGTCTCTCCCAAAAAGGTTGATCATCACGGTCACCTTTCCCTGCTCCTGATCCAGTTTGGAAACCTTGCCCTCATAATCCTTAAACGGCCCGTCAGTAATCTTCACCCTATCGCCTATTTGCACATTAATCTTATAACTAGGTTCCTTTTCACCGCTTCGTTGAAGAATATTTTTAATCTCTTCTTTGGAAACCGGTATCGGCGTAGTGCCAGCGCCTACAAAACCGGTAACATTTGGAGTGTTTCTGACTACATACCAAGAATCATCAGTAACAATCATTTCTACTAAAACATAACCGGGATAAATTTTTTCTTCTACTGTTTTTCTTTTTCCGTTCTTTATCTTTATTTTCTTCTCCTTGGGAACTAAGACATTAAATATCTTGTCTTCCATCCCAAGGGATTCCACTCGATGCCTTAAATTAGCGGCTACTGATTCCTCGTATCCGGAATAAGTGTGAAGCACATACCAATTTTTTGTTTTAGGAATAATTTGTTTAGGCATATTAAGAAAATACTCTTACTAAAAATTTAACACCTGAACTAAAGATAAAATCAAGGCCGCCTAAAAACATAGATGCCGCTACTATTATTGAAATAACAATAAGAGAATAGCGCATTGTCTTTTCTCGAGAAGGCCAATTGATTTTTTTGCCTTCAACCCTAACTTGCTTTAAATAGATAATTAATTTTTTCCACAAATCGGTAAATTTCATATTATTTTGTCTTTAAAAACCCCTTCCAGGGGTCTTACTAAAAGAATAACCCCAGGAAAGCTATTTGTCAACTAAACATCTAAATTCTTAACGCTTTTAGCATAGGTTTGAATAAACTTTTTTCTGGGAACAACCTCTTTTCCCATTAAAGTATCAAATACCCTATCAGCAGTTTTGGCGTCGTTAATGGTAACCTTTAAAAGTATCCTGTTTTCTGGGTTCATGGTTGTCTCCCAGAGCTGCTCAGCATTCATCTCGCCCAAACCTTTATAGCGTTGGATTCCTATATTCTTCAAGTTAGCTTTTTGCATATCCTCTATAATCTCTTTTTTGTCAGCTTCGGTGTAGGCATATTCTGTACGATTTCCCGCCTTTATTTTGTAAAGCGGAGGCTGGGCGATATAAAGATAGCCATTTTTAATTAGTGGCTTAAAATATCTAAAAAAGAGAGTTAAAAGCAGTGTCCTAATATGAGCTCCGTCAACATCAGCATCAGTCATAATTATTATGCGATGATACCTTAACTTGGACAATTCAAAATCCTGGGCAATGGCCGTACCTAAAGCGATAACTAAGGATTTGATTTCCTCAGAGCTCAAAATTCTTGTTAACTTTGCTCTTTCAACATTTAAAATCTTCCCCCGCAAAGGCAAAATTGCCTGAAATCGTCTATCTCGACCTCCTTTAGCGCTACCTCCGGCACTTTGTCCCTCCACAATAAAAAGCTCTGATTCTTCAGGATTTTTAGAAGAGCAATCAGCCAATTTTCCAGGCAAAGTTAATCCCTCAAGTATTCCTTTTCTCAAGACGGTCTGCCTTGCTGCCGAAGCCGCTCTTCTGGCTTTGGCTGCTAATAAGGCATTCTGGATAATTGCCCTAGCATCGGCCGAATGCTGCTCCAAAAACTCTATTAAGGCCTCATAGGTTGTTGTTTCTACAGCTGACTTGGCCTCTGGATTGCCAAGTTTGGCCTTAGTTTGGCCTTCAAATTGTGGCTCTTTAAGTTTTACTGAAACTACAGCATTAATGCCCACTCTAACATCTTTGCCGTTAAGCATTTCTTCATCTTTTTTAAAATAGTCATTGTTTTTAGCATATTCGTTTATCGCCCTTGTCAAAGCAGTCCTGAAACCAGTGAGATGAGCACCGCCTTCGGCTGTAAAGATATTATTAGCAAAACTCTCTTCATAAGTTTCTTTTTCTTGAGTATATTGAAAAGCCGCCTCTACCAATATATCATCCCCTGTCTTGGAAACATAAAAAGTATTTTCATGAATAAAATCATTCTCGCCGCACAAGTATTTAACATAAGACCTTAAACCCCCCTCAAAATAAAACACATAATTAAATTCCTCTTCTTTATTCCTTAAATCCCGAAAAATAATTTTAACGCCTTTGGTTAAATAGGCTTGTCTCCTCAAGTGATTTAAAATCGTCTTCCTGTCAAAATCCAAGGTCTCAAAAATAGTTTTATCTGGCTGAAAAGTAATTTTAGTGCCGGTCTGATTTTTGGAACACTTTTTACCCTTCTTAATCTTAGACTTTGCCTTACCCCGAACAAATTCTTGAGTATAGATATGCCCATCTCGCCAAACTTCAGCTTTCAGCTCCGAAGAAAGGGCGCAGACCACCGAAACACCAACTCCGTGCAAGCCACCCGAAACTTGGTAGGTCTTTTTTCCAAACTTAGCGCCAGCGTGCAAAGTTGTCATTACTGTCTCTAGGGCAGACTTTTTAGTATCCTTATGAATATCTACCGGAATTCCGCGCCCATTATCAAAAACACTCACGTAATGATCAGGCATTAAGACAACCTCAATTTCGTCAGCATAACCGCCCATAGCTTCGTCTAACCCATTATCCACGCACTCCCAAATCAAATGGTGAAGCCCCTGGACTCCGGTAGAGCCAATATACATACCAGGCCTCTTTCTTACCGGATCAAGGCCCTTTAAAACAAAAATATCTTTTGCTGTATATTCACTTTTTTTATTACTTTTTACCATTTTAAAAAATTAATTATCGTCTTACCTGCCAACCATTTTCTCTTTCCAAGGCATAGATGATTTTCTTTTGCAATTCATCTATCTCTTTTGAGTTTAAGGTTCTGTCATTTGCCTGAAAAATTAAATGAAAAGCTAAGTTCTTTTTCCCTTCGGGCACATTTTGGCCCTCAAAAATATCAAACAAATCAGCATCTTGTAAAAGTTTTCCTCCTGCTCGATTCACAATGTTCAAAACTTCAACTACTTTAACTCCAATGGGCACTAACAAAGATATGTCCCTTACGGCAGAAGGAAATTTAGAGATGGGTTGATATTGGTTTTCATCTGTTGCCAGCTCACAAAGCTTGTCAAAATCTATTTCAAAAGCAAAAACCCTCTCTTTAATGCCTAAAGATTTTAAGGTCAAATCAGAAATTTTTCCTATAAAACCAATCTCTTGGTTGCCGGCTACTTTTATTTCTGCAGAATGTCTGAAGTCCCAATAAATCATTTCGCTCTCATCAGGAGTAGCGCCAAAATCATCGTAAAAACCTTCGGCCAAAGAAAGCGAATCCAACAATCCCTCTATCAATCCTTTAAGCGTGTAAAAATCACCTGCCTTAGCGCTTATCAGCCCGGCTAAATTCGTTTCTTCATTAATCCCCTTTTGTTGATTTCTAAAAACATTTCCCAACTCAAACAATCTCAATTCATTAAAATTCTTGTTATTCTCTCTGAAGGCGATTAACAAATTGATTAAAAGATTGGGCCTTAAACAATAGAGCTCTTTAGAATAAGGATTTTTTAATTCTACCAAAGGACCGCCAAAGTTATGCGCTTGTTCTTTGCTGATAAAGGAATAGTTATAAACCTCTGTGAAGCCATTTTCTTTAAAAAAATCCCTAACTCTTCGCTGCCAAAAGACCTTATCGTTACGCTTAGCTGGGGCAAGCGTTAATTTAGGCAGACGCTCTTCTAAGTTATTATAGCCATACATTCTTCCCACTTCTTCTACTAAATCCTCTTCGATCTCTATATCTCTTCTAAAACTGGGCACTGTAACAATGTTTTGGCTATTAATTGAAAAACCAAGAGCTTTTAAAATACTTTTAACCTCCTTATTGGAAATCTTTAACCCTAAAAGTTTTTCAATTTTCGTAAAGTCAAACTTAATTTTTCTCACTAATTGTTTTGCGGGATATTTGTCTACTCGGCCAGAAGCTACCTTGCCCTTAGCCAACTCTTGAATTAAAGAAGCTAATCTGTCAACAGCCCTTTCGGTCAATTCGCAATCCAAACCATGCTCAAAACGCAAAGAAGCGTCTGTTCTTAAATGAAGCTTTTGAGAGGCCCTCCTTATCAAAACGGGATTAAAGTTAGCTGCTTCCAAAAAAACATTTTTAGTATTTTTATCTATGGCAGAACTCTTCCCTCCTTTAATGCCAGCTATGGCTAAAGATTTTTTTACATCAGCAATAACTAAGATATCTTTATCCAGACTGTAATCATTGTCATCCAAAGCAGCCAGCTGCTCGCCCCTATTGGCTCTTCTCACAATTATTTTATTCTCTGCTATTTTATCAAAATCAAAAGTATGCAAGGGCTGGCCGCTTTCTAACATAACATAGTTGGCTGCGTCTACAATATTATTAATTGGCTCAAGACCCAAGCTTCTCAATCTCTCCTGCAGCGCTTTTGGAGATGGGCCTACACTTACGTCCTTGATTAAACGACCAGTATATCTCAAACAGTCAGCTTTATCCTTTAGTTCTACTTTAACTAGATCTTTTGTCTTTAACTCCTTATTCTCCTTTAAATTCAACTTATATTGTTTAAGCTTTAAACCAGTAATAGCAGAAATTTCTAAAGCTAACCCGTGATGAGACAAACAATCTGCCCTATTCGGTGTAATGTCAAGGTCAAAGATAAAATCAGCGCCTTTTTTCTCAACGCTTTCTACCTCAAAGCAGTGCACAGTCAAAAACTCAGCCAAGGTTTCTGCTTTGGGGAGCTTTTTAACAAAAAAATCTTGTAACCAGTTGTAGCTAAATTTCATAAAAAAATTTAATTTTCAATTACCAATTATCAATGAAACGATAAAAATAAGAAGATGAGCCAATGAGCTTTCAGGGCAGCTCTCGCAGGTCTGTTTGGCATGGTCCCTGAGTGATAACGAGGGGCAAACAGGCCGAGAGCGCAGGCCAGCAAATCTCGCTGGAGATTTGAACGGCCGGTGGGCTGAAAGCTTATTGCGAATGCAAGCAAGCGATAAATTATCTTCAGAACTGCTCTAAAAACCTTAAATCACTTGAAAAAAATAACCTAATATCATCTATCTTGTATTTCATCATCGTTAACCTGTCTAGCCCCAAACCAAAAGCAAAGCCCTGCCACTCACTTGGCACAAGGTTTACCGACTTAAAAACGTTAGGGTGGACCATACCAGCACCCGCCATTTCAATCCAGCCCCGTTGAGAACAAGTGCTGCAGCCCTTGCCTCCGCAAACCAAACACTGAATATCCACCTCAAAACTTGGTTCAGTAAAAGGGAAAAAACTAGGTCGGATTCTCAATTTAACTTCTTCTCCAAAAAAAGTTTCAAAAAACTTCTTCATTATGGCCTTAAAATTAGAAGCATTAATATCCTTATCAACCATCAGTCCTTCAATATGGTAAAAATTAATCTCATGAGAAGCGTCGGTGGCTTCATAGCGAAAACAACGGCCTGGAACGATAATACGCAAAGGCGGATTATGCTTTTCCATATACCTAATCTGAACCGGACTAGTGTGCGTTCTTAACAGCAAATTCTTTTTATCTTTGAGCCAAAAAGTGTCCCACATATCTCTGGCCGGATGGTCTTTGGGAATATTCAAAGCATCAAAATTGTGCCATTCATCTTCTACCTCTGGGCCTTGAACTACTTCAAAGCCAAGTTTTTGAAATATATCTTCGGTTTCTCTCCTAACCAAAGTAATAGGGTGAAGATGGCCTCTTAAAAACGGCCTGCCGGGAGCTGTAACATCAATTCCCCTCCCTTTGGACTTATTCTTTTGATTATCCAAAACATATTCTCTTTTTTTCAAGAGAGCTATAACTTCTTCTTTAAACCTATTGACTTCTTTGCCTCTTTTAATCCGCTCTTCCAAAGGAAGATTAACCAAAGAAGCTAAAATCTGAGCAACTTCACTTTTCTTGCCCAGATATTTTTTATTAATCTCTCTTAATTTACTCTCGTCCTTAGCTTCTTCAATCTCTTTTTTGGCCTGTTTTTTAAGTTCTAAAATTCTCATCATTAGTTTAATTTTACCTTATTTATGCCTCTTTTTCAACTAAAAAAAACGGGAATAATCCACAGTTCTAAAAAGATTGTCAACCAAAAACCCTTGATAAAGGGCTTTTAAGTCAGGCAATTAAATTAATAATTTTTAAGCTTTGCCACAACTTTTTTATGAATCTCTTCAACTGATAAAAGCTTCCCGTTGTCCACACAGTCAATTACTATATATTCTTCTGGATGCTCTTTGGCAACCTGAAGATACGATTCTAAAGCATTTCTTTGATGTTCTATATCCTGCTCATGCATATCCTGTTTTTTATCAATTAAATACAAGCGTTTTTTATGGGCCTTGATTTTAACTTTTATCCTGCCAGAAAGCTCTAAAGACAATTCTGGGGTTGTTTTTAAGATAAAAGTAATGTCTGGTTTGGGAATACCAAAAATATTGTATTCCAGATTATAAAGCCATTCAAAATAACGAGACCTCTCCTCTTTGTCTTTTATCTTTCCTCCTTGATGACCGATGTTAGAAGCCACATAGCGATCGCTTATTACAACAATCCCCTTATTAAGCATCTCTCTTATTTTAAAGGAAGCATCATACCTATCACAAGCATAAAAAATAGAAGCCGGTTTAGCTCCTACCTCGTTGGCAGTACCGTACTTCCCATTGAGATACATTTCTACCAATCCGGCTGATTTAGTGCCGTATTGAGGAAAATCAAACTTTGCTACCTTGCGCCCTTTTTTTTCCAAATACTGGACCAAAAGATTACTCTGGGTGCTTTTGCCAGAGCCATCTAATCCTTCAAAAACAATAAATTTTCCTTTTTTATTATCCATGTCATCTCTATGCTAACAGAAAAAAAGAAATTAAAAAATGTGGAAAACAAAAAACCGCTCTCGGCGGTATTTTGCGGGGACGACCGGACTCGAACCGGCAACCTCATCCGTGACAGGGATGCGATCTAGCCAATTGATCTACGCCCCCATATGCCGGTGGCTGGATTTGAACCAGCGACTTGATCCTTATGAAGAATCCACTCTGACCACTGAGTTACACCGGCGAATCTATGTCGCGGGGCCTGGAGTTGCACCAGGGTCTGGGGCTTATGAGACCCCCGAGATACTACTTCTCTACCCCGCTCTATTAAAACTTATGATAAACGATTAAAAAGCTGTTGTCAACGGCTTCTTTTTTGAAAAAAGTAAATCGTTTTTTTGTAAAAACTAAATCGCTCCCAGTTCTTCAAGCGCTTTTTTGTAAACAGCAATTATTTTTTTAGTATTTTTTAAACCAATTCCCTTTTTTGGCTCATCGAGCAAACGCTCGATATACTCTTTCACTTTTTTCAATTCCTCATAATTAGATAAAGAGCTGATATTCTTGCCTTTCAGCTCTTTTTCAAGCAATCTATTAGCATCAATCACTGCTAATTTACACTTAAGTTCGTTTCTAGTATTAACCTTGTCTAAAATCCTTTGCCAATCGCTTATTTGAACTTTTTGAGCTTCTTTAGGGATAGCTGGAGCCTCTTTTTGCTCCCCTTCTTCAAGCAAGCCAGCCCTAATTCTTCTAAGCAATTTAAAATCGTGCCACCAATCCAAAATCAAATAATTCTTGTAAGTGGCAATTTGAAAAAGCCAGATTATCGTAACGGCCAATAATACAGATATGCTGATAAAAATAATCCTTATGGGAGTCAATGCCCTTTGCAGGTCAGCCGAAACTATAATATTAAAAATTTTATCTAAAAGCCCTATTGAGTCCATATTTTTTCAATTTGCTTTGCAGTGCTTAAAAGCGCTTTATCTTTTAGGGCTGGAGCGATTAATTGAATACCAGCTGGCAGCTCATCAATTTTTCCAGCCGGCAAACTAATGGCTGGCAAACCAGCTAAGTTAGCCGGAACTGTTAGTAAATCCGATAAATACATCGAAACCGGATCATTAACCTTTTGGCCCAGCTTAAAAGGCAGAAAAGGAGCAGTTGGAGATAAAATAAAGTCTACTTTTTGAAAGGATTGTTCAAAGTCTCTTACTATTTTACTCCGAACTCTTAAAGCCCGCAAATAATAGGCGTCATAATAACCTGATGACAAAACATATGTGCCAAGCATAATCCTGCGTTTTATCTCTTCTCCAAAAAACCCACCTCTAGTTTTAAAATAACCATCAATCAAGCCGTTTGCTTGTTTGGAAGAACCATATTTTATTCCATCGTAACGGGCTAAATTACTAGAAAGTTCAGCCGGCATTATAATATAGTAACAGGCCACGCCATACTGAAGATGCGGCATTTCAAGCTCTTTAAATTTTATCCCCTGGGCTTGTAAATCCTTTATTCTATTTTCAACCAATTCTAATATCTCTTTATCAATCCCTTTCGTAAAAAATTCCTTTGGCAAACCAATAACTAAATCCTTTAAAGCTTTTCCTTTTCCTTTTGCTTTTGCTTCTTCTACCTCCAGACTGGTTGAATCAAACCTATCTTTCCCTCTCACTGCTTCAAATACTATTTCTATATCTTCAACCGAATTGGCAATTATGCCTATCTGGTCAAGTGAAGAAGCGAGAGCAATCAAACCATAACGAGAAATTGCTCCGTAGCTGGGCTTAAAACCAACAACATTGCAAAAAGAAGCCGGCAACCTTATTGAGCCGGCCGTATCAGAACCTAAGGCAAAACAAGCCATATCAGCTGAAACAGCAGCAGCCGAACCCGAAGAGGATCCGCCAGGCACATATTCGCAATTTAAAGGGTTTTTAGTACTGCCAAAAGCAGAATGCTCTCCCGAAGAACCGCAAGCAAACTCATCTAAATTAGTTTTCCCTAAAATAATGGCTTGAAGTTTTTCTAACTTACGGACTGCGGTAGCGCTATAGGGAGCCCTGTAATTCTCTAAAATCCTTGAGCCAGCTGTGCTCACCTCCCCTTTGACCAATATATTATCTTTAACAGCCAACGGAACTCCAGTTAAAAAAGATGGTTTTTTCTCTAATTTATCAATCTCTTCTGCCTGTTTGAGCGCTTTATCCGAAAATAAACTTAAATAACTATTGATGTTTTTATCCTTTTTTGCAATTGTTTCTAAATAATCTTCAACTAATTCCTTGCAGCTAAACTCTTTGTTAGAAAGACCCTGCGCTATTTTTTTAATTGAATATCTCATTTAAAAACCGACTTAACTTTAACAAAAGAATCTGTTTTCTCGGGAGCTAAATCAAGCAAATCTTTTTTTATCTCATTGTTTTTAAAAAAAGCTTTATCTTCTCTAAAAACATTTTTTAATAAAGAGGAATAGCAATAGGGCTCAACTCCCTTTACATCAACCTCTTTTAATTTGTTAATATAATCCAAAATCAAAGAAAGCTCTTTTTGCAACGATAAAAGCTCCTCTTTTTCAAAATCCAGCCTAGCTAGCTTAGCAATATGTTTTACCTCCTCAAAGTTCATCATTAACTCTTTTTTGCGGCTGGCGCGGAGGCTGTAATTCTTCCTTTTCAATCAAAACCTCTTCCAATTCATCTAAGTTTTCTAGAATCATACCAGCTCCACGGACAACAGCAGTTAATGGATCTTCAATAATTTTAGTAGGAATTTTGGTTTCTTTAGTAATAAGCTCATCTAGGCCTCTCAACAGAGAACCGCCGCCAGCTAGAAAAATACCTCTTGACATAATATCAGCCACTAGCTCTGGAGGCGTATTTTCAATAGTTTCTTTTATGGCCTCTATCATTTGTCTTATAGACCGATTGAGAGCGTTTCTAATATTAGCTTCGCCAACAATCACTTCTTCAGGCAAGCCAGTAATTAAATTCCTACCCCTAATAGGAGTCTCTTGCTTATTTTTACCTTGCTCATTACC
>Ga0190359_1001351_pt1 | contig 15511 bp, 13 predicted proteins | sample 48721823_MG_FD_161269 | JGI IMG/M metagenome (GOLD analysis project Ga0190359, IMG submission 161269) | Hydrothermal vent microbial mat bacterial communities from Southern Trench, Guaymas Basin, Mexico - 4872-18-2-3_MG | ecosystem: Environmental > Aquatic > Marine > Hydrothermal vents >... | reverse complement strand
ACTGGTAGCGGGGGCAGGATTTGAACCTGCGGCCTTTGGGTTATGAGCCCAACGAGCTGCCAGACTGCTCCACCCCGCAACGCATAATATATCAATGTGTCAGTCAGTTCATTCTCGCCTCTGGTGCCGGGGATCGGAGTCGAACCGACACGGGGCATCACCCCAACGGATTTTAAGTCCGCAGCGTCTGCCTGTTCCGCCACCCCGGCAGCCATCAAAAAGTCTATCATCAAATTGAAACCATGTCAAGAAAACAGACCTTTGTTTCCACACATCTGAACTGCAATGAGCTAACACTTTGGTGATCCGGAAAAAGTAAAATATCGCGCTGCAAATTAACGCTATATTTAACACTTTTTTTGCCACTTGACATTTTTTATAATATGTGGTAAATACATAGATGGAAAAACTTTTTTTCATTATCGCCGTGTTGGAAAATATTTTCTTACCTGAAGGGGGGATTTTCATGAGAAAGTTTTTGGTGATACTATCCATAGCTTTAATTGCGGCTTTTGTCTTCGGAAAAATCAACTTTGGCTCCACTCAAATGACACCTGCGGCTGAAAGGGAGTTCATGAACAGGAAGTTGAGTGAGTTTTCCAAGCAGTCAGGACTTGATGTCACGTTCTTGAACTTCGAATATCCTGAGCTGTTCAACCGAATCGAAGCAGAGCAGAAAGCTGGTAAGGTTGTGCTGAACCTCATCGCTGACCTGCAGGGCGGATTGTACACGATGGCTTCCAGAAACTTACTCGCAGATCTGTCAGATGTTGAGATTCCCAACAGAACATTCATAGAAACCCTGGAAAAATACGCTTTTGTTGACGGCAAGAAAATTTTCATCCCGTGGCTGCAGGCGACGTACGCCATGGCGGTCAGCAAGGAAGCTTTTAAGTATCTGCCCAGCGGTTTGACAGAGGAAGATGTCATAAAAGGGACAGAGAAGTGGACTTACGAAGCGCTACTTGAATGGGCGAAGAACATTAAGGAAGAAACAAAACAGGCACTTCTTGGCTTTCCTCTGGGACCGAAGGGTCTCTGGCACAGATTCCTTCACGGCTATCTGTATCCATCGTTCACTGGTGCCCAGGCTGTTAAGTTTGACAGCGTTGCGGCGGTTGACATGTGGAACTATCTCAAGGAACTTTTTGAATACGTGCACCCAGCGAGCACGACCTGGGACGGCATGTCGGACCCACTGCTTCGTAGAGAAGTTCTCATCGCCTGGGATCACACGGCGCGGTTGAAACCCGCTATCATTGAGAGGCCCAATGACTTTGTGGTTGTGCCTGTGCCACGTGGCCCAATGGGAAGGGGTTATATCATAGTTCTGGTAGGTCTATCCGTTCCAAAGGCGGCAGACGTGACTGAACCCAAAGAGCTGATCGATTACCTGACATCTCCTGAAATGCAGGTCTCTATTCTTGAAAACGTTGGTTTCTTCCCGGTGGTTCAGGAAGCGGTTGGAATAACTCCTGAAGGAGCTCTTAAGATATTGGCTCAAGGGGTTATCAATCAATCCGCGACAAAGGATTCCATCATTTCGTTCATTCCAAGTCTTGGAGGAAAGAGCGGCGAGTTTACTGAAACATATAGAATCGCTTTCAGAAGAATTGTTTTTGATGGTGAAGATCCAGCTAAGGTCATCATGGAACTTGGTGAAAAGATACGTTTGATGTTCAAAGAAACCGGCTCTTCGTTGCCAGAACCTGACATAAGTCTTTACTGATAATTTCAGAACACACAGGGTGGGCTTCGTGCCCACCTCTGTGTTTCAAAGGGGGACAACAGTGAGCAGATCTAAACTGATTCCCTTTTTACTGATTCTTCCAACGGTGGCGTATCTTGGAATCTTGATGGGATACCCCTTGGTTGAAAATGTGAGGTTGGCTTTCTCCAACCCAGCCGGAGCACTTGAGAATTTCAGATCACTGGTTTCAACCAAGGAATTCTGGCAAACTCTCACAAATACCCTGCTTTTAACGGTGTTCATTGTGCCACTTCAGCTTATTTTAGCTCTCGCGCTGGCTCTTTTCATCAACAAAAAGTTTCGAGGTTATACCTTTGTGCTCTATTTGATAACTATTCCACTCGCTTTGAGTGATATTACAGCTTCGTTGATGAGCTATTCCATATTCGCTCCAAGCGGTTATTTCAACAAGATACTGATAAACCTTGGAATTTTGGAGCGACCCATGTATTTCTTTGGATACTTCTTCAAAGAAAGGGCGTTCTGGATAGTGGTTCTAACGGAAGTGTGGCGCGCCACACCTCTCGTGTTTGTGATACTCCTTGCTGGTTTGCAGTCCATAAACAAGGAATACCTTGAAGCGGCTGACGTCTTTGGCTTTTCAAAGTGGAAGAAGTTCACCAAAATCACTCTTCCATTGTTAAAACCGACAATAATGTCTGCACTGTTGATAAGAACTATTTTCGCCTTTCAGATCTTCGGCGTTGTGTGGCTACTCGCAGGTAGAGATATCACAGTTTTAGCAGGTGAAACTTATTATTGGTACGTGTTTATGAACAACCCGAATATGGCAAGCGCATACGCCCTGATAATAGCGCTGGTGACATTTGTGTTCAGTGCTATCTACATTTTTGCGCTTAGATCGAAGCACCTTGAAGAGGGTGTGGGAACATGAAGAGATTGTTCATTATTTTAGGTGTAATAGCGATAGCGCTTTGGTTCTTAACACCTATATTCTTTATTATTGTCGCTTCTCTCACAACAACTTCGGATTATTACAATCCAAAGGTGATAATACCCTCGAGGTTCACATTTGAACATCTTTACAAGCTGTTCTTCACTCTCGGTGGTTTGAAGGCGACGCTGACCAGTGTTCAGGTGGCTGCAATCTCAATAGGTATATCTTTTCTGATAGGCCTTCCAGCTGGATACGCGTTTACAAGATACATTTTCCCGGGGAAAAACGCTATAAGGCTAATCCTTCTTTTGACGAGGTCGATCCCGTTGATTGTCATCGCTGTTCCCCTTGTGATCCTTTATTTGAAGCTGAATTTGGCAGACTCCATGATAGGAGTGGCACTCGCGCACGCTTCGATGATAATTCCGTTCGTTGTTTTGATAACATCAAGTATTTTCTCCAGCGTTTCAGTTGAATACGAAGAGGCGGGCATGGTTTTTGGCTTGACGCGATTTCAAGCCTTTGTGAGGATAACACTCCCTCTTGCAATTCCCGGATTAGCCGCTTCTGCGATATTCGCGTTTATAATGTCCTGGAACGAGGTATTCGCCGCGTCTATATTGACTATAAGCAACAGGACTCTTCCCGCCCATATTCTCAGCACGGCAATGGCCTCACCAGACTATTTCAAATTCGCGGCAGGCACCGTGATGGCTTTACCAGCAATGGTTTTTATCTTCTTCATAAGAAAGTATCTGATCACAATGTGGGGTATATCGCTGAAATAGGCAAAAGAGGTGAGAAGAGTGGCTGAAATAGTGATCCGCAATGTGAAAAAGTATTTTGGCTCTGTTAAGGCTCTAAATGGAATAGACCTCGAAATAAAAGAAGGGGAATTTGTCGTTCTCTTGGGACCTTCAGGTTGTGGCAAAACCACCCTGCTGAGGACGATATCGGGCCTTGAAAAAGTGACGGAGGGCGAAATACTCTTTGATGGAAAGCCTGTCATGAACCTGCCTCCAAAGGATCGAAACATATCGATGGTTTTCCAAAGCTACGCTGTTTGGCCTCATATGAAGGTGAAAGATAATATCGCTTACCCCCTGAAATTGAAGAAAATGCCAAAAGATGAAATAAATAAAAAAGTGTTATGGGCGGCGGAACTCCTCAACATCGCTGAACTTTTAGAGAGGTATCCAGCTCAGCTATCCGGCGGTCAAAGGCAGAGAGTTGCTGTTGCCAGAGCTATCGTTCACGAGCCACAGGTGCTTCTGATGGATGAACCGCTTTCAAATCTGGACGCGCTGCTGCGAGTGAGAATGCGAAGCGAGCTCAAGAAACTCCACGAGAGCATAAAAGTGACAACGGTTTACGTCACACACGATCAGGTCGAAGCTATGACCATGGGAGACAGAATAGCGGTAATGAAAGCCGGCAAAATCCTGCAATTTGGCACCTCTTCAGATATCTATAAATTCCCAAAAACTCGCTTCGTAGCCGGTTTCATAGGATCTCCACAGATGAACTTTTTGGAGATGAGCGTAATCTCAGATGAAGCGAATCTATTTCTTGAAGGACATGGCCTTAGAATTCCCATTAAAGCGACTCTGAATCGCGATAAGGTGATATTGGGTATTAGACCAGAGCATATATACGAAAAACCCGCGCAAGACACAATTAGGATAACCGGGCAAGTCTATTTCACCGAGAAACTCATGTCTGAAACGATAGTGCACATCGCGATAGTGGAAAGTCAGCGTCTTGTTGCGAGGCTTCCTGGAGATTTGCCGCTTAAAGAAGGCAGCTCTATTGAGCTTTTTATTGATACGAAGCACTTACACTTCTTCGATCCTGACACAGGTGAGAGGTTGAATGCATGAAATGCTGTGTGATATCACACACTCACTGGGATCGCGAGTGGTTTGCAGATGCGAGAATAACAAGCAAATGGTTGGTCACCACGTTTCAAAACCTCTTGAAAATTTTCGAAGAAAGAAAGGACTTCATTTTTGTTCTTGATGGTCAAACGTTGATTCTTGAGGATCTCCTCACTGAAGATGAAACATTTAGAGACCAGATAAGGAATCTTGTCAAGAAAAGAAAACTCTTTATTGGCCCATGCTACTGCCAGATCGACTGGAGAATCTCTCCTGAAGAAGCTGTTATCAAGAACTTTGAAATTGGAATAGATGACGCTCGGCAATTTGGCGGGCACATGAAGGTTGGATGGTTTTTAGATAACTTCGGGCACATTTCGCAGATTCCTCAAATTATGAATATGTTCAACTTGAACGGCGCATTTTTGTGGAGAGGTGTAAATCTTCCAGTTGCAAGGACCGAATTTCTTTGGAACAGAGACAAGGCAGGACAACTCTGGTGTGTTTTTCTTCTCGGAGGCTACAGAAACCTGTACAACTTGAAGCAGACTCAATCCCTCGCTGAAAAAAGACTTCATCACGAAATTGAGAAGCTATCATCGTTCACCTCTGGTGACGTCGTTCTCTTAGATGGCTACGATCTTGAAACTCATCCAGAAGATCCCCTGGAGTATGTCAGTGGTGAAAACGTTGTTAGAACTGATCCTGAAAGATTTGTGAATTCTGTTAAGAGCAGAAGAAAATCCCTGCCGGTCGTAAACGGAGAAATGATCAGCGGGAAGTATGCCAGTGTGTTTCCCGGAACTTTGTCAACAAGAGTTTATTTGAAGCTCGAAAGCGACGTAGTGTACAGGCTTTTGACAAGAACTGAAGTGTTGAATTCGCTTTTGGAAAAACATTTTGAAAAGAGCGTCTGGAAAGAGTATTTGAAAACCCTGAATCACGACAACATATGCGGTGTGTGCACGGATTTTGTGCATCGTTCTATGGAGAGAAGTTACAGAAAACTGTATTCCTTCCTTGCAAATGAATTCAGGAATTCCGCGGCGTCTTTGATTAGCAAAAGCGGTTTGGAATCGGGTCGATACGTTCTTTCGTTCAGCCCTTTTGAGTACGATGTGTGGTACTCAAATGAGAAAACATGCTACAAACTTCGAAGTTCAGGCATTGGTATTTTCAAAATAACTGATCACGATGCGAATAGAAAAGGCAAACGAGCGCTAAAGTGGAAAAATCGCTATTACCAACTGCACTTTGAGAAAGATGGATCCATAATTTTCAACGGAATCAAAGCTGGCGTGTTTCTTCTCGAAAAGGATTTGGGAGACACGTATTCATCGGATCCAAAGGAGATGGAGTTCGATGTCTGTGTTTTAGGCATACACATCGCAAGCTTCGGAAACCACCACATGATAGTCAAGATGAAGAGGAAAATATCCACTGCAGGTGGCTCCATAGTGACGGACGAAACGATTGTGCTCGATGAAACACCTCTTGTAAAATGGTCGGCATGGATTGACACCACCAGTATGAAATCTAATTACAGGCTCTCGCTGTTGATGGAGACAGATGATGACAGATCGACCATTTTTGCCAAAACTCCGTTCGATATTGTGAAGAGGCCTCGTGTTGACACGGATCTATTCTCAAATGAGCTTCCTCAAAGATTTAAGGGAGTGCTTCTTGCGGCTCGCGAAAAAGATACGATACGTGATTTTCCTTTTCAGGGATTTGTGTGCCTCAGTGATGAGAAAAAATCAACAGGTGTTTTCGCGAAAGCCTTAAGAGAATACTCAATTGACGAGAAGGGTGTCATCAGAATCACTCTTGTTCGAGCTGTGGATTGGATTGCTAAGGAAAAAGTATCTACACGCACCGGAGATGCTGGACCCAGAATTTTTGTGCCCGGTGCACGTTGTAAGGGGAAAATGCGCTTTGATTTGGCTTTTATCTCCATTAATAGTGATGTTCGCAGCGAAGAATTCTTCAGATGGTATCAGCTCTTTGAAAATGAACCAGTAAGAGTTGATGTTAAGAACTCTCAGGGGATATTAAGAGAGCTGAGTGTTTACAGCGGCAATCTACCTTACACGGGTGCCGTAAGTGTGCACAACAGGATCTTCCTGAGGGTATACAATCCATACAACAAGCGTGTTTCAAACTTAGAACCGGGGCAAATAGGGCTTTGTGAGGTTCATCAGAGCGTTTTTCCGAGCAAAACTGTTGAAAACACAGAATCCCGTATCTACGATATACCGCAATTTCCTGTGAAGAAGCGAAACGACAGTTTCAGCAAGAACGATCTTGTTAGAATCGAAAAACAACTGAGCCGTTTGGAAAGAAAAACAAAACTTCTGACAGAAAGAGTTTCTTCTATGAAAAGGAATAGCCTGTCGTTTCACAAAGCGATGCACAAGATACTTTCTTTGCAAAGAACACAACTGGAACTCAAACTTTCCCTGACTTTGTGTAAGGGTAGAACGATCGATCACATAGCGTGGGAATTGAACGAACTTCGATCAAAGAGGCGAACTTATGACTACATTTTGGAGTTGGCGGAGAGTGGAAGGAGCTGATCATCTGTGTGGAGTGTTCCAGAAGATGTTAGTGGTTTCTTAAGAGATATGGGGAATGTTGATATTGTGGTTGGAATTCCAAGCTTCAACAATAGAGACACAATAGGCTTCGTAGCCGAAGTTGCCGCGTGTGGGATAAAATCCACTGGACTGTCGGGGTTAATTGTCAACGCCGATGGAAAATCTTCTGATGGAACCGCTGACGCGTTTATGAAGTCGAAGACAGAAGATGTTCCAAAAATGTCTTACAGTTACATAGGCCCATCGGGCAAGGGAACGGCGATGAAAAGTGTTATGGAAGTTTCACAGATGCTCAACGCCAAAGTGGTTGTCTTTCTGGATTCAGATTTGAGAAGTGTTAAGCCGTGGTGGATTGAAAGGTTGGCTGTACCAATACTTGAAGAAAAAGCTTCTTATGTGGCTCCTCTGTACCTGAGGCATAAATACGACGGTACGATAACCAACACCATATGTTACCCACTCACATCCGCGCTTTATGGGATCAAAATTCGACAACCCATCGGCGGAGATTTCGGTTTGTCAGCCGAAATCATTCAGAAGATCCTTGAAAAACCAGCGGATATCTGGAAAAGCAACGTCGCGAGGTTCGGAATCGATATTTTCATGACAACAACCGCTTTGAACGAATCTGAAAGAGGTGTTTTTCAGGCAGCCCTGGGTGCTAAGGTGCACGATCTCAAAGATCCTGCCAAACACCTTGAAGGGATGTTCATGCAGGTTGTTGACACACTTTTCCGCCTTATGATAACTTACGAAGAACGCTGGAAACAAGTGTTTGATATCAATGAAGCGCAAATTTATGGAGAAAGTCCTCAGGAAAATATTGCGAAAATGACAATAGACGAAAACCTCCTGCAAAAACGAGCTAAGCACATGGTTTTCGAGACCGCTGAAAGATTGGAAAAATACCTGCCGAAGGAGCTCATTGAAAAAGTGCTACAGCAAGGAGTTATAAGTTGCGAAGAATGGGCTTCTGTTGTTTTTAACAGTGCTCTGGTTTTTAAACATCAGCCGTCTGAACAGATTATTAAAAATTTGATTGGCTTTTATTTTGCAAGAGTCGCAGGTTTTGTAGAGGAGACTGCGGGCCTTTCCTCTGAAGAGGCTGAAAGCGTAGTTGATCAGCAAGTAGATACTTTTCTCAATATGAAGCGCCGATTCGTTGAAAGGTGGTGAGAAGTTGATTTTCAACACGATTATGGGAATATATGAATCCCTGAGCTCTGTGGAGAAAAAAATAGCGGACTACATTCTAAACAGCCCTGATGATGTGATTCATTATTCCATAACAGAATTTGCTCACGTTGTTGGTGTGAGCGAATCCACTATATACAGACTTGTGCGAAAAATCGGATTCGATGGTTATCAGGTGTTCAAGATAGAACTAACACGTGACCTTAGCAGAACCGAGGAGTATATCAAGGGCTCGGAAGGAAAGCTTTCCAGTATGATTTCGGAAATGAAAAACTCAATGGAGCATCTCCAGGAAACACTGAAACAGGAAGATCTTGACAAAGCCGTTGAATGGATTATTGAATCGCGAAAAGTCATATTCTTCGGCGTTGGTAGATCTGGGGTAGTCGCTGATTATGGTGGGCTTCTGTTTTCTTTGCTGGGAATCCCGGCTTTTCATTACAACGATCCTCATGTTCAGGTGATAGTGGCGGCGGGTCTTGGAAAAAAAGACGTTGTGATATCTATAAGTCACAGTGGAAATATAAGGGATACCGTTAAGTCCACCTTGACTGCCAAGCAGGTTGGAGCAAAAACAATTGCCATAACTTCCGGAACCAAGTCTCCACTGACCAAAGTTGCAGACCTCGTTCTATACAGTCCAGCCACAAAATTCGAAAAGCACGAGTTTCTGCGCAGCAATCTTGGGGAGTTCGCCCTGACAGAGATCCTCTTTCGTCTCGTGCTTCAAAAAATCGCGAGTGAGAGGCAGGGCTTACTTGACAACGTTTCGGAGGTTCTGAAACCAAAGAAGTACACATCTGACGGTAAATAGCTAATTCTGGGGGTGTTAAGCATGAAAGTTCTCTTCGTAGCCGTCGATGATTTTGAGGACTTGGAACTGTTCTATCCTTACTTCAGGCTGAAGGAGGAAGAACACGAGGTACTCGTGGCGAGTGACAGAAAGGGGCACATCAAAGGAAAGCATGGCTACCCTATCACAATTGATGTGAAGTTCGATGAAGTTGATATAGAAAAGTTTGACGCGCTGGTCATTCCTGGAGGAAAGAGCCCGGAACGGGTACGGCTGAATGACGCCGCTGTGGAGATCTGTAGAAATATGTTTCTCAGCGGTAAACCCGTGGCTTCTATCTGTCACGGTGCGCAGGTGCTCATCTCGGCACAGGTGCTCGAGGGTAGAACTGGCACTTGTGTTGCCTCAATTAAAGATGACTTGATCAATGCCGGAGCCGAATACAGGGATCAAGAAGTTGTTGTTGACGGCAACTGGGTTAGTTCAAGACATCCGGGTGATCTTCATGCGTGGATGAGGGAGTTTCTCAAGTTGCTCAAAAAGGCGCGCTGATTTTCACTACGAGAACGTCTTTTTGTGACGAATGAGACTCCGAATAGCCCACTGCCAATATATCGTTGTTTTTCAGCTTTGTCGCGAAACCGAGCGATTCATCTCTTGGACCTCCATACGTTCGTTCCCAGAGAAGCGTGCCTTCCACATCAAAGCAAGCAATGTGAGCATCGAAGCGATGATCCTGGGTCCATGTTTGACCAACTACAACGAAACTTTCGCTATCAAGCTTTGCCATTGCGAAAGCTCTGTTGTCGTGGCCAGTGTCGAAGTTCTTCTGCCAGATGATATCGCCTGAGCTGTCAATCCGAAGCATGTACGCGTCGTAGTCTTTGCCAAAGGAGTTTGTCCAGCCAGCTACGATGAAACCACCGTCGTTAAGACAGATCCCCGCAGAGCCTTTGTCCCACTTTGGCCCGCCATAGACACGGCTCCAGAGAAGTTTTCCTGAATCTGCTACTCGTACTAAGTAGACATCAGACTTTCCCTTGCCAGTGGTTTCGTTTGACCCTATAACTAAGTAGCCATTTCTTGCATTGATAATCGAATTTGCCCATTCATCACCGGATCCACCAATGGTTTCCTTCCAGATGACTTTGCCTTCGCTGTCTACTTTCATGAGTAGAACGTCAAACCAATTAGAACCTTTGCGACCACTACCTCCCGCAAGAACAAATCCATCGTCTGATCTCACAATTCCCTGCGTCCATTCATCAGCGGCCACTTTGTAGTGTTTTTCAAGGATAATATCTCCATACCGGGAAACTTCCAGTAGAAAAACGTTGTTACCGCTGAAAGCAGAAAAAGCCCTCCCAGACAAAAGATAGCGCTGCTCGTCTTTCTGAACAACGCAGTTGAGATGCATCAGCTCGGTATTGGGAATTATTCTCGCTCCACGCATCTTCATACTGGGATCGATGTACAGCAGGAACAAATCTTCAGATTGTCCAAATACAATGTAACCCTCATCCGTTTCAAAAGCGGCTATTCCCACTTCATCACCGTCAAGATCGAAAACAACGGGCTGGGCAATGAGAATCGACGCCCAGCCCAGTACGAAGATGATCAACGAAGCAATGCGCTTCATGATTGTGCCTTGAAACTCTTTTCTCCGCGGATCTCTATGGGCTCAGTGAGCACTTTTTCAATTCTCTCAAGTGCCCAGTCAATTTCTTCTTTTTCTATCACAAGGGGTGGGGCAAAGCGTGCAACCTGTTCGTGAGTTTCTTTACAGAGAATACCGAGTTCTGCCAGCTTTTCACAGAAAGGTCTTGCGGTACCGTATTCTTCCTTTATCTCAACTCCTATGAGTAAGCCTCTGCCTCGGATTTCTTTCACGTAATCACTCTTTATTTCTCTCAAGTGCTTCATGAAGTACTCTCCCATTTCCTGGGCTCTTTCATCAAGGCGATCCTGCTGTAATACTTCAATGGCTCTGATACCGACCGCTGCTGCGAGGGGATTTCCCCCAAAAGTGGAACCGTGATCTCCGGGGTTCAGAACATCCATCACTTCGTCGTTGGCGAGCACCGCTGAAACCGGGTATACGCCACCACCAAGGGCTTTGCCGAGAATCAAAACATCTGGCTTCGCGTTTTCCCACTGCCACGCGAACATTTTTCCCGTTCGCCCCAAGCCAGTCTGAATCTCGTCCAACATCAGAAGGATGCCATGTCTGTCGGCTATCTTTCGCAGTTCACTGAGGTATCCCTCTGGTGGCACTATCACACCACCTTCACCCTGTATTGGCTCCACTAAAATGCCCAACGTGTTTTCGTCTACCGCCTTTTCCACCGCTAAGGAATCGCCGTAGGGAACAACCTTGAATCCAGGTGTAAACGGTCCGAAGCCGTCACGGTACTGTTGCTCTGTTGAAAAGGAAATGATGGTAATTGTCCTTCCGTGGAAGTTGTTTTCAGCGACTATTATGTTTCCCTGATCCTTTGGTAAACCTTTTTTGTAATGCGACCATTTTCTCGCAACCTTCAAAGCGCTTTCAATGGCTTCTGCGCCCGTGTTCATTGGCAAAACTTTGTCGTACCCACCGAATTCTGCGAGGATCCTTTCAAATTCTCCGAGCAGATTGTTGTAAAACGCTCTTGAAGTGAGAGTGAGCCTTTCCATCTGATCACGAAGAGCTGAAATGATCTTGGGATTTCTGTGTCCATGATTCAGTGCAGAGTACGCAGAAAGCATATCTAAATACCTTTTTCCTTCAACATCCCATACCCAGACTCCTTCGCCCTTTTCTATTACCACAGGAATTGGTTTGTAGTTATGGGCGCCGTAAACATCTTCTAACCTCATGAAATCAACACTCTTTGCCATTTTAATCCTCCTTCAATTAATCTGTTATCTTATGTTATCCTACTTATACATATTAGCACTCATTGCGTGTATCATTAAATCTGAACGTCTCGGTCTATTGTCTTTGAGGTTTTTCTAATAGGCAAGATGTGGTTCTTTCTTTATCACAAGTGAGTATGCTAAGGTATGCAGGAGTATGCATTTTCTTGTTCTTAGATCAAAAGGGGGGAAAGGAATGAAACGCTTTGTCATTTTCATTGTTCTGATGGGGACAGTTGTTCTGGCGTGGAACGGTCATGACAGTCTCACTTATCTCATTGTGACTTCAACTTTGAGCAACGCCCAAGAGATGGTAGAAATAACACCCTACAATTACGTCGAGAAGAGAGTTTACAACACTGAAAAGATGATTTTAGAAGACTACTGCGGTCAGTTTGAAAAACAACACCCCTTTGCCTGGAAAGGCGCAATTCTACCACCGGATCCCGAACCCGTGGACGGCAGAGTCCCCGTTTGGCAGATACTGACGATTTACTCATTTGAACCTGATCTTGGAATGGACGAAGGACTTGACTTATCACCTCTTCAGGGAATTATTGGAGGCAGTCAGGGTGTAAGACACATGAAGTACAACATACTCATGTTCGAGTTCTTTGAAGGAAGTCAGAGCTTTTACTACTTTGTTGATATGTCTCGTAAGGCTTTTGAGAACGGGGACAGATACTGGGGTTACAGGTTTCTGGCAAGGGCTATTCACTATCTTGAAGATCTCTCTCAACCGTACCACAACACCCCGGGCAGCTTATCCGAAATACTTCAAGTCGCCTTTGACAGTTCTGTGGCTGAGATGCTCTTCAATGCTCACTATTCCTACGATGAATACCTCGCATATCTTCTGTACAACGAAGACAAAGAAACAATCGCGGCAGTAACAGAAGCGGAACCACGATTTGTGCGCAACAACAGAGAGCTCATTCAAAGAGTTAGACTGATTGGACTGAACCACTTTGGAGCGGTTCACGATGAATTGAAAAGACTTTTTCAAACAACTCTTATGAATCGACAGCTCACTCACGAAGATTTCGCGCTGAGAGAAGACGATACGAGTCTTTTGAAAACGTACACCGTTGAGATAGTTTCGCAGTTTTCCAGTTTGCTGAAAGGCTTTCTTCTTTCCTTTTTAAAGCAGGTTGGTGAAATTTAAGGAGGGACGTCAATGGAGTATCGAAATATGGGAAATACTGGCTTGAAAGTCTCCCAACTTTGCCTTGGTGCGATGAATTTTGGAGGACCAACGCCGGAAAAGGATGCCATTGAACTGATTCGAGCTTTTGTGGATGCGGGCGGTAACTTCATTGATACGGCGAATGTGTACAGTAAAGGTGAATCTGAAAAAATCGTTGGGAAAGCGCTTAAAGGTATACGTGACAAGGTTGTTCTGGCCACAAAGGTTCATGGAAGGATGGGGCCAGGTCCTAACGACATGGGGAACAGCAAAGTCCATATACTCAGAGAGGTTGAAAACAGTTTGAGAAGGCTTCAAACTGATTACATCGATGTGTACTGGATTCACAGACCTGATCCTGATACTCCCATCGAAGAAACGCTCGAGGCACTCGACTATTTAGTTAAAAAAGGGTACGTCAGATATGTTGGAAGCAGCACATTCCCGGCGTGGCAAATAATGGAAGCTTTGTGGAAAAGTGATGCTAAAAATTTAGTTCGCTTCTCAGCTGAGCAGCCACCATACAACATCATTGAGCGTCAGATAGAACAGCGTGTGGTACCACTTTGTGAGAAATACAACATTGCCATTATCCCCTGGAGTCCCCTTGCGGGGGGATGGCTCAGCGGTAAGTACAAAAGAGGAATAAAGCCACCACCTGATTCTCGCGCGGCGAGGTATCCCGAGTGGATGAGTGTTGACGAAGCAAACCCTTTGGTGAAAAAGAGGTTCGACACCATCGAAAAACTCGAAGCAATAGCAAAGGATCTCAACTGTTCTTTAGTTGAGCTCTCCATTGCGTGGTTGCTCAGCAAGCCATTTGTGACAGCACCCATAATAGGCCCAAAAAATCTGGAACAGCTTCGCAGTTATCTGAAATCGCTCAACATTGAGATAACCGATGAAGTGACGGGTAGAATCGATGAAATCGTTCCACCGGGAACGTCACTCTGGCTTTGTCAGAACGAGAATTTCGTTGTTTAAAATCTGAGATCCCGAAGATAGAAAACGTATCTGTTAGATGAATCAGTGGCGGCTCTCACATGGTCAAAAAAAGCGTATGGACCCGAAAGAGAGTATCCAAGAACATCGGCGACTGTGTCTAAATCCTGAAAAGAAGTCACCCCATCAGGGAGGCGGCCTGAAAAGCCCGATGTTACTTCGCCGAAGTACTGCATTGTGTCTGACATTCTATCTTTTGAGCTTGCAAAATAGCTGACAGCCGCGCTAATGGACAAAAGCAGTACCATTGCTCCCACTGCCAGAACCAATAGACTGACAAGCAGTTCCACAGTTGAGTAACCGTGTTTCATCGTACTCTCAATCCTTCCAAAAGGGTGGCCCCAGTCATGGGAGATAGCCCTTGTTTGGCGGAATAAAGCCTTTTGTCGAATATGTTGAACTCTTTGAGCCCGTTGCTACCACTCCACGTTGGTGTGACGGCTTCTGAAGCTATGGAGCCAAAAATTACACGATAGCCCAATCCTTTAAAGTTGTTGTAGTCCACCTTCAATGTTGGAACATTGGGGCTATTCGGACTGCCAGGTTTTCTGTTTCGATCCCAGTACATTATAAAAGCGCTCATATCCATTCTTATGTTGCGTATGGAACCATCACTGTTAAGATATCCATCGTGCCATGGTGTCGATATATCAGCGGTTGTCACAATACTGACATGATCTTTGGTTGAATCCTCCTGAGCCAATTTTCCATACCACGCGTCCCAGAAGGTCTTTCCATCTATCGTTATAGTCGTTGTTTCTTCGGAGTCTACGTCCTTGACGGTGAGTTGGCCCTGAACATCCCTGTTGTTTGGAATCGGAGTGCCGTCATCGAAAAATGGATCCATGTTCACCAGATATGTCTCACCATCAACTGTCAATTCCATTTGTCCTGTGGCACTGTAGTATTTCAGATCTCCGTAAACTCTCAATTCGTCCCACGGAGTTTGTTCTTGCTGTCTTCCTTTATTTCCCATTACGAGAATCGTCCAGTCTCCCATGAAAATGTTTTCGGTCCATTTACCCTTCTCGCCGAGAGCAACATAAGAGTTGGTGGTGTCGCACATGAAAGCCAAAAATCCGTTGAAGTCCGCTATTGTCATGGAGTATGTTTCGGTGTCTCCATTGGGTTTTGTTTCCGTGGCTGTCAGAGTTACAGGAACATTCGGTGGCCCAGGATAGGGAACAAGGATATCCACCTGATACTTGTTGTTTCCTTGATGATCACCTTTCAATTCGAAGTATCCTTCAGGACCTCTTATCTTTATGAGCTGCGCTTTTTGGCCTTCTTGATCAATCATTTCAGATGTGAGCACG
>Ga0190359_1001349_pt1 | contig 15527 bp, 13 predicted proteins | sample 48721823_MG_FD_161269 | JGI IMG/M metagenome (GOLD analysis project Ga0190359, IMG submission 161269) | Hydrothermal vent microbial mat bacterial communities from Southern Trench, Guaymas Basin, Mexico - 4872-18-2-3_MG | ecosystem: Environmental > Aquatic > Marine > Hydrothermal vents >... | reverse complement strand
AATCAACAGCCTTGGCACTTTGTGGTCGCAAAAGACAAGAAAACACATGAAAAAGTTATGGAGATACAACCCTATACCAGAATGCTTGAGAATGCATCAGTTGCCGTATTTGTCTGTGCTGACCCTGAGTTACAGACATGCCCCGGTTTTTGGTTGCAGGATGTTTCTGCTGCAACAGAGAACCTTTTGTTAGCTGTTACAGCAATGGGTTATGGTGCAACTTGGTGTGGCTTGTACCCTAATGATGACATTGTATGGAAGATTAAGGAGCTATTAGACTTGCCGAAACAGGTTGTTCCATTGAATGTAATCGCTATTGGTGTACCTGATGAGGAGAAAACCCCGTCAGAGCGCTATAACGAGGACCGAGTTCACTACGAGAAATGGTAATTAAAGAACTTCAAGGTACTCCACAGGATATTCAAGGACATGCTTGAAGCCAAGTCTGAGAGCTGTCTTGTTTGATGGCTCGTTCTTTTTCCAGCAATGCCATCCTACATACGTGTATTCTTTTTCTATACCATAATTGAAGCAGGCTCTTGCAGTTTGTGTAGCTAATCCCTTTCTACGGTGATTCTCATGAGTCTCAATACCAATCTCAAAGCCACCATCAGCATTATACTCGCTCATACACCAAGCAGCAATAACGTCATCCTTTAAGGCACAGAAGGCAAAGCTCTTCTCAAGAAAATCAGCTATACTAGATCGCTCGCTCATCATCTCTTCAGAGACTAATTCAGTGTTCATGTAACCTTGTTTAAGAAAATCCGAAGTAACTCGCTCAATTCTATAACCCTCGGGAAGATCAATAATAAAACCTGATTTTCCTAGTTTTAACCTGTAATAATTTCGTTGGTTAGGGTAGGGTTTTATGCCTTGAATATGCTCACCAATTCCATTGTTCTTAGCATTAGATGGATAATAGATTACGAAACCACGTCTACCTGAAGCGATTCCCTCTTCTACGACTTTTTGGACTGCTTTGATTGCTTCTGAGGACAGGTATTCCCCTGAAACAAGAATACGGTGATTCACTCGAGTGACAAGCCAAGGCGCTGCCGAGTCTACGTACACATTGACGTTGCTGAGCCCCCTATAGATTGATGTAGCAGCAAGATTATGCTCATGAGCCTCAAACAGATGTTTGTATGCCTCAGAAATGGGGTGTTTCAGCTTATACATGGAAAATATGTGGTTCTTGCTTACTTTTAGGGGAATTGGTGTTTGGCTGCGTCTATTTTTCTAATGGATAGTGTTTGTGTCTAAAATCTTGAAGGTATATTTATTAAAGGTGCCAAACTCTGCGTCTGCGAGATGATAAAAAACGTGTAAAACAGCATCCTAGTATTGCCTGTTTTTTACATGTTTAGTATCGAAAACACGTTGATGATATAAAAGACCAAAAACGTGATGGATATAAAAACTATCCAAGACAGATTTTCACAATAAATTGGTCGAAAAAGACCGAATATCGATTCTTTTTGAATAGAATTATATAATTTGGTTACGGCTCTGAGGGTATGAGCAATATTCCAAGACCAAGAAGCAGCAAAGTATTCGATGGCATGGATAGGATAAGCCAAAGAAGCCTACTACGAGGAACTGGTGTAGAGGACAAAGATATTGGTAAACCTTTGATTGCTATTGCTAATAGTTTTACTGAGATTAACCCAGGACATGTACATCTGAACAAGTTATCAGAGTTTGTGAAGAAAGGAGTAAGAGACGCAGGAGGACTTCCCAGAGAGTTCAATACCATCAGCGTATGCGACGGTATAGCAATGGGACACGATGGCATGAAACTAAGTCTTCCCAGCCGAGAAATCATTGCTGATAGTCTTGAGATCATGGTTGGTGGTCACGGTTTTGACGCCATGGTGTGTATAACTACTTGTGACAAGATTGACCCCGGTATGTTGATGGCAACAGCCAGACTGAATATTCCAACGATTTTTGTGCTTGGTGGCCCAATGGCGGCGGGTTGTCCGGAGTGGGGTAAATACGAGGGGAAGAAGATCACGGTCATGGATCTCTTTGAGGTAAGGGGACAGGTTCTTAGCGGAGCTATCGATGAGAAGGAAGGTGCCTATCTTGAGAAACTCTGTTGTGCAAGTCCTGGTGCTTGTGCTGGTATGTTCACTGCTATGACGATGCAGTGTCTAATTGAGGCTCTGGGTATGACTTTGCCCTATATGGCTACTGCTGAGAGTATGGGTGAACAGAGGGAGAAGCTTGCGTATGATGCTGGTCGGAAGATCATTGAGCTGCTTGAGAAGGACTTGAAGCCAAGTGATATTATGACTGAGAAGGCGTTTATGAACGCTATTACTGTTGATATGGCGCTTGGTGGTAGCACGAATACTGTTCTTCACTTGAAGGCGGTTGCTGAGGAGCGGGGTATTGATTTGCCACTTGACTTGTTTGATGAAATTAGTAAGAAGACTCCTCACTTAGTGAATATGGCTCCTGCGGGTAGGATCATTATCGAGGAGCTTCATAATGCGGGAGGTATTCCGGGTGTTATGAAGACGCTGGAGGATAGATTGGATACTAGTTTGATTACGGCTACTGGTAAGACTATCAAGGAGAACTTGGTGGATAAGGAGGTGTTTGACAGGGAGATCATTAGGCCTCTTGATAATCCGATGCATGAGACTGGTGGGATGGCTATATTGAAGGGTAATCTTGCGCCTAATCGGGCTGTGGCTAAGATGGCTGCTATTGATCCTAAGATGTGGGTTTTCACTGGTACTGCTAAGACCTTTGAACGTGAGGAGGATGCTATTGAGGCTATTCACGGTGGTAAGGTGAAGAATGGTGATGTCTTGGTTATCCGTTATGAGGGCCCTAAGGGTGGTCCGGGTATGCGTGAGATGCTTGCATCTACTAGCGCTGTTGTGGGTTATGGCTTGGATAGGGTGTATCTGTTGACTGATGGAAGGTTTAGCGGCGCTAGCCGTGGGCCTTGTATTGGTCATATCTCGCCCGAGGCGGCTGTAGGTGGACCTATTGCCTTGGTTGAGGATGGTGACAAGATTTCAGTGAATATTCCTGAACGGTCGCTGACTCTGGATGTGCCTGAGGATGTCTTGGCTAGGCGCAGGGAGAACTGGAAGCCGAGGCCACCAAACGTGACTACTGGTTATCTTGCTAGGTATGCGAAGCAAGTTACTAGTGCGGATCGGGGCGCTGTCCTCGAGTCCTAGCCTCTTTGGTGTCTACTGATGGGTACTTTGGGGAAAAAATTTTCTTGTAAGATTTTTTCCTATTTTTTGTGATGTTTTCTTATTGTTTGCCCTAGGGTTTTTGTGTGAATTATTGTTGTGATTTCTGTGTTTTTTGTTTGTTGTTTGAGGTAGAATTATAACAGTCATTTTACACAGACCAGTTACTATGTCTACGCCGGTGATCTCTGAGCGAGTAGAGAAAGCGCTTCGTGAAATTGGTTTGACTGAGTATGAGTGTCAGGCGTATCTTTCGTTGCTTCATCAGGGAGAGGATACTGCTGAGATCATAAGCCAGTTGTCTAATATTCCGTATACTAAGGTCTATAGTGTTCTTGAGAGTCTTGAGGAGCGGGGATGGGTTGAGCATGGTGGGGGTAGGCCTCGTAGGTATTATCCGCGTTCTCCGATTGACGCGCTTAGGTCTGAACAGATTTCATTGGAGTCTAGGTTTGAGGAGAATCAGGGTATTGTGCTTGAGGAGCTTCAGCCTCTTTATGAGAAACGGGAGATCAAGGAGATACCTGAGATCTGGATTGTAAGAGGGGAGACTAACAGCTTCAATAAGATTCTTGATTTGGTTACGAAGGCGAGGAAGGAGATCATGTTGGCTATTCCTACGTTGCCTGAAGAACAATTACCGGATATTCCTGATTTCAGTGTTAAGGTCTTCAATTTTCTAAATAGCCTCATGGATAGCGAGATAAAAGTCAAAATATTGACGACTGATGAGATGAGACCAGTTATTGATGTGGGTGATCTTGGTGTCGCTGAGATTAGGATATGTGATAATATGTTTGGTGGAGGCGTAGTAATTGATGGTAAGGAGACTATATTGTTCCTTGATCTCGTGCATCCCAGTGGTCCTGATACTGCTATATGGAGTGACCATGAGACCCTTACAGGTATTGCTAAGATCTATTTTGAACATATGTGGGATAACGCTGAACCTTTGAAGCCTTAGATGGCTTATCTTCAGCTTTTTGTCTCAGCATAACGAGACAAAACCCCGTGTTTTAACCATCATTACCTGTAGACTTATACAGGACATGAGTTACTGCAAATTGATGAAAAATTACAAGCATTTTCTTACTACTTTACCCTAGGGTATTTTGCAAGAAAATGTCTTGTAAAAACCATGATTCCCGGGTTTCACTGGATCAATGACTCAATATTACCTGCTTCAGCCTCAAAAACTCCCAAAGCGGTAAAAGCGATCTTCTCTCTGTCAAACATCATCTCTGCGACTCGCTGAATATCATCATCAGAAACCGAGTCAAGCCCAGAGACCACCTCTTCAATTGTTCTTGGTCTACCAAACCTTAACGTTGATACCCCCAGATGATGCATACGCTGCCTGTTGCTCTCTGAGCCTAAGACAAATAACCCAATGGTCTTGTGCTTCACAGTCTCAAGCGTCTCTGGGTCAAGTCCCTGCTTCATTTCTTCTAACTCTCTTAGAATGATCTCAACGACTTCTCCAAGATACTTCTTGCTGGTTCCAGCAAAAACACTGAAGGCGCCTACATCAGATAGGCTCTGATTATAGGTGTAGATGTTGTACACAAGTCCTCTTTTTTCTCTTACTTCCTGAAACAGTCTACTGCTTGCTCCAAGTCCTAGATAACTTGAGATGATTGATTGCGCTGCATAGTCATTGCTAGCATAGGGTCGTCCCTCTGTGGATATGCTGAGCTGTACTTGTCCAGTATCACGAGGGATGTATTTTCTTCCCGAAAAATACTCTGGTTTACAGCGATCTTTTGCATGTTTACCCCTACCCTTTTTGCTTAGATTTTCTATGCTAGAAACCAGGTTTTCGCGGTTAACTGCACCTGCAGCTACAACGATCATGTTTCCAGCATAGTTTTCCTCGTAATAGTCTCTGATGTCTTCTAAAGGCATCTTAGAAATTGTCTCGCTCGTTCCAAGTATAGGATGCGCTGCTTTACTACCTCTCCAAATATTCTCAGCGTACAAGTCGTGAATCAGAGTAGCTGGATCATCATGTGCCTGCTTTATTTCCTCAAGTATGACCTGCCGCTCCATCCCGATATCAGGCGCCCTGAGCAAGCTGTTCTCCAACATATCGAATAATAGCTCTGTTGCGGTATCTTGGTCTCTACTTAGTATTCTAGCATGATATGCGGTCATGTCTCGATCAGTGAATGCGTTTAGGTACCCTCCACGGTTTTCAATTAGTGAAGAAATTTCCTTAACTGACCTAGTCTCTGTGCCCTTGAAAAGTAGGTGCTCTAGGAAGTGACTGCATCCCCATAGGGATTCCCCCTCATCTCTTGAACCTGTATTGACCCATAGTCCTAGGCTTGTTGATTTTGCTGCAGCGTTGTATTCAGTGATAACGCGCACCCCGTTATGCAACACCTCATCTTGTAGCTCAAGTGGCATAGTGTTTTCATCCCCTCATACTTGGCGATGGGTTAAAAACTTGCGTCTTTACAGCGTTTTTTATACAAAATCGCCCCAAAAACGTCATGGATAGGATTTATGTCCAAGTGATCAGAGGTGCTTTATATATAAAATCAAGGATCAGGAATAAACGGTTAAAAAACATCCGCATAGGATGTGTTTTTTGCGTCTTTTGTGTATATTTTCAGATCGATTGTTTTACGCCTTATGTATAAGGTACCTTCAAGATTATAGACACAAATTATGTCCACGTTTTTTCTTGGTTGCGAGAAAGACCGATAACCATTTTCTTGGTGTGAAACGAACTTAGGGGGATAGAGTCGACAATAGTTCAAGCCCCATAGGGCTCAGTGAAACGTTATAGTTTTTCCTTGGACTCAGCCCAATAGTTTGCAGTATTTTTCCGCGAAGATCAAGTGGAATTTCACTCAAAATGTATAGGGTATTTGATGTAGATTTTTCTTGGCATTCTATGAACTCTACGATTCTCTGAACGGTAAATCCAGTTTTCTCTGATAAGGTCATCAAGTCCATTTGCTCTACAGAACTCAGTGTACGTAATAGGCTTAGATGAAAGGATAGCAATTGAATCTTTTCTAGGTCTTCAAAGCTCGATTCATCTAACTCTGGGAACTTTGGGATCTCCACGGTTTTTTCCACGATCTTTTCAACAGTATTTGTGACAACTTTTTCCACAGTTATGGTAGGGGTATTTCCCTTGAAAACCTCTAGTAAACTTGATGTTTCTCGTCCTTTTTTGCTTAGTTTCCAAAGATCATAGGTATATCTTCGGTTGTAGGGTCTCGTAGTGGGTTTTCCCCGTTCAAGTGCTTTTTGGACAAGTCCTGCGTCCAGTAAGGCGCTTAGCCAGTTGTTTAGCTCAACTTTGCTTAGTTTGTTTCCTTGTTGTTCAAGTATGGGTTGTATGTCGTATGTAGTTAGGTACTCTGTTTCTGAGTCTCTAAGAACCAAATAGATGTGGCGAGCGTTTCTACTCTGTAGGGGTCTTAGTGTTTCCTCGAATATTTCGTCAAGTTCTTCCCTTTTTGTGGATTGGGACTTGTCTATTTGATGGATTTTTACTCCCTATCTATATTCAGTAATTTCCTGAATATTAATTTTGCTGATCAGAAAAAAACTGATCATACTTTAACGGAAAACCATATACCCAAACAAGCAATAAAATAACAAGGAGATCAACATGCCAAAACCCAAAGTCCTTGTAACTCGAAAATTCTTTGACGAAGCCATTGACTTAATAAAAACAGTTGCAGATGTAGAGATTTATCCAAGCGAAGAAGACCCAATACCGAGAGAGGTACTTCTTGACAAAGTCCAAGACATTGATGGACTACTCCCAATGTTAACGGATAGAGTAGATCAAACTCTTTTGGATAGGGGTAAACGCCTCAAAGTTGTTAGTAATTACGCCGTTGGATACAACAATATTGATGTCAATGAAGCTACAAAACATGGCGTCATGGTTACAAACACTCCTGATGTTCTCACAGATACTACAGCGGATTGTGCTTTCATGTTATTGATGGCGATAAGCCGAAGACTTGTTGAGGTTGACAAGTTTGTACGAGAAGGTAAATGGGTAAAGGCATGGGGACCAAAAATGCTTCTTGGTTCCGACATCACTGGGAAGACTTTGGGAATAATTGGACTAGGTAGAATAGGTAAAGCAGTGGTACCACGTGCAAAGGGTTTCAATATGAAGATACTTTACCACAATAGGAACCCGGATCCTGAGGCAGAGAAACTAGGCGTAGAATACAGGTCAATGGACGAGATACTTGCAGAAAGTGATTACATCAGCCTCCATGTGCCATTAAACGACAATACCAAGCATCTCATAGGAAAGCCAGAGCTAAAAAAGATGAAAAAGACCGCCTACCTCATCAACACATCAAGAGGACCAGTAGTAGACGAAAATGCATTGACAAAAGCACTCAAGGAAAACCGGATCGCCGGAGCAGGACTAGATGTACTCTACGAAGAACCAACTAATCCAAAGAACCCTCTACTGAAGCTAGACAATGTAATAGTAGCACCACACATAGGCAGCGCGACAATAGAAACCCGTCTAGCCATGGCAATGAAAGCAGCTACAAACCTCACAGCAGCCTTGAAAGGCGAACAACCACCGGACTTACTAAATCCAGAGGTTTTATGGTAGAAACCCATTTTTTACAGCATATTTTCCTTTACATTATCCTAGGGTAAACCACGAGAAAATATAATGTAATTTTTGGCGTTTTTTGATTAATGAAAAATTTTACGCATTTTTTATCAAAGCCCCCCCTAGAACTAAAAAACAGGATTATTATCTCAAAATTCTGAGACAAATGACCTATAATTCACCTCTCTGATACCTCTCACCTAGAACCTTCAGCATATCAGCCACCATGGCCTTCAAATCATAGTCTCGTGACCAACCCCACTCGCTACGAGCAGCGCTATCATCGATGGATTTTGGCCATGAATCAGCTATTTTTTGCCTGAAATCAGGCTCGTAAGTGATTGTAAACTCAGGAATATGGGTCTTTATTTCAGCAACCAGTTCAGTTGGATCAAAACTTATGGCTCCGAGATTATAGTCTGTATGATGTTTTAGGTTCTCTATTGGAGCTTCCATAAGCTGTTTGAAAGCTTTCAGACAGTCCGGCATATAGATCATAGGTAATTTAGTATCTGGCTTGAGGAAACAAGTGTATTTTTGATGCTTTATTGCATCATAAAATATCTCGACGGCATAGTCTGTAGTGCCTCCTCCTGGAGGAGCTACGTTGCTAATTACCCCGGGTAATCTTGCTCCACGTACATCTACACCCCATTTCTCAAAGTAGTAATTACCCAGTAGCTCTCCAACAACCTTTGTTACACCGTATATTGTACGTGGTTTGAGCACCGTTTCCTGTGGCGTGTTTATCTTTGGAGTCTCTGGCCCGAATGCAGCTATACTGCTTGGGTGGAATATCTTTGAGACGTTTCTCTCTTTTGCCACAGTCAGGAGGTTGCAGAAACCATTGATATTAATATTCCAAGCTAAATCAGGTCTTTTTTCTCCGGTAGCGCTCAGAATCGCAGCCAGATGATATACCGTATCGATATCATATTCCTTGATTAGCTGTCGCATTCGGTCCTGATCAAGTACATCTAGCTTCTCATATGCTCCTTTGAAATCATCTTTAGGCTCTTTGATATCCGTTGCCACCACGTTATCGATGCCATATGTTTTTTGTAAATCAACGGTAAGCTCTGAGCCAATTTGGCCCAAGGCTCCGGTAATTAAAATCCTGTTGATGTCTCCACTCATCAGAACCATCATCTCTCATAGAGTTTTGTGTTTAAAACAGTTATCCTATATAAACAACCGTACCAGTTTTTTGGTTCCAAAATGGGTTTTATCTCAGAACCATGGGACAAAAAAGGGATTTTATTGGAAAAAATTAAACAATAGACGAGATACTGGAATATGAAGGTATAATGATGAGAGATCCAACTGGTTTCCTCCAGAAAGAATACCAAGAATTAGTGGACAAAGCTCTTGATTGGAGGCTAAAAGAGCTTCAAGGCGCATCAGAACCGGTCACAATGGTTGATGGACGTGAAGTATTAGTCCTATGCGCTAACAATTATCTGGGTTTAGCTACACACCCAAAACTTAAGCAGGCGGCACTTGAAGCCATAGAGAAGTATGGGGTAGGCTCAGGTGCAGTCAGGGCCATAAGCGGTAACATGGATGTACATATGGAGTTAGAGGAACGTCTAGCAAAGTTCAAGAAAGCCGAGGCAAGCCTCACTTACCCGACGGGATTCATGGTAAATAGCGGCTTAATTCCACAATTGGTAGATAAAGGAGACCTAATCATCAGCGATGAGTTAAACCACGGAAGTATAATCGATGGAGTTAGACTAAGTAAGGCTGATCGGGTAGTCTACAAGCATAATAACATGGATGATCTAGCTGAGAAGCTTGAGGAAGCCGAGAAAAACAAGCCTCGCAGGATTCTCATTATCACTGACGGGGTTTTCAGCATGGATGGAGACATGGCTCCACTCGGTGAAGTCGTAAAACATGGCAAAAAACATGGTGCAATGATCTACGTTGATGATGCACACGGTGAAGGAGTCCTAGGAAAAGGCGGAAGAGGCATAGTAAGCCACTTCAACCTAACCCATAAGGATGTACAGGTCGAGATGGGCACCTTCAGCAAAGCCTACGGCACCATAGGAGGACACATTTCAGGCTCAGATAGCCTAGTAAAGTTCGCCTACAACAAAAGCAGAACATGGCTACTGAGTAGCTCTCATCCACCAGCTATAGCTGCTGCAACAATTGCTGCCATTGATGTTCTAGAAAACGAGCCAAAGCACGTGGATAATCTCTGGAAGAACACTGAGTACTTCAAACAGGCTGTGATCGATCTTGGATTCAATACAGGAAACAGCCAAACACCAATCATACCGATAATAGTTGGTGAGAGCCACAAGGCAAAAGCGCTCGCTGATGAACTCTACAAGGCTGGAGTCTATGTTGTACCCATTGTATTCCCGATGGTAGCTCGCGATCTATCTAGAATTAGGGTCCAGATGCACGCTAAATTAACCAAAAAACAACTTGATGATGTAATCGGTAAAATAGAAACAATAGGCAAGAAATTAGAGATAATTTAAAGGCTAATACCCCTTACCCTTTTTGATAAAAAGATCCCTTGTAATTTAGGGCTCAAAGAACGCTGTTAATGGTGTTCCCTTCTTTTGTTTCAAGACATCACTGCACTTTTGTGGAGATAGGGCTTTGAACTCGTAACCAAGCTCTTTGAGCAAATCCAAGCCATTATCAGTGATCTCAGGGGCAACAAGAATGGCACGTACGGTTCTTTTCTCATCTAGGTCAATGACATCCATATACTTCTTTAGCTGCTCTACAGCCTTCTTATTCGCCTTAACTCGTTTGATCTCTACAACAGTCAAGGTACCCTCTGAGTCATATCCAATAATATCTATGAAACCGGGGTCTACTGCCATCTCTTTTGTCATAGGTCTGAATCCGGGTTCAAGCATATCCGGTTTGAAGAGCAGTGCTTCCTGCATTTCTTTTTCAGTTGCATAGAGATTGAACTCTCCCTTATCCACAAGATCAAGCACAGAAACCAGTTGAAGCCCAGTGAAAGTGATCACCATGGACTCCCTTTCTTTACGCCTGAATACACGTACTACTAACCCATCTTTTCCCAGCTTAGTATGGAAAATACTGCCTGATGGCTGCCAATTCACAGGCGAATAATCCTTTGGACGATGCACAAGCGCCGATCCATCTGGTTTGAATATCACCAAGCGCTCCCCCGTCTCAAGTTTACTGCTTGCTCTACCATCGTAGTCTACAGTGCATTCCCCGGCTATCACAACGGTTCTATGCCGAGATATGCCTGATTTGATTACGTTTTCAGCCTCAGATAGGCTAGGGTTTTCCAGTATAGTTTGACGCTGTGGTGACTCCATGAGTTTATCCAACTGCTGTTATGATTGTGGTCCATGGGGCTTTCATTTTCTGTTCATACATCATCAAATGAGACATGGTATCAGCCATTAGGAAAGTACCATGACCCGGATATAGTCTCTGAGGCGTGTACTCCATGAGCTTCTTGATACTCTTTTTCCAGTCTTCGAGCACAAAACCGGGACCATTAATGAAACCAAGTCTACCAGAAGCACTAGCAATATCGCCACAAAGAAGGCTCTTGACTCCATCATCTTTCATTAGGAAGCTGATACATCCGGGAGTATGTCCCGGGTTATGTATAGTCTCTAGCTCTACTTCGCCGACTTTGATAATATCCCCGTCATCAACCGTTGCATCAATGGGCACTGCCTTAAATTCAAGCCCTGATTCCTGAGCCATATCATATAGGCTTAGCTCGTTCAGAGTCTCGATAGCCTCTCTATCATTTGGGTGACACAGTATCTCTGTGTTCGTCTCTTCTTTGATGTCAAAGTTACCGCCGATATGGTCGTAGTGACAGTGGGTGATTAGGGTCTTTGTGATCTTTGACGGGTTCAGGCCATCTTTCTTCATGTTGTTTAGCATGGCGGGGATTCCATAGCCTCCCCCAGTGTCAATCAACGCGTACTCTGTTCCACCGTCAACAAGATACACGTTACAGTCTCCGCTTGGAGATAGACCGTAACCTGATCCACCTACCAAATAGACTCGTTTTGTTAGCTTCATAATACCAGCAACCTTAAAGCATTGGATATTTGATATAGATTTCCCCTCAAAAACAGCGATCCCCCGGTGTTTTTTGTTATGGATAGACTTTGTGTCCACGATCAGCGATCGATCATTCGATCCCCCCCTTTGTAGTTGATGGGTTTAAACACGGATATTACACATCGAATGCAAACAGTACAAATAATCGAAGTAACTTCGATGAAAATCTTTGACGCCTTATAATAAATATACCTTCAAGATTATGGACATAAACTGCATCCAACCCCCTCCCTGCGCCAATTAACTTTTACAAGACATCAAGCATAGTCCAAGCAATGTTTCAGCAAGCCAACGCAATCAATAGGGAAGCAGTCTACGGTATACTCTGCCATTCAACAAGAGGATCAGAGAAAAAAGCAGGCACAGCATCCGGATTCATGATAGCCCCAGGAGTATTGGCTACTGTTGCCCATATTCTCTACAGTGAAAAAGACGAGTTACATGATCTTGTAGAAGTTATCAGAGATCCTGATGTAAGTTTGAATATGGAGTCAGCAACCCCAGTGGCGATTGATCCAATTAGAGACTTGGCTTTAATCAGGATAGAAAACCCGAGAAACACAAAGTCGATGAAGCTAACAAGAAACATTGTAGCGTCTGGAACAAGTTGTGGTTCACTTGGCTTCCCATTATCATCTGTCACGTTTCATGAAGACCACTTGAACGTCAACCTCACAGAGCGATTCCAAGGAGGATTCGTTTCAGCCTTCGTAGAAGAATACACAGACAACGAGTTACATGAATGGTATGAGACAGACTCCATGATGTATAGCGGCTCAAGCGGTTGCCCCGTATTTACACCAGATGGAATAGTCTTTGGTATGCAGGCAGCCACACTCATAGGCGAAGATGAAACAGATGGTGAAGCAAATCGATTATCAATCGCTCGTCTAGTACCATCAACAGACATAATCAAGATGATGCAATCAATAGGAATTAGAGTATAGAAAAAAAGAAAATATGTGGCGTTTATTCGTCAAACTGTGCCTTGAAACGGGTTTCCATTTCGGGGTAATAGTTGGCGTTAAATTCGTCGAGTTTCTCAGGATGAGTCAGCTTTACGTGGAAGCGGACACCACCGGGGCTCGCAGATTTCCTGTCACACCATGGACATTTGAACTGCGCCATCTGTTCTGCCAAAATACCAGCTCCAGTTAATTATTGTAAATACTAGTTATAACAGTTTGTACCGTAAATACGAGACAAATTGGTTTTTGACACTATTTTCGTGCCAAATACCCCTAGGGTAAACTAACGAAAAAGTATTGAAAAAACCCGGGTTTTTTCACATTTCAGCGACTTTTGGCTCATCGACGAGTATAATGAATAAAACACCAATAACTACCAATGCAAAAGCTAAAATTATCCAAGGCAAGCCGTTGTCATAGTTATAGATATATCCACTGAGTAGGGTTCCAAGAGTCTGCATTGTCATTCCCAGTACTCCGCTTCCCCATGCACCACGCATTAGCCAGATACCTCCACCACCAATTGAAGACAATACTCTGCCTCTCATAGCTCTTGGAGTCATGTTAGCAAATAGGCTCTGGAAGGCTGGATTCATGAAGCTGTTAGTGAGCGTGGTTATAGCTGCTAGAATTACCACGTGTGTGAATGTTGTACATCTTAGGAAAAGATAACATTGGAATCCACCTAAAATCAAACATACCCCTGCTATCAGTTTCTTACTAAACCGATCCACAATACTACCCGCAGGTATTCCTAGTACTACGCTTACCAACCCTGAAACCAGCATTACGGTACCCCACTGGGTAACGGTTAAACCGATAATCTCCTTTGCTCGAATAACCCAAAAGCTACTCACAAGAGAAGCAAAAAACACGCTACCGGACACTAAGAATGAAAGAACATAAAGCCGCTTGGGAATATCCCCCAGAACACCAAAGACGCTCTTATACGCCTCAACTATAAGCCCAGGCATCTTACCCAGACTCAAATCAAGTTTCTTAGGGTTATCTATAGTCTCCTTCAAGAACTTGAATCTGAACAACGCTATAGCTGATGCAATCCAAAAGCTAGCAAAATAGAGTCCATGCATCGCTCTACTGATACCATAGGTATCAATCAACCATCCACCAACTACAGGAGCAGCTAAACCAAAAGCACTAGGAATAGCCACAGTAGCAGCAAATCCAATACCACGTTTAGCAGGTGGAATACTATCAGCCACAAGGGCTTGTCGAGCAGGGAAATAAAATGTAACCAAGCTCTGAACGAACATGCCTACGCCTAGCCATTGCCATGTGTTAGTAAATGCAGGTATCAGAAATGCGCAGGCATACCCAAAGGTCATGTACGCAATTAACTTGATTCTACCCTGATAATCCGCAATATAACCTCCAAGAGGATAGAGGATAAGACTAGCAGCCGTACCTATAGACATCAGTTGACCTACAGTCTCATAGCTACCGCCGAGACTCAAAACGTACAAGGACAAGAAAGGCCAGATAATATCAATTGTTGAACGCCAAACGCATTCACAAATAGTCATGACGAGAACATTTCCCTTCATAAAGCTGAATATCTCACGAATAACGGCCATAGAATCCCCCTAGATGCCCCCCTAGAGGTATTCAACTATTAAAAGCTTAACCACACCGCTTTTAACCCAGCCTGTAAAATACTTTAACCGGTAACGATGGCAGCGAAAAAAGACAAGATCACATGGATAACATGTCCTGACTGCGGAAGCAAAATAGGAATAGTAATCTCAGTGGGTAAAGCAGAGACACGTGTGATTCATCAAGAGCCATCATCAACAGAGGAAGCTTGGCCACCACAATCAGCCCAAGCCATCCTAGAATCAGCAGGAGTAGACACCTCACAATTAAACATTGAAGAGGATGAAGCCCAGATATCAGTCAGCCCAAAGAAATTCCTAGGCGACCTATGGGGACCAATCAATGACAAGATCAGGGAGATCGGTGGCAACTGGGTACGAGACGGCAGAAACAGCCGCTGGGAAATACCCAAAGAACAAAACTAGTCTAGAATACTCTCTATCACTTCTTTAACATAATTCCCTGTTCCAGATACCTTGGCAACCTTCTCAAGATAATCTACCCACTGGATACCCAAGGCGTATCTCCACTGCTGATACACTTTCTCAAGCATCTCATAAGCACCAGTATGCCGATTACAGAAAACAGATCCCTCCACCTTATCCCTGTAACAAAGCTTACACGAACCCAAGTCACTGTTCGGCTTACCAAGCACAGCATTTGAAATAGTCCGCCCAATCTGCCCCTCATTCTCCTTAAAACGAGCCAGAATAGGCTTCAACTCCTCGACAACATCATCAAATACAACCGAAGCATCCTTCTCACCTGACTCAATTTCCTCAAGCTCATCTTCAAGGTCCCGTGTTAGCTTCACATCAATAATCTCAGGACAATAATGTATAAGGGTCTCAACCGTATTCTCCCCTAGACTAGTAATTGCAATTTTTTGTCCACGAATATATCCCCGGTTATACAATGTATCAACTATATTGCTTCGAGTAGCCTTAGTACCAATCTTCTCTTGCTCCATCTTACGTATCAGGGATGAAGCATTAAACCGTGAACCGGGTC
>Ga0190359_1001348_pt1 | contig 15530 bp, 11 predicted proteins | sample 48721823_MG_FD_161269 | JGI IMG/M metagenome (GOLD analysis project Ga0190359, IMG submission 161269) | Hydrothermal vent microbial mat bacterial communities from Southern Trench, Guaymas Basin, Mexico - 4872-18-2-3_MG | ecosystem: Environmental > Aquatic > Marine > Hydrothermal vents >... | reverse complement strand
CCAGCCAGCCATGAAACTACTTCCATCTGAGAGTTAATAACTCTAGCAATAGGAATTATCTGAGTTCTAGAACTTACTGAACTGCTTAGCGAAAGTACCCCTGGGAAAAGCAGTTCCATAAAGATTAACGGGTAAACTAAAATTAAAAAGTAGTTCTTCAATGTATTCAATCTACAACTATCTTATTATCCCCCTGGAACTCTTTTTCATAAACTCCAGGATATTCCTAACCTCGGGGCAGCAATCTTCTCTCTCCAGCTCCTCAACCGCCTGCGAGACATTTAAGTTCGATCCATATATCAGCCTATACGCTCTCTTAATACCAGAAATCGCTTCACGACTAAATTTCCGTCTCCTTAACCCCACAATATTCAAACCTTCATAGCGCAACGGCTCACCAGCTGCAAGAATGTATGGAGGCACATCCTTCGTTACTCTAAATCCTCCCCCAACAAAGCTATGCTGCCCGATCTTCACAAACTGATGCACCCCAACCATACCGCCAAGGATTGCCCATTCTTCTATCTCAACATGCCCACCAAGATTGACAGCATTTGCCAGTATGACGTTATCACCGATTCTACAATCATGAGCCACGTGGGAATAAGCCATAAGAAGGCAGTTTGACCCAATGATTGTTTTCCATGTTGCTTTTGTGCCCCTGTTAATTGTCACAAACTCCCGAATGGTAGTATTATCCCCGATTTCGACTGTGGTATACTCCCCTTCGAATTTCAAATCCTGAGGAACTTCACCAAGGACAGCATGGTGAAATATCTTACAATTCTTCCCAATCCGAGTTCCTGGAGCTAACACCACATGAGAACCTATCTCAGTACCATCTCCAATAACCACATCATCCATAATATGCGCATATGGGCCGATTTTCACATCACTTCCTATACTGGCATTCTTGCTTATTATCGCAGTGCTATCGACCTGACTCATTTACTTCCTATCTACTATCGAGGCTATCATTACCGCTTCTGCTGCAAGGTCCCCATCAACAAATGCCTGCCCGTGCATTTTACACATAGAAAGTTTGTAGTTTAGAAGTTTCACCTCAAGACGGAGTTGATCCCCGGGAATCACAGGTTTTCTAAATTTGACATTGTCAATAGCTGCAAAATACGCCAGCTTCTTTTCAGGATTATCGATAGTATTTAAAAGCAGAAACGCACCTGCCTGCGCAAGAGCTTCGATAATAAGTACCCCGGGCATTATCTTTCTCACCGGGAAATGTCCGACAAAATAGGGTTCATTAACCGTAACATTTTTTATGGCAATAACGTGCTCTTTGGGCACCATGTCGATAATTCTATCAACCATAAGAAAAGGATATCTATGGGGGAGGATAGATTCTATGGTGCCTATATCAAAAAGAGCTCCTTCTATTTTTTCCTTTTGATATTTCTGCTTTATTAACTGCTTTTCATACTCCTTTTTTATCTTTTTCACAAGGTTTACGTTGTGAGCATGTCCGCTTCTAGCAGCTATTACATGTCCTTGAATCGGTACTCCAAGCAGAGCCAGGTCCCCTATAAGGTCAAGTATTTTGTGTCTTACAGGTTCATTGTAGTATCTAAGATCAGAACTACCTATTACTCCATTAGGACCAACTACCAGATCTTCTGATAGATTGAACAGCTCTTTTATCTTTTTCATTTCCACATCTGTTAATTCCTTATCAGCAAACACAAGGGCATTACTCAAGCTACCACCCTTTATTAACCCTCTCTCCTTGAGATAAATTACTTCGCTTAAGAAACAGAATGTTCTCGCTGCTGCATAATCTATTTCAAATTCCTCCTGAAGAGAGTACATGGATGAGTACTGAGTCCCAATCCCTGGATACTTGTAATCTATCAAAAAAGTAATCCTAAAATCATCAGCGGGAAGAACATGAATATCCACTCTATTCTCAGGGTCGGTATATGTTATAATTTTGTCAATTACCAGAATATTTCTCTTCTCTTCAAGTTCTACAATTTCCGCTCTTTTGAGAGCATTCACAAACTCCATAGCGCTTCCATCGCATACCGGTGGTTCGATATTATCCACCTCGATGAGCAGATTGTCAATCTCCAGACCCGCAACTGCAGCGAGCACATGTTCAACAGTGTGTACTTTATACCCGTTCTGGGCTATCGTAGTACCACGAGAAATATCAACAACGTGATCAATGTCTGCTGGAATCTCGGGGCATCCTTCTACGTCTGTTAGAACAAACTTAATACCAGAGTTCGCAGGTGCTGGTTTAAAGGTTACAGTGCTTTTCACCCCGGTATGCAGTCCTATACCTGAAACTGAGACCGTATTCCTAATAGTTTTTTGATTTCTTTGCATTTTTCCTACCCTACTTTTTTCTCCAGTTCCCTCACCTTCTTAAATAGCTCAGGTAGAGCACTCAGGTATGCCAGTTCTCTATTCGCTTTCATAGCATCCCTTGCTGGATACCCAAATACCTTTGCCCCTGGAGGAATATCCTTTGAAACCCCTGATTGTGCTGCTATCTTTGCATTTTCCCCAACATGAAGATGCCCAGCTATTCCCACCTGGCCACCGCACATAACACAGTCTTCAATCACCGTGCTTCCCGCTATACCTGTCTGAGCAGCAAAAAAGCAATACTTCCCAATTTTTACATTATGCCCTACCTGAATCAGGTTATCAAGCTTTGTTCCCTCACCAATCACAGTATTCCCCACCGTAGCCCTATCAATAGAGCAATTTGCACCGATTTCAACATCGTCTTCTATTATTACCCCTCCTGCCTGTGGAATCTTTACCGTTTTTCCATCAAGTTGGGTGAAACCAAATCCATCACTGCCCACAACCGTCCCTGAGTGAATAATAACATTTCTCCCTATCTGGCAATCATGATAGATGGTAACATTGGGATAGATAACAGTCTTTTCTCCTATCTTCACTCTTTTCCCGATGAAAGTATGACCATACACAACAACGTTATCCCCGATAACCGCTCCTTCTTCTATCACAACATAAGGTCCAACATAAGCAGATGGAGAAATTTCCGCTTTTTCAGAAACTACAGCGGTCTTATGGACCTCGGGTTCAGGCAGAGGAGGCTCTGGCCTGAACTTCCTGATAAGAACCGAGAAAGCATAATTTGGGTTCTTCACATAAATAAGATTCTTATACTCTCCCTTGAAATCTTCCGGGACTATTACCGCTTCCGCCTGTGTTGACTCAAGGTATCTGAAATACTTAGGATTATGCAGGAAGGTAATTTCCCCTTCTTTTGCATGTTGTATTTCTGCAACATCTATAATCAGTGCATTTTCATCCCCTACAAGTCTACCATCTATAAGCTCTGAAATCTGCCTGAGAGTATATTTCATTTTTATTTCATTCTCTTTAATTCATATAAAACCTTATCTGTCAAATCATGTGCAGGATCAGCATACAGTATATTTCCGGCAACGGTATCAAAAATATAATCATAATTTTCTTCTTCACCGATCTTCTGAATAACCTTTTTAATTTTTTCAAGCACGGGTCCTACAAGCTCTGCCTGCTTCTGATATATTTCCCCATTGGGACCCAGCTTATTAACCTGGAAATCCTGAATCTGCCTCTGAAGCTCCATAATCTCCTCTTCTTTTTCCTTACGCCTGGTCTCGCTCATGATTAATCGCTGTCTTTCATATTCCTTGTTGAGACTATCAAGCTTCGCAAGCAATCGCTGATACTCATCCTGAAGCTTTTTTGCTTCCATGTCAAGCTTCGCCTGAGCCTCTCGTGCCTCATCAAACTCGTTCAAAATTCTCTGAGAATCAACGTACCCTATTTTGATTTGTGCGCTCAGACTCCCCACTATAACCAGCACGAAAACAAATATAATCACAAGAAAACTTTTCTTCCCCACCTTTACACCTCCTCCAAATTTTTAAAACGGCATTCCAAAGATAAAATGGGTTTTCCACCCTTCAGGTTTCCCATAACCCGTGGTGCCGGGCAGATCAACATCATCAAATCCATATCCAAAATCGAAGCCTATCATACCAAGTGCAGGCATAAAGAACCTTACACCAAACCCGGCAGACCTTTTAAGATCAAATGGATCAGTAACCGATAGATTCTTCCAGGTATTACCTGCATCAAAAAATGTGAGCAGGTATATTGTTGGGTTCTCTGAGAGTAAAACCCTGTATTCAAACGTATATTTAAAATATGTTTCACCTCCATATGGATTCGTAGAATACTTACTCTGACGGGGCCCAACGGAATAGTCATCATAACCTCTTAAAGATATTCCGTAAATCATCCCGGCCCCTCCCATTATGTACCTCTCATCGGGCGGGATAAATGAATCCTTGTAAAGCCTTTTTATAATTCCGAACTCGAGATGATTAAAAATAACAAATTTCCAGAAAGTTGGTGTATAAAATTCGAGAGTGAACTGGTTTTTATAGAAGTCCTCATTACCACCGAGAAAACCTCCTGATAAACAAGACAACCACTCCATTACCGAACCTGTTGTAGTAAACTCCGGTCTATCCCTACTGTCGCGCCGAATGATTTGCGTAATGCTTACACCTCTCGGATTTGGTTCCCCATTAAGTACCTCTTGAAGATAGCTTTCATTAATATTCTTATATTTTTTACGGCTCGCACTAAATACCCATGTACCTTTAAAGTACCTATCAGGCCATCTAAATCTTCTCCCCCAACGTATCGAAAATCCTGCCTGGTCAAGATCAAACGGGTAATAATACAATCCTCCACCTCTCTGATAGTAATATAGAGAAAAACCAAAAAGGTTTGGGGTATCAAATACATAGGGTTCGGTAAAACCTATACTGAAAGACTTATAAGCTGGAGAATTAGCAGTATAGAAAGAATATCCCGTACCCTGTTGATACGAAAAAGTCAGGGACTGCCCCCTGCCTCTGAAATTTGTAAACTCAACTCCCCCGCCACCGATAAGGCCATACAGCTCGCTATAGCTAAAAGAGAGATTAGCCCTATCAGAGGATTTTTCCTCTACCTTTATCTCTAAATCAACTTTATCTTCACTTACAGGGATCACGTTTGGTTCAACATTGCTGAAATAGTTCAACATAAAAATATTCCTTTGACTTCTGATTAAAGCATCTCTTCTGAAAATATCACCAGGGTAGAGGAAAAGCTCCCTGCGTATCACATTTTCGTGAGTCTTATCATTTCCCACTATGTCTATTCTATTCACTCTAACCTTTTTATTCTCAGTAACGTATATTCTTACATCGAGCTCATTTTCAGTGACGGGAATCAGATGAGGTTCAACTTGAGAGAAAAGATACCCCTGGTCCTTATACAGAGCATCCACTCTTTCAAAAACGGCTTTCTCAAACTCCTCTTCACTATACCATGCCCCTGACTTTATCCCCAGTATTTTTAGAAGCTCTCTATCCGAATAAAGCCTGTTCCCAACGAACTCTATATTTCGATACCTATACCTAGGTCCCTCATAGATACCTATCTCTATAAACATCCATTTTTTATTATCGGAATACCTAATCGTATCATAGGTTATTCTGGCATCCTTGTAGCCATGGTTTCTATAAAACTTTATAACGTTCTTTTTGTCTTCCTCATATTTCTCCCTATCAAACTCACCAAGCCGAAGCAGAAACACATTTCTTTTATGGGTCTCTTTCATCTGACGCCTCAATCTCGAATCAGAAAAAGCTCTATTCCCTTTGAAGATTATATCTTTTATCCGAACTTTTTTTCCTTCGTGTATACCAATGACCAGATCCACGCTATTCTCTTTTTCTCCCTTTACTGTATCCGTCGTTACCGTCGCAAGTAGGTATCCTTCTTTTCTATAAAGAGAAAGTATCTTCTTTCTGGCCTCAAAAATCAAGTTAGAAGTTAGCACTTGCCCCTTTACAAGCTTTATTTCCTCCTTTATCTTTCTTTCCCTTATTTTCTTGTTACCTTTTATAATCACATCCTCAAGCCTTGGATATTCTCTAACTTTAATTATCAGAAAAACACCTTCGCTTGTACTTTTATCAAGAAGTATTTTTATATCAGAAAACAATTTCAGCTTCCATAGCTGATTAATTGCATGCTGAATATCTTCAAGGGTAATTTCCTTCCCCTCATACAGGCCGGACTGTATTTTGACAGTGGCATCTGAAATAAATTTATTCCCCTGAACGGTAACACCCAGGATTTTAATTTCCCCCTGGGATAACAAAGATGAATAAAGAACAAAAATCAATAACACTAAGATAACAGATTTCGCTTTCATTTTCTTTTTTCTTTCCGAATTTGTTCACTTATTTTTCCAAATCTTCGTTCTCTTCTTTGATAATCAGCTATAGCTTCCAGAAGTTCTTTTCTCCTGAACGCAGGCCAATATATGGGGGTTATATATATCTCTGTATAAGCAATTTGCCAGAGCAGGAAATTACTTACCCTTGACTCGCCACTTGTCCTTATCAACAAATCAGGATCAGGTAAATCCTTTGTGTAAAGGTGCTGTGAAAAAAGCTTCTCATTTATCTCATTAGGGTCTAATATCCCATCCTTAACTTTCCTCGATATCTCCCTGACTGCATCAAGAATTTCCAATCTTCCACCATAGCTTAATGCAAGATTCAGAATAAGTCCTGTGTTCTTACTGGTTTCCTCTATAGCCCTTAGCAAACCTTCTCGGGGCTCTGGAGGTAAATCATCAAGATGTCCTATAGTCATAAGTCGTACGTTGTTCCTGTTCAGTTCCTGCACTTCGTTTTGAATCGTCCTTAAGAGAAGATTCATAAGTGCAGTAACCTCACTTTTGGGACGTGCCCAGTTCTCAATAGAGAAAGTATAAAGAGTAAGAACCTCAATACCTAACTCTCCACACTCTCTTGTCACCTCGCGTACAGAATTAATCCCCTCATTATGACCAGCTATTCTTGGGAGACCTTTTTCCTTAGCCCATCTACCATTTCCGTCCATTATTATAGCAATATGCCTCGGCAGGCTGCCTCTTTCCAGTATTTCCTCTCTTAATCTTTCCAGTTCTTCTTTCTCAGTCATAGTCACAAAATTGCCCTGTGAAATTAAATTCAATACCGTATAAAGTCAATGGAAATAAATTTTGTTCCCGCTTTTGTTCCCAATAAATTTATCTCATATTCGGGAAACAAACTCCTAATACTTTAATCTCATTTTTTAAAATTGAAAAAAATGCTAAATTTCGTGTGGCTTATGAAAGTCAAAGTAGTTTTAAAAATCTTTTCTCTGGCACTGTTTATTGGAGCGGTAATAATAGAACTGAAAGCTCTACTCGGACTGAATTATCCCCCTGATGTTAAGGTGTACCACGCTCTTGTTATTCAGCTTGCAGCGATTTCTTTCCTTCTTATGTTACACATTCAAGAGCTTATTAAAAAAGTCAGCAAGGCCCGGAAGAGATGGGAAAAACTCGCTAATAATCTTACCTGCTGCGTAATTCTTGTAGATAAAAATGACAAAGTAAGTTTTTGGAACAAAAAAGCAGAGGAAATTCTGGAATGGAAGGCTGAAGAGGTCTTGGGCAAAGACATCTCTTTTCTTTTCTCCACCAAATCAAGCGCACCTATAGCGGAAATCTGCACCGTCCACCTTCGTGGACTCAAGAAATGTGAAACTGACATCCTCTTGAAGAACGGCAGGTTAAAACGAGTAGAGCTAACGGATATTCCTTTGTCAGGAGCCAGAGATAAGGAAAGACTTTTAATTGTAAGGGATCCGCTGGAAGTTTCCGCCCTTGAAGGAAAATTGATGCAATCTGAGAAACTCGCATGTATAGGACACCTGGCTGCCGGAGTTGCCCACGAGATCAGCAATCCTCTTTCATCGATTCAATCCCTTGTCCAGCTGGTTCAACGAAAATCCAAAGAACAAGAAACACAAAAAAACCTCAAAAAGGTCAGGGAGCACATTGACAGGATAGCAAGGATTGTCAGAGAACTGGTGGATTTTTCCAGACCCACCACAGGAGAAATGACCAGAGTCCAGATCAACGATATTATATCCTCAGCTGTCGGCCTCTTGAGATACGACAGTAGATGCGAAAAGCTAAAATTTGAACTGGCGCTCAATGAAAATCTCCCTGAGGTGAAAGGCGTTCCTGACCAGATACATCAGGTTGTTATGAACCTGATACTGAATTCCATAGATGCCTGTCAGAAAATGGGTAGCACAATAGAAATAAAAACATACAGAAACGGAAAATTTGTGGTGATGGAAGTAATAGATGATGGAGAAGGGATAAAACCTGAGATCATAGATAGAATTTTTGAACCGTTCTTTACTACAAAAGATGTCGGACACGGCACCGGACTCGGGCTATCCGTAAGCCATGGCATAGTGGCAAGCATGGGTGGCCATATAAAGGTGGAAAGCACCCCAAGAGTTAAAACCAAATTCACCGTGTGTATACCGGTAGACAATCAGGAGGTCAAATAATGACGAGAATTTTAATAGCCGATGATGAACGAGAGTTACGAGATGCCCTATGCACAGTTTTATCCGAAGAAGGTTTTGATTGTAAGGTCGCCGGAGATGGAGAAGAAGCGATAAAACTCATAGAAGAAGAAAACTTCGACATCCTTATTGCTGACATAAAAATGCCTAAGCGAAACGGAATAGAGGTACTGGAAAAGGTAAACCAGATAAGCCCTAAAACTGTTACTATTATAATAACGGCATATGCAACCGTTGAGACTGCTATAGAAGCATTGAGACGAGGGGCGGTTGATTACCTTATCAAGCCAGTTGACTTCGACGAAGTAATAATGAGGGTTAAAAGGATAAGACAGTACCAACAGTTAAATCTGGAGGTCCAGTACCTGAGAAAAGAGGTGCATGCTAAATTCAATGAAAATTTGATCATTGGAAAAAGTACGGCAATGCAGAATGTATTCCAACTTATAAAGAAAGTAGCTAATTCCAACTCCAACGTCCTGATTACAGGAAAAAGTGGAACCGGGAAAGAACTGGTCGCAAGAGCTATTCATCAGGCAAGCCCACGTGCCAACGCACCTTTTATTCCAATAAACTGTGGGGCCATCCCGGAGAATCTCTTTGAAAGCGAACTGTTTGGGTTTAAGAAAGGCAGTTTTACCGGCGCCACAATGGATAAAGATGGCGTATTTAGAGCTGCAAATGGAGGAACACTTTTTCTCGATGAAGTGGGCGAAATTCCCGTTCACATTCAGGTAAAGCTTTTAAGGGCGATTGAATCAAAAGAGATAAAACCACTGGGAAGTAATTATTCAGTAAAGGTAGATGTAAGAGTGCTATCAGCTACAAACAAAAACCTTCAAAAAGAAATCGAAGAAGGCAATTTCAGAGAAGATCTGTACTACAGACTAAATATAATCGAGATACACCTGCCTTCACTGAGCGAAAGACGTGAAGACATACCGTTGCTTGTTGAACACTTTATCAGAAAATACAATAAAGAGCTCAAAAGGAAAGTTCGCGGCGTAGACAACGAGACGATGAAGGTGCTGATGAATTATCAGTGGAAAGGCGAAGTAAGAGAACTTGAAAACATGATAGAAAGAGCGGTTCTTCTGTGCGAGGGTGACTACATCACACTGGAAAACCTACCGCCCCATGCCAGCGCCCAGAGATTCGAAGGATATCCAGACGAGCTAAAAGCAGCAGTTCGTCAGTTCGAGAAGCAACACATATCCGCAATACTCAGAAGAGTCAATAATGATAAAGTCAAATGCGCCAAAATCCTGGGAATAGGCCTTTCCTCACTATATAGAAAGATCGATGAGCTGGGAATTGAAATTTAGAATCACAGGATGCCAAACATTCACCTCATCAAGCAGAGAAAGTTTTCTTCAAGAACAAAAGAAATTACCGGGAAATCAATTCTTTCTTTAGCCAGTTCTCAGCATCAGTAGATTCGATTCTAATTAAATCTACTAAGTTGCCAGGGGAAAGGTTTTCGCTTAGTACAGAAACAAAAAAACCCCCTGACCAACAGGGGGTTTTTTAGAAAACGACACGCCTTTAATACATATCGCCCATACCGGCACCACCAGGAGGCATATTGGGTTTCTCCTCTTCAGGCTTCTCGTAGACAACACACTCTGTAGTCAGCAATAACCCAGCAATCGAAGCTGCATTTTCAATAGCAGTCCTTGTTACCTTCGTAGGATCAATTATACCCGCTTTATACATATTGGTGAATTCCTCTTTATAGGCATCAAACCCAAAATCGTCCTTCCCCTCTTTTACTTTCTGTACAACAATGGAAGCCTCATGACCGGCATTGGCAGCAATCTGTCTCAGGGGCTCCTCAAGAGCTTTCCTTACAATATTCACACCAATAGCCTTATCTCCATCGAGTTTCAATTCATCCAGTTTTTCCTGAACCCTTATGTAAGCAACTCCACCGCCTGGCACGATTCCCTCTTCAACTGCCGCCTTGGTTGCATGCAGAGCATCCTCAACCCTGGCTTTCTTCTCCTTCATCTCAACCTCAGTAGCAGCACCAACCTTTATAACTGCCACGCCACCGGACAGCTTTGCGAGTCTCTCCTGCAATTTTTCCCTATCATAATCAGAAGTCGTAGTCTCAATCTGAGCTTTTATTTGCTTGATCCTGGCTTTAATATCCTCAGTCTTCCCACCACCTTCAACAATAGTTGTATTGTCTTTATCTATTGTTACCTTTTTAGCAGTACCCAGCATATTAATAGTTGCATTCTCAAGCTTAAAACCTGCTTCTTCAGAAATTACTCTACCACCTGTTAATATTGCTATATCTTCAAGCATCGCTTTCCTTCTGTCACCAAAACCAGGAGCCTTAACCGCAGCAACCTTCAAAGTCCCTCTGAGCTTGTTCACAATAAGAGTGGCCAGAGCTTCTCCTTCAACATCCTCTGCTATGATCAAAAGCGACTTACCGGACTGCGCCACCTTCTCAAGGATAGGAAGCAGATCCTTCATACTGCTGATCTTTTTATCATGAATCAAAATGTATGGCTCCTCAAGAACCGCTTCCATTGTATCAGGATTGGTCACAAAATAAGGCGACAGATAACCTCGATCAAACTGCATTCCCTCAACAACTTCAAGGGTGGTCTCAATAGATTTGCCTTCCTCTACCGTAATGACACCATCCTTACCCACTTTTTCCATTGCATCAGCAATTATGTTACCAATAAACTCATCATTATTAGCAGAAATGGCTCCGACCTGAGCAATTTGCTCTTTCTCGGTAACCTCTTTGCTAATAGCCTTTAGCCCCTCAACAACCTTCTCAACAGCAGCATCGACCCCTCTTTTAATCTCCATGGGGTCAGCACCGGCAGTAACATTCTTGATTCCTTCATTAATTATAGCTTGAGCAAGAACCGTCGCCGTTGTAGTACCATCACCAGCAACGTCAGAAGTCTTGGAAGCCACTTCTTTTACCATCTGAGCACCAATGTTCTGATCCTTGTCCTCAAGCTCGATCTCCTTGGCAACAGTTACTCCATCTTTAGTTATAGTGGGTGACCCAAATTTCTTTTCGATGACAACATTTCTTCCTCTTGGACCAAGGGTCACCTTTACAGCATTCGCCAACTTATCAACTCCTGCCTTCAAAGCTGATCTTGCTTCTGCATCATATATTAAAAGTTTTCCTGCCATAGCTCCCTCTCCTCTCTTTTTTTAAGAAATTACTGCCAGAATATCACTTTCTCTCATTATCAAATGTTCCTCACCATCAATCAAAACCTCTGTACCAGCATACTTCCCGTAAAGAACAGTATCACCAACCTTAACCTCCATGGGAATCTTGGTTCCATTGTCCGTTACCCTCCCAGGGCCAACTGCTACCACTTTGCCCTGCTGAGGCCTTTCCTTTGCCGTATCAGGGAGTATAATCCCCCCAGATGTTTTTTCTTCAGGCTCTGATGGTTTAACCACAACCCTATCTGCTAAAGGTTTAACCTTCATATCCTACCTCCTCCTCTCTTTGTCAAATTAGCAGTTGGGTTCTTTGAGTGCTAAAACTATGCCAAATGACACGGCTTGCCAATTTTTACCCAGGAGTGATAAAATTGTCACAACCACCCAAACACACTGAGTAGGATACTTTACAAAAAGTTCTTCTCCCAAATAGGCCAAGAGAGCATCCCCGAACTCTTCCTCAAGAAGAGGATATCTCTACAGAAGCTTTCCCAAGAAATCTAACAAGAGCTTCACATTGTAAAGCTCAACATCATGTATGGCATCCGGTGCACTACCTTTAGAATATCTGACATACACCAAAAGATACTTTAGCCCGCCCTACCTAGCCATCTATTAAATCTCTAACAATTATATACTAACTAACCATGAAAAAAGAAAGGAAACAAAAGCTTTAGGCTAGTGATGAAAAATTTCAAGGAGCTCTTTCTTTATAGGGATCCGGGAAAGATTGAACATTATAACCAGATGGAATTATACGAAATACCAAAAAATATATTGTCAAATTTGAGTTTTTCGCCCGATTTTGCAAGCAAGCTTGATGCAACCGATAAGGGTCATTAAAATCCTTCCAGAGTAGCTTTATTATCGTCTCTCATTTCCTTCCCTTTTCCTATAACGCAACTTATGCCTTCCCCTTGAACCCACAAAGCATAATGCCAGTACCCTTCTAAAGTCATTCTTCACGGACTATTACACAACCTACAAATAACCGAAATAGGGAGCCCTTACCAATAGATACATCTACATTTCCAGTAACTTAACCTAAAACTTATATTCATCCCAGGCTTTTATCATCAAACCATCTCTATCCTTTCTATACAGAGCTTCAATAAACCTTGTAGCAATCTGGCGATTGGTTATCAACATTACATTGTAATCTACCGCAGCCCGTCTTATCAGGTAATCGTTGGTTAGCTCCTCCCGCTGATAGTTCTTTGGAATATTTATCACCATATCAATTTTCCCATCACGTATATACTCAATAACATTAGGGGATTTCTTCTCAAGAGGCCAGTAAAGCACCTCCACAGGGATATTGTTTTGTTTGAGAAACCTCCCAGTTCCCCTAGTAGCATAAATTTTAACCCCCATACCAAGCAAAAGTCTAATAACCTCAAGCATCTCGACTTTTGATTCTATAGGTCCAGTAGACAGTAATACACTCTTTATGCTATCTTTATAACCAACAGAATACATTGCTTTTAGTAAAGCTTCTTCAAAATCCTCACCGAGACATCCTACCTCGCCAGTAGAAGCCATCTCAACACCAAGTACTGGATCTGCCCCGGTCAACCTATTAAAAGAAAACTGAGGAGCTTTAACCCCCACATAATTCAGCTCAAATGGGGATTTTGAATATCCTTCAACAGGAACATGCATTATCACCTTGGTGGCAAGCTCTACAAAATTTTTCTTTGTTACCTTCGAAACAAACGGGAAACTTCGGGAAGCTCTCAGATTGCATTCTATAACCTTCACTTCATTATTTTTCGCAATAAACTGAATGTTGAAAGGTCCATTTATATTCAGAGCTTCTGCAATTTTCTTCGAAATCAACCTTACCCGTCTGATCGTTTCAAGATACATCCGCTGAGGAGGAAAAACAAGTGTAGCATCACCGGAGTGAATTCCCGCATTCTCTACATGTTCAGAAATCGCATAAATAACAATCTTACCCTGCTGAGCTACACCATCTATCTCTATCTCTTTTGCATTTTCATAGAACTTACTTATAACTGTCGGATATTCTGGAGAAATTCTAACAGCTCTGGTAAGATACTGGACAAGCTCGTCATCATTGGAAGCAACAGCCATCGCAGAGCCACTGAGCACATACGAAGGCCTTATCAGGACAGGATAGCCATTTTCCTTTGCAAACTCTTTTGCTTCCTCAATGGATGTAAGTTCTTTCCAGACAGGTTGATCAACACCAAGCTGATCTAGCAAGTCACTAAACTTTTTTCTATTTTCAGCTCTGTCAATATTCTCCGGCGAAGTACCGAAAACTCTGAGACCGAGTTTATATATTTTCAAAGCTATATTGTTCGGAACCTGGCCACCGAACGAGAGAATAACACCCAGAGGTCGCAACTTATTATAAACCTCAGCAACTGATTCTTCACTAATTTCATCAAATATTAGATAGTCAGACTCATCGTAATCGGTACTCACAGTTTCAGGGTTATAGTTTAACATAATTGTCTGATATCCCAGATTCTTAAGGGTACGAACGGCACTAACACAACACCAGTCAAATTCCACTGAACTTCCTATGTGATATGCACCCGACCCAAGAACCATAACAGCATTTCCAGCTATCTGAGATACATCGTCTTTGATTGAATTATAAGTAAGGTAAAGATAATTTGTCTTTGCCGGAAACTCACCAGCAAGAGTATCAATCTGGCGTAGATAGGGCCGGATATTTTCTTTCCATCTTATATTCCTAACGTCTTCTTCAGATAGTCCTGTACACAATGAAATCTGCCTATCTGAAAAACCAAGCTTTTTTGCCTCCTTTATTAAATCTCCCGTAACACTCTCACCGACATTTCTAAGCTTATTTTCCAGTTCAACAATATTCCTGATTTTTTCAATAAACCACCTATCTATTTTTGTAAGTTCATGAATCCTCTCTGTAGTATATCCCCTTCGGATAGCTTCTGCTACTGCAAAAATTCTCTCCTCAGTAGGTTCAGCGAGAGCCTTATCAAGTTCCCCGAAATCTATATTACCGTTGCATACCAGACCATTTGCCCCCACCTGCAACATTCTCAGCCCCTTCTGGATAGCCTCCTCAAACTTCCTACCGATAGCCATTACCTCGCCCACTGATTTCATCTCGGTACCGATTTTCCTGGACACCATTCTGAATTTCTTTAGATCCCATCTTGGTATCTTCACCACAATATAATCAAGGGAAGGTTCAAAAAACGCAGAGGTTACCTTTGTCACACTGTTGGGAAGTTCGTGAAGTTTATAGCCGAGGGCAAGCTTAGCAGCAACAAAGGCAATAGGATAGCCGGTGGCTTTGGAGGCAAGAGCAGAGCTTCTTGACAACCTCGCATTAACCTCAATAACCCTGTAATCTTCAGAATGAGGGCTATACGCAAACTGTATGTTGCACTCTCCTATTATCCCCAGATGTCTTATGACTTTTATACTAATCTCCCTTAATTTATGATAGTCTTTATTTGTCAATGTCTGACTAGGAGCGACAACAATACTCTCTCCAGTATGGATTCCCATAGGATCAACATTTTCCATATTACAAATAGTGATGCAATTCCCTGCCTCATCGCACATCACCTCATATTCAACCTCTTTCCAGCCTTCCAGATATTCTTCTATCAAAATCTGAGGCGTAAATTTTAGCGCTTTTGCAACTCTATCCTCAAGGTCTTCTATACTCCTGCATATTCCAGAACCAAGCCCACCCAGCGCATAACCAACCCGTAACATCACAGGAAAACCGAGCTTCTTTGCCACATGGAGAGCATCATCTACATTATCAACTGCAACACTCCGCGGGAACTTTACCCCAATCTCTGACAGTTTCT
>Ga0190359_1001347_pt1 | contig 15535 bp, 15 predicted proteins | sample 48721823_MG_FD_161269 | JGI IMG/M metagenome (GOLD analysis project Ga0190359, IMG submission 161269) | Hydrothermal vent microbial mat bacterial communities from Southern Trench, Guaymas Basin, Mexico - 4872-18-2-3_MG | ecosystem: Environmental > Aquatic > Marine > Hydrothermal vents >... | reverse complement strand
CGCTGACACACCCGTTCCGGACACCAGGGAGGCCGCTTCCGCATATTCATCGATGGAGGACCCGAACACGGATGCAATGATCGGATGGGATCCTCCCGTCAATTCCAGGTAGCTCGATATCTCATCCCTGTAGGTCTCTATCCCCGGATTGGGAAGCCCCATGGCATTGATAATCCCGTACGGAAGCTCCACAACGCTGGGGTTCGGATGCCCGTTCCTTGGTTCCAGCGAAAGGGATTTCGTCACAACCCCACCCGCCCCGTTCCTTACGACTTCCGCCATTGAAGCTCCCGTCTCGTCGCATATCCCGGATGCGAGCAGAAGGGGGTTCGGAAACTCGATCCCCGCCACATTCACGGAGAGATCGATGGAAGACTGCCCCGACCGTTTCATCGGACCTTCGGATATGGCGATGAATATTTCTATCTTTGGGAGGCGGGGCTCCTCATGTCCCATCGTGAAACGGACGGATAAGAACGCCTATCCGATGTGTCCCTTCAATACCGGACCGGAAGCCGATCCGGAACGTTCGAATGGATTGGAGAATGGCACCCCTACCATTGGTCCTCGAACAGGGGTATTCATGCCAACCGGGTTCAAGGGTGCAGACCCAGGTAGGGCCCCAGCTGCTGAAAGCGGGCTCGTTCCAGAATTCTATCCGGTAACCTTTCATGAAAAGTGTCACATCTTTTCTGTTGTCCCTTGAATCCCGGAGAAACGCAAGATAATCATCTTTATGATCTTCATGAGCAAGGGTGAAGCCGCCGTATCTCTCATCATCTTCTATCTCCGTTTTCGTGTATGGAACCTCATACTTCACGACTACTTCACACCGCAGAGAGAATGTCACGTTCAATCCTGCTCCGTAATCCGTATCAACGAGCGATACGGATGCCGACCCATCCTCCACGGATGTTCCGTTCCGGAATATCGAGATGTTCCCCGAAGGCGTCTGTGGAAACGGAAGTATGACGTCCACCTCTTCCATCGTTCCCGAATCAAGGAAACGTCTATTGTATGGAGATGCCATACGGTTTACCAATAATAGAACACAAATCGAAATGCGTGAATCCATGATAATATACCGCGATCAGCTTATTTCCACATGTTTGCCAGTGACCTTGTAGTGGACCTTTTCAGCCATCTTGCAGGCATGGTCCCCGCATCTCTCCAGATATCTTGCAACCATCACATAATGCATGCATCTGGTGATTGTCCTCGGGTCCTCCATCATGTAAGTCAAGCATTCCCTGAAAATCGAATATCTCTCCTTATCGAGAAAATCATCCCGCTCTGCAAGGTTCTCGATTAAGGAAAGGTCACCGGTCTCGTTAGCCTTCAGCACATCATCTATCATCGATGCGGTAAGGCTGGCCATATTTGGTATATCGATAAGCTTCTTCACATGAGGCTCAGGAGCTATCCCCTTCGTTACCTTCGCAATGTCGTAACCGTACCTTCCTATCCTTGTCATATATGTTATCATCTTGAGCACGCAGGCAAGCTCCCTCAAATCCCTTGCCATTGGCTGATATAGGGTGAGTATCTTGAGTGCTTTCTCTTCTATTCCCTGATCGTATGAATATAGTTTATCCTTTCTTTCAAGGACCTCATCAGCCAGTTCAACATCACGGTCCTTGAGCGATCTGACCGAGTCAAGGAGCATGTTCATAGCCAGGGCTCCCATCTCCATCACCATGCGGTTCAAGGTCTTCATTTCCGTATCGAACTTTTCAGGCATCTGATCACCTATCCGAATCTTCCCCTGATATATCTCTCGGTCAATTCCTCTTTGGGTCTCTCGAAGATATCGGAAGTCTTCGCATATTCCACAAGCCTTCCAAGATACATGAACCCTGTGTAATCCGATATCCTTGCCGCCTGCTGCATGTTGTGCGTGACGATGACAACGGTATATTCCTTCTTCAGTTCATTTATGAGATCCTCGATCTTTGCCGTTGCAATGGGATCCAGGGCAGAGGCGGGCTCGTCCATGAGAAGCACATCGGGTTCCACCGCAAGCGCTCTTGCGATGCACAACCGCTGCTGCTGACCCCCCGAGAGACCTATTGCCGACTCCTTCAGCCTGTCCTTGACCTCGTCCCACAATGCCGCATCCCTCAGGCTCTTCTCGACAATTTCCATAAGCTGCTTCTTCCCTCTCACACCAAGAAGCCTCGGGCCGTAAGCGACGTTGTTGAAAATGGATTTGGGGAAAGGATTCGGTTTCTGAAACACCATCCCTATCCTGCGTCTCAATGCCACGGGGTCTACCTTACTGTCGAGTATATTCTTTCCCTTCCACAATATCTCGCCGTCGAATGTGCATCCGACTATCTCCTCGTTCATTCTGTTGATATTCCTTAGAAGGGTGGATTTACCGCATCCCGAAGGTCCTATGAATGCCGTTACTTTCCTCTCCAAGATCCTTATGTTTACACTGTTCACGGCCTTCTTCCCACCGTAATACACATTTAGGTTCCTTATCAGGATATCGCCGTCATTTTCCTCTCCTCCTACCGAGGCTTCCGCAGATCTTTCATTTCCATTCCTTCCCCAGGGGAAGCTCATTGAACCGCACATCACCAATCCCTCTTTTTCTGTGACCTGTATCTTATGAAAATTGCAATGGCGTTCATTGTAAGCAGTATCATGAGGAGCACGATTATGGTTCCCGAGGCATATGGTCTGTAATCCTCGACCTGCCTGGACCAGAAGAATATCGTGAGCGGAAGAGCCACGAAACTATCGAATATCCCTTCGGGAGCCACTCTTGAGAACATGGCCCCTATGAATAGTATCGGGGCCGTTTCACCAATGGCCCTTGAAAGCGCCAAGATGGTCCCCGTTATGATGCCCGGTACGGCATTGGGAATGACATGATGCTTGATTGTCTGCCATCTGGTTGCCCCCATACCTCTGGCAGCTTCTCTGAAGCTATAAGGGACCGATTTCAAGGCCTCTTCGGAGGATACGACGATAATGGGCATTATCATAAGTGCAAGGGTAAGGCTTCCAGCAAGGAGGTTCGGCCCGAAGTTGAACGTCCTCACGAAAATGGCAAGTCCCACAAGACCGAACACGATGGAAGGCACACCCGCAAGGTTCTGGATCATCCTCCTGATGAATCTGGTATAAAAAGTATCCCTTGCCACCTCGTTGAAATATATCGCCGTTGCCACGCTGACAGGGAGGGCAAATACCATTGTAAGGATCATCAGGTAGGCGGATCCCACAATGGCCGGCATAATGCTCAGTTCGTTCAATCTCCAACCTGGCTCAGCCGTGAGAAAATCCCATGTTATGACTACTATCCCGTCGGTGAAAACATCGATCAGGAGATATGCCAAAAATACCACCGCAATGACAAGGCTCAGGGATGTTATCACCTTCCCTGCATTTCCCTTGACATGTCTCAACATCAATCTCCTTTCCTCTCCTTTTTGCGGGATCAGCCTCCTAGACCGATCCATGGCACGAATGGATGATCGCTTCACGTAGGGTTTCTTTCTCCTCGCATCCGTGAATCCGCTAGTAAGCTTCCGGAACTTCCTTTCCAGGAAGTTGGGCTCCGTCTCCACGATGGAGCCTTTCTTGATCTGGATCACAATCCTCCCTGCTATCCAGTTTACGACGAAGGTAATAGCAAAGAGAACAAGAGCCACCGCAAAGGCCGCTTCGGCCGCTGGAGTTCCCGGAGGGATGTCACCCGTAGCTGTCTGGGCAATATAGGATGTCATGGGTTGAGCTTCCAGAAGTGGATTCACATGCAAACCCGCAACAGAGCCAACAGCCAGCGTGACCACCATGGTCTCACCTATCGCCCGAGCAAGACCGAGCAGGATCGATGCAGCAATACCGCTTGATGCAGCCGGCATGACTATCTTGAGTGAAGTCTCCCATCTTGTCGCACCCAGTGCGAGACTTGCCTCCCTCATGTAATTGGGAACCGCATTCAGAGCATCATCTGAAATGCTAACAATGATGGGCATCACCATGAAGGACATCACCACGACACCCTGGAGGACGTTGAAATATGTGGCACCGGGAAAAAGCTCCCTTACGATCGGACCGATCGTGAAAAGAGCGAAGAACCCGTAAACGATGGAAGGTATCCCCGCAAGCAGTTCCACAACCGGTTTGAGGATCGACCTTAGCTTTAATGGAGCGAACTCCGAAAGAAACAGGGCAGCACCTATGCCGACTGTCCCTGATATGGAAATGGTTCCACCTGCGACCAGGAAAGTCCCGAGAACGAGAGGAGCTATCCCGAATCTTGGATCCTGTCCGCTTGGAACCCATTCCGTCCCGAAGAAAAAACCGAACATTCTCACTTCATTGAAGGAGAAGAACCTGATGCTTCCGTCTACAAGCGTGCAGATGATGGCTGCAGTTATGAAAAAGGAAACGCTGGAGGCTGTTATCAGGAGTCCGTGGATCACCTTCTCGGAAATGGGAGATACCTTCCTCCCGATAGGGGGTCTTCTATCCCTCAGGCTGCCTCCAGCAATGATGTCCATTCCCGGTCACTTCCATTAAAATCATGCACCGAGCTTCGAGAGCTGGCTTGAAACAAGAAATTGATCCACCAGGGCCAGGTTAACATACCCAACCTCGGGAACTATCGCCTGTCCATCATCGGAAAGAACATACCTCAGGTAGTCGTTTATGACATTCCCACTCTCCGGTATTCCGTTGGTATAGATATGTAGAGGCCTTGCCATCGGGTAGTTCGCTACATTGGCCAGTGAAGGCTCCTCATAATCATCATCCTTGGCTATTGAAACAGCCCGGATCTTCTCGGTATTCCCCCTGTAATATGCGAACCCGAAATAACCTATGGCATATTCGTTGGATTGAACGGCGTTCAGGATGACATTATCGTCCGCGGACGGATGGTAAACACCGTCACCCGAATTCAACCTCGTATCCGCCTGCTGCTCGTCCTTTCCCCAGTGAGGGATGATCTCCTCGAAGAAATAATCATATGTCCCGCTTGCTTCATCCGGAGCATAAATCTCGATCTTCCGGTGTGGAGAAGTGGATCCGAGTCCGGGTACCTCGTCCCAGTAAACTACCGGATCATCGTCTGTGAATATCTTGTAAAGTTGCGAATAATTCAATCTAGTGGCGTAGTCGTTATTGTTGTTCACAACTACCGTCAGTACGTCATAGGCGACAATCCATTTGTGCGGCCATACCCCTGTGGGGGCCGGACCGGTTGCCTGCCCGTCGGCAGTGACAAGAGATGGGTCCCCGCCAACCTTCTCGTAATCACTTCCCTTCATCAGTCTCGATGCATCACCGAGGTCAGCTTCCTCGTTCAAGAGAGAGTTGATACCGTGACTTGACCCGCCTCCCGAAACACTGATCTCCGCACCGTCGAATTCCGCTGCCCAGGCAACTGCAAGTGGCAAAACCGTACTCGACCCGGTCTGAACCAACTTGGGAGAACCATCTTTTCCTCCAATGCATCCGGCTGCGACAACTACCCCGATCACAAGGATTGCCAGCCATCCAATCTCAGGAACTTCATTTCTTTTCATTTTTTTCTCACCGAAGGGAGACAACACAAATAGAAATATGTATATTATGTCTGAATTATATATTGACATACATATCATATATACCCCACTATAGGCACATATGTACTTCTGAGAAATTGAATTACCAATCGATATTTCGTAGTGACAAACAGGGAATAGGAGGTACCCTCTCACCATCTGATGTCCAGATCCTCCGGTTCCCGTTTTGCAGAATATGTGTACTGATATCTGACATCCAGGCCGTATGTGTTCTTGTCGTCCGCGATGTCCCTGAGGCCCAGTATGCTCACTATCGGCTCCTGATCCCCCGTTTTCAGGAGCTCGACGACCACGGTAACGTTGTTCATCTCCACAAGTCCCTCTTCAGGTATCCATACGATCGAGAGCGCTCCCGTGTGACCCTCCATGGAATCGAGCTCCTCCCCCTCGGATGTCATAAGCGTGACCCCGAACGTATCCGGTTGATTGGTGTATCTGGGACCCGCGTCCGGTTCATCCTCCCAGGTGAGGGAAATATTCACCCAGTCAAGGGTACCATTGACAGCTTTGATGGAATACTCATCGCTCCCCCCCTGATCCAGCTCCGCTCCGTATAGGACCCTCTCCTGTTCCGTCAGTTCCACCATCTCGCCCCCTCCCCCGGAGACCCTATCCTTCTGGAGGGCCGGGTCATCCACGCCGACCACCCCTGCAAGGGGAAGCATCAACAGGCAGAAAACGAAGGTGATGCTGACGGTGGTGATGACGGGCCTTTTCATTCCCTGGTCCTTCTCCTTCAACCATCTGAAAAGGGAGAATCGCTCCTGTGGGGTGTCCATGGGGGAACCTGTATACACCGGGCTCCTTTTCCAGAACCTCCTGTATATCATGTAGAATACCGGGAGCAGGATGGCAATGGTAATTATCGTGTTTATGAAATCCACCATACCGAAGAATGCGCCGGGGTTGTTCACGATGTCCGGTGAGAACTCCCCCTTTACCGCGAACAGCGTGAGATACCAGTCCCAGAGTCCGTGGATGAGGATGGGGAAAACGATGTTGCGGGACCATTGATAAATGATGGAGAAGAAAAGTCCCATCACGACAAGGACTGCCATGTACCACATCATCTCATCGAAGGGCATGTGATACATGAACACGGATATGGGAATGTGACCCGCGGCAAACAGGATGGCGGAGATCACCATGGCCTGCCATAGTGGAAAGGCCCTGGCAGACTGATCCTGTATGAATCCCCTGGAGAAGAGCTCCTCGGCAGGACCTGTCCCTATCATGAAGGAGAACATGGTGGCGATGATAAGGGCCCAGCCCACCTCGTCCCATCCCGCAACGAAGTGAAAGTCGGTCCCGTAACCCATTATCATGTTGTGAAGCATGTAAACGAATGTTGCCGTGAAGAAGAAAACCAGTGCCATGAGAAGTCCGAAGAATATGGAGGATCCCAGATGTTTCTTCGTGAACCGGAAGGGCAGGCCCCTCTCCTTGAAAACAAACCACCATATCAGCACGAGGGGGCCGAGCTGAAGAAGGGGTTTCATGAATGTCCCCATGGAATAATTGACAACGGGGTCCGTAAAAGGATAAACATTTCCGGTAATGAACCTGTAGGCTCCCCAGATGACGAGCTTGACAACGTATGCCAGGAGTATGAACGAGAGGAACCTCCATCTGTTGTCCACGGGTCTGTTCCCGACGGGGGGGACACCTCTCCATTTCGGGTCCTTCATCATCTCGACCTGGGTTCCTCTTTGAACAGGAGCATTCATCGGGATCGAGCCATTATGGCGGACCATCTAGAAATAGTTTTTAGCAGTGAATCGATGCACGATTGGCGGAGAGAATTATTTACTGCCGGAGTCTTATCCGGTATGAGAGAATGTAGAATGATCCACATTTGAAGGAGAATAGGATACATGAAGGAGGATCCACCGGCCTTGCACGGATCTCGAATATGAGGGAATTATGATGACCACGGCAGGTATCAGGGACCCCGCGGACCATTCCCGAGGGAAGGAAGAGGACATCATGGATTCCGTATCCAGTATGCACCCTTTATGCCCGAAATGCGAACTCCCGATGTTCTCGGAGGATGAGAATTCATATTTCTGTGCATCATGCGAGGAAGTGTATTCCTACGTCAAGAACGGGGACAGGCTGGAGAAGGTAAGAAAGAAATCGACAGTTGACAGGAGAATGAAGGCCATCATCGTCTCGTCGATCCTGATCTTCCTTCTGATCATCGGTTCGATGGGAGCAATTCTGGTCCTCAGGTCCGGGAACGAGGGGATGATAGACATCACCGATGTGGCGGACATCAGGCATCTGGATGTTGAAAAGGAGGTCCCCATCCAATACATGAGATACACGGATTACGACGATTACATCTCAGAGAAGATGACAGGGGAATTCCGGCAGGAATTGAGGGAGCTCGAAATATTCTACAAGAGCCTTCTGGTCATCGATCGGGATTGGGACATTGTATCCATGGCCGAGAACGAAACACCGCAGGGAATTCTCGGATTCTACGATACGGAGGATGAGGTGATCTACTTCATGGAGGGGGACTGTTCCACGGAGTACAGGAACTACGTTCTTGCCCACGAATACACCCACGCCCTTCAGGACCAGAATTTCGACCTTGACCGGTACCTGGACACGGGAAACTATGATGTGGATTATGCCAGATCATGCGTTATCGAGGGGGATGCGGTTACGACAATGGACATATGGGCATCCGAGAATCTCGATCTCTATGAGAGAATGAAGGTGGGAAGGGATATGATCCTTCAATCCGTTTACAGTTCGCAGTTCTCTGACTGGCAGTACGAGAACGCGGTACTGTCCGGGATGTACTCCTTCCCTTACGATGGGGGATCCGAATTCGTGAAGAGGGTTCTCGAGATCGGTGGATGGGAAGGGGTGAATGAACTCTACACGGAAAGACCACCGCTGTCGTCGGAACAGATACTCCATTTCGACAAGTATTTCGAATACGAGGCTCCGGTGGAGATCAACCTTGAATTCGGCATGTATGATGACGATCTCATATTCAGTTCCTCCGTGGGAGAGAAGCTGATCAGGGAGCTGCTGCCCTCGATCGCATCGGATGTGAGAGATATCGAGGAGGACAGGGCCGATATCGGATGGGGAGGTGACGAATTCCATTATTTCGAGAATGGAACGGATCACCTGAGCCTGTTCGTTTCCGAATGGGATTCCGAAGAACTGAACGATCTATTCGCCACGCTATTCGAGGGGAAGATAGACTCCCTGTCGGATCCCATGGGTAACCGGACATATTACCTCAGAGGTTCCATCTACTCCATAAGGACCTGCGGCAAAAGAACATACGTCCTCGAATCAAATGATGAGGAATGGCTGGATGATGCCGCATTCCGATTCGTTCGGTAATGATATCAATCCTTGAGTCCCCTTTCCCGGCATATCATCTCGTATGCAGCATTCAATCTCTCGGCTTCCCTTACGGAGAGCTCCCTGACCTGATCGGGGAACGTGTGGAACCTGTCCGGATGATATTTCAGTATCTCCTTCCTGAAATGCTTCTCGATCTCTTCCATCGACATATCTCTTGAAACTCCGAGCAGACGATATGGATCGAGATCCCCGGTACTCTCTCCCTTCATTCTGATGTACACCGGACGCTCCATGTACAATACCTTCGGCATCTCGAATGTCGGGGCCTTTTCCTCCTCGTACGAGGTGAGTTTCTCCTCTCTCGGAGTCGGATTTATGAAAAAGCAGAAGACCACCATCAAGGAATCCATTATCCACGACCCTATCAGAAGCGAATCAAAAGTGCCGTAGATATTCAAGTCGGGTCTGAAGAAGAAAACAAACGGGAGGGTGAAGGATATGATCGTGGCGGACGGCAGGATCAGGCCCCATTTCCTGAACCTGTTCCTCCACCATATGATCGTCAATGATATCAGCAGGATCGCGATGAGGACCGATGTTACCGAGAACAGGGTGACGGGAAGAAAGAACGTGCTTGTTGTCAGCATGATCCCATCTCCGGAAGTCTTGAACTCGTAGAGGTTCATTTTCTCCCTGAAGCGTTCCGACGTCAAGGTCCTCTCATGGCCGGAAGTCTCTCTCTGCAGATCAAGGTTCAATTGTTCCGAAAACTCCAGCTCGATACTTATGTGAGCAAGGGACAATTCCCTGATCACGCTGTTCCTTCTGGCAATCGAAGCGGGGTCCGTTCCCGAAGGTATCGGAACGGATCGAAGGATCGGGAGCAGACGATATTCCATCGTGTTCTTCTCCTCATCCGTCTCGAACCGGCATCCGAAGAAGAAGGCATACACTCCCGTGGTATTGGAGATCCGGAACCGTACATCCGAGATCGCTGCTTCACCCTCCGGAAGGAGAAAGGATGTGAAAAGAAGTTGAGCGTCCTCGAATCTGTCCTTCAGAAGCGGGAGGACCCTATCTAGATTCCCGTTATCGACATTCCCAATATCCGGTCTTTTCAGTTCCGAATCGACAAGGTCAACATCCGGATCAGTGGTCAACAGCAGGGAAAGGAACCCTCCACGGGGGTCCATATCATCTATCACAAGAGAGATCCACAGTTCATCGGGTCCCGCCTTTTCAGCCTCGGCGGGCCCGGATGCGCCCTCCAGGAAAGCGAAGGAGACAAATAACGAAATCATGAAAAGGGGAACGATCCGGATCCTGATATCTCCCCCATTTCTCCGGTGATCACAATGCTTTCCGCTCATCATCATCCTCGTGGGTCCTTTCAGGTATCATCCCCCCGCCTTCCCCGATGGTTTCCTCCCTTATCTCGGAAAGCATCTCCATGGACTGCTTCTGCAGTTCCAGCTGCTGATATTGAAGTTCAAGCTGTTTCTGCTGAAGCCTTATCTGATTCTGCTGCATCTCCAGGGTCTGCTTCTGCTGCGTATCGATCAGAGGTTTGTGGGTATCGGTCCATCTGTATGCGTCCACCAGACCGAGTATCATGAATACAAGACCGGACACCGCCGCAAGTGATAGAACCATGCCAATGATCAGCAGGAAGGAACCGGTATTAATGGATAGGTCCTCAGGTTGATATAAGGCTATGGATTCGAGCAGCGCTCCGAAGACATTCACGGTTCCGAATATTATGATACCCATGCCGGTTTTCCTGCCTCCGCCGATATCCTTTGAAAACACATATATGGCGAACATCATCGCAACCGGTATCGAATGGATCAGATACGGAAGAAATATGTATATCTTGTCGGCAAATTCCAGGAACATCACGGTAATGAACACCAGGAATACGGGTATTATCATGCCAAATATACCGATGAAGAACGCCTGGATGCAGGCCCTGGAATGCTTCTCACCGTAGACCCCTCTCTTGAAAAAGAGAAATGCATACTGGAATATCAGGAAAATAGGCAGAATATTGCCGAAGACCCCGCATCCCGCATAGCCGGCGAAGAAGAAGGGAAGCATGTAATCGGGATTATCGGTCTGCAAACTTATAAGGAACAGGAGAAGTCCCAGGAATAACACGAAAAAAATCAGGATAAAGAAGGACACCGTGATAGTGAACATGATGATCTTGGGTTTGGCAGGATTAGATTCCTTGTAGGCCATGATTATACCTCTTTTCCCAATATCGATATGGCAATGATGAATATCATTATATTATTATTTTTCTTGCATATGAATTAAAAAGAATGAACCTCGATGACGAACACCGGGATTGGGGCCGCATCAAATGGAATGAAAGCCTCTCCGGAATACCCTCATCTGCCTCTGGCTCTCACGGGGACCCTGCCGGATATGGAAATGAAGTGAAAATATTCTCCGGGAGAGGGAGGGAGCTCTCAGGGGGAACAGGAATAGTTCACGGCCCTGTAAAAATAGAAAAGCCCGAGACCCAGAAGGGTCAGGGCACCGGCCTTCACGAGATACGGTCTCAATCTCTCGGATGCCATGGTCCCGATTATCGTTCCCGCAAGAATGCCCAGGACGGGATAGATGCTGGATGACAGTGCATATGCGGATCCGAGAAGAAGGGTATCCCTGAGGGGGAGTGTGAGGAAAAGTGGAAGCAGTATGAAGAACTTGACGCAGGGGGTGGCTCCCTTTACCGCTCCCACAAGGGCCGCCGAGAACGGGCCGAATCCCCTTGGCTTCGTTCCGGCCTTTCCCCGGACCCTTTTCCCATCATCTTTATCTGTCCTCGATGTGCACTCTTTCCTGGAGGGACACGTCGTGCATTCATCCGATACTCCCTCATCTTCATCACAATCGGAACAGGGGCCCGTCTCACATTTCCTCAGAATGGACAGCTTTAACGCAAGTGAGGGATACAGGAGAACGAGAACCGATATCACGATTGTCACTGCGGAAAGGACGAAGAGCATGATTCTTGCATCGATATCGATGTACCATCCCGCAAGACCTGCAACCATGATGAGGGCCATCACCCCGAGGAACCTTCCGGTGAGAAATGCGGCACCCACCTTCCACCCCTGCCCGGCGGTCATTCCGAGTGAAAGGAGGGAGCACAGGAAAGTGTTTCCGAAGCCGAAACCGACCAGAATCCCGGTTGCGAGGAGTCCCGGATCCATGCAGGACCTATCAAGATAAGATTTATTTATCTGTTGAGTTTCGTGCCACCTGCTGAAAAAAAGTGCTACGGGGTGCTCTTCTGGTCGACTCAATATTCACACTTTCTCTCGCTGCGGCTTCCATCGGGTTGGTCCACACATTCCTGGGACCCGATCACTACCTTCCGTTCATCATGATGTCGAGGGCAGGGAACTGGTCCATGAGGAGGACATTCCTCGTGACGCTTATCTGCGGTATCGGACATGTGGGGAGCTCCATCGTGATAGGGATGGTGGGGATCCTCATGGGTCTCGCCCTCTCATCGCTGGTGGAATTCGAGGGATTCAGGGGAAATCTTGCCGCGTGGGCCCTTATCGCCTTCGGATTGATCTACATGGTCTGGGGGATTAGGAGGGGGCTGAAGCACAAGGGACACACGCACTCACATGTGGACCCCAAGAAGACGATGACGATCTGGGTCCTGTTCACCATATTCGTCCTTGGCCCGTGTGAACCGCTCATTCCCATGCTGATGTATCCGGCCTACGAGCATAATATTCTGGGAACGATCGTGGTGGCCATCGTGTTCTCTCTCGCCACCATCACCACCATGATGGCGATCGTCCTCTACCTCAGTCTGGGACTGAAAAAGATAGAATTCGGTTTCCTCGAGAGATACACCCATGCCATGGCGGGCGGCATCATACTCGTTTCGGGTCTTGGTATCCAGTTCCTCGGACTTTGAATGTGAATCGATGGGATAACGTCGGATTCACCGAACATCGTCATGACATGGACGGAACCCAATATATTCCTCCCATCCTGCCTGTTCGATCCTACTCATCATGATACGGGCACTCGTCCATGTGTTCTTCCCATTCCTCGCCCTCATCATCCTCGTCGTGGAAAGGACAGTACTCCTCCCGTCCTTCCTCCTCTTCATGAAAATGACAGTGACCGTTCCCCTCCGCATCCTGCCCCCCCGAACCCCCATGACCGTATCCCCCGCCATGACATCCGCCTCCCCAACCGTCCCGAACGGTGTCCACAACATCAGCAATGCCCATGAAAGCAATTGAACCCGCACCGAGGACCGCCATGATCACGGAACCCGTCAAGAGATACCTGAGCAGCGCCATCTCCGTGCCTCCGGGATCGACAGGTGAACCTCGATATTAAATCAAACCGGATATACACTGACAATGATCGTTCACGGGTTTGGATCCGAACTCCTCCGCTCCGATGCTCCCGGGCCGGGATGCTCATTTCATCTTCCTCAATCTCACGGCGGTCCCGTAGGCCATTATCTCGGCAGCTCCCCCGGCAATGGAGGAGGTCATGAATCTCACATTGACGACAGCATCGGCCCCAAGCTCCTCCGCCTTCTTCTCCATTCGTGATATCGCTATCTCCCTTGATTCCGACAGCATCTCCGTGTACTCACGAAGCTCCCCCCCAACCAGATTCTTCAGCCCGGCGATTATGTCCTTCCCAACGTTCTTTGCCCGAACAACATTCGCCCTGACAAGTCCAAGATCCTCTGTTATCTCATACCCGGCCACGTGGTCAAGATTGGTCAATCTCATGGTTTCAGATCCTCCTCCGATATGTTTTCCTTCATCTCCACATCATCCCTTTTCATCTCTCTTATCAGCAGAGGGATGAGGAATATCAGGCTGACGATCATGAGCAGGACACCGGCTCCCATCAGCGGAAGACCGATGTAGGGAATGAAGGCGATCAGGCTCCCGAGGATGAAAAGCAGGAAGCCGAAACCCGTCATCCATGCCCAGAACATCTTTGCCCTCATATACCGAAAAATGCGCTGCAGATTAATAACATTTCTCATTCTTTATGAAAATTTTTAAATGAAAATATCTGTAAATTCCGCAGCAGCAGGAGGGGAGCGGATGATACTCCCAAGGAGAATCCTCGGGGGGAACGCTACGTCCTTATCTCTCCCGCCTTCTTCAACGCGAACCTGGTCCCTATGGGGCCCAGGGTCTCGAACACCACCGTTGTTGCGGCGATGGTGGTGATTATGAGTGCGCTGTGACCCGGTACCTTTTCGGCGGCTATGAAGGCAAAACCCAGGGCCACACCGGCCTGGCAGAGTATCCCCCACCCCAGATATTTCTGGATGTACTTCGGAGCCTTTCCCAACCTGGCCCCGGTAAAAGCACCTCCGACAAGACCCAGTGTCCTTGAAAAGATATAGACAATACCCAGAGCTCCCATCGACAGAAGGAGTGATATCTGGAGTTCGCTCCCTATCACCACGAAGAACATGATGTAGATCGGGAGCAGCATGTTCTCGAATATTCTGTTCACCGTCTTGGTGATCCGGGGAATGACGTTGGAAAAGAACATTCCGAGAATTATGGAAGAGAGTATGAGGGACAGATCCAGCAATATGGATACACCGGCCACGACGAATATGCTTGTCACAACGAGAAGGAAGAGCTGGTCCCTGTGCCTCAATCTCCTGGCTATCCTTGTCCCCACAAATCCCACCACGATTCCGAGAAGGATCGCCCCGAATATCTCGAGAAGAGGTTGGATCACAACAGTATTTATCGAGACATGTCCACCGTGAAGTGCCTCCGCCAGAGCAAGTGCCAGGACGAAGATCAGAACGGCAAAACCGTCATCGAACCCGACTACGGCTATTAGGGATTTGGTCATGGGACCCCTGGAACGGTATTCATGTATGACCGCCAGGGTCCCGGCGGGGGCACTGGCAGGTGCAAGGGACCCGAAGACAAGGGCCAGCGGAAGGTCCCTGAATATGACGTAGATGATCACGGTTGTGACGAGGAAGGCTCCAAGGGACTCGGCCAGGATTATGAACACTATCGATCGACCCAGCTTCTTCATGAGACCCCTTGTCAGGCTTATCCCTATGGTGAAGGCCACGATTGCAAGAGTGACGTTCACAACCAGATCTATCTCGAAATTGCTGAGGGATACGAGACCCAGCATGGAAGGGCCGAGCAGCACGCCGGCCACGATGTACCCCACTATCGCCGTTATCTTCAACCTGGAAGTGAGACTCCCTATGACAGCACCCACGAGAAGGATAACGGCCAGAACAAGGAGTAGATTGTCGGATATCTCCGAGGGATCGAACGTTTGATGCGCCTCCAACCGATACTTCAGGCGCACACAATTAAGATATATATGAGTTTTGATGAATTATCCGTTCGGATACACAAACGAAAGGATGATCCCGGAAACCTCCGGGAGTGATATTATATCCCCCCTTTGTTTTACGTGTACGGACGCGGCCTTAGATTTGGCCTCCAGGTGAGATAATGAGAACCGAGGCGAAAGAGGGTGAAAAGAGGAAAACCGGGAAAAGGAGCCGAATACGACAGCTGGACGAGCTGCTCGTATCCGATGTGCTGGAC
>Ga0190359_1001345_pt1 | contig 15548 bp, 14 predicted proteins | sample 48721823_MG_FD_161269 | JGI IMG/M metagenome (GOLD analysis project Ga0190359, IMG submission 161269) | Hydrothermal vent microbial mat bacterial communities from Southern Trench, Guaymas Basin, Mexico - 4872-18-2-3_MG | ecosystem: Environmental > Aquatic > Marine > Hydrothermal vents >... | reverse complement strand
AAAGAAGGTCAAATGATGGCTGCCGAGGCTCTGGGAATGACCAGGGCTAACGCTATTTTATATATTATTCTACCCCAAGCTTTAAGAAGAGCAATTCCCGGCTGTTCCAATGAAATTATTTATTTAGTAAAATATTCATCCCTTGCTTTTATGGTTACTTGCATTGAATTAACCGGTGCAGGGAAAATAATTGCCTCTCGTTATTTTGCCTATACGGAAGTTTTTTTGGTGGTGGGAGCAATATACCTCTTAATGGTTTCTGTAGTTACTAAAACACTTAATATGTTGGAGAAAAAATTAGAAATTCCCGGATTGGGATAAAATATATTTTTTTATATGAGTTACTATTGGTTTATTGATTTTTATTATTAATGAAGAGTTATTAGTTCTCAAAAATCCTTGAATCCTTTGCAAATATAAGGTATCATTTTAGTTAATATAATTTTTTATTAAAGTAGAGAAAATCAATTTTTAATTAATGGGCGTAGATGGCTGTTTATTTGAATTACTAAATTAGTAATTTTAAGAAGGAATAGAAAATGGAAATTCTTAATCGTTTAGTTGATTCTATGCAGTATGATTTAGTTAAATCAGTACAAAAATTAGTGCAAATAAAGAGTGTAAGGGGAGAGAAAAAACCTTTCTGCCCTTTTGGGGAGGGGCCAGCTAAAGCTCTTGCTCAAGTATTAAGAATAGGACAAGGTTTAGGTTTTAAAACAAAAAATATCGATAATTATATAGGTTATGTAGAATACGGTGCAGGAGAAAAAATGATAGCTATTTTGGGCCACCTTGATGTGGTACCAGAAGGGACAGGATGGGATTTCCCTCCGTATGCAGCCGAAATTCATCAGGGCAAAATTTATGGCAGAGGTACTATAGATGATAAAGGGCCTATTCTAGCAGCCTTATATGGGTTGAAAGCGATAAAAGAAGCAAGTATAAAGCTTCCTCAGAGAGTAAGAATATTATTTGGTACAAATGAAGAAAGTGGTTCTCGTGATATAAAATATTATTTAGAGCAAGGGGGAGAAATTCCAATAGTAGGATTTACTCCTGATGGAGATTATCCGGTAGTGAATAGCGAAAAAGGCATAATACTTTTTGATGCTATTAAAGCATTTAGAAAGAAAGATTCCCCTATTGATATTAAATATATTAAAGGGGGAACAGCAGCTAACATGGTACCGGCTTATTGTGAAGCAAAACTTCAGATAAGAGATGAATTTTTAAAAATGAAGATAACTAAAAAAATTGAACAATTTATTAGAATGAGTGGCTATCAAATAAAAATAGAACAGAATAATGAATGTTTGATCTTAAAATCTGAGGGGATTGCAGCTCATGCTATGGAACCAGAAAAAGGCAAAAATGCAATAATGCAACTATTATGTTTGCTAAACAAAATCGATTTAGGCTCTACTGATCTAGCTGATTATATACATTGGCTTGTTGAGAATATAGGTATGGAATATAATGGATATTCTTTAGGGATTAATTGTAAAGATGATGGTGGAGAACTTACGCTTAATTTAGGAATGATTGATATTAGCGAAGACCAAGGAAAGGTATGTATTAATCCGCGATATCCTCATAGTTTTAAAGGAAGTGATATATTGGCAAAGATTAAGACCAAAGCTCAAGTTGCTAATATAAGGATAGAAAATATAATTAATGAACCCCCTTTATATTTTCAACCCAACCATCCTTTAATAGAAACCTTAATTCAGGTTTTTGGTGAGCAAACAGGACTACAAGCAAAACCATTGGCTATGGGAGGAGGAACTTACGCCAAATCTATACCTAATATAGTTGCCTATGGACCTAGATTTCCTGAAGCACCTGCGGTAGAACATCAACCAAATGAGTATATTAAGATTGAAGAACTGATTTTAAATGCCAAGATTTATGCTCATGCTATATATGCACTATCTCAGAAAGATTGGAGTTTTGGCTATGAAAAAGAAACTCCAAAAGAAAGGAGGTGTTAAATGAATTTTAAAAGAAAAATTAAAAGACTCTGAGAATATGAAAATCGATAAGGTAATGTCAAGAATGATATGAAAGAATATTAAAAGGGGGAAAGAATGAAAAAATATTCTTGGTTAATAGTATTTACTTTTTTGCTATTTAGTTTTTTTTCAGTGGTAATAATAGGTGGTGCCCAAGATGATGATTTTGCTTTTTATGCTTATAATTCCACTCCCGTTACTGATTGGGATCCAAGTGTAGAGTTTTCTAATGGGATAGTAAGTTTAAACAATGTTTATGAAACCCTCTTAAGGTATGACCCTTTGGAAGATAAAATTATTAAGGTTTTAGCTACGGATTATACAACTAGTGATGATGGATTAACTTGGACCTTTAGCTTAAGAAAGGGAGTAAAATTTCATGATGGGACAGATTTTAATGCTGAAGCCGTAAAATTTTCCGTTGAAAGAACTATAAATATGAATATGGGGGCTTCCTTTATATGGGAGCCAGTAGATAAGGTAAATGTAATAGATGATTATACGGTAGAATTTAAATTAAAATACCCAGCTCCTTTAGATTTAATTTGTTCTTCCGGTTATGCAGCTTTTATTATGTCACCTACTGCTGTAAAGTCTCATCCCGATGGTTGGTTAACCGAAGGTCATGAAGCAGGAACAGGTCCCTATATGTTAGAAAGTTACCAAGAAGAAAGACAAGAGGTAAGATTAACTTGGTTTAAAGATTATTGGGGTGGTTGGGAAGGAAATCATTTTAAAAAAGCCGTTATTAAAGGTGTTACAGAAGCTGTAACTCGTCACCTTCTTATTGAGAAAGGTGATGTAGATATTACTATAGAACTTCCCTACGAAGATATTGCTTCTTTGCAAGACAATAAGAATGTTAACGTTTTAGTTGGGCCATCTTTTCAAAATTTGCTGTTGTTTTTCAACACCCAAAAAGAGCCACTAAATAATAAATTAATAAGACAAGCTTTATCCTATGCCTTTCCTTATCAAGATGTAGTTTCTTATTGCTTGGAAGGTTATGGGCGGCAAGGAAGAGGTCCGGTTCCTTATGGTTTATGGGGGCATAGCGAAGAATTATTTCAATATCAATATGATTTAGATAAAGCCAAACAATTATTGGAAAAAGCTGGTTATCCTAACGGAGGTTTTAAATTATTGCTTACTTATATGTCTGGAGACGAAGCAGAAAGAAAAATGGCAGAATTGTTTAAAGCCAAATTAGCAGCTTTAAATATAGACTTGGAGATAAGAGGAATGCCTTGGGACTCTCAGTGGGCTTTAGCCAGAGATAATAATTTAGATAAAAGACAGGATATCTTTGTGATGTACTGGTGGCCAGATGTTTGTACTCCCAAAAGTTGGTTATACAGTAATTTCTACAGCGAAGAGGAGCCTTTCTTTAATTTATGTTACTACAGTAATAAAGAATTCGATTCTTTGATAGATAAGGGTTCCGAGGAGAGTGGGGTAGATAGAGATGAAGCAGCCAAGACTTATATTAAAGCTCAAGAAATATTAGTTGAAGATGCACCGGCAGTATTTATTTACGATAAGAAGAATGTATTTTTCTTGAGTAAAAGCCTTAAAGGGTTTAAAGATAACCCGGCTTACCCCAATGTTGTCTTTTTCTATGAAGTCTATAGAGAAAAATAGAAGTTAGAAAATAAGGCAGAGACATATAAAATTGATGTCTCTGCCTTATTTTCTAAACTCAAGAATAAACTTTGGTGAAAGGGATATATATTAATTTATGCTATCTTTCATAACTAGAAGGCTATTATTAGGTATTTTAACTCTTTTTGGCGTAATTTTGATTACTTTTATATTAGTGCGAGTAGTCCCTTCTGATCCGGCTGCCCAATGGGTAGGGGGTAGAGCAACTCCAGCACAGGTAGAGGCTGCTCGAGAAGAATTAGGTTTAGACCAACCTATTTATATTCAATTTAAAGTGTATATTGCAGAGTTATTAAAAGGAAATTTGGGATATTCTCTAATGAGTCATCAGCCTGTTAGTGAGGAGTTGAAAAAACGATTTCCCGCTACTCTTGAATTAGTAATTATCTCTTCTTTTATAGCATTACTTATTGGTCTGCCTTTAGGTTTGGCTTCAGCTAAGGCTAAGAACAGCTGGATAGATCATTTTAGTAGATTTTTTTCGATAGGGGCTATTTCTATCCCGACTTTTTGGTTAGCCTTGGTTTTACAATTAATATTTTTTATGATTTTAGGACTGCTCCCCTCCGGTGGTCAATTAAGTATGAGAATTAAGTTATTTCAAGATATACCACATATCACTGGATTTATGTTCTTAGATAGCTTAATTACAGGTAATTTTATTATCTTCAAGGATTTTTTAAAACATATAATTTTACCAGCGATCTGTGTAGGAGCTTATACTATAGGATTAGTCGCTAGAATGACTCGTTCTGCATTATTAGAGATATTAAATGAGGATTATATTAAAGCTGCTCGTTCTTATGGGTTATCGGAGAGATTGATATTATATTCCTATGCCTTGAAGAATTCTTTAGGTCCTACTGTAACTGCTGTGACCTTGGCTATGGGCTATGCTTTGATGAATACTTTTTTAGTAGAAAGTATTTTTAGTTGGCCTGGTATAGGCAAATATGTGGCTGATGCAGTAATATGTTTAGATTACCCTGCTATTATGGGAGTTACTATTTTAGCTGCTTTTGCCTATGTAATATTAAATTTAATAGCAGATATAATTATTTCTTTAGATCCTCGAGTAAAACTTTAAAAGAGGTTTGAAATGTCCAAGAGATACCTTTATTTTAATATCTTAATGAAACGAAAATTAGAGACACTAAAAGAACATTTGTATTTGTTACAACAGAATAAATTAACTTTTATCGCTTTATTAATTATTTTATTTTTGATTATTATCGCTATTATAGCACCTATCATAGCCCCTTTTCCCTCTCATATTTATAGTGATGTTAATCCACAAGATAAATTATTGCCGCCATCTCGAGTTTACTTCTTTGGAACTGATGAAGCAGGAAGAGACCTCTTTAGTCGAGTACTGTATGGAACCAGAATTTCCTTATTAGGTTCCTTAACAGCAGTTGTAATGGGACTACTTATCGGTGTTCCCTTGGGTCTTTTGGCTGGATTTTATGGAAAATTTGTAGATGAACTTATTATGCGTATAGTAGATATGTTTTTGAGTTTTCCACCCTTACTTTTAGCTATGGCTATTGCTGCTTTTTTGGGACCGAGTTTGCAGAATGCAATTTTAGCTCTTATTATTTCTTGGTGGCCCTGGTACACTCGTTTGATAAGGGGACAGGTAGTTTCTATTAAGGAAAAAGAATTTGTTAGGGCAGCTCATGCTATAGGCACCCCTTCTTGGCAGATAATGTTTAAACATATTTTACCTAATTGTATTTCTCCTGTAATAGTACAGGCTTCTATGGATTTAGGTGGTATTATTTTAACTTTGGCAGCTCTAAGCTTTTTAGGGTTGGGAGCTCAAGCTCCTACTCCAGAGTGGGGTTTAATAGTTAATACAAGTCGCACTTATTTTCTAAAAGCTTGGTGGTATGGATTTTTCCCGGGTATGGCTATATTTATAACCGTCTTATGTTTTAATCTTTTAGGTGATGGGTTAAGAGAGGTATTAGACCCAAAAACTAAAAAATATTAGATGAGGATGTTATGAGAGATTATTTTAGAATTAAAGATTTAAAAGTAAATTTTAGAACCTCTGAAGGAGTAAAAAATATTATAGATGTAAATGAACTTAATTTGCACAAAGGGGAAACTTTGGGGATAGTAGGAGAAAGCGGAGCAGGTAAAAGTGTATTAGCTATGAGTATTTTAAGAATTTTGCCCTCACCCCCAGCCTTTATTGAAAGGGGTGAGGTTATTTTTAAAGGTCAAGATCTTTTGAAATTGCGAGAGAACGAAATACAGAAGGTGAGAGGGAAAGATATTTCTATGATCTTTCAAGACCCTATGTCTACCCTTAATCCTGTTTTTACAGTGGGACAACAAATAATAAATGTTATTCAACATAATAAACATTTAAGCAAGAGGGAGGCCGAGAAAGAAGCTTTAAGAATGATTAAATTAGTAAAATTACCAGATGCAAAAAATACTTTGCGTAAATATCCTAATGAACTTAGTGGTGGGCAGAGACAAAGAATAATAATTGCTATTGCTCTCTCATGTGGTGCAGAATTATTAATTGCTGATGAGCCTACCCGTAATTTGGATGTCACTATTCAAGCTGGTATTTTAAAACTTATTAATGAATTAAAAAGCAGGTTAGGGATAACTGTTTTATTTATTGCTAACAATGTAAATTTAATTTTTATTGTTTCGGATAGGGTTGCAGTTCTTTATAAAGGTAAAATTGTAGAAATTGGCACTTCTCAAGAAATAAAGAGAAACCCAATTCATCCTTATACCCGGAGGCTGTTAGGTATAACACCTGTGAGTAGAAAAAATAGCAATTTAACTGAAGATGAATTTAAAAAAGAAATAAGCTTAAGGGATCCTGCCTGCTCTTATTTTTATAAATGTGAAAAGAGAATGGAAGCGTGCAAAGTGCATCCCCCTATATTAAAGAAAATAAGTAATACTCATTGGTTAAGTTGTCATAGATTTATTAATAGAAAGGCAAATAATGAACCAACCAGCATTAGTCATTAGAAATCTAAAAAAATATTTTCCAGTATATTCTGGATTCCCTTCACGGGTTAATAATTGGATTAAAGCAGTGGATGGAGTTACTTTAAGTATAAAAAAAGGAGAAACTCTGGGGTTAGTGGGTGAATCGGGATGCGGAAAGAGTACTTTAGTGAACACTATTTTAAAATTAGAGGAAGCAACTTCTGGAGAAGTTATTTTAGAAGGGAAAAATGTTTTCCGTTTAAATAGAAAAGAAATACTGCAATTGAGAAAAAAGATACAGATAGTATTTCAAGACCCCTTTTGGTCTTTAAATCCGCGATGGTTGATAAAAGATATTGTAGGAGAACCTTTAAGAGTACATTTAAATTTGGGCTTAGAAGAACTATTATCTAAAGTGGAAAAATTATTAGCGATGGTAGGGATTCCTAAAACAGCTTTATACAAATATCCTCACGAATTTAGTGGTGGGGAAAGACAGCGTATCGCTATTGCTCGGGCTTTAGCTTTAGAACCTGACTTTGTTATATTAGATGAGCCTACTTCTTCTATAGATGTTTTTTCGCAAGAACAAATATTAAAACTTTTGGAAAAATTAAAAGAAGAATTTGAGTTAACTTATATACTAATTTCTCATGATTTAAGTGTAGTAAAATCTATGGCAGATAAAATTGCCATTATGTATCTGGGGAAGGTTGTAGAATATGGACTGGCTAAGGAAGTTTTTGAAAATCCTATTCATCCTTATACTAATGCATTGTTTAAGGCTATCCCTGATTCGAATACCAAGGATATAGATTCTATCATTGCCTTAGAAGGAGAGGTTCCTAGTGCTATTAATATTCCCTCAGGTTGTCGTTTCCATACGCGTTGTCCTATAGCTGAGGGGATTTGCTTCAGAGAAGAGCCACCGGTAGTTAAATTGAACGAAGATCATGAAACATCATGTTTCTTATTAAAAAAAGACGAAAGGAGAAAGAAGTTTATATGAGAAAGTTAACTTTTGATGAAGTAAAAGATGTTTTAGTTGGTTGTACTATACTTAGTACAGGTGGTGGAGGTGATCTAAATAAGGGTTTAAATTTGGTTAAAGAAGATTTTAAAAATAATTTAGAATATAAGCTGATTTCTCTGGAAGAGATAGAAGATGAAGCTTTATTTGTTAGCCCTTATTTTTGTGGTTCTATTGGAGAAGGAGGAGACAAAAGTAATTATAGTAAATATACTAAAATAAACAAATCTCCTACTGTAATTGCGGTACAAGCTCTCGAAAGGTATTTTCAAGAAGAATTATCTGGGATGGTTTCTATAGAATATGGCGGGATGAATACAGCAGTTGCTATGTCTACTGCCGCTCGATTAAATAAATTTATCGTAGATGCGGATGCGGCCGGAAGGGCAGTGCCGGATCTTCAATTTTCTACTTTTTATGTTTCTGAGAAATCAATTGCTCCTTTAGCAGTGGCAGATGATATTGGGGATGTAGCAGTTTTTGAGCGAGTAGTAGATGATTTTAGAGCTGAAGATTTAGTGAGATCTTTGTCAATAGTAAGCGGAGGAATGGTAGGGATGGCAGATCATCCTTTAAGGGGAAAAGATTTAAAGGAAGCAGTTATTCCTAATGCTTTGTCTTACGCCCAAATGGTGGGTAGAGCACAAAGGCAAGCTCTGGAAAAAGGAGAAGATCCAGTAAAAGAAATAATCAGAACAGTAGAAGGTTATTTACTGTTTGAGGGAATCGTAAGGAAAGATACAGAGTGGAAAAATAAAGGAGGATTTACTTTAGGGAGTATCTATATAGAAGGCAGGAAAAATTTTACTGGACAGAATTTTAAAATCTGGTTTAAAAATGAAAATATTATCTGTTGGCGAGATGAAAAAATTTTAGTTACTGTTCCGGACCTTATTTGTGTGGTAGAGACCGATACTGGTTATCCCATTACTAATCCTTTTTGTAAAAAAGACATGTTGGTGTCTGTATTGGGATTTAAGGCTCCTTCTTTTTGGAGAACTAAGAGAGGGCTCTCTATATTAAATCCTCGTTTTTTTGGTTTTAATATAAATTATACCCCTATTGAAGAAAAGTTAAAATAATATTAAGGAGTCTTATAAAATGGCAAAATTATACGAATATGAATTAGGAAAATCTGCGGATATCTTAATGAGAGAGATGTTTCAATTAAAAGCAGGAGAGACAATAATCATTACAGCTGATACCGAATCTGACGAGAGGGTAGTAAATGCAGCAGCAAGAAGTGCTTTTTCCTTAGGTGCAAAACCAATGGTCATTTGGCTTCCTGCTCCCTATGGTGTTGCAAAAGCAGCAGATCCAATGTTACCGATAGATTCTCTAGCTGCTGCATTGTGTAACGCTGATGCCTGGGTTGAATTTAATAATCAATGGCTACTTTATTCTACACCTTTTGAAATAGCTATGGAGAAGAATAAAAAATTAAGATATCTTTGCCTTGTGGGTATGGATACAGATATGATGATAAGAGTTATCGGTAGAGTTAATAAACAGTTTTTATCTGAGTTTTTATATAAAGTTACAGAAATGACCAAAAAGGCAAAGCATATGAGAATAACGACGCCTTCGGGTACTGATCTGGAGTTTGACAACGAACCGAGACATAAGACTACCTGTGACGATGGGGATGCTTCTCAACCAGGGATGCATATGCTTGCAGGCCAAATATGCTGGATTCCCAGATTTGAGAGTATAAACGGTACGCTGGTCTTTGATGGTTCTTTGGTTCCCCCGTGCGGCCTATTAAAACAGCCTATTGTTATGAAAATAGAAAAAGGTAGGGTCGTTGATATTAAGGGTGGGGAGCAGGCGATGGAATTCAAAGTATGGCTTGAAAGCTTCGATGATCCGAATATGTTCAGGCTTGCCCATGTATGCTATGGATTTAATCCCGGAGCAAAACTAACCGGAAATATCCTGGAAGATGAAAGAGTCTGGGGAAGTACCGAATGGGGGCTCGGTTATCTTAGCGAAATAGATGCTCCATCTGAAGGGATAAATGCAAAATCACATTGTGATGGAATTTGTCTTAATTCTTCCGTATGGATGGATGAAGAGAAAATTATGGATAAGGGAATTGTAACTCATTCCCAGCTAAAAAACTTTGTAGAGAAGTTAAAAAGATGATTACCTTTCTTCGATAAACTAATAGACATAAATTTAATATAAAATGTAGAGGATTAGATAATATGAAAAAATTAACAAGACAGGATTTATATGACATTTTATATGGATGTGCCATTCTCGGTACCGGCGGAGGAGGAGATTTGAAAGAAGGTATTTCTGTAATAGATAAAGCTCTTGATGCCGGGAAAGAATTTAAACTGGTAGATTTGGAAGATGTACCCGATGGTGCACTTATAGTATGTCCGTATATGTGCGGTTCCATATCTCCACTAACAGAGGAAGAGGAAAAAAAATATGCTTATTTACCGAAAATAAAAGAAGAACCAGTATTAAGGGCCTATAAGGTGATGGAAGAATATATAGGTAAAAAATTCTATGGTGTAATATCGACGGAACTGGGGGGAGCAAATACGGCATTAGCATTTTACGTAGCTGCCTTATCGGATAATTATATAGTCGATGCTGACCCAGCAGGTAGGTCTGTGCCCGAACTTCAACATTCCACTTTTTTTATGAACAAATTACCTATAAATCCCATGGCAGTTGCCAATGAATTCGGTGATGTTATAATTGTGAAGGAGGTTGTAGATGATTTTCGAGCTGAGGCCTTAGTAAGGTCGATGGCGGTGGTGAGTAAGAATAGTGTGGGAGTTGTGGATCATCTGGCCAGCGGGAAGAAGCTGAAAAAGGCAGTTATACCGGGTGCTATTTCCTATGCTTTAAAAATTGGAAGAGCTTACAGAAAGGCAAAGGAAGAGAATGAAGACCTGGCTCAAGAAATTGTCAAGGCCGGTAGCGGTTATATGCTTTTCAAGGGTAAAGTAAAAGATTTTCAATGGGAAGATAAAGATGGGTTTACTGTAGGAAATACATATATTGAAGGAGAAGACGATTATTTTGGCTCTGAATATAAGATATGGTTTAAAAACGAAAATATAATTGCCTGGAGAAATCAAAAAATAGATGTCACTGTACCAGATCTGATATGTGTAATATGCGATGACAGCAAGGAACCACTTACCAATCCGAATTACGAAATAGGCATGAGAGTATCAGTTATAGGACTTCCAGCGCCCAAGGAATGGAGAACTGGTGAAGGGTTAAAGGTTTTTGGACCAAGGCATTTTGGATATGATATTGAATATATTCCTATAGAAAAATGTTTTAATAGGATGGATTGAATGAAAAAAATATTGGTTATAAACCCGATTACCACTGATTCCTTCAATAATATGGTGAAGAGCTATCTGGAGGAGCTGAAAAGTCCTGATATAGAAATCGAAGTTGTTAATATAAAAGCGGGGCCATCCTCCATTGAAACCTTTTATGATGAAGCTTTTGCCTTACCGGAAATATTAAAAACGATAGAAAAATATAAGGCAGAATGTAATGCAATTGTAATAAACTGCTTTGCGGATCCTGCAGTAAATGCGGCAAGGGAACTTACCGATATTCCAGTGGTGGGACCAGCAGAAGCTTCAATGATGATTGCTCTCATGCTCGGACACAGGTTTGGTGTGATTTCGACTTTTAGAAATTCTGGACCATGGGTAGAACTTCAAGCAAGAAATATGGGTATAGAAGAGAAATTAGCTGGAGCTATTGGTGTAGATATCCCTGTATTGGAACTCGAAAAAGACTTTAAAAAGACTGTGCGATACCTTATTAATGCTGCAAGAAATTTGATTGATTCAAAAGGAGCGGAGGTTATTGTTTTGGGATGTACCGGCATGGCACCAGTGGCAAGAATAATCAAAAAAGAACTTGGAGTTCCAGTTGTCGAACCTATGACGGCAGCTTTTAAAATGGCAGAATTAATGGTTAGCTTGAAATTAAATCATTCAAAGATAGGCCTTTATATGACTCCCAATAGAGATAAAATCAAATGAAAATATAATAATTATAATGTTTGATTTGGAAATACAAAATAAGGAGTTTTAGGCCTAAAATTGTATATAGAGATCCTGTAGGACCAGAAGGAGCTTGTCATTCATTAGAATACTTTTTTATTTTTAAAGCAGACAAAGAAAATTTAAAATTAATCGATAGGGAACGGAGAGAAAGGAATTAGATATGGAGAACAAAATGAGTTTTGCTCAATTTCGAGAAATTGCACTTAAACGCAGAACTGTTAGAGATTTTAAAAAGGACAAAGTATGTTTTTCAGATATTTTAGAATGTATTGAATTAGGTATATGGGCTCCTACAGGGAGTAATTTGCAGAGATTACGATTTTCAGTTGTAACTGATGGTGATTTAATAGAAAAAATAAAACTTTACTCTCCAGGTTTACCTAAAACCACTCCTGCAGTTTTAGCTATATATTCTTATGAAGAAGAAGAGTATAAGAATAAATTTTATGAAGAGATTATTAATTGCGATATAGGGTTGGCTCTACAAAATATTTGTTTAGGTTTATATTTAAAGGGATATGGAAGCTGTATCGTGAAATCTTTTAATCAATCTATGCTAGATAAATTATTGCATAAGGAAAATCACAAATTAAGAATTTTACTAGCCTGGGGTAGAATAGAAAAATTTCCTCTACCTCCAGAGAGAAAGGAAATTAAAACTTATTTAATATAAGTTTTTGAAATATGACTATGGAAAATAAAGAAATAAATTTATTGATTATAAAATGGTTAAACTACGCCTACTGTTTACCTGAGGAACCCAAGGAATACGGTATATTAAGAATTTTGCAATGCATCGAAGATATTATAGATGTAACAAATATTGGAGAGAAAAGAAAGAAAGAATTAAGGGCATTAATACAAGAAAGTAAGGATGATTTATTTAATTTGAATACTACAGAATTCCAAGAGAAGATAAATGGGATAATTGACCAAATTGATAAAAGTTGTATGAGTTAATGACAAGTGGTAAAATAATAAAAATAATAAATCTATAGGCCAGAATACCAGAATAAGAGCATAACTTGATAATAAGCTAAAAAAATAGAGTAAATAAAAAAATAGTTGAAGGAAGGTAAAAGATTAATTAATTTTAAAAGAGATGGTATTTTTCTTAAATTATGAAATTTTTAATTTATTTAAAAGCTTTGAAGTTATTAATTAATGGGGGATGAAGATATTTCATTCCCCATTTTTATTTTGATGAGAAGGAGGTAAAATTTGAAAAAATTATTAACTGGGAATGAGGCTATTGCTGAAGGCTTAATTAAATCAGGGGTGGAAGTGGTTTGCGGATATCCGGGAACTCCTTCTACAGAAGTAATTCTAACTCTATTGCCCCAGGAAAAAGAATTAGGGATTCATGTAGAATGGAGTGTAAATGAAAAAGTTGCTTTCGAAATTGCTGCTGCTGCTGCCTGGGCTGGAAAGAGAGCCCTAGTTACTATGAAGATGTCTGGGGTAAATGTAGCTGCTGATTCTTTGGCTTCTGTTGCTTATAGTGGATGTACAGGAGGATTAGTTATTTTTGTGGCTGATGATCCGGGAGCAAATGCCGGGATGCCAGAACAAGATTCCAGGCATTATGCCAAATCGATGGCGGTTCCCATGCTCGATTTGGCTTCACAACAAGAATGTTTGGATTATGTGAAACTTGCTTTTGAAATATCAGAAAAAATCGGAGGACCTATTTTTTTAAGATCAACCACCGATATTTCCCATGTTGCTTCTGATGTGGGAATAGGTAAAAAATTGAAATTAGAAAAAAGAGAAGCGCATTTTGAACGGGATATTGCAAAATATACCAAAGCAAGCGCCACTTGGTGTATGACTCAACACCGGGATGCCCTTGGCAGATTGGTCGAAGCTTCCAAAATTTGCGATTCTTATATTACCGAATCCGGGATAAAAGTGAATGAAACACATTTTAAGGATGGCAGTAAACAGGGAGTAATTTACGCCGGAGCGGTGGAAGGAAATTTTAAAGAGGCCTTAAAAAAATATAATTTAAAACTATCCTGGTTAAAGATAGGCATGATACACCCCTTGCCCGAAGAGAGGATAAAAAAGTTTTTAGAAAAAGTAGACAGGGTGCTTGTTCTGGAAGAATTAGATCCTCTGATAGAAACAGAAGTGATGAGACTTGCTTTTCTAATGAATAAAAAAATTGACATTTTAGGGAAATTAGATAAAACATTACCTGTGATAGGATGTTATTCATTTAAAGAAATTAAAAAAGGCCTGGAAGCTCTTTTAGAGGAAAAATTCGAAGAAGAAAAAAATTACGAGATCATAGAAAAAGCGAAAAAACTAGAAGTTAAGCGTCCTACTTCTTTTTGTATCGGATGTCCTCATCGGGGTACCTATTTTGCCCTAAATAAAGCGATTAAAAATTTAAAATATAAAAAAGATGAAATTATTATTACCGGGGATATAGGGTGTACCATTTTAGGTATGAGCAAACCTTTTGAAAGCTGTTGGACTGAAGTAGCTATGGGAGCGAGTATCGGTTTAGCTCAGGGATTTAAATGGGCAGGTATTAAAAAGCCAGTAATAGCAACTATCGGAGATTCTACTTTTTTCCATGCCGGAATTCCCCCTCTTATAAATGCAATACACTATAAAGTAAATTTAACGGTGATTATATTGGATAATGGCTGGACTGCCATGACCGGTTTTGAAGAAAATCCGGGAACTGTTCCCATAAAGGAAAATAATAATTTTAGAGTAGATATCGAAGAAGTATGTAAGGGCTGTGGAGTAGAAGAGTTATACATAATTGATCCTTATAAACCAGGACAATCAATAGATATAATTATGAAGGTAATTGAATATCCAGGGGTTTCTGTGGTGATATCTCGTCGAGAATGTGCTCTGCAGGCAAAGAGAAGAAAAGTAAACCTGCCTAAATTTAGAGTTGATGTTGATAAATGTACCGGTTGTCGAATATGTTTAAACCAATTAGCCTGTCCGGCTATGGTATTTCATCCTAAGACTGATAATCATAAAGCTTTTATGGAAATTAGTTCAGCTTGTACAGGATGTGGATTGTGTAAATATGTTTGTCCGTTTGGGGCGATAGAGGTGGTAAAAGATGGAAAATAATATATATATTATAGGAGTTGGAGGCCAGGGAGCTATAAGATTAGGACAAGCCATTACTAACTATGCATTAAAAAAAGGTGAGAGAGTAAAATTTTTTAGAGAAGTGGGTATGGCTCAACGGGGAGGACCCGTTCATTGTGAGATAAGGATAGGAGAGATCTTTAGTTCGAAAATTCCCCCTTATTCTTCTGACACAACTGTGGTGATGGAACTTGCTGAAGGTTTAAAGGCTTTAGAATATGTTAAACCCGGAGGAACAGTTATTTTAAACAGGAAAAAGGTTTATCCTATGGATATGATGACTCATCCAGAGAAATATCCCCGGGAAAAAGAAATAGAAGAGTTGTTTAAAAAGGCAAAAGCAAAAATAATCTGGATAGAAGCAGAAAAGATTGCTGCAGAGATTGGACTTCCGGTGGCAGAAAATATGGTATTGCTGGGCGCTTTGTCTTTTGTTTCTTCTTTCGATAAGGAATTTATGGTGGAAGTTTTAAAGAAAAGTATTCCTCGAGAAATAGAGAAAAATATCGCTGCTTTCAATAAAGGTTATAAAGTAGCAGAAGGAACGGATAAATGAAAAGTATGGAAAATTTTTTTAATCCTCATTCAGTAGCTATCTTTGCTTCCATGAAAGAAGGAAAGACCGGATATGAAATAGTAAAAAATATGGTGGAGGGAGAATTTAAGGGAAATATATATCCGGTGAGTCAGAGC
>Ga0190359_1001344_pt1 | contig 15554 bp, 16 predicted proteins | sample 48721823_MG_FD_161269 | JGI IMG/M metagenome (GOLD analysis project Ga0190359, IMG submission 161269) | Hydrothermal vent microbial mat bacterial communities from Southern Trench, Guaymas Basin, Mexico - 4872-18-2-3_MG | ecosystem: Environmental > Aquatic > Marine > Hydrothermal vents >... | reverse complement strand
GAGTTCCAAGAAGTGCACGAATACGTGCATTATTTTGCTGATGATAATTCTAAAAAAATGGAATATCCTTTGGTATGGCTGATAGTGGATGAAGCGCACGAGTTCCTTCCTGTAAAAGGAAAAACAGCGGCAACAGATCCCTTAGTAACAATATTAAGAGAGGGCAGACAGCCTGGCATTTCTCTGGTGTTAGCGAGCCAACAGCCAGGCAAGATACATACAGATGTCATGACCCAGGCAGACATTATTATCAGCCACAGGATAACAGCCAAGATTGACATTGATGCTCTTGGCATGTTGATGCAGTCTTACATGAGGAAAGGTCTGGATAAATATTTAGATGATTTACCAAAAGAAGCTGGTGCCGCAATAGTATTAGATGATAATAATGAAAGGATGTATCCTATTAGGATAAGGCCAAGGTTTACCTGGCACGGCGGTGAAGCTCCTCATGCAATACCCAAAGAACGGAAAGTTTTCAATATTTAAGACAAAACTTTTTAAATTTCTTTATGTAACTCTTTATTTATGGGGTGGTAATAATGACATTTAGCAAATCTTTTCCAAGAACAACAGATAAATCTGTATATCCAAGATGGGAAGAAATAAGTTTAACAGAAGCAGAGGAGGCTGAGCAAGAGTCCATAGCAAGACAGGAAAATATTAAAAAGATGCACCAGTGCATCAAAGATGCCAAGTCAATTATTGAGGCTGAAGCTTTAAAACCGTTTCAGACAGATATGGTTAACATGGCAATAGCCTTGTTTGAGAAAAGGGCATCTCATGAGATTTACTTTAAGGAAAACAAGGCGAAAGAAAAGTTTGACGAGAAATTCAGTTAATTTCTCGTGCTGTTAAGTTTACTGAGTAGAACTGGGTTTGTTTTGTCCTGTGTTTTCTTAATTATTTCTTTTTCTTTTCTAATTCAACAAATTCATCAGGATCAGCAACAGTCATTGATACCATTGACGCAACAAACATTATCCCGAATAGAAAGGTAAATGTAATTCCCCAGTCAGAATTTTCTTTTAAGACATATAATAATGAAATTAAAATGCCAAGTATTGATACAGCCATGTATGCTCCGGATAATGGAGCAAACTTAAACTTTCTTTTTTTCATGGTTATCACCCTCTTTTTATAAATTTTAATTTATTTACGTTTTGCCGAGCTTTTTTAATTTTTTTTTCTAAGTTAATCATAAACACAGTTATTTTTTTGCAAGCAATTTCCTTTAATTCGCCAGAAGTCATTCTACCAGATTTATATTCTTTATAAATATGGTTTAACTCATTATCATCTTCTATTAAATGCTGTTTCATTAACTCAAAAACCATATCTTTTTCTATTATTGCACCATATTTTCTGTGTTCTTCTAATGTATCGCGGCCGCCAGTAACTGCTTTTTTAATTTTTCTACATGCTATTTTAGGATCTTCAGGCAGTTCTATTAATGATTCGGGCATTGACTTTGACATCTTGAAATGACCATTCAAAGAAGGTGTATATTTGTGAAAAGTTGCGCTTGGCAGGAAAAATTTTTCTTTTCTTATCCTGTTTACAATATCCCTTGTTAATAAGATATGGGGGCATTGGTCAACGCCTACCGGGATTATGCCTGGCATTCTTTTCTTAAATTGAGGATATAAAATATCACCTACTTGAGTAAGTGCAGAAAATATTTTGCTCGGGGTTGCGCTTCCATATAACGCTTTAAACTGTGCTTCTGTTATTTTTTTTGAATATTTATATGCAGCATGCATAACGTCAATATTGTCAGATTGGAAATAAAAGATGGTTTTTTTTGGGTCAAGGCCAAGAGCTATATATGCGGGTATGTGAAATTTCAATGCACGTTTCCTGCCTTCTTCCAAAGAAATGCCGCGGGCAGCTTCAGCTTCTAAATCCGCCACCAATATATAGGTTTCTGCACCTTGTTTCTGGAAATAAGAAATCATTTCTACCACCATCTTATTTCCGAAATGTATTTTATTGCCAGAGGGAACAATGCCTGATAATACATAGAACGATTTTTTATTTTTGATTGCATCACTTATTTCTTTAAGACCTATGCCAGAAAAAACAACACCGCGTCTCATTAATCTGTTCGGGTTGGGAAATATTTTCGGGTTAAATGTTTCTAAATGAAAGTCCTTAATCAATTTACTATAATCTTCTATTAAAGTAGTGCCCCATGGATCAATTATTTTTGCCATTATCTTTACCTTAACCTTGTTTAGTATTTAATATTTTCCTTCAAATATTAATGTCCCAATTCTTACCATTGTAGAACTTTCTTCTATAGCTATTTTATAATCCTTGGACATGCCCATTGATAATATTTGTAAATTTAATTTGTCAAACAGAGATTTCATTTCTTTGAAATAAGGCCTAGGATCTTTATTAAGGGGAGGAAGACACATCAAACCTTTTACTTTGATATTGTCAAATTGTTCCAGTTCTTTTACAAAACCGATTGTTTTTTCAGGCAGCACACCATATTTTTGAGGTTCTTTGCCAATATTTATCTGGATTAAGACATCTTGTTTTTTGTTTATATTTGCAGAGCGTTTATCAATCTCTTTTGCCAGTTTTAAGGTGTCTAAAGTTTGTATTAAGTCAAACATTTGAACAGCTTTCTTAACTTTATTGGTTTGCAAATGTCCAATGAAATGAAACTCAGTATTATTGTCTTTGAAATAATTTTTTAGTATAGAATATTTCTGTTCTGCTTCTTGTATCTTGTTTTCTGCAATTATTTTTGCTCCAGCATCAATAGCCTGTTTTATCTCTTCTGCAGATCTTGATTTTGACACAACAACTAATTTAACAGAACCAATTTGTGATTTTATTTTTTTTATGATTGACATTTTTCAACAACAGCTTTAACAAGCACATCAATTGTGTCTATAGTATAAGGCTTTTTTACCATTAGTGTTAATTCAGTACATCCCAAAATTATTTTTTCTGCACCTTTTTTGTGATATTTCTCACAAAGATCATGAATAATTTTCTTTTGTTTAGATTTTTTATAACCTTTATTATAATTAAATATGCATTCTTTAATAATTTTAATGTCTTTATTATTTGGAATCATTTGGTTTTTTTCATTAAAATTATACATTTTTTTTATTGTCAACGGTGTTCCAAAAACTACATACCTATGCAGAGATTTGACTATTTTTTTCAGTTCTTCTCTTAAATCAATTATTGGTGTGTTAATTTCACTTAACAAATAATCAAAATAAAAATGAATTGTGTTACAAATCATGACAATAAATTTTGGTTTGTGTTTTTCTAATTCTTTTAATCCCTGTAGATAAATATTAATTTCTTCTTTGAGATGTTTATCATGAATTAATTCAGGAGCAGGTATACTGTTTATTATTATAGTCGGAAAATCAATATTTGATTTTACTAATTTGTGTTTTTGTAATTCTTGAATTAATTTTGAATAGAAAACACATGTAGATTCTGGACCAATGCCTCCAAGTACACCAATTTTAACACCAGCGACAACCACCAAGTATAGATTTATCTAAGAAAGAATTACAAGTGCCAGCGACAATCACTTTTTGCTGTCATAATGCAATATAGGCAGTTGTTATATAAAAAATTTACTTTAAATTAAGAATTTCCTTAACAATTTCTCTTGCAACATCTCTTTTATGCGGGTAAGCAGCTATAGCAAACTTAAAGTGAAAACAATTACCAGTATCAGTTATCCAATATTCATTTTTAAGCAGCTTGTCTTTGTCTAATCTTAAATAAAAATGTAAAGTTTCATCTAACCTGCTGTCTAATTGTTTTAATAGCAGGTCTTTTTGTTCTTTATTTAATTTAGAAAACAAATTTTTCAGAACTAAATTGGTGTGCTTTTGTTTCTTGACGAATACTGTAAAAACAATAATCTTTTTATCTTCAAACCCATAAGAAGTTTTTCTTTTAATAACAAGTTTTTCTTTTTCAAAGTCAAAAGGAAATAATTCTTTAATTTTCTTTATAATAAGTTCTTCATTATCATCTTCTTTAGAAAACACGCGCATCTCTATATTATGAAGATATTTCATTAATTAGAAAAGATTTATTAACTGTATTTAAAATTATTTAGTTAGTATGATTTCAATAATCATTCCTACATTAAATGAAGAAAAATATTTGCCAAAACTGTTAGAGTCTATAAAAAAACAATCCTATAAAGATTATGAAGTGATCGTTGCAGACGGCGGTTCAAAAGATAAAACAAAGAAAATTGCAAGAAAATATGGTTGTAAATTAGTGCAAGGCGGTTCACCTGCAAAAGGTCGAAATCATGGCGCAGAGCACGCAAAAGGTGATTATTTGTTGTTTCTAGATGCTGATGTTACATTCTCAAAAACTTTTTTAGAAACCTTAATTGAACAACAGAAAAAAAAACAATTTGATTTTGCTTCAGTATATTTATTGCCGGAAGGTAAAAATTTTTTTGATCATTTTTTTTCATTTTTCATGAATATTTATTTCTTTTTTTTACAAAAAATATGGCCACATGCGTCTGGAATGTGCATTTTTTCTAGAAGAAAACTTCATAATGAGATTAAAGGATATAATGAAAAAATTGTTCATGCAGAAGATCATGAATATATTACAAGAGCATCTAAAAAAGGTAAGTTTTCATATCTCTTTAAACCAGTTCTAAAATTTTCAGTAAGAAGATTAGATAAAGAAGGGAGGTTAACGTTAGTAGGTAAATATATCTATTCTGAAATTTATAGATTTTTTAAGAAAGAGATTAAAAAAGACATTTTTAAGTATGAGTTTGGGAAACATGAATAAAGGCAAGTTCTTTAAATCTTTTGACAATACAAAAATTTGGTATAAATACATTAAAGGTAAAAAAACTTGCTTGGTTTTTTTACACGGCTTAACAGGAAGTTCTTCAGCATGGCGTCCTTTTTATCCAGACTTACAAAAAAAAGGACATGCAATTTTATTAATTGATATTAGAGGTCATGGTTTATCAGATAAGCCTAGTGGTAATGAAAAATATACTTTAGAAAATGCTTCTAAGGATTTATATTATCTATTGAGTGTTTTAAAAATTAAAAAAATTATTCTCATAGGTCATTGTTATGGTGGTATGATCTCACAATTATTTTACGAGAAAAATCCAGATTATGTGAAAAAAATTATTTTAATAAACACTCATTATAATTTTTCAAGCAATATTTTTAGATATGTTTCCAGCTGGTTAGTATATTTTATTTATTATTTCATGTCTTTTTTATTGTACCCATTGCATTTTGAAAAGAACCATGTGCACTTAAATTATACTAAATTTCGGATTAGCCATGATTTAAGTTTAAAAAGGTTGTACGAAGATATTCGAGCAACCTCTTTTAGAACTTTTCTACCCTTTACTAAAAACACACTTCACGTTAATTTTACAAGTATATTAAAAAAAATTAAAGTACCTGTGTTAATCCTACACGGAAAAAAAGATTTAATCATCCCTGTTAGGGTTGCACATGAAATGAAGAATCTGATTAAAACTTCCACGTTAAAAATACTTGACACGAATCATGTTAGTGTAATTAATGTTCCTGAAGAAATTTTGTCTGAGATAACTAACTTTTTATAATCTGCTCTGTAATTTTCTTAGTAAACTTTTCCAGTTTCTTTCTTTGTTCTAGAAATTTATTAACAAGCTCATCTCGCTTATTTACTATATTAGAAAGCATCTGTGCTCTTTTCGGAATTTCATATGACTTTATTAACTGATTAATTTTTTTATCCAGCATGTCAAAATTGTTCACATCTAATTTTAATTTTTTCAAATTTTGTTCATATATTTTTAGGTTGCTAAGAAAATATCTTAAGTTTTGAATATTAATCTCTTCTGAATAAATGCCATAACCAGATTTTTCTAAATAAAAACCGTTAATTTCTTGTTCAATCTGTTTCCTTACAGGAATTGAATAAACAGGCTTTTTCAAGTAAAGAGCCTCGCTTATTAAAGTAAAGCCGCCATTTGTAATTACAGCTTTGCACGAAGCCAAATCTTTAGAAAACTCTTTTTTACTGGGTTTTTTGAAAATTAGATTTTTATCAACTTTAGCTTTATTAAAACCATATATTATGTATTTTTCATTTGTTGATTTTAGAACATCAAACAACTTTTTATTTGACACAGAGGTCTGGTAGACTAATATATGATCTTTTTTTTCTACTTTTGCTTTTATAATATTGCTTCGCAGTATTGGATGAATTAAATAGGTGTTATGTTTACACTTTTTTTTAATTGGAACTTTGAACACAGTTATAATGAAATTATAATCTCCTAAAAAAGTCCGTAAATATTGAACAAATTTCACCTGTAAATTTTTTTCAAATTTCTCATCCAAGACACATTTTGAAAAAATTCCTTGGTTATCTATTGCAATCAAAGGGATTTTTAATAAGCTAGCGATTGTTGCAGAAAATGGTTCAAAATCAGCTATTACAATGTTAGGCATATATTCTATAACCTTATCTGTTATAATTTTATTATTGTCTATAAGGAATGGCTTTATTTTTGCAGATTCTTGCAAAGCAGTCTTCCCAAGTTTAAATTCATTTTTTTCATAAACAAAGTTTATGCCGGAAATTTCGACAATGTCAAGAACATTTTTTTTCTTGTAAAATTCTTTTTTCAGATATTTAAATGCCCTGTCATAAGAAAAAATTACCAGTTTGTGTTTTTTAAGTAAATGTTTAATGACAACCTCGCTCCTTGTGGCATGACCCATGCCTTCCCCTGAAACAGAATAGAATATTACTCCCATTTAATATAAAGATAATCTGTTTTAAATAAAAAAGTTTCCTAATGACAACCCTTAAAAATAAGTTATTATAGCATGTCTATTATGAATTGTTTTAAGATTATGCAAGTAAAAGTAAAGGGTATTACAATTAATTACGCAACAGCAGGCAAAGGAAAACCATTAGTGTTTATACATGGATGGACAAATAACTGGATGGGCTGGATACCCTTAGCTAAAATCCTAAAAAACAATTACAAATTATATATTCTAGATTTGCCAGGGTTTGGCGATTCTGATTCTTTGCAACATTATTCAGCAGAAATTGCTGCAGATTATTTAGCAGGATTTATAAAAAAATTGAAAATAAAACCTGAAGCAGTTATTGGATTATCAATGGGCACTTTTGTAACGTCCTGCTTTGGGAAAAACTACCCAAAACTAACAAAAACCATAGTTTTAATCGGTGCAGTGTTTAAAGATAAAAAACGTAAAGTAACGAGTAAATTTATAGAATTCTGGTTGAAACTTGTCAATGGGAGAAAAAGAGCAGAATCCGTAATAAAAAAGATTATTGAGACCAGGTTTTTTGCATATTTAACAGCGAAATATCTTAATATGTACGAGTTTAACAAATTTTTAATAGACACATATGGAATGATTGGCAAGAAAAAGATGAAGAAAGAAGCCTATATACAAATGGGAATCTCAGTAACAACTATACAACTTCAGGAAGTTCTTGATAATATAAAAGTTCCAGTACTATTAATTTATGGTAAACAAGATAAGCTAGTAAATATAAGGAACGCCTGGCAAAACTTGAAAAGAAAAAAAGGCAATTTTAATTATAGGGCAATAAACAAGGCAGGGCACATAGTTTCCTTAGAAAGGCCGAGACCTGTTGCAGAAGCAATAACAGATTTTTTGCAAAAATATTATAAAGCTTAATATTAAAGAGATATAAATGAAACATAATCTCAAGGTAACTTTTTTCCTAATAATATTATTTTTTACAGCACAGGTTATTGGATTATACCTGCTTAACCAAAGCATAGAAACTGTTGAAATAACTGACACAGGCATTATAGTTAAGTATGAAGAGCCAATTACAGGAAGGCCAGAGTTGGAAGGCCAGGAATCTTTTACTTATATCTTGGGGATGATTTTTTTTGGCACTTTAATCTTATTTTTTTTAATAAAATTTAAGCTGTTTAAAGTCTGGAAAGTATGGTTCTTTTTGGCAATATGGGGTGCTTTATTAATCTCGTTTTCTGTCTTTCTTTCAGAAATATTTGCTGTCTTATTAGCGTTAATTTTGACAATATTAAAACTGTATAAACCTAATGTAATAATACACAACATCACAGAAGTTTTTATGTATGGTGGTATTGCAATTTTGATATCGCCGTTATTTACAGTGTTTTGGGCAATAATGTTGTTGATAGCCATTTCTGTCTATGACATGATAGCGGTTTGGAAAATGAAACACATGATAACCCTGGCAAAAGCTCAAGCAGACCAAAAAATGTTTGCCGGTCTATTTATACCCTATTCAAAATCAAAGATTATGGTTCCTCATGATAAAGTTGTTGAAAAATCCGAGATCAAAGTTAAGATTCCAAAAGGATTTAAAGAAAAAGAAATTAAGTCTGCTATCCTTGGAGGGGGAGACATTGCTTTCCCGTTATTGTTTACGGGAGCTATAATGACATGGCTGATTCAACAGGGTCTGTCAAAAGAACTTTCTTTTTTCTACTCATTGATTATATCCTTGTCTTCTGGTATGGCCTTGTTTTTACTATTAATAAAAAGCAAGAAGGACAAGTTTTACCCGGCAATGCCCTTTATTTCATTGGGGTGTTTTATAGGTTTTGCAATTATCTACTTAATTATCTAAACAAGATTGCCTGCCATTGCACCACTACCAATTAAACCAACGTCTTGGTTAAGGATGACTGCTACATGAACCCTTTTCAATAAACTTTTATGACTTCGGTGCCTAAGAAATTCTTTGACAAAATATTTTTTTAGATAGGGTTTTATTGCGCTAGATATGCCACCCACTAGATAAACCTTTGAGCTTATCAAGTTTAAGGCAGAATCCCTAACGAACCTTGCATAGAACTTCGTGAATATGCTTAATGTCATATGACATAGTTTGTCTTTAGAACTATACTTTGTTATTACCTGTGCTTTATGGACCGGCTCTTTTTTAATCAATTTCCTTATCTTCATGTTTATTTTCAAATTTGATTTTATCTCAAGGTGATCATAAATGTTTAATAATCCGCGTCCTGATACAATGTCTTCATAATAAATCTGTTCAGGATATTTTGATTTTAAGAAATCTAATAATGCGTAATCATCTATGTCCTCAATCCCTAATGAAGTCACGCCCCCTTCGCATGGGTGAACCTTGTTGTTGATTATATATGCTTTGCCTAATCCAGTGCCGGGACCGACGACCATCTTTACATTATTATTAAATCCTTTTCCCGGATTTAAGATGAGGAAATCAGATTTTTTTAGGAAAGGAACGCCATAACCAATAGCATGAAAATCATTTATAAGGCATACTTTTTTTAGCTTAGTGCTCTTTTTTAATTTGGTTAAATCAACACTTAACTCTGCATTTGTTAATTTTGCTTTATCACCAACTATTGGCCCGGCAAAACCAATGCACGCACTAACTATGTTTTTATTAAAGTTGTTTATGATCGTAGCCAGATTTTTAACTTGTTTTGTTGCATATGTTAATTGTTTTTTAATTACAGGCTTGTTTTTTATCTCGATTAAAGCAATTCTTGTATTTGTTCCGCCCACATCCAACGCCAAAACTTGTTTCATAACCTTTTTTTAAAGAAAGCGATGTTTAAATATTTTATCTTAAGAAAGAAGGCATTCTTTCTTTGTTTTCGTAATAGAAGAGGAATAGTTTTAATCCTATACCAATAAATGTTAAGATGGTTTTTTGCAACAGCCAAAACAGCACAATATTGTGCACGTAAGGTATCTTCACATTATTGGCTAAAAAGACCAAGTATATGCCTGAAAAGAAATCACCGTAGCTGGCAAAGTCCTTGTTAAGGAATATGAAGATACATCCTTTCAATAATAAGTAAAGGGCAGCAAATAATAATAATTTTTTTGGGAAAACGGCAGCCCCTATTAGAATTATTACAGTTATTAAGTCAAGCTTACCTAATGTGGCAAAAAGCATTTTTAATTAAAAGAAATTTCTATTTAAATATATTGTGCTAAAACCCTTTCAAGTTTTTTTGTCTTACAGTAGCCGCAAATGATACAGGGTTAATGGTCATACCATCTTTCGCAGCAATTACTTGAATACTGGTATTTTTTTGTATCTCGCGTGCTTCATATAATGTTTCAGCCTGTAACATCTTTATTCCAAAGCCAGTTAGTATTGCTAGTTGCGGATTTGCTTTCCCAATTATTTTTTCAGCATCCTCACTATTTAGATGTTCTTTTCTTTTTTGGTTATATGGATCCATAACAGATATAATTAAGATGTCTGTATCTTGAAAATTTTCTCCTAACTGATCAAAGTAAACAGTGTCCGGAATAAAACCCAAGGTAAATCTTGGCGTGATAAATTTAAACCCGCAAGCATCTTTAATCTGTTCTTTCAACTGGACAACTTCAATGTCCACATTATTTATGGCTAATCTTCTTGTATTATCAATTATAATTGTCTTTTCTAGGCATTTCTTGTAATCTTTGTTTAAGAAAGGTTGACAGTCTCTTGTCTCAATAGCAACAGTTGAAGGACAGACAAGAACACCTTTTTTGTCCAAACCGTCGTGTGTCATGGCACTTATCACGGCATTAACATCGTTAGCATGGTAAATGTCATTTTTAGAAATAAATACAGCAGTATTCTCTCTCAGGTTAAGACCCATCATCTTTGCCATTACCAAAGATCCTGGACCAGGGTTTAAATGAAACTGGTTGTTATCAGCTATAAATATAATACCACCGGAAGCCCTGTACTGCTTCCCGATAACAAACGCGTCACCCCCTGTGCCAAGAAACAAAATTCTTGACTTCATACTATTGTTAAATGATAACAAATATAAAAACTTATGGGTAAAAGAATTTAAAGTTGTCTTATTTTATGGTGTTGAATGGATGAGAAATTGTTGAGAGATGTGTTTGGATATAGTAATGAAAAAATCACGATAATCTATGATGTTCCAACTAAATCTGATAATGATGATTGGAAATGGCGACGTAATTTAGCTAAAAGATGGGCTGATAAGTTAAATGCTGAATTAATTTCATATAATGCGACTTATGCAAATAATGCTGATATCCCAAATATTGATTTATCTAATACAGATATTGTTATAGCGTTAACAGAATTTTCTGCAACTGCACCATTAAAACATCTTGCTAAAAAACACAAGTTTAGGGCAGCAAGTATGCCAGGGTTCAACAAAAAAATGATGCCAGCTTTAGAATTAGATTTTTCATTAATAAGAAAAAAAGTTGATGTTGCATACAAATCTTTGCAGAAAGAACATCATAAGATTAATTTTTTTGTGGATAATGAAAAATATTCCTTGCATTTAGATCTTAAGAATAGAAAACCAATAAAGGATGATGGTTATTGCAAAAAAAAAGGTACTGTCATAAATTTGCCGACCGGAGAAGCGTTTATTGCACCAAACGATTTACCAACTTCTAAAAGTAACGGTGTCTTGCCAATTCAAATTAATAATAAAGTTAATTTTTACAAAGTTGAGCACAACAAAATCATTTCTGCTAAATACGAAGATGACTTAATTAAGAAAATTAGGGAGGATCCAGCAGTGGGTAATATAGCGGAATTTGGAATAGGCGTTTTATCAGATTTTGGTATTAAACCGTGTGGCAAAACATTATTAGATGAAAAATTAGGTATTCATATTGCCTTAGGCAGGAACGACCATTTTGGTGGTTCTATATCTCCAGATAAGTTCAGAAAAAAAGAAAATGTGTGGCACCAGGATTATGTTTATATAAAAGAAATGCAGCCAAAAATTAAAATTTCTTGAAAGCAGCAGCAACATCTAATAAATCAACGTGGCCCATGAACTGGGACCTGCAACAATATCTTTCCAAACCAAGATCATCAAGAGTTTCCTTAACATTTTTTGTCCTATTATTGGTCTTTGTAAGGAATTCTTCCCACAAATGTGCAATTGGTTTTCCGCACGACCAGCATCTTATTGGGACTATCATTTTTTTTCTGAAAATAAGTTTCGTTTATAAAAGTATCTGTCTTATTCGACAAGTATAGCAACTTTGCCTGGGTGAGCTTGTCTTGCCTTATTCTCTTTACTATCTTCTGCTTTTATAACTTCAATCTCTGTTTTAAACTCAGCGGCAAAAAAATCCCTGCTTTCTTGTAATGTTTTTAATTCCTTCTCTTGTGTTGTTATCTCATCAAGATCACTTTTCAGAACTTTCTGTATTATTTTTGCACTGTCTTTACTATGTTTCTTGAATTCATTGTTTTTCATTATTTTTTTCATAAGTTTCCCGAAATCTCTGGTATTCTTTAAATTGGCTTTCAATATTTTGAACAAGCCATATTTCCATTTTTCAGCTATGAATAAAGTGATTTTCTTTGGTTTTATCTTTACTAATTTAAGTACGGAATAAATGTCTTCTAAAGTATCTTTAACAAAATTTTCCAATATGTCAATCTCTTTATTGATTTTAGAATAGAGGGGCCATTTTGCTGTTGAAATAAAACCTTTTTTACCAATACTTTCCCATATTTCTTCTGATGTGAATGGAGTTATCGGCGCCAATAGTAAAGCCTGTGTCTCGATAACCTTGTTGATAGTATCTTTACATGGCTTATTAAGAGCCCTCCTTAAATACCATTTCAATGCATTTTGCAGGTCAAAATAACAACTCTGTAAGGCACTTCTGAATAATGTTCGCTCATAAAACCTGGTTGTTTCCTTAACAATTATGTTAAGTTTATTTTCCATCCATTTATCAATTGTAATCTTATTATATCGGCCTTTGTTATAGTTGTTTTTAGAAAATTCAATTAAGGAAATTAATTTCTGTTTCATTGTTTTAGCTAGCTCAGTGTCAAAGTTAGCATCGTCAACGCCTTCTCCTCCTGAAAGGGCAGTAAATCTGGAAGGGTCTGCATAATACTCTCTCTGGGCCTGTCTAATTGTAATAAAATTACCCTTACTTTTAGACATTTTATCGCCGTCCACCAACACATGCCCATTTAGTCCATAAGACACTGGCCAATGTTTTTCAGGGAAAATAGCAGTATGGTTAAAAATGCAGAATGTCATATGATTTTGTATTAGGTCTTTGCCAGTATTTCTATAATCCATAGGATACCAGTAATTAAATTCTTTTCTTAGCTCGTCAGCTAATTTCAAATTTACCTTTAATCTCTTTTTATTTCCCTTGCCTAAAAAAACATAGTCAAAGAAATTATCGTCTAACTTGTTCGCGTCTAAGTTTTTGATTTTATAATAAATTGTGTAAAAAGCCATGTAAATTGTGCTGTCAGATAATGATTCTATTAACCATTTCTCGTCCCATGGTAATCTAGTGCCTAATCCTAATTCACGGGTGCAAGCCCAATTGCGCAGCCAGTCTATGACATATTCAAACTGTGACCTAGTTTTTTCTGGATACAGCTTCATATTATTTAAACATTTATGCGCCTTTTTCTTCCATTTCTTATCACCATAGGCGATGAACCATTGGTCATCCACAATTTTTACAACGCATTCTCCTAAAGACCGAGCCACAACCCTGCCTGTCAACTGGTAATAAACATCGCCAAACTCTGTTGCAACTATCTCATCTTTTATTTCATCTTTATACTTTTCAACAGATTTTCCAGAATAGTCTTTTTTGAACTTGCCAAACTTGTATAAATTATTAAGTTTTCCCTTGTAAAAACCGTCTTTATAGAGAATATCTTTTGCTTTTTTCAGTTTATCATGTTCTTTCTGGTTATTTATTTTTAATCTTTTAATAATATCATCAGCTGGTATTTTACCATATCCTGGTACTTTTATAACTGCAATAGGTTTTATTTTTTTTATTTCATCAAAATCTAGTCCGTATTTTCTACATGTTTCTTCATCTTTTTGCAAATCATATAATGCAATAAGGTCATCGGCTGAATCACTGGGAACACTATGAACTATGCCAGTCCCAACATTTGTGTCAACAAAGGTTGCTGGTAGTATTGGAACCATTGTTCCGGAAAACTGTAACACTTTTTTTCCAATTAAATCAATGCCTTTAATCTTTCTCAATATTTTAACTTTCTTATCCTGGAATGTTAACTCGTAAGCAGTTTTTTCAGATATTATCCACTGCTCGTCATCAACCTTTGCTTTCACAAGAACGGATTTTGGATTAACATATAAGTTTGTTATGCCCATTATTGTATCAGGTCTTAAGGTTGCGGTTACTACCCATTTATCGCCGAGTTTATGTTTTACTAAAACATATTCTTGTGGAGTTTCCCCTTCGCCTTCAACACGCGCATGATCTCCAACTGGACAATTTTCTATAGGATCCCAGACTACTGGAAATTTGCCTTTTAAAACATATTTTTTCTTTCTTAATTTCCGGAACTGCCATCTTATGAATTTGTCATAGTGCGGATTTAAATTTGTGGTTATGAATTCTCTTCTCCAATCTATAGAGAAACCCATTTCTATTAGGTCATTTTTAGCTTCTTTTGGGAAATATTTTACCCAGGCTTTAGGATCTGAGAATTTTTCAATTTCTTTTTCTGAAAAACCTTGTTTTTTCAGTATAGCAATCTGCTTTGGCTCTTTTTCCTTGACACGATTTGCAGCATTAATAATAGGGCTGCCTGTACAGTGCCATGCCTGCGCATATAACACATTTTCACCAAGCATTCTTTTAAATCTTGCCAGAGCTTCATATCTCATAGATGTATAGAAAAAGCCCAAATGTAAGTAAGAATTAATGTAAGGATAAGGTATAGTTCCAAAAAATTTTTTTCTTTTATCAGGCGTAGCTTCGAATATTTTTGAGGATTGCCATCTTTTAATCCATTTTTCCTGAATCTTTTTTAACCTTGTCATTGTTTACCACCATTTAGAGTTGTTTAGTCATATTAAAATTTTTTTAAAATAAAAGAAAAGGCCGCTGAACTATTATAGCAGGAGCAACAGTTCATGTTTCATATTATAAAGGTATTTCTGTTTATATATAAACTTACCCATAACTTTTAAATAATTTGTACCTTATAATAAGGTTATGTCTAATGAAAAAGATTATTTTGAAGAAATACACAACACAGCTGTTTATCATGAATTTAATTTGTGGTGAAATACTTTTGTATTTAGTATAATCCTTTTCACAGTGCTTAGCCTGTATCTTTTTTTCAGATTGAGTAATTATGATGTTTTTATTGCTAATAGGGCAACTGCGGACACAGCTATTATTTTAATCGGGCTATCTTTTGCCTTATCTGGTGTCTGTTATTACTGGCAAAGTTTTTCTCCATTGATAATTTATAGAAGATATCTTGGCATAACAGGTTTTGTTTATGGTTTAATACACGCGTTATTTTCCTTATTTAGTTATTTTTTTCAATCCTGGTGCTCCACCAGGCATTTATAATTTTTTTAAGACATGGACTTTTTTCTCTATAAAAATTTCAAATGTTGTTGCATTCTTGTTTGGTTTATTTGCTTTGCTGTTTTTTGCTTTCATGACCTTAATTTCAAACAAGACAGC
>Ga0190359_1001343_pt1 | contig 15560 bp, 13 predicted proteins | sample 48721823_MG_FD_161269 | JGI IMG/M metagenome (GOLD analysis project Ga0190359, IMG submission 161269) | Hydrothermal vent microbial mat bacterial communities from Southern Trench, Guaymas Basin, Mexico - 4872-18-2-3_MG | ecosystem: Environmental > Aquatic > Marine > Hydrothermal vents >... | reverse complement strand
TCCCGGAGGGCAGGCTTAATGCCCTGATCCTGATCGGTGATAAGGAAACCCTGAAAGAGGTCAGGCATGTGATCTCGCTGATTGATGTGGATGTGGGCGAAAAGGGGTTGATCCATGTTTACTATTGCAAGAACGCGGTAGCCAGCGAACTCGCTGGAACACTTGCCAGCCTCGCTGGAGGGAGAGCCACCACTCGCACTGCTTCAAGATCGGCAAAACCCGTGTCCGGGACAGCGACGAGGAGAACAAAAACTTCCGCAACCTCTCGCGCACCCGCTTCCACAAGCCTCACTGGTATCTTTACAGACGAGGTCAAGATCACAGCGGATGAGCCGACCAACTCATTGATCATCGTCGCATCTCCACAGGACTATGAGACCATCAAGATGGTGCTTGAGAAGCTGGACATCCCGAGGCGCCAGGTCTTTATAGAGGTCGCGCTTATTGATGTGACCATGACAACTGACAGGGACTGGAACGCCAGCATGCACGGGGCAAGCCCGCTGGAGGATGAGGGCGTAGTCATGGCCGGCAGTGCTTATGGCACTCTGAATTCCCTGACCCTCATGAGCCTGCTTGCACAGGGCGTAGCCATGCCTTCAGGGTTCACAGTGGGGGCTATGGGCAAAACAGTGGAGACACCGGGGGGAGAGATTTCAATACCATCGGTGGGAGCGCTTTTGCAGATGATAGCCTCGGACTCAAATGTCAATGTCCTCAGCACACCGACCATTCTCACAATGGACAATCAGGAAGCCTCTATCCAGGTGGGAGAGAGGATTCCCGTGCCCACCGGCAGAACCGTGTCCACAGGAGCACTGAGCAGTGTACAAATCTCCCGGGAGAATGTCGGGATCATACTCAAGATCACGCCCCAGATAAACGAGAGCGGAACCATCCGGCTTGAAATTTCCGTGGAGATCTCCGGAGCAGTGTCCTCGCCACTCCTCAGTGCCGAGACCTTCGGCGTGACCACTACCATTAAGACCGTGGAAACAACCGTGGTGGTCAAGAACACGCAGACCATCATCATTGGAGGACTGATGAAAGACAGCCAGGATATCTCCAAGAGCAGAATCCCGTTCCTGGGAGACATCCCTGTCCTGGGATGGCTGTTTAAAAGCCAGCACAGGGGCAAGACCAAAACTAACCTGGTCATACTTTTGACCCCACATATAGTCAGCAGTGATGAGGACATCAGGCGGGTGAGAGATCAAATCCAGGGGGACTATGACAGCTTTATAGAGGAGAACCTGGGAAAGGAATACGAGACCAGGGATGAATACTTCGGGGCCCGCTATGGGGCCGCGTTCGAGCGGGAGCCCGAGCCGGTGATAGACCTTACTGGCGAGGGTGAGAACATCATTCCGCCTGCGCCATCCGAGAGAGGGGGACCCGAAGAGATTCCTGTGCCGGAAGAAAATTCTCCCTTGACCGAGGAAGGAGCCACGGTCCAGAAGGAGGAACCAGAATGAAGGCGAAGGCCAGATACCTCGGAGAGATAGTGCTTGAACGAGGCCTTGTGAACGAGGATCAGTTGATAAAGGCCCTTGAGGTGCAGAAGGGAAAAGGGACTAGGCTGGGAGAAATTCTCAAGGGACTGGGGCTTCTAACCGAGGAGCAACTGCTTGAGGTACTGAGCGAGCAGACAGGGATGCCTTACGAGTCTCACCTTGAGTTACGGGATATTGACACGGCATTGGTGGAGGATGTCCCGATCGGCTATGCCAAGCAATACGAGGTCTTGCCGCTCTCTCGGACCGACTCCACTATCATCGTGGCGATCAGCGATCCATTGAATTTCTACCCGCTTGACGACCTCAGACACATCTTCGGCACCGAGGTCAAGCCCATCCTGGCATCGAGCGAGAGCATACTATCCGCGATCAACCGCGTCTATGACAGGGTATCGCGAACCGCGGAAGGGGTCATCGGCGATCTTGAAGGAGAGAAGGAGGACCTCAGTCTGATCGCCCAGGAGTTAGAAGAGCCGGAGGACCTCCTGGATTCCGCGGACGAGGCTCCCATCATCCGGCTGGTCAACTCGCTTCTTCTGCAGGCGGTAAAGGAGCGGGCATCGGACATTCATATCGAGCCTTTTGAAAAGGACCTGGCAGTGCGCTTTCGTATTGACGGGGTACTCTATGAGGTCATCAGGCCGCCCAAGCGCTTTCAATCATCCATTTCATCCCGTGTCAAGATCATGGGCGGGCTGAACATTGCTGAAAAACGACTGCCACAGGACGGCAGGATCCGGATAAAACTAGCAGGGAGAGATATTGACATCCGGCTGTCCACCCTGCCCACCGCATTCGGAGAGCGCATAGTGATGAGACTACTGGATCGCGGTACCGTCATGCTCGACCTTGCGAGCCTCGGTTTCTCCCCGGATAAACTCGAAGTGTTCAATGGTCTGATACATCACAGCCACGGAATAATACTGGTCACAGGTCCTACCGGCTCGGGAAAGACCACAACACTTTACGCGGCCCTGCAGAAGATTAATTTTCCGGAGATCAATATCATAACCATCGAGGACCCGATTGAATACCAGATTCCTGGTATAGGCCAGATTCAGGTCAATCCCAAGATCGACCTTACATTTGCCGGCGGCCTCCGGTCCATCGTGCGCCAGGACCCTGATGTCATCCTGGTCGGCGAGATTAGGGATGCGGAGACAGCGGAAATAGCCATTCAAGCTTCCCTCACGGGACACCTGGTCTTCTCCACCTTGCATACCAATGATTCCGCTGGCGCTCTCACAAGGATGATTGAAATGGGCATTGAGCCTTTCTTGATCTCAAGCTCCTTGATTGCAGTGCTGGCCCAGCGCCTGGTGCGGGTCCTGTGCCCGGACTGCCGCAAGGAAGAGGTCCCGGAACCGCAGATTCTTAAGCTGTTAGGTCTCTCTGAAGAAAAGGATAAAGGCCTGACATTCTATCGCCCGGGGGGTTGTCCGAAATGCTTGAATACTGGCTTCGTGGGCAGAGCCGGGATATTCGAGATGCTCTTGATTGATGACGAGATCAGGGAGATGATCAACCGCCGGGCAGATTCCAACGAGATAAAGCGGCGTGCCATGGAAAAGGGCATGCTGACCCTGCGGGAGGATGCGGCCCAAAAGGTGCGAGACGGCATCACCTCTATCTCCGAGGTTGTCCGGGTCACGCAGGAAGACCTGGTCTAGGGTCGGGGGACGGGAAAAGCTAATGCCTATCTACCAATATCGAGGCATTGACGCCAGGGAGAAAAAGGTCAGCGGGATAGTGGATGCGGAGAGTCCAGTCTCCGCACGCCAGAAGCTGAGAAAGCTGGAGATATTCCCCACTGAACTGGCCGAGACCCTGGAGAAACAAAGGGAGACAAGGAGATTTCGCTTCCTGGAGTTTGGAGGAGGGGTCAAGGCCATGGAGCTTTCGGTCATGACCCGCCAGCTCTCGACCCTTGTCGGGGCCGGACTCCCGCTGGTCAGATGCCTGAGTGCACTGACCGAACAGGTGGAAAACCAGAGGCTCAGGAATGTCCTGGCCGAAATCCGCGAAGCCGTGAACGAGGGGTCCAGCCTTGCAGACGCACTGGCCAAGTACCCCGGGATATTCTCCGACCTGTATGTGAACATGATACGGTCCGGTGAACATAGCGGTGCACTGGAGATCGTGCTGAAGCGGCTCGCTGATTTCACAGAGAGCCAGAGCGACCTGCGCAACAAGGTGCTTTACGCCCTGATGTATCCGGTGATGATTCTCATCATAGGCTTTCTGGTGGTGATGCTGATGTTCATATTTGTCATTCCCAAGATCACCGTGCTCTTTGAGCAGACACACCAGGCCCTGCCCATCCTTACCCAGGTGGTGATAAGCTTCAGCGGCCTCGTTCGCTCATGGTGGTGGTTTATCGTGATCTTAATTGTCGGAGCGTGGGCCGGCATCCGCTTTTATATTCGCACACCGGCAGGGAGAGAAAGATACGATGAGATCATCCTGCATGTGCCCGTGTTCGGGGGGCTTGTCCAGAAACTCGCCATCAGCCGATTCGCGAAGACCCTGAGCACACTGCTCATGAGCGGGATTCCCCTTCTGCGCAGTATGGAGATAGTGGAAAAGGTCGTGAATAACAGCGTGATCGCACGCGCCATATCGCGCGCAAGAGAGAACATCACGGAAGGCGCGAGCATCGCGGAGCCTTTGCGCGTGAGCGGGATGTTTCCGCCATTCGTGATCCAGATGATCGCCTCCGGGGAGCAATCCGGCGAGCTGGAGTTCATGCTGGAGAAAACCGCTGATTCATTTGACCGCGAGGTGGACGCCGCTATCAACGGCCTGACAGCCCTGATAGAGCCCTTCATGATCCTCGGACTTGCTCTCATAGTCGCGATTATTATACTGTCCTTTCTTATGCCAATACTCCAGATTACTGAAAAGCTAGGCTGAAGGAGCTTGCCATGAAGAGAAAAAGAGAACGGAAAAATGAAAGAGGTTTTACCTTGATCGAGATCATGGTCGTTGTAATGATCATCGCCATGCTCTCGACCATGGTAGGTGTAACCGTCATCAATCGGCTTGACAAGGCGAAGCGTGCCGGCGCCGCGGCACAGATCAGCAGTCTGATGACAGCGCTGGATAGCTACAGGCTTGATTGCAACGTCTATCCAACCACTGAGCAGGGACTTGAGGCCCTGATTAACCCTCCCAGCACAGGCAATCCCTGTCGCAACTATCAAGAGGGTGGCTATTTGACAGGGAATGTGCCTTTGGACCCATGGGACAACCCTTATATCTACCTCAGTCCAGGAGTTAACGGCGAGGACTATACCATAGAATCATACGGCGTGGACGGCCAGGACGGCGGTGAAGGGAAAAACGCGGATATAGAAAGCTGGCGACTAGGAGAATATGAATAGCAAAAAAAATCCCGGCACGGGATTTACCCTGCTTGAGATAATGGTGGCCATTTTCATCATCGGCATGATTGCAAGCATGGCCGTTCCACGCATGTCCAGCATGAGTGGTGCCAAACTGCGCCGGACAACAAGGCAACTCGCGGCCACCATCGGGTATGTCTACGAGATCGCTATTCTCAAGAAGACCAACTTCCGCATCTGCTTTGACCTTGAGGGGTCATCCTACTGGATCGAGGAGCTCTCCGGAGAGGAATATTTTCAGAGTTCGGATGTTCTGCTTCAGACACAGGTTCTGCCGCAGGAGGTTTATTTCAGAAAGGTCATAGTCATGGACAGGGAAGCCGAGCCGGAAGAGGGCGTTTGTATCTATTTCACCCCTTACGGGTATGTGGAGGAGGCCACGATTCAACTGGAGGTTGAAGGAGGCTCCTCGGGCTACACCCTGCTTACAGACACCATGAGCGGCAAGGCGATCATTTATGAAGGCTTTGTGGAAAGAGAAGAATAAAAGGCGAGGCCCTCGGGCCGGGTTTACCCTGATAGAGGTGATGGTGGCCGCGGCGATTCTGGTGGCCTGTATTGTGCCGCTTCTGGGTGCGATCACTCAAGGACTCCGCTCTGCATCCAATGCACGGGACTTTGTTCTTGCCAGTCAACTTGCACGCAACAAGATGGCGCAGTTGGAGCTCGAGCGCTTTCCGGAATTTGAAGGCACGGACAGCGGGGATTTCGGCAGTGACTATCCCGGGTTCAGTTGGCGCACGGAGATGTTCAAGAGTCCGGAACTTGAATTGCTGGAGGATCAGATTCCGGGCTTGCGCACAATGGAGGTGCATCTATATATCACATGGGAGGTAGGGACAGCGCAAAAGGAGCTGGAGGTCTCCACTCTGCTTGCCGAATGATTGATTCCATGAAGGCATCGGATCAAGGGACAGGCTTTACCCTGCTGGAAGTCCTTGTGGCCACGACTATTACAGCATTGATCATAGGGGCCGCGGCGCTCAGCATGAGTGCTTGGGCACGCGCCAATGATCGAGCTAGGGAGCACATGGAACTCTATCGGACACTGCAAAAGGTGATGAACCGTATCTACGATGACATCTCAAGCATCTATATCTCTCCTTACCAGGGAAGTTATTTCTATGTCGGCTTTGAAACCTTTGACCTGGAGACCTTCCGTGAACCCTTTGATGCCTTTACCTTCTCATCCCTTGCGCATCGCAGTTATCGGCCCGACGCCAAGGAGTCCGAGCTTGCAGAGATGACCTATTTCACGGTGGAAGATGAAGAGGGATGGGGCCCGGAAGGAACCCGCATCCTGAGACGGCGAGAAGGAGGCGTGATAGACGACAGGTTCGAGGTAGAGGGGGGAACGGTCTATGACATGGCATACGGCGTGACACACCTTACATTTGATTACCTGTCGCCGGACGGGGACCTCAAGCACGAATGGAGACTTGCAGATTCTGCCGGCAGGCTTCCTTGCGCAGTGGTAGTGAAGATGGGCATCAGCAGTGCCAGTATAGAGGAATTGAATACCTGCGCGGTTATACCTGTATACCTCACCAATAATTCCCCCTGTCGCTACGAGCGCGATACCCTGGAAAAACTCTGCCAGGAATGAATAAGCCCAATTCCAGAAGAGAACCCCCTGATGCCGGGGTCGCCCTGATCGTGGTCCTGCTTTTAGTAGCCATCCTGTCAATCGCTGTCTCGGAATTTCTCTATGAGGTCCGGATAAATGCAGTCCTGACCCGAAACTACCAGGATAGACTCCAGGCGCGATACGTGGCAAAGGCAGGCGTCAACGCGGCGCGTGGTCTGCTCCGGCATGCCGCGCCTTTCGATCAGCGATACCGTGGAAACTTTCAGAACCAGTTCATAAATCTCTTTCACTGCGAGGGTATCAGCCAAGCCTCAGGTGCGACCCCGGACCTGACCGAGGACCAGGTAGATGAGCAGGAAGAGGAATCATGGACTAGATTGAACTACGGGGCATGGAGCATGGACATCAGTTATCCTATTGCTGAAAGCTTGCTGAATCTGCGGATCACGGACGAGCAGGCACGGCTCAACCTCAATGCCCTGGTAAGGAGAGGCATCAATCCCGATGATGACGGGGCGCGAGAGAATCCATTGTTCCGTCCTGTTTTGTTCGAGCTCCTCAGGGGCCGCCTCCAACAGCTCAACATGGAATATACCGATGATGAGATCAACGCGATTCTGGACTTCCTGGCCGATTGGCTCGATTACGGAACAGTGGACGGGTCCTTTGATAGTGATCTGAATCAGTATTACGAGGATGGCGACAGGGTTTATTCCAATAAGAACGGCCCGATGGATACGGTAAGCGAGCTCAGGATGATCCCGTTTGTCACCGACCAGTTGTATCACGCGGTCAAGGATCTTGTGACGGTATATCCCTGGAACGAGGGTGAAGGGACTTTTTCTCCCAGGGTGAACATGCATCTGGCCGGGCAGGAGGTTCTCTTTGCCTTGCTTCGCGGAGCCACTTACAAAGACGGCCAGCCAAGTTATTCGGAAGAGGAAGTTATGGCCATGGTCAAAGCCATGATCGAGCAAGGCATCAGCGAACAGGGCTTCCTGAAGGATCGGCGGGTTCCAAGGGAAATCCGTAATGAGGTTAATCCATTTGAACTGAACCCCCGGATTCCACAGTCGCGCTTTTACCGGGTCCACTCCTCCGGCATGACAGCCGGCGGGATCATTCATACGATCGAGACAGTTATACGCGTTGACCCCGGGGGCCGGGACCTGGTTATGCTCTACTGGCGCGAGGAATGATCTGCGGACTGTAACTCCTTAAGCAGTCTTCTTGAATTGGCGGACCCGGGAGAAATCCGGAGAGCCTGTAGAACATGGTAGGTGGCCTTGTCCAGGTCAGAGAGCTTGCGAAAGCAGAGCGCCAGATTGTAATGGGCATGAGCAAAATCGGGCTTAACCTGCAAGACCTCGTAATATTGAGTAATGGCTTTATGATAGTTGCCATCCTGGGCGTATAGGTTGGCGAGATTGAGCCGGGCATTGCAATCCAGGGGATCAAGCTGAACCGCTTTTTCAAAGTATAGCCGTGCCGCGGCGAAATCCTTCTTTTTCAGCATGGTTATCCCGAGGTTAGTCAGAATGTCAGCGCGTTTGGGCACAAGTTCATGAGCCTTCAAAAGTGCCTGCTCGGCCTTGTCATACTTTTTCCGGCCCACATAGGCCCGCCCCAGGTTGTTCCACCCGACCACAGAGGCCGGGTTCTCCTTCACCGTGGCCTTCCACAGCCCCACATCACTGCCCCAGGCCATTGACCGGATGTTGACCTGGTTTATCATCATTACGGAAAGGATAATTACAATCGGAGAGACAAGCGCGGAATTGATATTATGCCTCAAGTATTTGCGATAAAGCAGAATGACGAGAAAGCAGTAGGCCGCTTGCGATGGCAAAGCCAGGAAAGCCGCATTAAAGAGCTCCCTCCAGGCAGAGCCTGACCCGACCACATAATACCATTGCTGGGATACAGGCTGGGCCGCTTGCCGCACCCAGTTATACCATCTTGAGAAATAATCCGAGACATTGATCTGCGGCAGGGTGTAATGGCCTGTGAGGAATCCATTTGCAAGGGTGTAGCTTATTAGGTAATCAAGGATCAAGATCAAATAGAGGCCTGCAAAGATAAGTCCGACCCGAACAAGCGCCCGCTTGATCTTCATCTCCCAGACACGAAGACCGATGAACACGGGAATTACAAAAATAGTGCTCAAGCCCACCGCGAGAAACATCAGACCGTTCTCAAAAGCCGAAAAGGGCAGCAGGTTCTCCCATAAGATGCCCCTTAAATCAACCAGGCCGTTGTCAAAACAAAGGGGCATGATAAAAAACAGGAGAGCAACCGCAGTGATCTCTGCCATGCCTTGATAACGATGGGGCAAAAGCCCCCTTGGATTCTGGATGAGTTGCTCGAAAAGACCGGCCAAAAGCAGACACATGCCAAGAGAAGGGATATACAGGTAGCGCTCGGCCAGGAAGACATTGGAAGGGATGATATTCATCACGGGAAGAATATTTATCAGAAACCAGGCCAGGGCGAAACTCAGGATGGGGGTCCTTTTTGCAAGGAAAATACAGAGGATGCCCACAATGAGGATTGCGGCGACTGCGATGAAAATCCGGGGCCCAAAGATAGATTGTGAAACCGGGATGGTGTAATCAACGCTCAGATGAACCGGGAAAAATGATAGCCGTAGGTATGGGATAAAGCATTGAATCGAGGTTGCGAGGATCAATGGATACCTGAGCTCAGTGAAATCCGGGGGCTTGAACTGGCCGAAAAGTCGGAAGTCGGGAAAAACCAGCACAAAGGCCAGTGCAGGGATCAGCAAAAAAGGAAAGACAGGGACCAGTCTTCGGGCCAGGGGCTTTTCATTTCGCGGCAGAATCAATTCATGCGCCACGAGTAAAAATGGCAGGGCGAGCGCCACCTGCTTTGAAAGCAGAGCAAGGACATAACATGCGAGACTCAGCATGTATCCCGGGAAGCGGTGTCCGATCCGGAGGTAGCTTAAATATGCGATCAGCAGAAATATCATCGCAAGCATTTCCTTGCGATGAGAAATCCCTATCACGGCTTCCGTATGTACCGGATGCAGGGCAAAGAGAATAGCGCTGATAAAGGCCAGGCGCCGATTTTGAAAGACGGCCTTCAAGAAAAAGAAACAGAGCAGGCTGGCAAGGATGTGAAGAATAAAATTTGTCAGGTGATAGCCGCGGTGATCCAGGCCCCATAAAGCGTAATCGAGCATGAATGTAAGGGCCCTGACCGGACGACCTCCCTGCAAAAGCACTGGAAGGTGATGCCAGTCCCGGATGAAGGGATTGCCCAGGATAAGCGGAATGTCATCGTAGCTGAAACGGCCGAAAAAACATGATTGATAGGCATAGGTGCAGGATATAACAATCAAAAACACCAGTATGAAATCACGGTCTTCAGCCCAACTGATGAGGCGGTCCACGGGGTCCGGATTTTTCCCGGCTGAAAGGAATCCGGCTATGCCCTGTTTCTCAGAAGATAGCATAAATAAAGGGCATGACCGCAGAACTCTCGGTGAGCACGATGAAGACAACCAGCAGAAGCAAGATAACTATAATCGGGGTCATCCACCAGAGTTTCCTTTCACGCAGGAACTGAAAAAATTCTCTAACTATCCCCAGCTTGGCCATGGCTTTGACTCCTTTGAAACTATTATAAACCCGAAACAGGCTTCCTGGCAATCAAGATAATTGAAGTCCCAGCAGGCATATCCAGATAGACAAGCATCCGGGACTCAAGTTCACAAAGGAATAAAAAAAATCTATTCAGCAGGGGATGCACATGATAGGAGATGGTCTCGGTCTTGCTTCCGAAGCGCTTTTGATACAGCTTGAGTAAAAGGGTTGCGGGAAAAAGCAGGCTCATGTAATAGCTCATCCGTATCAGGGAAAAGCCCACACCCATGACCTTGGAGCCAAGCCCCGCTTTTTTATACCGGCGATAGTGCCCCATGGCATGATCATGCGCTCCGAAAAAATAAGGATAGGCCGGAACAGTTACCAGGAGAATTCCACCCGGCTTGAGAACCCGGAAGGCCTCGCTCAGGGCCGCATCATCATCAGCCAGATGCTCCAGCAGGTCTAGCGCACAAACCAGATCAAAGCAGTCCTCGCAAAAAGGAAGCCGCTCGGCCATGCCCTGCACTAAAAGCCCAAGACCCCTTTTCTGGCAGAATCCCAGAGCCAGGTCTGATTCATCAATCCCCCAGGCCTCGCCAAATTTGCCCAGGGAATCAAGATTAGTCCCCGTGCCGCACCCTAGATCCAGGATGGCTGGAGACCTCTGCTCGATAAATCGGGAAAGAATACGGCTGATGGTCCGCTGTTTCCCCACAAACCAGAAATAGGTCTGCTCAGCCGCATACATCTTTTCATATTCTTCCGGCTTCATCACAGATTCTAAAGTTGCAAGTCCTCCAGGCCTGTAGGGCGAAATAATTTTACCGCAGAGCCCCAAAGAACGCAAAGAAGAATTTAAAACTAGCCAGTAGCCAGGAAAATAAATGTGCAAGTTGAGCGTATGCGAAACCTGGAGGGTTAAGGCATGACAATTTCAGCAAGCCCTCATATAGTTTTCAACTGGTATAAAGTCTACTGAATTTCCCGATTTTTTTCACCGCCGCTTTCAAGACCACCTTGCAGGTCTTGTTTTTATTCCAGCATCTGTATCAGTTGTATTCTTGTTCCATCCGGGTCTTCTATGAATGCTATTTTTCTGTCCGGCCGGAGTTGGACAGGCTCCAGCACAAACTTGACATCGTGTTCTTTCAGCCGAGCCGCTTCCGCGTCCAGGTCATCCACGAGAAAAGCCATGTGATACAGCCCGGTGCTCATGTTGATGTCCGGGACATGGCTTCCCTCCATGGCCGGCTCGATTTCTATTCTGGTATATTCATTCCCCACGAAGAAGTAATCATTGCCGAGCACCTGCACGGTCTCAAGGTGTCGGAATCCCAGCACCTTGGTATAGAATTCAACGGCCTTATCCACATCCTTAACCTTTATTCCAACATGGTCAAGCTTCATCAAGATTCCCCCTTTCAGGGCATGGAAAACATCTTAAAGGTTCTTGGCAATATCCTTGAGGTCCTCTTTTTTGCCTATTGCGGCCAGGGCGTAGCTACCCGGGCTGATGATTTCCCTCTCCGTGATCACATTTATCAGGGACGGCTTTCCGGATTCAAACGCGCGTTGGATTGCCGGTTTTATCTGGTCCGGCGAGTTAACCTCTTCTCCGTATCCTCCGAGGCAGGCCACAATCTCGTGGTAAGGCAATATCCCGAGGTCCACGCCGATGGTTCGATCCATTCCGTAGCGAAGCTGTTGCGAGTGCCTGACCATTCCCCATGAGCTGTCATTGTTCACCACAACCACAATGGGAAGGCCCAGGCGCATAGCCGTGCCGAACTCAAAGAAGTTGAAGCCGAGAGACCCGTCTCCGATAATAACCGCAACCCGCTTTTCCGGATGGACTATCTGTGCGGCCACGGCATAGGGAATTCCCACCCCGAGACACCCAAATAGCCCGCTTTCAAGTGTATGACCCGGGTTCCGGTAGTTCCGGACCATTCCCATCCAGACCGATGTGTCCCCGCCGTCCACTGTCAGGATGCCATCCTCGCCCAAGGCCTCGTCCAGGTCCCTGCAGAGCCTCACCGGATGAATCGGCACCTGGTCAGATTCAAGTTGCGCCTTGAATCCGGCAAGGCCCGCGGCATGCGCCTTCTCAAGCTGATCTCTCCAGTCCTTGAATTTCCCAGGCTTTAATTCGCCTTTTCCCGCATCCAGCAACTGCTTGAGCACCTCTCTCGCGTCTCCAACAATGCCGACCTCTATATGCCGGTTCCGGCCTATCTCTTCAGGGTCAATCGTGGCCTGGATAAAACGCGCTGATGGCCCGAAGATCTTTCCGTGAGCGAAAAACAGGCTTATCCTTGTTCCGATCAGCATGATCGCATCCGCCTGAAGCATGGCCGAAAGCGCGGCCCCCGGCCTGACCCCGAAGGCAGGCCCGAAGCAAAGCGGATGGTTGTCCGGGATAGTGCCTTTTCCTATGGAGGTCGTGAAGGCTGGAATCCCGGAGTTCTCGACAAAAGCGATCAGATCATCCGATGCCCGTGCGAACCAGACACCACTCCCTGCGATCACGATCGGCCTCTTTGCTTCAGCCAGGATTTTTATTGCGGATTGAATCAAATCCGGAGACCCGGCTGGCCTTGCAAGCGGCCTGGGCCCGGAGGTCTCGATTTTATCCTCATCAATCGAGTCCCCAAGAACATTGGCTGGAATCTCAAGATATACCGGACCGGGGTTTCCGGTTCGCGCATGGTGGAAGGCCTCGTGCACTGCTTCCGAGATTCTTGTAACATCCACAACGCGCTCGGCCCATTTCACAAGAGGGCTGATGACCTCTATCTGCGGCAGTTCCTGGAGGTCCAGCCTGCCGACCATGTCCGTTGCAACCGATCCCGATATAAGCACCAGGGGCGCATTGGCCATCCTGGCATTCGCGATGCCGGTTAGGGAGTTCGTGAATCCCGGGCCAGCAGTTACAAGCGCGACTCCCGGTTTTTCCGTGAGCCTTCCCGAGGCATCGGCCATCATGACCGCGGCCTGCTCGTGCCGGACATGTTCGAGCGAGATGTCCGAATCAATCATAGCATCGTAGATGGGCGCTATATGCCCGCCGCTGATGCTGAACACGCGTGCCACACCCTCTTTCTCAAGGGCACGCACCACCATTTCGCCTCCGTTTAGCTTTGTCATTTTAACCTCACAATTCCATTAATTGCCCGCCGGTGATATTGATCGCCTGCCCGGTGATATATGAAGCCTGGTCCGATGCCAGGAAGGCTACCAGGTCAGCCACTTCATCGGGTGTGCCGATACGTCCCGCGGGAATCCCTTTAGTCAGATTATCCATTTCTTCATCCAGGGTACTTCCATCGGCGAATGCCTGGAGTTTCCATCCCCAGCGGCCCAGATCGGTATCAATTTGACCGGGGCAGATGCAGTTGACCCGGATGCCGAGCTTGGCGAGTTCAATCGCGAGCACCTTTGTAAGCATTATCACACCAGCCTTTGCTACGCAATATGCCCCGACAAAGGCACGCGGGACCTTCCCAGCGCGGGAAGATGTGTTGATGATGCTTCCGCCAGGCTTTTTCTGCTTGAATACAGGGATCATGGCCCGGGTTACGCGGAATGTGCCATGAAGATTGATGTCTATGGTTGACATCCATGCCTTCTCCTCCATGGCCTCGATTGCCTGCGGCCCGGGCGAGGCCCCGGCATTATTGCAGAGTATGTCCAGTGTGCCGAATTTCCTGTCAATCGCGCCAGCAAGCTCGGCTATCGAGTCGGTGCTGGTTACATCAACCGGATGGGCCAGAGCCTTGACACCGAGCTTTTCGATCTCGGCGGCAAGGGATTCCATCTCATCGGTAGTTCCGATGCGGACATATCCGGGAAAGTCCTCCAGGTCTCTGCCCCTGTCCGCAATCACCAGGTTCGCTCCCTCACGAGCAAGCCGGAGGGCGATAGCCGCACCTATCCCGGTGGGCTTGCTCGCGCCTGTTACCAGCGCCACCTTTCCTTCAAGCATTCCCATAACTTACTCCTTTACTTGATATAACCAAGCGCCTTCAGCCGGCGCTTGATCTCATCGTCCTGGCCCGGCAGAGTTTCGCGGCCCAGGAATTTCTTGTTCAGCCGGAGATTCTCGTCCGCCCAGGGCCAGAGCTCGCTTTCAAGACGCATGAATTCCGGGTGCTCCGGGCTGTAGAGATTTTCTGTCTCGGCGTCATCCCGAACAAGATCATACAATTCGTAACGCCTGGTCTCCTGGTGCCAGATCAGCTTGTATGATTCATCCTGGATGGATTTCATATCCTCGAAAAACATGGTTGCCTCGGAGAATATGGCCCTTTCACTTTTAGGCTCTCCCCGGAGCAGACCGAGCATGCTTTCTCCCTGGAACTCCTCTGGCACGGGAATGCCCAGAAATTCCAGAAGGGTAGAGGCAAGATCAATCAGTGCGACCGGATTTTCAACCTCTTTCGGAGGCAGTCTCGCTCCCCAGAGGATCAGGGGCACATGTGTCAGTTCCTTGTGCAGACTCTGGCCGTGTCCCCAGTCCCCGTGCTCCCAGAACTCCTCGCCGTGATCAGATGTGAAGATCACCAGGGTGTTTTTATCAAGACCCCTCTCCCTGAGCAGATCGAGCAAGTCCCCGACCCTCTCGTCAATGTAGCGGACCTCGGCGTCGTAGAGATATTGAATGAAGGCCTTATCTTCATGGGATAGGTGGATTATGCCCATGCGAATGACTTTCTCCTGCGGGTCGGCATAGTCTCCCTTGATGTGCCAGGGATTGCTCGGGGCAAAGGGCTTTCTGAACTTGGTCTGGAACCTGCGTTTGACGAGTCTATCCGGTGGATCATAGGGTGCATGTGGGTCCATGTAATGTAGCCATAGAAAGAAAGGTTGGGGAAGACCTTGCGAGTTTAGAAATCTCTCCGCTTTTCTGGTGAGCGTGTCTGTCAGGTCCGGAAAGAGTGGAAGGTTGAAGGCGCGGCAATATAGATAGTGTACCTTGAACAGCATGAACAGGGGAAGCAGGATGTTGAGATGATGATACTGATCGAAGACCTCGGACTCATCAAAGCCCTGCACAAAGCCGGAGGCCTTGCCAAGGCTGTAATTGCCCATCAAAAGCTTTGTGAAGTAGCCGGAGGAATGGAGGGTCTCGGTGAGGGTCGTAAGGGAGGGTGGGAGTTTGTAAAGCCCTTTGTTCTGAATGACCGCCGGATACCGTGAAGAAATAGCCGAAAGCATGGAGGGAAGGGTCCACGGCGCCTGGCTGATGGCCTTGGTGAAGATCACGCCCTCGTGGGCCATCCGGTCGAGATTAGGAGTAGTGTTATCGCCCCCGTAGATGCTAAGCGCATCGGCCCGGCAGGCATCAGCGATAATCACGATGACATTGACAGGATTAGCCGCGGGCGCGCCCTCTTGCACTCCAGGCTTATTCCGGCGATGCGCACTCAACGGAGAGATG
>Ga0190359_1001341_pt1 | contig 15569 bp, 10 predicted proteins | sample 48721823_MG_FD_161269 | JGI IMG/M metagenome (GOLD analysis project Ga0190359, IMG submission 161269) | Hydrothermal vent microbial mat bacterial communities from Southern Trench, Guaymas Basin, Mexico - 4872-18-2-3_MG | ecosystem: Environmental > Aquatic > Marine > Hydrothermal vents >... | reverse complement strand
ATTTATGTTCGAAGGCAATATTGCCGGCAAGCAGTGCAAGTTCACCGAAATCGTTGTAGCGCTCCAGCGCCAAGTCAGCCTTCTGTAAAGCGGTTAACACATTCCCTCCGGCGGAAAGGATACGTATCAACTGGTAATATGCCCATTTCCGCTCCGGTGCGATTGTAATCAATTGGTTGTAATAATATCCGGCCTCAGACATGTCGCCAGTCTCTTCCGCCAGCTCACCGAGTAGCTGGTACTTATCTGCAATTCGCCTGCCGTTCCCGGGATACCGTTCAAGCCACTGTTTCGCCTCATGTAAATCACCGATCCGGCGGTTTATCTCATAGAGCAGAAAATAACAGTCACCGTTTTTCGGATCGAGCTCGAGGACACGCTCAAGAAGCGGTACGGCAACACTGTATTCATGCAGGTTTTTATAGGCCGAGGCGAGGATGAGCATAACCTGCACGTTGTCCGGCTCCAGTGCGTCGGCCCGCTCAAGCGTGGCGATAGCAGAGGCCATGTCATCGAGGTTGTAATAGAGGATGCCCAGATTAAGGTAGGCTCTGAAAAATTCCGGCGCCTCTTCAATGGAACTCTGATAGCAGACAATCGCTTTTGCGATACTGTCGATCTGGTAGTAGGCATTTCCCAGGTTAAAATACACGAGGGCCGGATTCTCACCCGCTTGCAGGGCCCTATAGTAGGTTTTTACAGCGCGCGTAAAATTGTTCGCATGGTAATAGTCGTTCGCTTTCTGCAGCAACTCCCGGGATAACACCACGGAGACGGTACAGAGCAGAAGCAGTACAGTGCGTATATCGTTTTTCATACTACTGATCCATGGTAAACTCAATATTCTGTCGCACGCGCATCTTTACCGGCACCCCTTTATTTATAGCCGGTTTGAATTTCCACTGCATGACAACCTTTTTCACGGGTTTCTTGAACATGGCATGCGGCACCTTGACAAATTCTACATGGGCAACCCTGCCCTTACGGTCGATAAGCAGGATCATCTCGACAACCCCGCCTATCCCGGCTTCACGGGCACGGCGCGGAAAGGGCGGCATGGTACGCGAAATCGGAACTGCCGAAACATCAGCCTCACCCTCTTCGAAAATGACATTCTCCAGATTCTGCTCCTCAACTGCAACACCGTCGGAAGTTCCGACGCCCAGATCCGGACTGAACTTCATGGAAAAGGATCGCGACCGGTTGCTGGTGCTCCTGGATTTTACCTGCCGGTGTTTCACCTTCTCCACCTTTTTCTTCTCCTCCTTTTTTTGCTCGAATTTCATGACAACCGGGGAAGCCTGCATATCCGCCTTCCTGGCCAGCAGATCACTCCCCAATAGACGGTATATAAGCGGCAGGGAAATAAACAGGAGTATAGTAAATCCAAATGAAAGGATTATTTTTAGTATTGCAGTAAAAAATTTCATTATGTTTTCTTATTCGTTTCACGCTTGCTTCGATAAAACCCCTGTTCACATTTCGATAAACTCAATGCAACGCTCGGCAAGCGATAGTTTGTCGTCGCTTATCGAGTAGGAATTAAACGACGTATCGAGATAAGCGTTTATAAAGATTTGACCCAACACTCCAGTATTCCAATTTTTTTTTATTCTTTATCCGCAGCCACGGAGATTTTTTTCACCCCCGCCAGTATACACGCATCCATAACCTCAACGGAGCGACCAAGCATGGATCCCCGATCCGCTACGATAACCACATTGGCATCGGGCCGACGTGACAGCTCCCCGGAGACAATACGGCTCAACTTTTCCAGATTTACCTGCCTGCCGTGAATATGCACCGTGCCTTCACGGGAAATGCCCACCAGAATCGTCTTCTGTCCCTGATACACCGCGGACTGCGCTTTGGGCTTCTGCACCTCCACACCGGACTGACGGTTAAAGTTGGTTGTTATCACAAAGAAAATCAGCAGAATGAATACCATGTCAAGCAGCGGTGCAATATTTACCTCTGCCGCCGATTCCTGTTTATGTAAAAAACCATATTCCTCGAGCATTATACACCCTTTTCTTCAACCCAGTGTAACAGTTTTTCGCTGTCAGCGACAATCTCCTTTACCAGAAACGTTTTCCTGCTGACCAGGTAATTGTGAAACAGCAGGCAGGGAAATGCCACAATTAATCCGGACTGGGTGGTCAGCAATGCGACCGATATTCCCTCGGAGAGCAGATTTGGATTACCCACCCCGAATACCGTGATAATGGAAAAGGTTTTAACCATACCGACCACGGTACCCAGCAGTCCCAGAAGCGGTGCGACCGATATCCACGCCGCCATAGTGTCAAGGCCCTCTTCAAAGTGTGGTACCTTTTCAAGGAGCATCTCCCTGAAAAAGTTGGTATAATATTTCACCGAACGATTCGTGTGCTGTTTGTATTCTGTAAAGAACACCTGCAGCAGCCAGTCGCGTTTAATCTCCTTATCAGACAGTGAAACCTCTTTGCCGGCCAGAAATTTATTCATCGTCTGTCTGGAACGCCTGAATCCGCAGTAGAAAAACATCTTACTCAGGCCGATATATATCACCACAAAACAGACCACTGCAATGCAGATATTAACCACGCCTCCTTTTTCCATATAAAGCATCAAAATTGAATACATGGCGACTATTCCTCCGGCCAGAGGCGGTTGAGAATCCGCATGGCATACATCTCCATATCGGACTGGATATGGTTACGCCGGTTTCGCAGAAAATTGTGTATAAGCAGAAGCGGGATTGCTATGGCAAGACCGACTTCCGTAGTAATCAGCGCTTCGGAAATACCTCCGGCAAGCAGCTTGGGATCGCCGGTACCGAATTTGGTAATTGCCTCGAACATACGGATCATACCGGTCACGGTCCCCAGCAGCCCCAGAAGCGGCGCTGCACCGGCGAGTACCGCAAGGGTAGCCAGGTGCTTATCAAGCTGCGGCACTTCAGTAAGCAGCAGCTCCTTGATAGATTTCTCCGCAGCAATACGTTTCCACTTTGATTGTTTCAGACAGGTATCGAGCACGCGCGCCTGGACGCCTTTACGGTTCTGTGCCAGTTTCTTCGCCTTTTCAATCTCCCCTGCGGCAAGCAGTGCAATGGCATCATGCATGAACCGGTTACCCTGACTGGTTTTCATTGTAAAAACAACGATACGATTTAATATAAGCAGCAGTGCCCAGAGTACAATAAGGGCCAATGGAATAAGAATCGGTCCGCCTGCCTGGAAGAATTCCTTAACCACAGTTTTCCAGGTTCGCGGCTCACCGCCTATAAGGGTGGTGGAGAACTTATTCTGAAGAATATCGACCGGAAGGTCGCTCTCAATTTTTCGTTCACTGATCCACCGGGGAAACGATTCGGTCAGTGATGCTATCATGTCCTCATTGGTAATCATACTCCATTCGAACCGGTTCCTCTTGAGACTGCCGGTGTTGCCGAGAAAACAGATCTCCCCGTCAGGGGTCATTGCATAGGCCATGCAATGGCCGATACGCAGTATCTGAGCGGTAATCGGTTCGCCGCCGTCGGAGATAAAGGTACGCCGGCCTATACCCAGCTCACCGCTCTCCTGCAGGGTCTGAATAGAATATGTCACTAATGCCTGCACTTTTGAAAGAGTATGTCTTTTCGCAGGGAACATGTTATCAATATGCTTCAGTGCAGCCATGCGTGTATCCTGATTAAGAGGGAATCCGGCGAGATTAATTTCCGATTCCTTCTCCGACTTTGCATTTATTGCTTTCACCAGAAAATCCCGCTCCTGCCGTTTCTGCTCAAGTATCTCTTGCTCATGCTCAAGTGCATTCTGTCTTGCCAGCAACTCTTCCCCGGCACGGGCAACATCGGAGTACATACGCTCCATCTGCTGCTGGAGCCGGTCGAGATCTTCTTTATTGTTCTGTTTGGCAGTCACCTGTTTCTGCCGCTCTTCCCATCGCTCTTCCGTCACCTGCTGCAGTTTTGTTTGCTCTTTCGCATACTCCCTTCTCAGCAGTTCTATCCGTTTAAGCAACTCCATTCGTTTCTTTTCGCCCTTATCGGCGGCAATACAGAGAATGGGGATCAGGAGCAAAAACAGCGTCATAGTACGCATTATTCGTCCCCCTCCTTCTCTTCTCCTGTGTCATCGTGTATCGGGTGCCTGAAAGGTATGGCAACAATTTCAGGAACGGTATTTCCCTGTCTGATATCAACACATTTTTTAAGTGCAAGAAGCTGCTGGGGGGTCAGGCTCTCTACCCAGGTCCCGCCGGCACTGTCGGCATGCGGCACCCATAACGCCCCGGCAGTACCCTTTTCATTAACTGCCGCCAGATAGGCAAAACCGAGACGGATAAAATCCACCTGGCCGGTAATGAAAGGTACGGGCGATTGTCCGGAGACAACATCAATGGATTGCGAACCTTCAGAGAGCGTTGTCAGTATCTGCCAGAACCGTTCGAGCGCTTCCACATTATCAACAGCATGCACGGAAAGCTCACTGTGCAGGAACCTTAGCGCATGCAACTGTTCATGAAGATTCCCCGGCGGCAACAGATGCATAGCACGCTCCAGTTCTTCACAGGATTGCATAAGGATATATCTGAATCGATCCTGTAAAAGATCAAGCTCGTGCTGTGCGGCTTTTACCTGCTGAATTCTCTGTGCCAGCGAGTCGGTTTTGGCATGCAAATCCTTATAATCGTCTTTTAATGCATCAAGCTCCGCTTTCTGCTTTTTAAGATGCGTGGTATACTGATCCTCATACACGGCAAAGGCCCTGGCATCAGCTTCTGCCTTTTTTTTCACCTGTGCAATATTATCCCTGGTGTCGGCAATTTTCTTCCGCAGCTCCGCTATCTCACTTTCCAGTTCCGGAAAGCTCTCTTCAGCGGCGGAAAGCGGGAAAAACAGGAGTTGCATTGCAAGAAACAGCACTGGTAGCCGGGAAAAATAAGTTCGTTCAGTCAACAGGGTCTCCTTTACCTGATATATAAAGTAAACAATAAAAATAATAGTTCCTGCCGCAAGCAGGGAAAAATATGTATCATTTTCCAAATACTATTGGGTAATGCCCGCTCCAAAGGATATTCCCTGATACAGTAACACTGAATTATCTTTATAGAGGTGTTCATATCACTTTTAATGGGGGATGCAATTATGAAAAGGTTTGGTATTGCAACAGCAGCACTCGCCTGTATACTCTTTTCAACAGCTACTCACGCCCGTGTCATTACCTTTAACGGCCTCGGTGTCGGCGGCCAGCTTGGCCTTGTTGTTCCGGAATATGACGGTCCGGCGTTCGGTTTCGGTATCAACGGCATGGCGGAATTCGATCTCGGCCGATTCGGCAGACTCCAGTTTATTCCAACCCTGACCTTCTGGTTTGACTCCGACGAATGGAGAAACGGCGCCGGCGTTAAATTCGAAGATCTAAACGGTCAGATTGTCATGAATCTCTTCGATACAAAGTACCTTTTTCCGCTCCAGCGTTATCCCGTTAACCCCTATGTCGGATTTTCCCCTTTCCCCTGTATTGTGATTAACATCAACAAGAGATGGATAGATAATGAGGAAGAGTGGGACTACAATGACGCTGACGCCGGATTTAATATATTCACCGGTGTCGATTTCCCTATTAAAAACAAATTCGTCCCCTATTTCGAATGGCGCTTCATGGCAAGTCATGAATGGGCTATGCGGGTTACCGGCGGTTTTGTTATCCGCTTTTAATCAGTTCTTGTAAACACTTTACAGGTACGCCCTCTGAATCCCTCATATGAGGTCTTCTTATATTGGAAAAAGAGTACCTCTTCAAATTCCGCCGGAAAACCTGTAGACAACAGACATCTCTGAAATGTAGAATTATATAGAAAATACAGGGAACAATATAATTCAGAATGTGCGACACTTAACGCTGATCGCATGAACAGCTTTGTTTACCGAGATATTACAATTAAATTATGGGCACAACAACAGGTATAAAGCAGAAAGAACAGCCTTACACACCGTTAATACTCATTTTCTCTGTGCGTGAACGCATCCGTGATATTCTGACGGTCGGGCTCCTGCAGTCACACTACCGTATAACCCAGGCAGACAATTCCAACATTGCCAGTCTCAAGGCGAGTCAATTTGTACCGGACCTTATTATAGCAGATATCACGTCGAACAACACTAAAGATATCCTCATGGTAAACCGGCTCCAGCATTTGGATCGCACCAGAAACATGCCGTTGCTTGCCGTGGTACCGCGTGCAATAAAGCAGAAGCTGGAGAAGCTGCTTGATGCGAAAACGGATATCGAGGGTACCGGTGAGGACACCCGGTTCTATCTGATCGAGTATCCGTTCAATTTTACCGATCTGTTAAAAAAAATTCGCAGCATTCTCAGCCGCTTCGGCAAGCCTATTCCTGAAAAAGGTAAACCTGGGGACGATGAACAGGCAAATCTTCGACTCGGCGAGCGACTCTTTGACCCGAATTTTGACACTGAGAGAAAACTGCAGGAAATCGCTACACTGCTGCAGAAACAATGGGTGTTTCCCTACACCGTGATAAAAGCACTCGATATCATCGGGTCGGAGACCAGTTGCTGTAATGAGCTTGCCAAATGTATCAAATCGGATATGTCGGCGTCCGCCGCCATTCTGAAAGTCGCCAATACGGTGCACTACGCAAAACGGCATCGGCGGATTACCGATATCAGGGAGGCGGTAGTGCGGCTCGGCTTTCATCAGACGCGGAACCTGCTCTTCTGCTTATCATTGATAGACCTCTCTTCGCAAACCTACGGTGAATCCGGGTTTACCCGCCTGGAGTTTTGGCTCCATTCTCTGGCTGTCGCCACTATCGCTGAAAAATTATGCGAGAACAGAGGATTCAGACGCCCGGAACTGGCTTTTGTTGCCGGATTGATCCACGACCTGGGCAAAGTACCTTTAGACAACAGTTTTAAAAATGTATTCCCCAAACTCCTTGAAGCGACTACCTCCCGTATTGAAGCTTTCTACCGAACAGAGCAACACCTTATGAATTTCAATCATTGTGAGCTGGGACACTATTTAACCAAACTGTGGAATTTCCCTTTGCCAATTTCACTGACCATTCTCAATCATCATAATCCGGACAACATTCTTGAAACCACCCCTGCGGTCGATCGCATCCTTCACGAATCGGTCTTTATTGCCAATCAGGTGGCCAAAGCTATGAACCTCGGTCACAGCTGCGATGAAATTCTTCAGGAAATACCGGCTCAGATGCTGCGCGACTTCACCATACCGAAAGGCCCGACCAACCGGTTCATTACTGCGGTTATCAGGAATCTCAATCAGATGGCCCAGTATCTTAATATCGGCATAAAAAAATTGACTCTGGCGGAACCGGCACAGAATCTCTCCGATGGGGTCATCCTTTTTGTCCACGGCAACCACCCCGAGTTCCACCCTTTGGTACTGGCGTTGCGTCATAACGGCTATAATGTACATACGGTAAAACAAATTCCTGACAATCTCGATACTACAACCAGGGTTGTTTTCTCCATGCCGAAACAGGATATGCCGCTTGATATCATGCTCTATGATGACGATTCCACCAAATTAACCGACTCTGCACAACTGAAAATATTTATCATGGACATCGATCCCGCAAACACTCCGGTCAAGGGACTCAACGAAAGTAACATGGTTTTTATCAATCAGGACAACCTTGACATGCGATTTGTCCTTAATATTCTCGACTCGTTCTTCGGTAAAGTTATTGTCCCGCAGCAGAGGGAAATAGAACCCGAGCAGGAGTAATATGAACGCTGCTGTTGAAAATTACGCACAAATGCTCTTCACCGATAAAAAATGCATCTTCCCGGAATCACGGTGCAGCTCATCGATATTTTGTTGCAATTCGAACCTCACTTCCGTATTGTATAGTTAAAAGCTGGTTATTACAGATAATCAAATTCGTCCTCGGCACCGGATTTACCCTGTTCAGATCAAATCCATTCATAACCTCGCTCGATCTGCAGTTCGGTGCGACGGTCTATCCTATGGAAACTATCAACGCATTCGACAATGACGTGTTCAGACCGAATCTCTTTGCAAAAGTCAATTTGTCGTTTGAGTTTGTGTTTAAATAGCGATATTCATTAATTTTTAAGTGCGGAAGAGCTGAAAGACACCTCAGTATTCGCGTGTTCGTATTCGTCCCCTTAGTTCTTAGCTATCGCTTCGTAGTCAGGGACGGAGACAATAAATCAACTTATTGCTTCTATCGCTCGATTTTCCATTATAAATTCCCCTTGGCCGGCAAACATCCACATACACCGACAAACAGGTTCCTCCTCTCAATACAACGAGCCGTTATATGCTGGAATATCACAGGCGCAGGTATATGTGCTTCACGTGCTATGCCATATAAAACATCCTTATGCCCACAAGTTAAGTTGATTTATTGTCTCTGTACATGTGATACAAAGCTTACTGCTCGATTCGCTCCAAATTGACCGCCCAATCCGGGTCAATCTGACCGGTAAATCCGGCTCAAAGTGACCAGTCAATCCGGTTGAAAATGACCGGCTGATCCGGAATTATTTGACCGCACTATCTTATTCTCGAACCTCATTTGACAGATTATACATTGAAAAAACTTAACTTACAAAATTATTAGATTAAAACTTATCAAAGGGAATAATTATGAAGAATAGACTTTATACAAAAATATCAAAAGCATACTTGTGTGAATCTACCGGTAATCTTAAGCCAGCAGCAATTCCAGCAATGAAAATATGGAGCAATGGCCCAAATGAAATTTATTGGTTAGACAAATTGTTTGAAGGAGGAATATTATTGCCAGAGCATGGTGACGAAAATAGAGCACTCACAATATTGTTATCAGGCCCTCCCGGTTCTGGTAAAAGTACTTTAGCATTGGAACTGTGTCATAGATGGAATGAATCAACCCATTGTATTAAAATAGACGATGATGGTTCAAATGAAATGGAAGATGTCAAAATGGAGTCTTTATATATAACATCTGAAACAGATGAATATTGGGCAATTGAAAAGGCAAAATCTCTTGGATGGTCTGTAACTGAAATGGTTGGGACTAAATTTAAAAAGAAAATTGTTTCAATGCCGGAGATATGGCAAACTATTGATTTTAAAAAATTCATACAAGGTGAACCTGATTCTGGTATTAGTGCTGGAATAATAGACGCTTTTACTGGTTTTTTTGGTAATAGTACCGAAGTCTCACCGTTGGTTGATGAAATTATAAAGAGATGGGAAAAGGCGAAGGCAAAGAAGAAGATAGATGATATAAAACCTAAAGTGTTGGTAATTGATAGCTTAAATACAATCGAATCATCTAAAAAGTCTTCAATTTTTCAAAGCTTTATGACACTAATAAATCGCGGTCCATGTGTAATAATTATAATATTAGAATCATCTCAAATAGAGAAAGATTTGAATCATTGGGATTATTTAGCTGATATAGTTATCAGGTTAGATCGTGAAAATATCTCAGATTATTTAGTGAGAACAATAGAAATAGTTAAATCCCGGTATCAATCTCACGTCTGGGGTAAACATCAACTAAAAATTTATCCGCCAAAAAATTTTGACGGTTATGATACTGAAGGAAAAAGAAGGGCACACCCTTATCGAAAACAAGGTGGTATATTTGTATATCCATCAATTCACTATTATTTATCTGTATATAAACATCTAAAACGTGCTGAAACCACTTATCCCTTTGAGACTCCGCTAAAAAGCTTGGAAAAAGCTTTTACAGAAGGTTTTCCAAGAGGCCGTTGTACCGGTTTTATTGGAATGAGAGGAGGTCATAAAAGCCATCTGGGATATTTAAGCTTATTATCTCAGATTGTGCGGACAGACAGGAATGAAAGAGGGCTTATTATATCTCTCAGAGATGATGAAGGCATGGCAAGAAAAACACTAAATCGAATATTGACTAATGAGATTAAATATCAGGGCAATTTACAAAGATTAGAGGAAGAAGATAAAATCGAACTTTTATATTTTCCACCTGGTTATATAACTCCTGAAGAAGTTTTTCATAGAGTTTTTATCAGTGTTCAAAGATTAAAATCACATGGTAACGATGTCAATGTAACAGTGTTATTTAACAGCCTAGACCAACTATCATCACGGTTTCCATTATGTGCAAGACAACAAATCTTTGTACCTGGACTCATCGAAACATTATCGGCAGAAAATGTAACAGGTTTTTTTATTGCTGTAGAAGAACCTGGACAACCACCTGAACAATATGGTTTATTGTCTATGGCAGATGCATTAGTTTCTTTTACTCAAAAAAGGTTCAATAAAGCTGATTATTTGGGACATATAAAATATTACCTCGACATTAAATCCACTGATAAATATGAAAAAGAATTGCCTGAGTTTCAAGATATTGTCACATTGCGAATAACAAGATTTGCAGGAGGTCAAGCCGCTGGTGCTGGTGGAATATTAGAATTGATAAAGGAAAATGAAATCAAATTGGAATTATATAACCGCGATTTACAGAAAAACAATCGCGGCACACCTTTACCTGGGCTGGTTTTTGTACCATTCTCCTCCAACTATTCAACGGGGGAAAACATTTATAGCAACTTTTTGCTTAAATATAATAATGAATCCTTCAAACCGGAATAGAAACCAACTGCAAAATTGAAAAATATGGTATCAGTTTAAAAAAATCATCCAGCGCTAAGCTAGCGCAGTGATTAATACCTACCTTTATAATGCCTCACCAATCACTTATTTTGCATGTAACCGTAAAGATGTCTTTATATCAATTGTCACCCCAACTTAAGTAAGGAAAATGCCGACACATGAGTCTAATGTTTCTCTACCTCTCACTGGCAATCGGTATATCATTTCTCTGTTCCATTCTTGAAGCTGTTCTTTTAAGCGCGGCTCCGGCTCACATTATGGTGCTTGAAAATAAGCATCCCGGTGCAGCCCGGATTCTCCGCGCGTTTAAGGCTGATATCGACGAGCCGCTCTCCGCCATACTGAGCTTGAACACCATTGCCCATACACTCGGCGCCGCTGAAGTCGGTGCGCAGGCACAGCTTGTATTCGGCAAGGCATCGGTGGCCGTTATCTCCGCACTGCTCACCTTTGCTATTCTGGTATTTTCCGAGATAATTCCCAAGACAATCGGTGCAACCTACTGGCGTTTGTTACTGGTACCTGCAGCGTATACGATAAAAGTCATGGTATACAGCATGTATCCCCTTACCGTGCTTTCCCGTTTTATCACCCGTCTGATATCCCGCGGGAAACGCTCCGCGGTCTTTACCAGGGAAGAACTGAAAGCGCAGGTGGACCTCGGGATACAGGAAGGGATTCTTGAAGCGCAGGAATCGCGTATACTCAAGAATATTATCCGTTTTCGCTCACTGCGGGCAAAGGATATCATGACACCCCGCACGGTTCTGATATCCCGTGCCGAGTCCGATACTGCGGAATCGGTAATTAACAGGGATATTAAACTACCCGTATCCCGGATTCTTGTCCACCGGGAACAGGCACCGGAGGAGATTACCGGCTATGTGCTCAAGAGCGAATTAATGGACTGTATTGCCCGCGGTGAAGGCCACTGTCAGGTCGGAACTTTCAGGCGCGATATTGTCACTGTACCGGATTCTTTCACTCTGGACGGCCTGCTGAAGCGGTTTCTAAAGGAGCATGAACATATTGCGGTGCTGCTTGATGAGTATGGCGGGCTGGCCGGTATTGTTACTATGGAGGATATTATAGAGACAATCCTGGGGACTGAAATTGTTGACGAACTGGATACGGTACGGGACATGCAGGCTTATGCCCGCAGCCGCTGGCAACAGCGCGCTGATAAACTCGGCCTGGTGGACAGAGAAAAAATTTCAGGCGGTAACCATGGTTCCGATTAGTGAAGTTATTTAACTACAGGTATGACAGTGCGCAGTACTGTTCCATTCTTGTGCAGGTATTCAACACAAACAATTCCCGAAGAAACCCACAGAGGTACTGCAATGCGTTTACTTCCCGGAGAGGGATTAACATCTGCAAGCTTTTGTCCGGCAGAATTAAAAATTCGTATCGCTCGGATTGTATTCTGCGTTAACGTGAAAATGAGGCCGTGCGCTGTGTGGTGTATTACCGCCTGCGGCATGCCCTTCGATTTCGTATCATGTGATACAATGGTCGTTCCTTCAGCATACTGTATTTGCAAGGTCTGATTTCCCAGTACAATACTCATATTATCATAGTACTGCCACGCGACCGATGTCTCGAATGCCGGATATTGCCAGTAGTATTTAAAGCTTGTGGGATTAAACGCCGCAGTCCGTGCTTTGACCTTGAATTCAACACTATTTTCTTTTAACAGGAGTGTCATTGTTGTATCGGCAAGCTCTATGAAACCGGGCACACAGGCAGTATCGGGATGCATACTCCTGAGGGTGTCTGAGCTGTCAACAATCAATAACTGCCCCTCAACCACTATCTGCGGTACCAGGCAGTTACCGTCGGGATCGATAAGGTTTATCGTTATGGTTTCCTGGCTGAAACCGTCATATTGATATACACCGCTATTGATATAGTTGGCCACAGATTCCGGGAGAATGTCGTAGAAGGTCGGGGTGTCCTCCAGCGTGTATTTTAAAAACTGCCAGGAATCGCTCAGCAATTCCACACCGGCACCATCGGTTCGCGGAATAAAATTGAAATAGTGATAATCGGCAGAACCTGCGGTAAATTTAGTCCACTGGTTTCCCTTTTTCTTCAGAACAACGCCGCTGTTGCAGGCGGCACCATTTGCATTAATGCTGTTTATCGGCGTGGTTGTGGGTTGACTGTTATACACAAAACCGCCCGATTGTTCCTGGTACACTTTCCCGGACCTGGTGCCGACCGCGGCAAGGCTGAATGCGGTAACGGTCTCGGTGGTATCGATATCATACACGGTTTCGGCTGACCAGGCGCTGCCGTTCCAGGCGAAGAACCGTATCAGACCATGGGTACCGACCGCCCAGATACAGGACTGACTTCCCTTTGCAAGGTCCGGGCCTCCGTAGAGCTTTGTTATTTGGCAATTCGGTGAGGGCAGGGCTACGGTTAGAGTGTCAGTCTTGAAAACGGTATAGGCACCACCCACCATATGGTGCACTGCAACTTTATTTGCCGCTGTTGCAATCGCACAAAACACAATGTCAAGATTGTCGCTGGTGTAGGCAAACACCCCGAATGGGTCACTCGATGTACCGACCGGGCTTTCCACCGGATTATCCACTGTCATCTTGGGATAACTGGTAAAGGTGGGCGGCGGCTCAAGAAGTGCATGCATAAGGTACAGCTTATTTGTCGATGTTGAAAATAGCAGGATATTATTGGTATCGTTGCCTGCAATGGATACTTTTACCGGTGTCAACGTGGTAAAACCGGATGTGAGGTTGTAATCAAGGGTATCACCGGCCAGATCCCAGTGCTTGCCTTTAAAATGGGAATGCAGAAACAGCATGTTGGTGTGTACCGACGGTATCCCGGCAACCACAGAGAGGTACATACCCAGGATAAATACCATACCGGCATATACGGCATTACCCTTTGCCGCCATGATGCGGCTGAGTGACCGTTGTTTCTCAATATTTTTTCTTGCAGTTTTCATTCTGTCCTGCCGGTTATGGATAATATTTTAACACGGATGCGCTCTGTCCCAGATGATCTGCATAGTCCTCATCTGCACCACCGATTACATACATGGCATTATTATACACACAAACGACAAACGTGTGTCGTGGTTTCGGCAATGATTTCCGTGCGATCCAGGTATTTGACAACGGATCAAAGGCTTCCACATTATTGATAAACTCTTTTTTCTCCATTGAGGTAAAACCGCCGGCGACATACACTTTCCCGTTAACGGCAGCAGCGCCGAAATGGCTCCGCTTATGGAGCATGGCCGGTACCTGGGTTGTTGTCCGGGTTGCCGTATTAAACACGGCTGCCGTTTGCAGTGGTACCGGATTGGTATGATCGGCGATTCCGCCGAGAATATATACCATACTGTCAAGCACCACCACCTGGAGATCGGCGCGACCGGTATCCATGGCGCCTTTAAATACCCACTCTCCGGTAACCGGGTCAAAGGCGTGGATACTGTCGGAGGTTACATACCCTATGCCGGTCTTGACTATCCCGCCGAAGATATAGATAGAGTCGTTGACCACGCAGGCGGCGTGGCTGAACCGCACTGACGGCATCTGGGCGGGAGTCTCCCATACGCCGGACCTGGTGTTATATATCTCGATAGTACTGTATTCCTTATCCTTCTCCATACCGCCGATGACATAGAGCTTTTCCCCGATAGCTGCAACGGCGGCGGCGTAGCGGGCCGAAGGCATGATACTGAACGATTTCCAGGCGCTGTCACCGAAAGCAAACGATTCCAAAGATGCCAGTGCCGTGGGAACCCATCGCATACCGATAAAGAGATCCTCCACACCGCCGACTGAGTACAGGGTATTGTTAACAACGGCGGCGCCTGCGAAACGGCGTGCATGCACCAGCGGGAAAAAGGTTTTCCAGGTGTCAACCGGATCGATGCCGTTCACGTCGACCAGACGACTATCGTGCCACACACAGCCCTTTTCATCGAGCGCTTCGATACAGACCGGATGACTGCCCGTATCCTGCCAGATATAGACCAGGGTGTCTTCACCGCATTTTGCCGAGAGTGCGATAATACGGACAGTGTCCGCGGGATCGCCGACAAACCAGCGAAGAAGAATGTTCCGGCGGGTCTTGTTGGTAAAGCTGACCGCAAGAGTAACCGTATCACCGGCGATAGTGGTGTCACCGGTATCGGGAATCATTGTCCAGGTAAAGAAAGTACGTACCAGGGTTGGAGACGCCGCCACAATATCGACTGCCGGAGAATAACTGCTCTCATTGGCAAGGGTATCAACAGAGGTTACCTGATAGCGATAGGCATAGCTGCCGGTGTCGGTGAGATCACTGAATATCGTATCCGAATACATGGTATCGGTCGCAGTGCCGATTTTTACCAGCGAATCACTCCCCGAGTTACTTTTTTTATAAATGGCATATCCCTTGAGATCGGATACATTGACTTTTTCCCAGGTAAGCTGCACCATTCCGGCAGCCGTATCATAAGAACAGGCAATACATTCCGGTGCTGGAGGCGGGCCGTCAATACTGGGAATCAGGTTTACCGTTGCCAGTTGCGTTGTTGTATTGGAAACGACAATTACATTTGAATCGGTAGCTTCAATATAGTTGGTGTATCGATACGAAAGAATATACACGCCTTCCGGGATATTACTGATAATAAAATCGCCGTTTCCGTCGGAATAAGCGCTGTATGACGTACCGTGGACATACACCAGCACACCGGCAGCCGCGACACTGTCAAGCAGCACCCTGCCGCTGATATTGCCCGGTGCACGCATGGTGTCGACACCAAGGTCAAGGGATTCATCGGCATCTATATAATTGATATTATCAATAAATATCATCAACGAGCTGTCCGGTGTATGGCCCTCAAGGGTATACAGACCGGCAGGAAT
>Ga0190359_1001340_pt1 | contig 15573 bp, 14 predicted proteins | sample 48721823_MG_FD_161269 | JGI IMG/M metagenome (GOLD analysis project Ga0190359, IMG submission 161269) | Hydrothermal vent microbial mat bacterial communities from Southern Trench, Guaymas Basin, Mexico - 4872-18-2-3_MG | ecosystem: Environmental > Aquatic > Marine > Hydrothermal vents >... | reverse complement strand
CTATAAACCGAAAAGCCGAAGATAAGAGCAAGTCCGCTTGCAAGATGGCTTTTTACTCTTCTTAAAAGAGTCTCCCTTGAAAGAGAGGGTGTGTCAAGTCTGTAATACTTTATTGCCTGATAATTCTGAGCAAATGCATAGCAAAATGGTGTGGGCTCTTTGTCAAAATTCTTTTCATCATAGGGCCAGTATTCCTCAGGTGGGACACCAAACAGAACCATTGCCCCTATTGTAGTTCTTATAAATGCTCCGGAATCGCCCTCCCATCCCAAAAGCTTTCTCGTAACCTTGTAAAGAAAATTCCTTGAACCTTCAATATACTTATTAAAAGCTCTCTTTTCATAGTACTCCAAAAGGGAAATAGCCGCCTGAGCTGTGCAGGAACCAAGATCTCCCTGATCCTTAACAGGAGAGCACCATTTTCTAAGGTCCACTTCAGCAGGAAGTCTCTTCTTTTTCTCAACAGATGTTTTTTTCAAAAGCTCCTTAACTTCCCTCTTTTCCTCAGTCCAATCCCTGAAATCCGGAAAATCGGGAATCCACCCCATACCTCTCTTTTTCATAAAACACCTCCTTTCAAGAAGCTGAACAGCTGAGCAGCTGAACAGCCGAGCAGCTTTTTTTGTTTTGTGTTTTTATTTATGACTTTCATTTTACTATTCGTTAGTATTTTAGCTCCGAAGCTTGAAGGCTTTTTGCTTTTGGCTTTATTAAAAACTATCCCGTAATCATTCATACAATAAAATTTTACAACCAAATTTTAATCAAATCAAATGATTTTTTCGTTTATCAGTAATTAATTGTAATTTATTGTAGAGACCTTGCTGTCGGAGCGAAGCGTAGATCCGCCTTAGCGGGCAAGGTCTCATAAAAATTTCCACCTACGAAGTGGAAAAATTACTCGCTCTACAAAGAGCAACTCATCAAGATTAGCTCGGAGGCTGTGAACTTTTAAGAAAAATTTGAATTTACACTCTTTTTGTGCAAAAATTAATAATAAATGAAAACAAATTTAAAATTCATAACCATTTGTCAAAAATTTCGTATTAAATTTATAAAATCATAGGAGGAGAGATGAAAAATAAATTTCTTATCTTTGTTTTGTTAGTTTCTTTTATTGTTCCCCTAATCGCTTACGAAAAAGTCGTTGATTATTCCTTTAAGGTAAGGCTTTTCCCTGAGAAAAGAACAGTCGCGGGAACAGAACTCATAAGATGGAAAAATACTTCTGAGAAAAAGGTATCAGAGCTCATGTTTCACATGTACATAAATGCATTCAAAAATGAAGACACTACTTTTATGAAAGAAGCATTCATAAATCTGAAGAGTAAGCCGTATTTCAAAAAGAAAGAGGAGACAGGCTGGGAAAAAATTAAAAAGATAACAGTAAATGGTGAAGAGATAAAAAATCTTTATTATGTACAGCCTGACGATAATAATCCCGAGGACAGAACTGTTTTAAAGGTTGTGCTTCCCTTTGCAATAAAACCGGGAGAAACTGCTGAAATAAACATTGAATTTGAAACAAAGCTTCCCAAGCTAATAGCAAGAACAGGATACAATGGTAAATTTTATCTTGTTGCTCAGTGGTTTCCCAAATTGGGAGTACTTGAAAAGGATGGTACATGGAATTGCCATCAATTTCACAGGCATTCGGAATTTTATGCTGATTTTGGAGATTATTATGCTGAGATAACTCTTCCTCCGGAATACAAAATTGCCGGAGCAGGGGTGAGAGAAAATAGCTGGAAAAATCCAAATGGAACAAAAACAGTTGTTTACAGAAGCAGGAAGGTCCATGATTTTGTCTGGTCTGCATTTCCATATTTTGTTGTAAAGACAAAAAAAATGGTAAAATCAAATCCTCCGATTAACACTAAAATAAAATTGTACACATATGATAATGCAAAATGGGCGATTGACAGGTATTTTAAAATTGTTGAATGGGATCTTGAATTTTTCGGGAAAAGATACGGAATATATCCCTATCCTGTAATTACAGTGATTGACCCCCCACCTGGAGCTGAAAGGGCAGGTGGAATGGAGTATCCGACATTTATCACAGGTGGTAGATACTCTGACATTCTCTCAAGGTATCTTTTTAATGCAATAGAGATGGTAACATTTCATGAGTTTGGTCATCAGTACTGGTACGGGATGGTTGCAAACAATGAATTTGAAAATCCATGGATGGATGAGGGACTTAATACATTTTCCGAAATTGCCGGATTAAGTGAAAAATTCGGCTATCATACCTCTCTTTCAAATATTGGCTCCTTTCATTTGGGAGATTATGATTCTGCAATAATCTCAATAAACAAAAACAAATTTTACGATAAAATAGCCAAATTCAGCTGGCAATTTTTCAATGGCTCGAGCTATTCTTTTAATTCTTATCACAGAACAGCAATGACTCTCTTTACCCTTAAAAATGTTTACGGAGAAAAACTTTTCTGGAAAGCGATGAGAAAGTATTTTCAAAGGTACAAGTTTACACATCCGAAACCTGAGGATTTTTTTAATACGATAAAAGAGGTTATAGGAGATGAAGCGGGAAAATTCATAAAAGAGTTCATAACTGAAAACAAATATCTTAATTACAGTGTTGAGGAAGTAAAATCAGTGCCAATGAGAAAACCATCGGGTACATTCGGAGATAAGTTCATAAAATCTGAAAAAATAAAAAAGAATAAAGCTGAAAAATTTTACAATAGAATTGGTATTATGAGAGATGGAACCGGGGTTTTACCTGTGGAAATAGAGGTTGTTTTTGAAAATGGTAAAAAGAAAAAATTGAACTGGGATGGTGAAGGAAGATGGAAAATATTTGAATTTTATTCTAAAAGCAAAATATCTTCTGTACAAATAGATCCGCACGGGAAAATAGCTATTGACAGAGACCTTCTGAACAATTCGTTGAGGCTTAAAGAGGATAGTAAACCTGTAAAACATTTCTCATCTGTATTTGCATTTATGCTGTCCGCTCTACTCTCAATTTTCCCATTATAAGGAGGATAAAATGAAAAGTATAATAAAAGGATTTTGGTCATCAATAAAAAACAGAAACTTAGTTTACAAACTTTTTGCATTTTATATGTTCGTATATCTATCAGTTTATCTTATGCTTAGCACAGGCTTATCAGGCTTGGCAAAGATAGCCGGTATGGGAGATAATCTTAAAAATTTTAACTTTACCTATCTAATGCTCTATCTTTCAAAACACGGAGAAATTCAACCGATGCTTCTCTCTTTCGTATTCTTTGCTTTTATCATCTACTTTTTTTACTCTCAATTCATTGTCAAATCTTACCTTGAAAATTTATCCGGGGCAGAAAAAAGCTGGAAAAATTACAGAAAAGTCTTGCTCTCCTGGATATACAACATACCGCTTATTATAGTAACGCTCGTGCTTCTGGGAAAGCTCTATATGAAAAGCAGAAACACGGTAACAGAAAATCCGACTACAGCATCCATAATCTATTATATTTTCGTAGCTTTAATACCGATTCTTTTTATTTTCCTTATGGCTCTTCTTGATAGTACAAGGATAATTACAGTAAAAGAGAAAAAATCATCTTTTAAGGCATTTCTTGCCTCTGCCGCTCTATCTTTGAAAAAATATCCTATGTTCGTGTTGATTTATGTGTTTTACGGAATTTTAGCCCTTTTGATTTTCTATATTTATAATTTGATTACACAATTTTTGGGAGCAAAGCTCTGGGGGCAGGTTTTAATCCTGATGTTCTTTCACTTTTTATACTTGATGTTTCAGCTTTTTGTAAAATTTTCAATAATGGGTTCGGAATTTACCCTGATTGACTCTCATTATAAAAAAACAGAAGAAAAGGAGATTAAATCTGAAGAGGAATAAGCTTTAAGCTATTATTTCAGAAGAGTAAGCTCTTTTTACAAAATCAAAGTTAAAAGTGAATTTGCCCTTTTTAAGTATATAGTTTACCTTTTTCTGTTTTATTAAATAGTCAGTAACTTTTGGCACTATTTCATAATGCTCAACACTTTTATCATCTTTGTACAAAATGCCATGGGTTAATTCTATGATTTTTATCAATGAAATATAATCTTTTAAAAATTTTCCATTTTCAAAAGAGGCTATTTTAAGAGCTGTTTTTTGATCATAAAATGTAAGACTTATTCTTTTTCTTCCCTTTTTAATGGCAAGTTTGGAGAGTTCAACAGCCATCTGTTTTAAAACCTCAAGCAAATCATCATCTATTTTATTATCCTCACGGACAATCCTTTTTACAAATGAAAAGCTTACCTCAACTTTAATATTCATTTTAAAGATAACTTCTTTGTCCTTTATTGTGATTTTATCAACCTTTATTTCAGCCTTCTGCTTAAGAACAGAGATACTAAAAGCCGCTGAAACCGAATCCACCCTCATAATTTTTAATCGGAGGTTTTATGAGGAAATTTAATAGAATGGTTTTTATTGACTTGTACTTGAAAAAAATAAGCAATATAGACCTTGACAATGTATGAAATTGTCATATAATATATGAGGAGGTAATAATGAGAAGAAAAACAGTAAATTTGGATGAGTCTATTTTAAAAGAGCTAAAAATATACGCTAACAAAGAATCCAGAGATTTTTCAAGTGCATTAAGACATGTTCTTAGAATAGGGCTTTTAGCCCTTAAAAATCCAGAATTAACAACAAAAGAGATAGAAGATATTTTGGAAGCAAAAGCAGAGCTTGAAGAGGGCATGGTTGAGGAGTTCAACATTGAGGATTTATGAAACTCCCAAATTTACAAGATTAAGAAAAAAGATAAAAGAAGAAAATGAAAAAAGTGCTTTGAAGGAAGCTATTTTAAAAATTATGGGAACACCTCTCATAGGGAAAAAACTCAAAGGAGAGTTTAAAGATCTAAGAAGCTATAAATATTTTGTAAAAGGCCAGCAGAGAAGATTAATTTATCAATATAAAGAAGAGGAAAATAGTATCTATCTCCTTTCCTTCGGACCAAGGGAAGGAATTTACAAGTAAAAACTAAAATAAGTTTAAGCTTTGACCTAATTAATTTTGGAAAAGATTAAATACTCTCCGGTATCAATATAAATAACTACCTTATCCCCCTCTTTCTCTTTATAAAAGCATCCTTTAAGGTAAAATCAACCCAAAATATTCCGTTTAAATTCGGGAGAATATTAATAAGCTCTCTTCCGATTGTGCCTGCCGGATCATAATAGTATTGCCACCAACTTTTATCAGTCTCATAGCCAATCTGAAATGCAACCGGAGAAGGTGAAAAAAAGTTTGCCCAATTCTGAAACTCTATCTTCATCTGTCCCAAAGCTCCCAAATTCTGGGAATCATTCACAAAAATAAGCCTCTCCCTGTAATTCGGAGGCATTTTTTCAATCTCCCAGTGTTTTAGAAATAAAGCATAGTTTCTATTAAACGATAAAACTCTTTTTGCCCACCTTAAAGCTTCATCATCTGATACAGCTTTTCCCTCATCATACTCATTCCACTTATACCATTCAACATCAATACCAAATCCAACAACACAGCTATGATGCCCGTATCTTTTAAGAACCAATGATATGAGAGTCTCAACATCGGCATTTCCGGGCTCAACCTGTAAAAATACCTTAATCCCTCTTGAATCAAAATAATTCAGGTATTCCTCATTCTCATCCTTTTTTGAAAACTCTATGTAAGGATACTCTTTCCTATCCAAAGGGAAGCTAAGCACGCATGTACCATCATCCCATGTAACACCCAAAATCCAGATAATTGCAGGCTTAAAATTTTCAAACTTCTGGCTCATTTTTACAGCATACCTTGTCCACTCTTCTGCGGAGGGAAAAGGGGAGATACCGTACTCGGAAGCTCTAACCCCCGCAAACTTCAAAAGCATAGTATTATCGGTTCTGAAAGCTTTTTTAAAATTTTTATTTTCAGGCATAAAAAACACAAGCAAAAAAGATAAAACAACATAAAATCCGATAATTTTTTTACTGTTTTTCATATGAAAATATACTATATTTTTTTATTTAAAAAAATACTTTGAATTAAAAAACTTATTAAGAGCAAAGCTTCTGAAAAGCAGCTGAACAGAAAATCCTATCCTGCCCCAAAAGAAAGCTATCTTAAAGAAAAAACGTCTGCTCAGCTTTCTGAAGCCTTTTTCAAATTAAAAAACTCATATATAATTAATCCTAATTTTTGATAGGAGGTTATTATGAAATTACCATTTGCAGAGCCATTTAAAATTAAAATGGTGGAAAATATTAAAAAGACAACAAAAGAGGAGGGGGGAAGGTATATAAAAGAAAATTATTATAATCTTTTTAATCTGAAAAGCGATATGGTGTTCATAGATCTTCTTACGGATTCGGGAACAGGTGCAATGAGTGATCACCAGTGGAGTGAGCTTATGAAAGGAGATGAAAGTTATGCTGGCTCCCGCTCTTACTATAAATTCTTACTATAAATTAAAGGAAGCAATAAAGGATATTTTAGGATTTGATTATTTTCTCCTTACTCATCAGGGAAGAGCTGCCGAAAATGTTCTCTTTTCCGTTTTAGTTAAAGAGGGAGACATAATCCCGGGAAACTCCCACTTTGACACAACCAAAGGACATATAGAGTTCAGAAAAGGCAGAGCAGTTGACTGCACTATTGATGAAGGATTTGACCCTGACTCCGATTATCCTTTCAAAGGAAATGTTGATTTAAAAAAGCTCGAGAAGGTCTTTAAGGAAAATCGGATAGAAAAAATTCCATTTGTAATAATCACAATAACCAATAATACCGGTGGAGGACAGCCTGTCTCCCTTGAAAATATAAAAGCAGTATCAAAGCTCTGTAAAAAATACGGAATAAGACTTTTCATAGATGGAGCAAGATTTGCTGAAAATGCCTATTTTATAAAAAAGAGAGAAAATGCTTATAAAAACAAAAGCATAAGGGAGATAGTCAGAGAGATTTTTTCTTATACGGATGGCTTGACAATGAGCAGTAAAAAGGATGCAATAGTAAATATGGGAGGCTTTATAGCAATGCGGGATCCCGAGCTTTTCAGAAAAGCAAGTGTATTCAATATAATGTTTGAGGGCTTTGTAACATACGGAGGGATGAACGGAAGGGATATGGCTGCCCTTGCAAGGGGACTTTATGAAGGTACAGAGTTTAATTATCTTGAAGCAAGAATAAAACAGGTTGAACTTCTCGGAGAAAAATTAAAGAAGTATGGAGTACCTATTCTCAATCCTGTCGGAGGCCACGCAGTGTTTTTGGATGCAAAAAGATTTTCCACCAGAATGAGTACCCGGCTCAGCTTTTGGGAGTTGAGCTTTACATAGAAGGTGGAGTAAGAGGAGTTGAAATTGGGACTATTTTAGCGGATAGAGATCCTGTAACCAGAGAGGAGCAATATCCCAAACTTGAACTTTTAAGACTTGCTATTCCACGAAGAGTGTATACTGACAATCATATGAACTATGTGGCTGTTGCAGCTGCGAATGTATTGGAAAGAAGAAATAAGATAAAGAGAGGATTTAAAATAATAGAGGAAGCTCCCATCATGAGGCATTTTACTGTAAAGCTTGAAAGATTGTAAAAATATAACTATTTTAGGACAAGACAAAATAGGTTGGAACATATTTTAGCTTTGTGAAATTTTAAAAAAGCTCTGGGATTTTAAATCTATTCTTGTTATTAGAGGTTTAGAGAGAAAAAAAAGGAGTATTGCAAATAATTGTATTTCTTATTAAAATAAAAAATAAGGATTTTTACTGATAAGAAAAGAGTTTTTTATATTAGGAGGCAGAAAGTGTTGAAAGAACTAAAAAAAATGTTTCTGTTTTTCGTTATTTTTTTATTCTTGTTTTCAATTAATGCAAAAGCGGAAAATAGCCTTGATTTTAAGGTCATTCCTCTTGATAATTTTGCTAAAACACAAATTTTTAATTTGCCATTTTCTTTCTCAGACACAAGCAGTAGCAAATCAAAAAGCAAGTTCATTGAAGCGAAAGATATTTCAAAAATAATAGCATCAAACGGTCAGCCTCTCCAGCGTGCTATGGTTAGAGTAACTGTTACTCTGGACAGAGATGTCGGTGAGGGAAATTGTGGAATAAAACCATGGTATAAAGAGGACTGCCCGGGAAGCAAATATTGGTGGAAAATTCATGCCAAAGTCGTCTCAATTAGCTATGTGCTCGTGGTGCCGGACGGGAAAAATCGCTGGGTAGTTACGGATAATGAAAAAGTGATTAAAAAGTATAATCTCGATCTCGGTGCTTTCAAAGGAGCTCATTTTTATGAAGAATTACAAGTGAGCCCCGGTAGATTTAGGGAATGTCATCCAAAAGCGGAAGGTAAAAGATTTAAAGTCCAGATTATGGGAGAAATAACCGATAAGAAGGCTGTTATATATTTCAGCTTTCCTCAAAAACCCATTGAACATGTTTACGGAAATTGTGGAAGAGCTCACTTTGATTGGAATGCAGAGTCGGTTTATTACGGATGGGGAGTGGCATTCTCGGGAAACCCTCTTGATCACACTTTAAGATTGCATCCGAGCAAACTCTGGACGACCACTTTAAAAGCGGATACAAATCCCTCACCTTCCAATAGAGATCATGTAAAGGCAAAGGTTGAGTTCTGGTGCCTTAAATACTCTCCTGAAAAGAGCAGGGGTGATATAAATGTTTTTGATTATGTCCGTTGTCCGTGGAGTCGTACCAAATAGCTACTTTTTACAGTCATCAAAATCAGCGCTTTTTTACCTTGTTCTAAAAACAACCATATAATTAAATTTATAATCAAATTTTATTAAATCAAATGTTTTTCTCCATTTTTCGCCGTTTTACAGATATTTTTATAAATAAAAATATTAATATATTAAGATACAAGAGCCGTAGCTATCAGAGCCAAGCATTGGAATGTGAGCGGAGATCCGCTATGGGAGCACCGTCTCTTGTATATACAAATGTTTTTTTATTGATTATTATAATTTCATAAAAAATCCGAAATATAAAGATCTAATTATTAAATATCAATTTGAAAGCTAAAGCGATTTTGAGCTTAATGGTTTTAATAAAAAAAAGGGGGTTGACAATTTAACTTAAAGTTAATATAATTAACTATTAGTTAAATTATTTAACTTGAGGTTAAAATGAAAGAAGCAATTAAAAAATTTATCATTGAGAAAGCTAAGGGAATATTCAAAGACAAAGGTTTTAAGAATGCCACTATGGATAAAATTGCTGAAGTTTCGGACATTTCAAAACCCACCCTTTACAAATACTTTCCAAGTAAAGAGGAGCTATTTCATCAGGTATTGATAAGCATAAATGATGAAATTGACAGGGAAATTTTATCTTCTTTAAATCCTGAAGACAGCATTTTTAAGAATATGAAGTTAATAATCCTAAAAACAATTGAATTTCTTTTAAAACATAAGCAAATTATGAGAATAGCACTTTTTGAAACAGGCTCATTTTTCAAAAATAGCAAAGACAAAAAGCTCCACTTTCAAACAATTTTCAAAAACAGAGCCAAGAGAAAGGAATTTTTAATAAACCTTATTAAAGAGGGGCAAAACAATGGGGCAATAAGAAAAGATCTTGACCCTGAGTTTCTTGCGATTTCCTACTTGGGAATTATGAAAGAGATTAGTTTTGAAATAATCTTTTTGGATTTAAAAATAAAGGACACTGAGAAAGTGGCTGAAAATATTGTAGAAGTAATAATAAATGGGATAAAAAAAAGGGGATAAAATGTTGAAGCAAAGCGTCGGAGCATTAGCGAAGATCAGCCATAGCGGAGAAATTCGATGGTGGAGAAAAGACTTGTTATGGGGAAAGAAAAAATCAGAAGTACTTTTTCCTAAAATTCCAATAAATTTACATTTGTTTGAGGAGGTAAAATGAGTAGTAAAAAGATAGTTTTGTTCTTTTTAATTTTTAGTATTTTCAGCTTTTTATCTGCCAAAACCTATAAGCTCACATTAAAACAGGCTGAAAGAATGGCAATTGAACACAATCCTGAAATTTTGCAGGAGGTTCAAAAACTTGAACAGGCAAAATCAAGGATGAATATGTCGTATTCAGCTTACTTTCCTTCAATTGACCTTTCAGGTTACCGAGTTATGAAAGAAAAGGTTATGACGATAATAATGCCATCATTCATTCCCGGCCAACCTCCGCAAAAGATAGAGATGGATTTTACAAGAAATTATCAGATGACACTCCAATTTGCACAGCCACTTTTCACAGGAGGTGCCATATTTTTCAATTCAAAGCTTGCAACAGCTCTTGAAAAGGCTCAGGAAAGTCTTCTTCAAGCAAAAAAGAATGAAATAAGAGCAAAAACAAAAACAGTTTTTTATTCAATAATCCTATTAAAAAAATCAAGGGAGATAGTTTTGAACGGGCTTAAATTTGCCAAGGATACAAAGGAAAAGATAGAAGTTATGTATTCTCAGGGTTTGGTTAAAAAATTAGATCTTTTGAGAGCGGAGAATAAAGTCAGAGAAATGGAGGCAAAACTCAAAGAGATAGATTCAAAACTTTTTGAAGCTAAGAACAATCTGAAAAATATCATAGGCATTTCTCTTAAAGATGATGTGGAAATAATAGGTCAAATAAAGGAGTATCCAGCTGAACTTAATCCGGAGCTTTTAAATAAACAGATGGAGACAAACAACCCCATTTTAAAATCTCTCTTTCAACAAAAGAAAGTTTCAAGTTATAACCTAAAACTTGCTTACTCCAAATTCCTTCCGACTATTGCAATCGGAGGACAATACAATTTCAGAGGAGATTCCCTTTCAAAATTCTCAGACTGGGATAATTATTATGCAATAAATCTTACGCTTTCATTTTCAATATTCAAAGGTTTTTCAAAAAAATTCAATCTTACTATGGCAAAAGCACAAAAAGAGGAAACAGAAATCAAAGTCGCAGCATATGAGAAAAACATGAAAGCCACTCTTATGAATCTTATAAAAAAGAATAATTATTTGCTTGAGAAAATCAAAATAGCCAAGGACAATTTTGAAAACACAAAAGAGGAGCTTGAAATTGCAAAGACAAGCTATAAAGAAGGACTGATTTCATATACTGATTTGGAACTCATAGAAAATCAAAACTTATCTGCAGAGCTCAATTATTACCAATCAATTTTTGAACTCTATACAAATATCTTTACAATAGAAACATTTATTTCAGATACAATCATTAAGTTTTAAAGGAGGAAAAAATGAGAAAAAGAACACTTATTATTTTCTTAGTTATAGTGGGGCTAATCTTTATGGTAAACTGTAAAAAAAAGAAGATTAAAAAAACTGATACAGGTGAAATAGTAGCTTTTACAGTCTCAACAGTCCCGGCAAAAATCGGAAGAATAAACGAGTATATAGAATATGCAGGAACAGTGGAATCATTCAAAAAAACAAATATTCTCCCCGAAATAGCCGGAAGAATCAAAAAGATGTATAAAGACATTGGAGATAAGGTTAAAAAAGGAGAGCTTATCTTTGAACTTGAAGACACGGTTTTTAAAGCTCAATACGAGCAGGCAAAGGCAGGGCTTGAAGCAGCAAAAATTTCTTTTGGAGATGCAAAAAAGAATATGGAAAGAATATCAGCGGTTTACAAAAAGAATGGAGTTTCAAAGGCTCAGTACGAACAGGCAGTGTCAGGTTATAAACTTGCAAAAAGCAATCTTGAAAGGGCAAAAGCTGCTTTTGAAATGGCAAAATTTCAGTACGATAGTACAAAAATCAGAGCTCCCTTTTCAGGAATCATCACTGGAAAATTCAAAGAAGAGGGAGACTTTATTAATCCTTCAATGGGCGGATTCTCTCAGGGTACAGGAGTTTATGTATTGGAAGATTTCTCAAAAATTTATGTAAATCTTAATATTCCCCACTCTGATGCTTCTTTAATAAAGAAGGGAGAAAAAGCCGAAATAATATCGGATAAAACAGTATTGGAAGGGGAAGTTTCCACAGTAAACGAAAAGTCTGATCCAATGTCAAGCTCTGTTGCTGTTAAAATTATAGCTAAAAATAAGGATGGAAAAATTTTGCCCGGGAATATAGTAAAAGTAAGGATTCACTATAATTGGAAAGAAAATGCTCTGATAATACCTACAAAAGCTATTCTCGAGAATGGAAAAGTCTTTGTGAAAACAGGTGATATTGCAAGAGAAAGGAAGATCACAACAGGACTTTCAAATCCGGATTTTACGGAAATCCTCTCAGGTGTCAAAGAGGGAGAGCTTGTTGTGGTAAATGGTAATTTCGGACTTTTTGACAAAGCAAAGGTTAAGGAGGAGACAAAATGAGTCTTCCGTCTTTTTCAGTAAAAAAGAAAGTTTCAATTACAATGCTCACTTTGATAATAGTCTTAGTGGGCTATATTTCCTATACAAAGTTGGGTGTGGATTTGATGCCGGATATAGAATTTCCTACTGTCTCAATTGTTACCCCTTACTCCGGAGCATCTTCGAAAGATATAGAAGAGATGGTTACAAAACCCATAGAGAAATGGATTAGCACTGTTTCAAATGTTAAGGATGTAAAATCAATCTCAAAGGAGGGAGTTTCAATAATAAATGTTGAATTTGAATGGGGAACAAACCTTGATTTTGCAGCTCAGGATATAAGAGAGACAATAGGACTTTACGAAAGGTTTTTGCCTGCGGCTGTTTCAAAACCTGTTGTTTTAAAATTTGACATATCACAATTTCCTGTCTTGATGTACGGAGTTACAGGAAACAGGGAAATTTCGGATCTTAAAACCCTTGTGGAGGATGAAATAGCCGAAAGGATAGAAAGAATAGAGGGAGTTGCCTCCTGTTTGGTAATGAGTCCTGAAGAGAGAGAGATTCGGGTTCAGCTAAAAAGAGACAGGCTTGTAGCTTTAAAAATATCTCCTGATAGAATTTTACAAATACTCAGAGCCGAAAATCTTAATCAACCTGCCGGCTACATAGTTAAAGGTCATAATGAGTATATTTTAAGAACAGTCGGGGAATTTAAAAGTCTTGATACAATCAAAAAAATACCGGTTGGTTATACGAGAACAGGTAAGATAATAAGGCTTTCCGAAGTTGCTGAAGTTGTGGATGGTAAAAAGGATACGAGAACATACAGCAGAGTAAATGAGAAAAAGGGAGTGTTTTTAATTGTTTCAAAAAGCTCCGGAGCCAATACTGTAATAATTGCCAAAAAAGTTAAGGAAGAGATAAAAAAGATACAGAAAAAATTACCAAAGGACATAAAACTTTACAAATCACTGGATCAGGGTGAAACTATTATGACAGTTGCAAAAGGAACAAGCTCAAATGTCATTATGGGAGGTATTTTAGTCGTAATTTTAATTTTCGTTTTTCTTTCAAACTGGAGACCTACGATTACAATTATTATCTCAATACCACTTTCAATAATTGCGACCTTCATCGCCTTTTATGTTGCAGGATACACATTAAATCTCATTACTTTAATGGGACTTAGTTTGGGTGTAGGAATGTTAGTTGATAATTCAATCGTTGTTATAGAAAATGTATTCCGTCATCTTGAAGAGGGAGAGGATGCTGATTATGCCTCAGCTAAAGGAACAGAAGAGGTAGCAATGGCAATTACAGCTTCAACTTTCACCACTGTCGGAGTTTTCTTTCCTATGATTTTTGCATCTGGCATTGTCGGGAAACTTTCCCAATCTCTCGCTTTATCGGTAAGTTTTGCATTACTATCATCTCTTTTTGTTGCTCTTACAATAGTTCCAATGTTTACATCGGTTTTTTTCAAAGGTATGACAAAGGAAGAAATTTACTCAAAAACAGCAAAGGAAAAATCATTTGAAAAATACAAAAGAGCATATATAAACCTTCTTAAAAAAGCTTTTAAAAACAGAAGGAATGTTCTCATAGGAGTATTGATTGTCTTTGTACTCTCCTTTGGCATATTAAAATTCATAGGTAAGGAGTTTATACCTGCAACTGACAGACCTATGGTTTTATTGAAGCTTAAGCTTCCTGTCGGTACTGACCTTGATACAACCGATAAAATTGCCAAAGAGATAGAAAAAAAATTCTCCGAAAGAAAGGAGGTTCTCTCTGTTACTACAATCGTAGGACTTGACGAAAGTAATGAGGAGGGTGGCGCAGGGGAAGCCTTTAATCCTCAGGGGCCACATGAAGCTGTGTTTTGGATGAGACTTGTACCTAAACTCGAAAGAAAATACACTGGTCTGGAAATAGTTGAGCAGGTAAAAGAGATTTTACCTAAGTACAAAGGTGAAAAATTGGAAGCAGTTGATCTCGGACAGGCTATGATGGGAGGCTCAATGTATCCTGTGGATGTTAAAATCTATGGAAAGGATCTTGATATGCTCAAAAGAATCTCGGATAATGTTGAAGAGAATATGAGAAAGATAAAGGGCTTTGTTGATATTCACAGCTCATACTCTTCCGGAAGGAAGGAAGTTCATATTAAGATAGACAGAGAAAGAGCTTACAAAGTCGGGCTTACCGTCTACGAAATAGCCTCAACAGTCCACACATACACTCTCGGAAAGGTCTTCACAAGATATAAAGAGAAAGGTGAAGAGTATGATATAAGAGTTATTATGAAAAATTCGGATAGAAAATACATAGATCAGATAGAAAGATTACCGATAATAACAAAACAGGGGAAAACAGTATTCTTAAAAGATGTAGCTCAAATAACTTATGGAAGCGGTCCCTTGAAAATCGAGAGAGAAAATCAGGTGAGAAAAATATCTATTCTTGCAAATATAATGGGAAGGGATCTGGGAACAGCAATAGAGGAGCTGAAAGCTTCCCTCTCCGGACTTGAAAAAAACCTACCTCAGGGATACTTTATTGAATACGGAGGACAGTATGAGGATATGAAATCAGGATTTAAAGATCTCTTTTATGCATTTCTCATAGCTATTCTTCTTGTTTATATGATTATGGCATCTCAGTTTGAAAATCTCCTTCATCCTTTTGTTATTATGTTCACTGTTCCTCTTGCAATTATAGGAGTTCTTTTTGCGCTTCTCATAGGAGGAGCCACTCTTAATATAATTGTTTTCATGGGAGTTATTATTTTGGTTGGGATAGCTGTGAACAATGGTATTGTTATGATAGATTACATAAATCAATTGAGAAGAGCAGGAATGGATTCCTTTGAAGCTGTTATAAAGGGAGCCTCCACAAGATTAAGACCTGTTCTTATCACTGCAACATCAACGATTTTCGGAATGCTACCCATGGTTTTCACAAGATCAGAGGGAGCTTCAATGAGAATCCCATTGGGACTTTCAATAGTGGGAGGACTTACGGTTGCCACATTTTTAACACTATTTGTTATTCCATTAGTTTACTCTGTAGTAAACAAAATTAATTATAAAGAATAATTGAAAATAGGAGAGACTTTAAAAGGAAAGATTGAAAAACTCTGTGAAGAAGGCTGGGGAGTTTTAAACTCCCCAGCCGGACCACCCATAAATATTCATTATGCAATAGAGGGAGAGGAGATTGAATTTAGAATCAAAGAGGAAAGCAAAGGGAAACTCTGGGGA
>Ga0190359_1001339_pt1 | contig 15596 bp, 11 predicted proteins | sample 48721823_MG_FD_161269 | JGI IMG/M metagenome (GOLD analysis project Ga0190359, IMG submission 161269) | Hydrothermal vent microbial mat bacterial communities from Southern Trench, Guaymas Basin, Mexico - 4872-18-2-3_MG | ecosystem: Environmental > Aquatic > Marine > Hydrothermal vents >... | reverse complement strand
GACGTGTGAGGGATTTTGCACAAGTGGAAAGTGACGGATGTATTACAAAACAGATTGCAGTTGCTTCACTTGAAAAATTAGACGTTGATGCGGACGGTCTTGATGAAATGGACAAGAGAATTTTATCTGTAATAATTGACAAGTTTGAAGGAGGGCCTGTAGGATTAAACACTCTGGCAGTAGCCGTAGGAGAGGAGAGTGGAACAATAGAAGAAATATATGAACCGTATTTAATTAAACAGGGATTTATAAAAAGAACGCCGAGAGGCAGGAAAGCAACACCATTGGCTTTTAAAGCCGTAAACAGAGAATTTGGAGTGTCGGGTATTCAGCCCGGTTTATTTGATAATAACGAATAAAGAATAGATTAAAGCGCAGAAGGGAGAGCCTGATGAAACTTTCCGATTTTAAATACAGCATACCTGAAGAGTTTATTGCTCAGTACCCCTCTAAAAAGAGGGGAGATTCAAAGCTTATGGTTCTTAATAAGGAAACCGGAGAAATAGAAGATAAAAGTTTTAAAAACATAGTTTCCTATCTGAATGAAGGAGACTGCCTTGTTGTAAATGAGACAAGAGTTTTTCCTGCAAGACTTGAAGGGTTAAAAGATAAAACCAATGCAAAGGTAGAAGTTCTTCTGTTAAGAGAGCTGGAAAAGGATATGTGGGAAGTTCTTGTAAAACCGGCTAGAAAGGTCAGAGTAGGAAATAAAATAACAATTGGGAATAAACTCCAGTGTGAAGTTGTTGATAATACTGTTTCAGGAGGAAGAGTTGTAAGATTTTCCTATGACGGAGATTTTAATGAAATAATTGAACACTTAGGCAAGGTTCCTCTGCCTCCTTATATTAAAAGAGAATCGGAAGATATTGATAAGGACAGATATCAGTCAATTTTTGCAAAAACGCGCGGAGCAGTTGCAGCACCAACAGCTGCTCTTCATTTTGATAAAAAAATTGTAAAAAAGATTGAACACAAGGGTGTGAAAATAGTCCCTGTTCTGCTGCATGTGGGACTTGGTACGTTCAGACCTATTGTGGTTGAAGATCTTACAAGACATAAAATGGATTCAGAATACTACGAAGTATCCGAAGAATCTGCAAAAACAATTAATGAAACCATAGATAACGGCGGAAGAATAATTGCAGTAGGCACAACAGTTGTCAGAGTTCTGGAAACAGTAATTACAACTAACGGACACATCCGTCCCAGCAGCGGCTGGACAGATAAATTTATCTATCCCCCGTACCTTTTTAAAGTAGTAAATGCTATGATTACAAATTTCCACATGCCTGCATCCACACTGCTTATGCTTGTTTCAGCTTTTGCAGGAAGCGATCTTATTCTTAAAGCCTATAAGCATGCAGTGGAAGAAAAGTACAGGTTCTTTTCTTACGGTGATGCAATGTTTATTTATTAAATCAGAATAAAGGCATGTTAACAATGTATGTAAGTGCGGTGATAAGTGCAGGAGGTGCGGGCAGAAGAATGGGCGGAGACATCCCAAAGCAGTTTATTGATGTTGCGGGAAAGCCCCTTTTGCTTCATACACTGCAAAAATTTGAGGATCACAAGTCAATAGACGAAATTGTTGTTGTAAGTACTCATGAATATATTGATACGACCGGAGAGATGATAAAAAAACAGGGGATTAAAAAGGTCTCCAAAATAGTACCCGGAGGAGCAGAAAGGATGGATTCTGTTGCTGCCGGTCTGAATGCAGTGTCAGATAATGCTGATATTATTTTAATTCACGACGGTGTCAGACCTCTGGTTGCGGAGTCTGATATTGAGGCTGTAATAGAAAAGGCAAATGAGACAGGGGCTGCAATCCTGGCTCTTCCTGTTACAGATACAATTAAACGGGTTGAACAGGGAACAATTGTCAATACACTTAACAGATCAATTCTGTGGAGAGCACAGACACCCCAGGCATTCAGAGCGGAAATTATTAAAAATGCATACAAAGAAGCAATAAGCAAGGGCTTTAAGGCAACTGACGATGCGCAGGTTGTTGAAATGACAGGAATATGTGTCTCTGTAATCAAAGGAGCAGGTCCTAACTTAAAAGTAACGGATAAAAACGATTTGTCAATTGTCTCTTTACTTTTATCAGGAGAAAAATTATGAGAATCGGATTCGGATATGACATCCATGTTTTTTCCGGATCCGGGCCACTGATACTCGGAGGAGTAAAAATACCGTGGGAAAAAGGCCTTAAAGGCCATTCTGATGCAGATGTGCTGTGCCATGCAGTTTCTGATGCACTTCTCGGAGCAGCAGCTCTCGGTGATATTGGAGTACATTTCCCTGATACTGATAAGAAATACAGAGGCGCATCAAGTATTGAGCTTTTAAAAAAAGTCAGAGATCTGATTTTAAATAAAAATTACAGAATTGTCAATATAGATTCAACTATAGTTGCACAGAAACCGAAACTTCAGCCTTTTAACAGAGAGATCAGAGAGAATATTGCAGAAGCTCTTAAAATTCCGGTTGAAGATGTATCAGTCAAAGCCACAACAAATGAGGGCATGGATGCTGTAGGTAAAAGCGAGGCAATTGCTGTGTACAGCACAGCATTGATTGAAAAGAAAAATGTTTAATAAAGATATGGGAGAGGTTACGATACCGGATCAAATAATCTAAAACCAGGAATCTGATATGGATAAAGTAAGAACAAGATTTGCCCCCAGCCCAACGGGGCATTTGCATATCGGGAACGCAAGAACAGCACTTATGAACTATGTGTTCTCAAAAAGTACAAACGGCAGTTTTATTTTAAGAGTGGAAGATACTGATGTTGAAAGATCAACACAGGAATCGGAACAGAAAATTTTGCAGGACCTTGTATGGTTAGGTTTGAAATGGGATGAAGGGCCGGATAAACAGGGAGAATACGGGCCTTACAGACAGTCCGAACGTCTTGAAATTTACAGAGAATATGCTGAAAGACTTTTAAAAGAAGGAAAAGCTTACCACTGTTTCTGCACTGCCGAAGAGCTTGAACAGCGAAGAGATGAGAGAATAAAGCGCGGTGAGCCCGCAGCATATGACGGCAGATGCAGGAACCTGACAGAAGATCAGAAAAATGCCTTTTTAAAAGAGGGAAGAAAACCTGTTATACGTTTTAAGGTTGAAGATGAAAGGGTTTCATTTTTTGACGAGATTAAAGGAGAAATAACATTTCCGAACAATCAGATCGGAGATTTTGTAATTGTCCGGGCAAACGGAATGCCAATGTATAATTTCAGTTGTGCAGTTGATGACCACCTTATGGAGATTACGCATGTAATCCGGGGTGATGATCATGTGTCAAATACTCCGCGACAGGTATTATTGTACAAAGCCTTTGGGTGGAGCATACCGAAGTTCATACATACTCCCATGATACTGGGCGCAGACGGCTCAAGATTGTCAAAACGGCACGGTGCGACATCAGTTGCACAGTACAGAGATCGGGGATTTCTGCCGGAAGCTCTGGTTAATTTTTTATCTCTTCTTGCCTGGTCGCCGGACAGCGGTGAGGAAATTCTCTTAATGCCGGAATTGATAAATAGTTTTGATATTAAAAGGATATCTCACTCTGCTGCGGTTTTTGACAATGAAAAATTAAAATGGATGAACGGTGTTCACATAAGAAATCTTTCCCCGGAAGATCTCTCGGAAAGAGTTCTTCCGTTTTTTATTAAAAAGGGGTACAATGTAAAAAATCCGGAAGATATAAAAGAAATAGTAAAAACCCTGCAGGAAAGAAGCGAAACTCTGTCTGATATGGCAGACAATGCGGAGTTCTTTTTTGCGGAAAAAATTTATCCTGAGGCAGAGGAAGAAAAGAACATTATTTTACAGCCGGAATCTGCCAGAGTTCTTGAAGAATTTGCAGAACAGGTTTCCAATACTGATTCATGGGATTCTCAGGAATTTTTAAAAATAATGAAACAGGTGTCAAAATCAACAGGCGTAAAAGGAAAGAATCTCTGGATGCCTGTGAGGATTGCGCTTTCAGGCCAGAGTCACGGGCCGGAACTGACGAGTATTGTGGAAATTTTCGGTAAAGAGAAATGTGTGCATCTTGTAAATGAATTACTCCGGGAATTTCATAACAAGGAATAAAAGTTGCACATTCTGTTTTTCATAAGTATGTTTGTTTTTTTGCACGGGTTCTGGTCAATTCAGAGATAAATTGAATGAAAAATGTCATAAAAACATATCTTTTTGTTGTTCTTATTTTTTCTCTGAACCTTTACGGGTCAGCAGGGAACACAAAAGAACTGCCCCTGCCAAAGGTGCTTGATTTAAGGGTTCAGTTCTGGATTAATATTTTTACAAAGTATTCTGTTGACAACTGGGTTATCCACGATTCCGATAATCCTGAAATAGTTTATTCAGTAGTAAATTTTAAAGGAACCGGGCTTTCAAGAAAAGCAAGACTTTTAAAAGTAAAGAACGAGAAACAACGGATAGCAAAAATATTAAAAAGGATCGGAACAGGTAAATTAAAACCCCGCAGTATGTCAGAAGAAGAAAAGAGAATTTATCTTCTTCTCGGTGCGGATAAAAGTCTCCGGAGAGCAAGATCAGCTTGTGCAAGGGTAAGAGTCCAGCAGGGCATGAGGGAAACTTTTATGCACGGAATTATCCGGTCTGGTTTTTATGTTGATCATTTTAAAAAAATATTCCGGGATTACGATGTTCCCGAAGATCTGGTTTATCTTCCGCATGTGGAATCTTCCTTTAATCCTTATGCAATATCCCGGTCAGGAGCAAAGGGAATGTGGCAGTTTACCTATTCCACAGGTAAAAGGTTCCTTAAAATCAACAGAAGCATTGATGAAAGATTTGATCCGTTTTTAAGTGCCGAAGCAGCAGCAAGATATCTGTCGGAATGCTATGATGAACTGGAATCATGGCCTCTTGCAATTACAGCATATAATCACGGGATTGCAGGTGTCAGAAGAGCTGCAGTTGCCGCAAGGTCGGAGGATATCGGCAGAATAGTTACAAAGTACAGATCAAGAAGATTCGGTTTTGCATCGCGTAATTTTTATACGGAATTTATAGCTGCCTGTCATGTAGCAAAAAACAGCAACAGATATTTTCCCGGAATCCGTATTGAAAAACCTGCTGTATTCCGTGTGTTTACATTAACAAAATCCGTTGATTTTAATAAATTAACCGGATTTTTTAATATGGAACCGGATGAGTTAAAAAGGTACAATCCTGCGTTCTTGAAAAACATTTATAACGGCAGTGCAGATGTGCCTGCAGGATACAAGTTAAGGCTTCCTGTTTCCTGCGGTATAGGTGAAAAGGTCTTTGTCAGTGCACCGGATACAACACAAAAAGACGGGAACACATTTGGTATTGAAAAATTTGCTTCTTTGCTCGCTGAAACGGTATTCAGGTTTGTTTCGGAAAACCTGCAGAAACAGGCTCAGCCGGAGGAAAAAGCAAAGGCGCTGGATCTGGCATATAAGAACAGCCATAAGGATTCTGCCATGTCAGGTTTGTATGTGGCGGAAAGTACAATAGATTCTGCAAAAACAGCTTTGTACGTGAAATTTTTAAGTGATACTGCATTACAGTTAAACAGACAACTTAAAGAAGGACTGGAGATTCATAACGGTTATCTGACAGTTTATCCAGAGGAAACTCTCGGGCACTATGCAGAATGGTTAAATGTACCCACGTGGAAGCTGAGGCTTAAAAATAATCTCAGATATGGTCAGACAATAAAAACAGGTCAGAAAATAAAGCTGGATTTCAGCAGAGTCAGCAGATCGGAATTTGAAAGACGAAGGCTTGGCTATCACACAAACCTGTTAAAAAATTTCTTATGTTCATACACTATCAGGGATTCGGTTTTGTACAGAATAAAAAGAGGCGATACTCTGTGGAGTATAGTTAACAATAAATTCGGGATTTCAGCGTGGCTTGTGTTTGCTTTTAATCCTGACAAAAACCTGACAAAAATAAAACCAGGTGATATTCTTAAAATACCGGTTCTTCAAAAAAAGCTGTCGGATTCAATATAAAGAATTACCTGTGTCAGAATAACAGGCGGAGATTTGCCAATGGATAAAATGGAAGAACCTAAAAAACTTTTCTTAATTGACGGTACGGCTCTTGCATACCGTTCTTACTTTGCATTTATTAAAAATCCTCTTATTAATTCAAAGGGAATAAACACCGGAGGAGTTTACGGGTTCACAGGAGCTGTTCTGAGAATTATCAAAGAGGAAAAGCCGGAATATCTCGGATGTGTTTTTGATATGGCAGCGCCAACTTTCAGGCACAAACTTTATCCCAAGTACAAAGCCACAAGAGAGAAGATGCCGGATGATATGGTAGAGCAGCTTCCGTTAATCAGAAGTGTTGTTGAAGCTTTTGATATTCCGATTCTTGAGATGGAAGGTTTTGAAGCGGATGATATTATGGGAACTCTTGCGAGAAAAGCTGAACAAGAGGGAATGACAATATATCTTGTAACAGGGGACAAGGATCTTATGCAGCTTGTTTCTCCCAATGTTTTTCTCTATTCCCTTAAAAGCAGAACTCCTGGCAACGGCGTTGAGATTTACGATGAGAAAAAAGTAAAGGAAAAACTGGGCGTAGAACCGTCAAAAGTTGTGGATCTGCTTGGTCTTATGGGAGATACATCGGATAATGTGCCCGGTATTCCCGGTGTGGGGCCCAAAACAGCAGTTGATTTGATTGAACGGTATGGCTCGCTTTTCAGTGCTCTGGAAAATATTGAAGATTACCCGAAAAAGAGCATTAAAGAAAAAGTACTTCAAAACAAAGATTCGGCAGTGCTTTCCAGAGAGCTTGTTACAATAAAGACAGATGTGCCTGTTGAGTTTGAACCGGAAAAACTTAAGTACCATATTTCCAATACGCAGAAAATTAAAGATTTATTCCGTGCTCTTGAGTTCAGAAAATTTTTATATGATCTGGAAAATATAAGTAACGGTTTTATCCCTGCAGTACAGGAAAACAGGGAATATAAATACAAATATCTGACATCTCTGAATGAGATACTGGAGTTAAAGGAAAAACTTATAAAAGCAGGCGAGTTTGCTCTTGATCTTGAAACAACATCAATTAACCCTATTGAAGCTGATATTGTAGGCATGTCATTTTCATGGGAACCGAACAGAGCTGTTTATATTCCTTTGATGGTGCCGGAAAAATACAGGAATCTTCCTGTTTTTACGGAGACTTCAGGTAATCCCTTAGATAAAATAAGAGAAATATTTAATCCTGTTTTTACGAATCCTGATCTTAAAAAGTGCGGACAAAATATCAAATATGACTGGCGGGTTCTGCGCAGAAACGGAATGGATCTTTACGGAGTGGATTTTGATACAATGGTTGCTGCATATCTGATAAATCCCACATCCCGCGAATTTAATATAGATGCCCTTGCAAGAGAGTATCTTGGTATAAAAAAAACAGAAACCAAAGCTCTTATTGGCAAGGGTAAAAATCAGATTACTATGGACGCTGTTGATCTTGAGGTTATTTCCGATTATGGCTGTGAAGATGCGGATGTTGCTTATCAATTAAAAGAAAAATTAAAGAAGGAGATTTCCAAAAGCGGAATGGAATCTCTTTTTAAAGATGTGGAGATGAAACTTGTCCATGTCCTGGTTGAAATGGAAGAAACCGGTGTAGCAATTGATGAGAAATTCCTGAAAAAGATGTCCGATGAAATGGCGCGTAAACTGGAAAAAATAAAGCAGGATGTTTTTGAAATTGCAGGAGAGGAATTTAATATAAATTCCACACAACAGCTTAGTACAATTCTTTTTGAGAAACTGAAGGTCCATGAGCAGCTCGGTATAAAGAGAATTAAAAAAACAAAAACCGGATATTCCACTGATGTGAGTGTGCTTGAATCGCTCTCCGCTCATCCAATTGCAAAAAAAATGCTGGAGTACAGGCAGCTGTCAAAATTAAAATCAACATACATTGATGCAATTCCTGATCTTATAAATAAAAAAACAGGAAGAGTTCACGCCTCTTTTAACCAGACTGCCACAGCAACCGGAAGAATATCTTCAAGCAATCCCAATCTGCAGAATATTCCTGTAAGAACTGATATCGGAAGAGAGATAAGAAAGGCATTTATCCCGCAGAAAGAAAACTGGTTAATATTGTCTGCTGATTACAGTCAGATTGAACTGAGGATTATGGCTCATCTCTCCGGAGATGATACACTTAAGAAAGCTTTTATTAACAATGAAGATATTCATTCCCGTACTGCTGCAGATATTTTTGCTGTGGAAATTTGTCAGGTAAGCCCTGATATGAGGAGAAAGGCAAAAGAGATAAATTTCGGAATAATGTATGGTATGGGACCTTATGGGCTATCAAGAAGACTTGAAATACCGGTTAAAGAAGCGGAACATTTTATTAATGCCTATTTTGTCAGATATCCCAAGGTAAATGATTTTATTGTAAGGACTATTGCCAGGGGGTACAGCCAGGGTTTTGTAACAACTCTTTTAAACAGAAGGCGTTATCTGCCTGAGCTGAAAAGTGGTAATCAAAATATAAGGCGGTTCGGGGAGAGAACAGCAGTTAATACGCCTATTCAGGGTACTGCTGCAGATCTTATAAAAGTCGCTATGATCCGGATTGCGGATCGTATAAGAAATGAAGATTGGCAGGCAAAGATGATTCTGCAGATACATGATGAGCTTCTCTTTGAGGTTCCGGAAAACGAAGCAGATGATCTGGCATCTATGGTTAAAACAGAGATGGAAAATGCAATAGAGCTTTCTGTACCCATTATTGCTGATGTCGGAATGGGGAAAAACTGGTTTGAAGCTCATTAAAAAAGGTGTTCCCTGTGTTAAGAGAACACCTTGTGCCGAAGGGGGGAGTCGAACCCCCACGTCCGTAAAGGACACTGCGCCCTGAACGCAGCGCGTCTACCAGTTCCACCACTTCGGCAGTCGGGTATAAATGTAGTAAAACGAATGAAAAATGTCAAGGTGAAAGTTTATAGTGAAAAGTGAATAGTGAATAGTGAATAGGGGATAGAGGGATAAAATATAAGTATGTAAAGTACAGAGGGAATATGGAGAAAAGTTTTATAGCACAAAAATTAACTCCTTCTCAACACTTTTATATCCTTGTTCCTCTGTAATATTACACATTAAGGAGTAGCAAGAATTGGCAGTTAAACTTGTAGCACAAAATAGAAAAGCACGGCACGATTATCATATTCTGGATACGTGGGAAGCAGGTATTGTCCTTCAGGGGACTGAGGTTAAGTCTTTAAGAGAAGGCAAAGTATCAATGCGTGACAGTCACGCAAGAATTATTAATGGAGAGCTTATTCTGTTCCACCTTCATATAGGAGAATACAGCAAAGGCTCTTATGCCAATCACGAACCTCTGCGCCCGAGAAAACTGCTTCTTCACAAAAGAGAGATACGAAAACTAACAGGAAAAGTTGAAGAAAAGGGTTTAACTTTAATACCTCTTAAGATATATTTCAATGAAAGAGGGCTTGCAAAGGTTCAGATAGGCCTTGCAAGAGGTAAAAAACTTTACGACAAAAGAAAAGATATTGCAGAGCGGGATGTAAAAAGAGATATGGAGAGAAGTCTGAAACAAAGGTAAGATAAGGAGTTTTCATGGGTGACAATGTTTTTCATGTGTTAAAAGAACGGGGATTTATCTATCAGACAACTGATGAAGAAAAATTAGAGGCTATTCTCGAAAAAGAAAAGATTGTCTGCTATATAGGCTTTGATGCTACGGCAGATTCATTCCATGTAGGCAGTCTTGTTCCCATATTCGGTTTAATGCATATGCAGAGAGCAGGACATGTGCCGATTGCTCTTCTCGGAGGCGGAACAACTCTTATCGGTGACCCCAGCGGTAAAACCGAGATGCGTAAACTGCTGACAAAAGAGCAGATAGATGAATTCGGTGAAAAATTAAAATCTCAGTTCAGCCGCTTTTTGTCATTTGAAAACGGAAAAGCTCTTATGCTGAACAATGCGGAGTGGCTTGTACCTTTAAATTATATCGAGTTCCTCAGAGACATAGGAAGGCATTTCAGCGTTAACAGAATGCTTTCTGCGGAAAGTTACAAAATGCGCCTTGAAAAAGGTCTATCATTTATTGAATTTAACTACATGCTTTTGCAAGCCTATGATTTTTATGTTCTTGCCAGGGATCAGAAATGTCTGCTTCAAATGGGAGGACAGGATCAGTGGGGCAACATTGTTGCAGGAGTTGACCTTACAAGAAGAATGATGAGTAAAGAGGTGTTTGGAATGACCTTTCCTCTTCTTATGAACTCCAGCGGCCAGAAATTCGGGAAAACCGCGGAAGGGGCAGTATGGCTTGATCGCGAAAGAACGTCTCCTTATGATTTTTATCAATTTTGGCGCAATATTGACGATGCTGACGTGGAAAAATGCCTCGGACTTTTTACATTTTTGCCAATGGAGGAGGTTCGCAGAATTCCCAAAGAGAATATTAACAGGGCAAAGGAGATTCTTGCGTTTGAAGTAACAAAACTTGTACACAGCAGAGAGGATGCAGAATCAGCATACACTGCTGCGGGAAACAAATTCGGATTCAGCGATCCGGAATGCAAAATCAGGACTGATTCCTCAATAACTTCAGTGTCAATTGATAAAAATGCATCTGTTCCCACAGTTGAGATCAGCAGTTCGGAAATAGAGAACGGATTGTGGGTAGTTAAACTCTTTACTCAGGCAGGGCTGTGCTCTTCCAACGGAGAGGCAAGGCGCCTTATAAAGCAGGGCGGAGCCTATATAAACGATAAAAAAGTAGAGTCCGACGGACTTGAAATTACAAAAGATCAGCTTGTGGATAATGCTCTGATGCTGCGTGCGGGAAAGAAGAGGTATAAGAAAGTAGTTTTCAAAGGGTAAGATTGTAGGCATCTTTTATAATAAGGTTACTTATATGGATTTTCTGTATGCAATTGATAAGGCTGTTTTTCTGTTTTTAAACAAGAGTCTTGCGAATCCGGTTTTTGATTTTATTATGCCTGTTATTACGGAACCGGATTACTGGCGGATTCCCATTCTGCTTTTTCTGCTCTTTCTGCTTATTCCCGGAGGTAGAAAGGGAAGAATTACTGTGCTGCTCCTGATTTTTGCCGTTACTTTTTCCGACCAGATATCAAGTTTTGTGATTAAACCTTTTGTACATAGGCTCAGGCCCTGTTTTGCTTTAGAAACAGCAAGACTTTTAATAGATCAGCCGAATTCTCCTTCGTTCCCATCATCCCATGCTGCAAATATGACCAGTACAGCACTGATTCTCTTTGCTCAGTACAGGAAAAAGAGTACAGTTTATCTGATTCTTGCAGGTCTGGTTATTTATTCGCGGATTTATGTAGGCGTGCACTATCCTTCGGATGTGGTGGGTGGAATTCTTGTGGGATTTGTGTGCGGTTTTGCTGTACTGGAAGGGGCAAAGATTATTAAAGGACTAATCAATAGATTTTTCAGGAAGAAAAATTTTCAGGAATAAATCCGGGAGGCAGAAAAATGAACTCAGTCTTCGGAAAAACAACCATTGAAATTATAAAAGGCGATATAACTGAACAAAAAGCAGACGCAATTGTTAATGCTGCAAATTCTCATCTTGCACACGGAGGCGGTGTTGCAGGTGCAATTGTAAGGAGAGGCGGAAGAATAATTCAGGACGAGAGTAACCTGTGGATAAAGTCAAGAGGAATTGTTCCTGCAGGATCTTGTGCCATTACAAGCGCAGGGACACTGCCGGCAAAATATGTAATACATGCAGTAGGTCCCAGAATGGGTGAGGGGGATGAAGATAAAAAGCTTAAGCAGGCAACAGAGAATGCCCTGCAAACAGCAGATAAACATCATTTAAAGTCAATTATTTTTCCTGCCATAAGTACTGGGATTTTCGGATATCCTGTTGACAGGTGTGCTGCAATTATGCTTTCATGCGCTGTTGAGTATGCGGAAAAAGAAACAGGTCTTGAAAAAATTATTTTTTGTCTATATGATGATACTACTTTAAATATTTTTAAGCAGACTTTAGATGATATAATAGGCTGATATTAAAAATCTAATCGGGAGCTGACAATGTATTTCAAAAGCAATAAAATTTGCAAAGCAGCATCGATCTCGTTTGTTTTTTTATCATTACAATTGTTTTCGCAACAGAATAACATTCCCGAACAGTTTGATTTAAGGAATGCAGACGGTGAAAATTATGTATCGTCAGTAAAAAGCCAAAAGGGAGGCACATGCTGGACTCACGGAACAATGGCAGCTATTGAGGGGAACCTTATAATCAGCGGAGTCTGGCAGAATCTTGTAAGCAGCGGTGATGAGACAGAAACAGAGCCCAATCTTGCAGAGTATCATCTTGACTGGTGGAACGGGTTTAACTCTTATTACAATGAGGATATCTATCCTTCCACAGGAGGGTTAGATGTTCATTATGGTGGCGACTACAGAGTTGCTTCTGCATATCTGTCACGCGGAGACGGAGCAGTGCGTGATAAGGACGGACAGTCATTTGATTCGGCACCGGTGCATGTCAGTGATGAATTTCACTATTTTTATGTTCGTGATATAGAGTGGTATAATGCAGGCCCGAATAACGAAAATATTAATCTTTTAAAAGAAAAGATTATGGAGCACGGAGTGCTGGCAACATGCATGTACTACAGCAGTTCATATATAGATACAAATTACATACATTATCAGCCTATGAATACGTGGTCGGATCCCAACCATTCGGTGGCAATTGTCGGATGGGATGATTTAAAAAGAACAAATGCTCCTGAGCGCGGAGCATGGCTGGTTAAAAACAGCTGGGGATCCGGATGGGGGAATTACGGATATTTCTGGATATCATATTATGATAAATGGGCAGCTCATCATCCGGAAATGGGAGCGGTCTCATTTTACAATGTTGAGCCAATGAAGTACGATCATGTTTATTATCATGATTATCACGGATGGCGGGATACTTTGATTTATATATCAGAAGGATTTAACAAATTTTACGCAAATGGAGATGAAAAACTTAATGCAGTAAGCTTTTTTACTGCAGCAGACAGTGTTGATTATGTTGCAAAAGTGTATATGAATTTTAATGGTACAAATCTTACAGACATTGCTTCACAGATTTCCGGTACTCTGCAGTATTCCGGCTTTCACACTGTTGATCTTGACAGCAGTGTTGATCTTGCCCAGGGCACACCGTTCTATCTGTATCTGTATTTGTCAAAGGGAGGACATGCTATTGACAGGACTTCAAAAGTACCGGTTCTTCTCGGAGCAACTGCCACAGGTGAAAGTGTAATTTCAAAAGCAAGTCCGGAGCAAAGCTATGTTCTTGACGGATCAGAGTGGAAAGATTTGTACGATTTTTACCAACCTGACAGCGTTGATTGGATTCATACAGCAAATCTCTGCATAAAGGGGCTTACAAAGGATGTGACACAAACCGGTATAACAGACGGCTATTCAGGTATACCGGAGGATTTTGTTCTGTACCAGAATTATCCTAATCCGTTTAATCCTTGTACTACAATCAGATATAAAATACAAAAAAGAACCGAAGTCTTAATAAAAGTTTTTGATGTCTGCGGAAAAGAGATTATTACTCTAATTAATGGTGTGGAGGATCCGGGAGAGAAATCAGTGCAGTGGCAGGGTACAGACAGTAACGGAAATCCTGTAACATCCGGCGTTTATATTTATCAGATTACAGCCGGATCCTGTATTGATGCCAGAAAGATGATTCTGGTGCGGTGATAGATGTTAAGTGTATAATAGAGGTGGTTATAATTTTTTTATCTGGTTTGTATTTATTGTAAAGATAAATGTCCCTAATATAGATTCTTTTGAGCTTTAGTTGGAAGTGTTAGGTTAATTTTAAAATTAAAAATATATATTTACTATATTGGTGAAGTGAATGGTAGCGACTGTTCTTTCCTCTTGTTTGTTAATTTTAATTTTTTATTATTTCTGTAATGTAAAGTTCTTTGTTTCTTTCGGCTAATCTATTGATTTTCTTAAGATTGTGGGTAGGCACTTTTTTTATCCCGATTCTGATTATTATATTTTTTAAAGAAAATCGGGATTCAATAGTGCCAAAAAATCCCGGCTGCTGAAAATCTCCTGAAATGCTCGGTCGTTCGCTAAAAGTTCGAAACTCATCCCGATTCTGATTATTATATTTTTTTCTTAAAGAGAATCGGGACTCAGACAGCCGAACTTTTTTAACGCTCTCTCCATCGCATTTCCGGGCGGAGATTTTCAGATGCCGGATAACTTTTAGAAAAACGAGAATAAAAAGATGAGTGTAAAAATCGTTATTTCGGGATCAATATCTATAAGAAAGCTGCCAAGAGATATTTTTAGTTCTTTAGTTAAAATTATTTCAAGTAATTTTGAAATATTGGTTGATAATACATGTGATACTAACAACCATTTCACGGATAAAAATCTATATTTCCAAAACAGCGGAGGGATGTAATGCTGGAAAGAATATTTCATCTGAAAGAAAAGGGGGTAAGTACAAAAGTTGAGATTTTTGGCGGGCTTACAACATTTCTTACAATGGCTTACATTATTTTTGTTAATCCTGCGGTTCTCTCAACTGATTTTGCAGGCAATGCCACAGGTCTGTCATTTGATGCTGCTCTTGTGGGAACATGTCTTGCTGCTGCTGTAGCAACATTTATCATGGGAGTTTATGCAAATTTCCCCATTGCCCAGGCTCCGGGAATGGGAGAAAACTTCTTTTTTGTAACAGTTGTAATGGCTCTCGGTGCAAGAGGTATAACAAATTCGTGGCAGGTCGCTCTCGGCATTGTTTTTATTTCCGGAATTATTTTTCTGCTTCTGTCCCTTCTTAAGTTCCGTAAAGCAATTATTGATGCAATAAGTCCCAGCATGAAAAACGGAATTGCAGTCGGCATAGGATTTTTTATTGCTTTTATAGGTCTGCGCAACGGAGGGATCATTATAAAGTCTCCGGGCACTGCAGTTGCATTTAATTCACATCTTCTTCAGGCAAATGTCTTGATCTTTCTTTTCGGACTTCTTTTAACTGCTGTGCTGCATACAAGAAAGGTGAGAGGCGCAATATTGTGGGGTATTGTGGCAACAACAGTTATATCTCTTGCTGTTGGGAAAGTACATTTTGAAGGAGTATTTGGACTCCCGCACGATCATGCATTTTTCAAAATGGATATTATAGGAGCTCTTAAATTCAGCCTTGTGCCGTTTATTGTAATTTTTCTTTTTATGGATCTGTTTGATACTGTAGGAACAATAGTCGGAGTATCGGAGCAGGCAGGGCTTATAAAGGACAATACAATACCTGGCGGGAACAGGGCTCTTGTATCAGATGCTGTCGGAACGGTTATTGGTTCATTTTCAGGTACAAGTACTGTTACTTCTTATATTGAGAGCGCTGTAGGTGTTGAATACGGAGCAAGAACAGGTTTAAGCAGTGTTGTTGTTGCAGTGCTTTTTCTGTTTGCTCTTTTTATTAATCCGCTTGTGGGAATGATTGGTAAGTATGCGCCTATAACTGCA
>Ga0190359_1001338_pt1 | contig 15605 bp, 16 predicted proteins | sample 48721823_MG_FD_161269 | JGI IMG/M metagenome (GOLD analysis project Ga0190359, IMG submission 161269) | Hydrothermal vent microbial mat bacterial communities from Southern Trench, Guaymas Basin, Mexico - 4872-18-2-3_MG | ecosystem: Environmental > Aquatic > Marine > Hydrothermal vents >... | reverse complement strand
ATGAGCTACTCAAATGGCGAACTAGATCAAATGACACTTATCAATGTTGACAAGAATAGATTAAATCCTGATTGGAAAGCCAAGGATTATGTTACAATTAATGGCGATGACCCGTATAGCATTGCCAATGAACTTGCTCTACAGGATTGGTCTTATTCTGGTAGCGCGGTAATAGTTCCTATTAAAGAAGAATATGAGAAACCAAATATACTCATAGGAGCAGCAGTAAAAGGCGTTCTTTCTAAAGAAGATGTGAAAACTGAAACTTTGGAGGTTGAAAAACCAGTAGTTGGGATTGGTGCAACTTATAAATCTTTTGATATAAATGATGAAAGTTATAAGTATGTAACAGCCAGACTTTCTTGGAGAGATAGAGTTGATTATGATCTACAGCTTTATGATGATCAACTAGGAATGGTTCAGGCAGCGGCTGAAGGTTATAATGATAAGTATCCTTATCAAGAGTTTGTGGCTTCTTATATTAATAATCATGGCAAGTGGGAGGTAAGTGTTAGTGCCGTTCCTAAGAAAGGTTCATCTTCTCCTGGAACGATGGAGAGTCTTCTTTATGATGATTCTTCAGTAAAAACTACCGGTCTTTTATCATCATTCAGTCAAAATACATTTGATGTTGATATTAGTTTATATCCTGGAACAGATGTGGACTTGGTAGGTTCCCCGTTTGGATGTAGGGATGCTAACTTTAAATTAGAATGGGATAACTCAAATGTACAGTTGGGCTTAACAATTTTAGACCCTGTTGGAACTGAAATAGCATCTAGTATTTCTGGAGAACAACTAAAAAATGAAGAGACTAATCAGAATGATCAAATAGAAACAGAGGTTCAACTTCATATTGATAAACTTGGTGAATGCAGGGACGGTGAAAATTACAGAATTTGTGTGTTTTCATTAGACGATATAAAATATCCTGTTGACTTTACTATCGAATATAACTGGAAACAAAATTTTTCAAAAGAAGAGGGCGAAGTTCTTGAATCGGCAAGCAATGGTGCCGTTCTTGCAAGTTCACTAAATGCGCCTCTGCTTTATGTTTCACCATCAGCTATATCTAAGAATACAAAAGATGTACTTTACAAACTTGGCGTTGAGAAAATTTATATTGTCGACATTGGCAATCATCTGTCATCTAACGTCAAAGAAGAAATTAAAAAAATCGCAAATACTGAACACATTACTACAGCAAAAGGAACATATGACATTATCAGAGAAACAAGTGGAAACAACGATGTTATTTTTACTACTATAGATCCCTGGAAATATTGGTATGCAACAGAGCTTAAACCTGCAGGAACATATGAAGGGGCTTTGCATATAGGTCCAGCTGCTTATATTGCAGCACATCATGGTAGCCCAGTGATCATCGTAGACAATCATCCTAGATTATCTCAGGCCATCACATACCATACAGATTTTTGGAACAGATATTCGTCAAATAGAATAATGGAGCCCTCATCTGGGAGTATGTCATTGTCTTCTAAGCTTGCATATAACTTTTTGGAAGAATATGGTTTTGGTAAGATAGAGAAAGATGCTGATGGCAAGCCAAAAGAATCTGAGGCCCAGGATCATGAAACAATTATTACAGTCGCAGGTCAATTTAATATAGGTACGCCGTGGGATAGATCATTTACAGGAGCTGCATACCCTGGTAGATTCTGGGGATCACCTGTTGATTCGGCATATGCAATTTGTAGGAATGTATTTTATCCTGCTTTGATTTTTGTTAATCCTGCGATGGAAAAAGTTAAATTATGGCAGGGAAGTAGCAGTAAAACTCAGGTAATCGGTGGAAGAATACAGAAACCTTGGGGTTTAAATCTAAAGATTTACAAACCTACTGAGATGGAGGAATTCAAATATCCAGTTCTACAGACATATGCTACATATCAGTACAGATTCAACTCAGAAGGATATAAACATTGGGATTTTAAATATACTCGAGCTGATGGCATTACTCCTTACGAAACCCCATCTAAAGATCGTATAGATGACGGTGCTGCCATCACAAAGGCCGGCCAATATTATCCTGATCAAAGCGATACAGAGGTTATACCATTTTATTGTAAAAAAGCTGGATATGATAGTGTTTTCTCAGCTAATTTTGATTACATCACTGAGAACCTCAATGAGGGCGTATTACTTTGGGTTATTGATGCGCATGGATATTATTCAAATGGAGGTATGCTAGGACTATGGAATCCAGACAGCCCATATGTTCATGAGGAAAATCCATGGAGAGCATACGAACCTATTATGTTTAAACCAGGGCATCTTAGAACATATCTTCACTTTTTACCGTATTATTATCATATGTTATTTGAGCTCGTCGGTCAAGATGAAACAATGCTTAAAACCCTTTCGTCAATTAAATTGATAAAATTCCAATTGTTCCCCGAGATCGGTAGTACAGATAATCCAGATGTTGCTCTTATCAATCCTCAATTAATTTATTTGAATAAGGCATGGACGCCTATAAAGGATCTTACATTTATGCACGATCTTTGGGGTATGACTGGTGTAATGATATATAGGGATAGGTTGCTACATCCATTAAAAGCAGCATCTGATGGTTTACCACTCATCAATTGGTATAATGGCGATGGAAAGGTTACCATTAGTCCAAGTAGTGGTTATGACTTAACCATGCGCTGGAGAATTGCATACGATTTTGATGATGCATTAAAGAACTTACATTCAGCGGGTATTAATACAATATCCTGTCTACCAGCAAATACATATCTGCATCTTACTTGGATGAGACATGGAGCAACTTATCAAATCATTGATCCTTGGACAACTACGGATTGGTCAGCTACATGGCAGCAGATGTTGATCAAAAGTTTTGCAATGGGCGATACTATTGGAGAAGCTTATGAAAAAGGAATGAGGGCCTGTGGCCCAGAATTTCCTATAGATCATTGGTGGTGGGACTTATGGGAGAATGTTGAGTTGTTCGGCGATCCAGATCTGCGTGTTTATGTACCAAACACAGAATTTAGCGATAAAAATCATTGGGCGCGAGAAGATACAAAACCACTATTGTGTAGTGCAGAGCCAAATATTGATGGGCACACTCCATTTGGTGCAAAGAATTACCCGAATGAGAAAGAACCAAAATTATGGGTTGATGATAATCTCTTTATTATTACAATTCTTGGATTAATAATTATTTTATTAATTATAATGTTTGTAATAATTAAGAAAAAGTAAATCCCTCAAAATTTCTCTTCTTTTTTAATTTTTAAAATTATATTTTTTACTTATATGTTCTATTTTATTCTTTAAACTAATGACATATTCGTCATTTGGTTTGAAACTATTTTTGTAAAGTCTTTTATATTTTTCAACAAGATCAGGATAGAATTTCTTTAATATGTCTAGATAGTGGTTCTTTTGATCGCCTTTCAATTCTAAATGCTTATAAACCAAATATTGTGCATTATGATCTTTTGCTTCTTTTATTATTTCTTCAAGTTCTTCCTCTACAACATATGGTAAAATTGGAACCAATGCAACACCAGATTGGATGCCATTTTCATTTAACTCTTTAACTGTTTTCAAACGTTCAAGTGAATCTGGAACATTTTTTTCGAAAATATTTGTAATTTTTTTATTAAGAGATATTAAACTAATAGTAACTTGACTGTTTTTTATTTTTGACAGAATATCCATATCTCTTTTCACAAGATTTGATTTTGTTAATATGTGACAACCAAAGTTATGTTTTTCAATAATCTTTAATAATTCTCTAGTTAAACATAAATCTTTTTCGATTTTTTGATAAGGATCATGAACTGAGCCAATAATTATTACACTTTCCTCTAAATTATTTAGTTCTTTTCCTAAAATCTCTGATGCATTTGACTTTACGTAAATTGTTTTATCAAAAGAAGAATCACAATAAAGGCATCCAAATTCACAGTTTTTATATGGGTCTATCGTGTATTCTCCTCTAAAAAGTTTATTTTTTTTTGTAACTTTTGTTAATAAATTGTTTGTCTGTATGTATTTTATGTCCATTTTCCTTCAACTGATTCAGTTATGAATTATATCCTTCTTTTTAAGCCTATTTTATCTTTACTTTTAAATAGAAACAATTAAATAATATATGTTATATTTAATTTTGATAAATATGGTACAGAAAGGAAATATAATAAGAAATATTTTTATATTTGGGGCTGTATTGATTATGATTGGATCTACAACTGTAACATCCATTCATGTATCAAATTCAGTGGAAGGAACATTGAATGATGAATTGGTAGATGAAATAGAGACTCAGGCAACTGATTACAATCATGATTCTACCATCCCTACTGATCCGACTGATTCACCACAGACTTGTGGATATAAGACAATAGAGATTACTGCTGGTTATTCTGGACATGTACGAAAAAAAGATAGCACTTTTGGTAGTGATGAATATAATAAATATGCGAGTGAAAACTATATTCGAGTTGGACATAATAAAAAACCTATTGGGACAGATAGACATTATAAAGGCTTTATCGAATTTGATTTGAGTGAATTAAGAGGCATATGGGATCAGGTAGCATATCTGGTTGGTGCCGAGATTGTTTTTTACACCTCTGACAACGAAGGAGATAATTTTGTTAGTGTAAGGACGATAGAACTTGAAATATACAATATTAATGTACGGCCAAGCAATACGGGTGCAAAAAAACTTTACAATGATATGTTTAACAATAAAAATCCTTATAAAACTATTTCTGCATCTCAATCATACCAAAAAAAGACAATATCTTTTAGTGAAAATACAATAGAAAATCGAATGAATTATCGAGATGATTGGGTTGCTATTGGTTTAAACTGTGGCACAAATATTAAAGAAGGTAAGTCTGGCGGCATTACAATATTTAGTTCTACAAATAAACCAACACTGATTATTACTTATGAGCGAAAGTCTAGTCCAACAGATAAAAATCATGTAATCTTAATTGAAGGTGGAGTTGGAGACGGTCTTCAGGGTCAATTCCATAAAGATTGCTTACATGCTAAAAGTACATTTATTGGACTTGGATACGATCCTGATAATATTAAATTTATATCTTACAATAGTGGAACAAACATAAAAAATACAATAAAAAACGCAATAACAGGTTGGTTAAAAGAAAGGTCAAACTCTAATAGCGATCTATTCATTTATCTAACGGACCATGGAAGTGATGGTGGTGTTTTTTGGATTTCACCTGGTACATCTATTAAGCCAAAAGAGCTCGATTCTTGGCTAGATGAGGTTAACTATGGAACCTTGACGGTTCTTATGGACTCTTGTTTTTCTGGTGATTTTACAAGACACCTTAGACGGGGAAAAAATAGAATAATAATAACTTCGACAGACAGTAATAGTGTAGCCTACAGTGGAGTTCGTGGAGAAGCATTGTTTTCAAGGCCCTTCTTTAACGCTTTGGAACAAGGAAAATCTTATGGAGGTGCTTTTGAGGCCGCAGATAGATCGGTTGATACTTTGTCCAATATGTTGAAATTTGGAGCTATTGGATTTAAGGTGTGGATTGAGCAAAATCCAAAGATAGACGACAGTGATCTATGTATAAACTATGGTAACTTTCTACCAAATACATTACCGGCTAGAACATTAGCAAAACAAACTTATCCAGTGCCACGGTAAAAAACTCTATTTTCTTTATTTTTACATTTCATTTGGAGCTTTGATGCCGATTAGGTCTAAACAATTTCTTAAAACAGTCCTAGCCGCATCTACGAGGTTAAGTCTTGCTTTTCTAACCTCTTTATTCTTTTCAGGTAAAACTGGGCAGTCTCTATAAAATTGATTAAACAGGGAGGCCACTTCAAACAAGTATGTGGTAATACTGTGTGGTTTAAATCCAGAGCAAGATTCATCAATAACCATGGGAAGCTCAGCTAATTTTTTAATTAGATTAAGTTCTGATTCGTGTGTTAGATATTTAGTATTGAATTTTTTGGTATCTTCTTCATTCTTTGAAAGAATACTGCAAGCTCTAGCATGAGCATATTGGATAAATGGAGCTGCATCACCCTCAAAATTCAAAGCTTCTTCCCATTTAAAATTGATGCCCTTCTCAGGTTGAACTTTGATGATGTTATACCTCAATGCTCCGATGCCAATTGTTTCGGCAATTTTCTTCATCTTTTTTTCTGTTAACTCTTTTCCACGTCTTTTCTTGACTTCATCATAAGCACGTTTAACGCATTCATCTATTAAATCATCAAGATACACTGCACGTCCGCGTCTAGTACTCATTTTCCCTTCTGGAAGAGAGACAAATGAATAAAAGATAGCTTTTGGAATTATTTTTGCATTTAATAGATTTAAACAAATTTCCACTTGCTTTGATTCAAGCTTATGATCTTCTCCAAGGACATTTACAAGCATGTCTGCCTGTTTTGCTTTCCAAAGATGATATGCAACATCTCTTGTCGCATATAGTGTTGTACCGTCTTTTCTCAAGAAAAAGAACTTGGTACTTTTTCCTTTGATTCCAAAAGATTCTAAGTCTAAATAAAATGCACCATCTTCTTCACCGCAAAACTTGGATTTTTTTAGTTTTTCTACTACAAGGTCTACACTTTTATCCTTTACAAAATTTGATTCTGGGATATACCTATCAATGTGAATGTTGATTCTTGCAAGACTTTCATTCATGCCCGTTAAGACTGGCGAATAAGCCTTATGTATCATCTGAATTGTTTTTTGATCTCCTTCCTCACTCTTTTTGACAAGATCTCCGATACTATTGTCAATATCCCAATCATCTTCCATAAGTTTACTGGTGGCTTGATAGTAGCCGACATACTGATGATCAGGTTTATTACGTTCAGGTTTGGATATATCCTTAGCTTTTAGATTGTTAATGCCCCATGCAAGCATTGCAACCTGTTTGCCCATATCATCAAGATAAAATTGCGATTCAACATTGTACCCAGCTGCTTTAAAAATTCTAACAATTGTGTCGCCAATTATAGGATTCCTTGCCCTACCGACATGAAGAGGTCCATTTGGATTTGCTGAAGTATGCTCTACAATAACTTTTTTATTCTTTTTCTCTAAAGAGCCATAGTTTTCTTTTTTTTCTAGTATGGATTTCAATGTCAAAGAAGATAATTTTTTACTATCAACAAAAAAATTAACGTAAGCGCCTTGCGCTTCAACTCTTTCAAGCCAATCTGATTTTTTAATTTTTTTGGCTATGTCTTCTGCAATTTTATTTGGAGCTTTTTTTGCAATTTTTGCAAGAGAAAAACATGCAAATGCAAAATCTCCCATTTCATTTGGGGGAATTTCAAGTTTTATTTCTGTTTTATATTTCAACTCAGTTAGAGCATTTTTTAATAAAGATAAAATCTCTTTTTTAGCCTCGAATAGGGGATAATTCATATAGAAAGGAAATTGTAATTCTGTTTAAAGGGTTTTGCACAAAAAAAGAGAAAATTAGGTTTTATACTAAAACACTAATCAAAGCTAAAACCATCAGTATTGCCGGTATTGCAATCGTTGTTTTTTTCTCAAAAGGATGTACTGAAACCTCTGGTAAAGAGATTTTGTGCTCTTTGAGATAGATAATTGGCACTACTACGGCGGCAATTGCGATTGTAGTTGATAATAGATGCCAAAACATGAATGGAAGTGCCACTGTATAGCATAGTGTTAATCCTTGGAAAGTGTGAGCATAGCCAAAGCCCTGGAGCCATACTCCAAAGTTCGTCCAAATGTCGTATAGTAGAATTCCTGCGATACCAACTCCCAAAATTCTTGGGATTCTTTCAATAGTAAGGCTATTTTTTGCTTTTAGTAGGTAACCGATAATTCCCAAAATTGCAAAGCCTGACCAAGTGAATAACAATATCCAGTTATTCCCAATGACTAGATCAGTTATGATCATAACTGAGATTGGTACTATGAAGGTGTAGTATCCTCCTAAAAGTATGCCACTCAACAAAGATATTATTGCTACTACAAAGAACAAATCTAACATAAACATTGGCTGCGTAATTCCATTGACTGTAATATATATAGAGGGCCCTGCAGGAAGATTATTATGTAAAAGCACTCTTACTATTGACCCAATTGCGATTAAGAGTATTGCCAGCGTAATCCTTTTATTTGAAAAAATATTTTTTATCATAGTTCTCCACCCCAATAATATTTTTTAATTATAATAAACTTCTTTTTTAATCTAAAATTCTACAAACCTCCATTCTATTAAATCATCATTTTCCACATATATTTTATCTGCTCCTTTTATGCCCGCTTCCCCGTTAATATAAAATGCCCAATAGTGATTTATATCTGATGCATATTTTTCGTTTTGATATGTAATCGAATCTACAACATAGCTACCAAATGATTCCCAATAAGTTGTTTCGATTTTGATATCACCACTTTTTTCAGATTCTAATAAAAAGTCAAAAACCGTTGCATTTATAAGATCAATCTTCTTAGAGTAGATATTATTATTGCCAAAATCAATTTTTAAGATGGCAGTTGCTCCTCCTGTGCCTTCCTTTTCAGGTCCAAAAGTTATAACACCTGCACTAATGCCACTTAAAAACAGCAACGTCACAAGCAACAAAGGAATTAAAAGTTTTAAAGCAACTATTATTTTTTGTTTAGAATTTAACTCCATATATAAGAAGGATGGTAAATGTTTTTATAATTTTTTTTGAAAAGGTTTATATTATAATAGAATATAATGGGGCTTAGGTGAAAAATATATGGCTATAGGCTTTGTATTAATTAGTGCAGCACCTGCTCACGAACACGACGTATATAACAAACTTTCAAAGGTACCAGAAATAGTTGAACTGCATCCACTTTTTGGAGAATATGACCTTATAGCCAAGATAAAAGCAGATGACTTTGAAAGACTCGGTAGAATAGTTGTAGATAAAATAAGATCGATAGATGGTGTTATAGATACAAAAACTCTAACTGGCACTAAATTTTAATTGAGGTGAATAAGAATATGTGGGGTATATTCCTAAGTATGTTGACGCTGGTGTTTGCTATTGCAAGTATTGTTGCTGGATTTTTTACTGCATATTTCGGTTCAGGAAAAAGTCGAGTTGTTGGTGGAATATTAATTGTTATCGGAATTCTTGTGTTCATAATATTTTTGTGGGGTGCTGGAGTATTACAAAACTTTATGGGTAGGCCTGCAGAAGGCAGTATATTCTACTTCACAGAGATAACAAAGAGTATCGTGGCTATAATAGGCGCAATAATTGGAGCTTTAATAGCACTGGGAATATTTTTGCTAGCTATAATGAAGGCATAAAAGAGTTATAGATGACTCTTAATCTTCATTTTCTATTTATAAAAAATTAAAGTATTTCTAAAAAATATTTATGAATTCTTAGATCTTTTGTAAGTTCTGGGTGGAATGAAAGCGCTAAAAATTTGTTTTGCCTTGCCATTACAATTTTATTATTGATCTTTGCCAGAGGTTTACATTTGCCCCACACCTTTTCAATGATTGGCCCTCTTATAAATACTGCATTATATGGGTTGTCAAAACCATCTATGTTTATTTTTTGTTCAAAAGATTCTTTTTGCCTACCAAATGCGTTTCTTTTTACCTCCATATCCATTGCTTTTAAGAGTTTAACGTCTTCTGACATATTGGTTAATTTTTTTGAAAGTAATACGCAACCGGCACATGTACCCATTATCGGAATATCGTTCTGCTTGATACGTTTTACAATCTCTCTATAAAGTCCTGTCTTATTTAGAGCTCTAGAAATTGTAGTACTTTCGCCACCTGGTAAAATTAGCGCGTCAATGTTTTCTAAATCTTTTTTGTATTTGACGACAGAGACATTTCCTGGAATTTTTGTTTCGTTCAAGACTTTTTGCATAGAAAAAACATGTTCGGAGATGGCGCCTTGTATTCCAACTACGCCTATGTTGATCTTGTTTACCATCCTCTCTCCTGGAGAAGTTGCTCTTTGGGAATCGATTCGATTTCTAGACCAGGCATGGCATCTCCAAGATTTTTGCTAACTTCTGCAATAACCTCTGGTTTATCGTAATTTGCCACTGCTTCTACAATTGCTTTAGCCCTTTTTCTTGGATTTTTTGATTTAAATATTCCTGATCCAACAAAAACACCATCGCTGCCAAGTTGCATCATAATTGCGGCATCAGCTGGAGTTGCAACACCACCAGCAGCAAAATTTACAACTGGTAAACGTTGAATTTTTTTAATTTCCTTTAAAATTTCCAATAAACCTGATTTTACTGTTTTATACGTATGCTCTTCAAAAACAGGTACATTATCATCTACTTTTCTACCTGTTAGTATTTCTGTAGATTTTACATAACTTTGAGAATAATCTTCTGCGAGTTTCTGTAATTGAGTGTTATTTAGCTCTTTTAATGACTTTATCGTGCCAGTAACCATCCTCTGGTGACGTACTGCTTCAATGATGTTTCCAGTTCCTGCTTCTCCTTTGGTACGAATCATTGCTGCACCCTCCCAGATTCTTCTCACTGCTTCTCCAAGGTTTCTGCAACCACAAACAAAAGGAATTGTAAACTTGTGCTTATCGATGTGGAAATATGGATCCGCTGGAGTTAGAACTTCTGATTCATCAATCATATCCACCCCTAAAGATTCTAGGGCTTGCGCTTCAACAAAATGCCCGATACGAGCCTTTGCCATAACAGGAATACTAACGGAGTCTAGTATATCTTGAATTACGGAGGGATCAGCCATTCTAGCGACTCCACCATGTGCTCTAATGTCTGCAGGAACGCGCTCGAGAGCCATAACTGCAACAGCACCACTATCTTCTGCTATTTGTGCCTGCTCTTTGTTTGTGACATCCATCACAACGCCGCCTTTCTGCATTTTTGCGAAACCTTTTTTTAATCTTTCAGTTCCAAATTTCATAATTTAAGCCCCCAAACAATATTACTATTAAATCCGGGAATATTTAACCCCTTATTAAGAACTATGGTAGAATAAAAACTTTACTAATGTGAACATCTAATTTCTTAATGATTTAATTACTTCTTCACCAAAAGGAGTTAAACCATATAATTTGATATTTTTCCCACCCGATTTTTCTTCAACTATATCAAGATTTATTAAAGACTCTTGTTCTCTGTATCTTGTTCCCATGCCACGAATGGCACCAATAACATTTGTTGGGGTGGTTTTAACATTATAAGCTATTTCAGAAGTATAACTGCAACTGGGAGATATTTCAAAGAGATATTCTGCTATCTTCTTTCTAACGCTACTACGTCTTAAAGCTCTTACAACCAAAGGTCGTTTTAAATCTGCTGAAAGTCCAACTTTCTTTCCGCTTTGCATCCCATCATCCCTTAATTATAATGAATATCACACATGATTAATATAGATATTGCACGATGGATACTTAGCTGCATATCCGTTTACTTATTCCATTGCACAGATACAATTGTAACTGAATATATTTTGGGAGTATCACTTGCACATCTATGTGCTGGTTCAAATGCGAAAAAGAGATTTAAAAACAAAAATGCTTTAATTTTGTGAGGATGGTTAGGATTGGGATGCTGAGTAAGCTACTAAAATACTTATCTATCCCTAGTAATAGGGCTTCGATTGGAATTGGTAGCATGATTATATTTATTGCTATGATTTTAGTTGCAGGCATAGCAGCATCTGTTCTAATAGGTACATCAAATACATTGGAAACGCAAGCTATGCAATCTGGAAAAGGAACAAGAAATGAAGTATCTAGTGGAATTAGAGTATATCAGATTATTGGTAATTATAATGCCAGAAATGTTAGCGGAACCATATGTTCTAGATTTCATAATATGTCAATAATAGTAACACCATGTTCAGGAACAGACGGAATAAATCTGGGCGAAGCAATTATTCAAATAGCGAATAACTCAAAGATTTGTGTTTTGTCTTACGCAAACGTACTATCATCGTCCCCATCAGGTAATGGGATCTTCTCTATGACTAGTCTATTTGATTTGAATGCATCTGAATTTAGCATAATCGTAATAGATGATCGAGATGGTTCTTGCACTCAAAATAACCCAATAATAAATGGAGGAGATAAAGTATTATTAAATATTAATCTAACGGCATGCTTTGGAGGGTTAAGGGGCAAAGAAGATGTTCAAGGCATGGTAATGGTTGAAGAAGGTGCACCAGGGCCTTTCTTATTTAGAACTCCTGGGACCACTTCAAAAGCGGTCACTGAATTTATGTGAATATCATCATTTTTTCAGAAGTATTATTAATTAAATTTTTATAGCTGTTAGAAGTGGTACTAATGATAAAAAATTGTAATTTCAAATCAAAAATTAGGCATCATACTTTACCAGGCTGCTGGCTAACACCACCAGATACTGTTTGCCCTGGTGAAGACAATTGTATTCTTTTTCAAATCTATAAAAAACTAGAAGACAAAGAATAAAACTTACATTATTCTTTCTATCATTTCCAATATGAAGCCATCGCTATCAATGACATATCTAGCTATGCCTATCTTTTTGGCATAATTCTTCATTTTTTTAACAGCTAAAAATCTTTCAAAATTCGAACCTTTCTGTAGTACCTCAAGCTCGATAACACAGTCTGCAATACCTTCCATTTTTCTCTCAAAGACATCTCCATGAATTCCTCTAGTCATAATAATGAATAGTACGCCTTTATTTTCAATATTGCAAATTTTTGCTGCTTGAATTGTTCTAATTACCTCTTCTTGAGTATATTGATTTAAGAAAAAGTCTAAAGAATTAACAATAATTTTTTCTGATTTTGTACTTTTGATCTCATTTGAGAGAATGGCTAAGAAATCCTCATCACCCTTTGCGATTGGTGGCATTCCCTGAGAACCCATTTCAATTAATTCTTTCAATTTAATCTTGGATCTTTGTTCATACACGCTCACTCTTTTTTGCTCACCACTCATTAACGATTTCGAGTACTTGGATGCTATATCAATAACAGTCATCTCTGGCTTACCCCACCCAAATCTCTCCATGGTCTCTAATAATTCTGTTTCAGTTTCTTCGGTAGTGAAATAAAGTGCATTTCCTGTTGTAGCAAGTTGTTTACTTAAAATCTCAATACTGCTTCCTGGAGAACCTAATATAAGTACGGTATATCCTCGTGGAGTGCCACCTTCAAGAAGCTTATCTAGTTTTTCTATTCCTGTGCTAATAAATTCATTCGTTGCCATGTTAGAAAAATAATTTAAATAAACGAGTCAACTATTTTTTCAATCTTGTCTGTGAGATTTATCAGTTTTTTTAATTGTTTGTCCGCCTCTTCTTCCTCAATAACTAGGTAAGCACTATGAATATTTTTAGCTCGAGTAACATTTATAAGATAATAAAAAAATTTTGTAACAATCTCTGGATCATTATATACCATCAAGGTACTTAGCGAGTCAAATATAAGATATTTTGAGGTTTTTTCATCAGCTTCTTTGAAAAGGTCATTAATCTCTAAACCAAGCTTTTCAAGCATTGTGGGACTTTCAATGAAAATACAGTTTGGATCCATCTTTGATATCCCTGCAATGCGAGAGATGCAGTCAACATATCTAATATTCTTGCTATTGGCTGCCAAATCACCAAATTCGTTTAAAATTGTGTCGTATGGGTGAGTCACAGCAACATAAACTGCAAAATTATCTGGTTTACTATTTAAGAATTCAAATATAACTTGTTTTATATCGCTGTAATATTTATCAGGTAGAGTAATTCCAACAGTTCGATACATCATGATTGATTTTGGAATTCTCTCTCTTAAACTTTCGACAATTGAACTAACAGTCATCTTTGTTCACACTTTTCCTATTAACAGCGGTGTCAATTCTACACCATTTTTGGTCGATATGTTCATCATATATTTAGTTCTACTGTGTGCAGAACCTCTCATTTTTACTACTTGAAATGTTCTAATCAGGTCTCCCTCTCTTTCTACATCTCCCAAGAATATAATCCCATCAGATATGAATTCTTCGATTCCATATTGTGAATATTGGAATTTTTGTGGTGGTACTTCTGATGTTAAAAACGTGGTACATTTCATTGCTGCAAGAGAGGATCCAAGTTTGAAAATGAAATCTCTAATCATTTCTGGAGTTTGGAGTCTATAGCAGAGTGCTGTTATAGAATCGATGATCAATCTTTTTACGTTCAACTCATCTGCAATGTCTCTAAGTATATCCAATAATGCACTTGCGTCTTCAACCGTATATTTTTCAGTATCAAGTCCAAGTCTTTCGCTTATGATCCTTAGGTCTATGAGGTTTACCAGACCCGATTCAATTAGTTTTTTATCGTAAAAATCAAAGCTTTCCATATTCTTAGTTAATTTGAATAATGGTTCCGTTATTGTAAAAAATACTCCTCTTTCACCTTTCTTAGCTCCGTTTATTAAAAATTGCATACATAATGTTGTTTTCCCCGAACCGCTGCTGCCAGTCATTAAAACGGTGCTCCCTACAGGAATACCGCCATTCAGTGCAAAATCTAGATCTTCAATACCTGTTGTACACAATTCATTATTTTTTAATTCTGCATCAGACATTAATATCTCCTCTCACCACGAGTGCTTTACATAATATACAATATTTGGTTATAAAACTTTATGTAACGTAAAAGATATTATGCCTATAAAATTTTTTATTTTTTTATTACTTTTGTTTTTGTAAATTTAAAATAAAAAATAAGAGAAGGACGGTACTTATTACTTAATTTTAACTTTTTTTGGCTTGTATTCTGGTTTTGGTTCAACTTTTGGGAGCATTACAGTTAATATGCCCTCTTTCAACTCTGCTTCTACTTCATCTGTTTTGAGTTCTTCTGGAAGGTCAAGAGATCTGTAGAATTTCATGCTACTGCGCTCACGACGAAGCCAATTTTTATCTTTGTTTTCTTTAGATTCGCTGTGTTCTGCTGAGATTTCAACTCCTGTAGGCGTCACCTCAATGTTAATATCTTCTTTTGGTATCCCTGGCATTTCTACTCTCATTTCGTATCTGTCCCCCAGATCAGCGACATCAAGTAGTGGCGTTCTGCTAGGTATCATTTTAGTTTCAAATTCATTGCGACCCCATGGCCAAAATAGATCATCAAAACCCGCTCTGAAATTATCAAACATCCTGTCTATTTCTGACCAAAGGTCAAGTGCTCTCATGCTTGTTAGTTCTCCCTTGCGTTCTGAGGGCCTTACTATTATTTTATTCTTTTTTTCTTTTCTTATGGCCATATTTTTCACCTCCCTGATTAATTATGGACAATTTTGTCAATTTTGATTTAACAATATGTATATGTATTTACTTCTATATAAATTTTTTTATTTGGTTAGCTTTAAATTAACAAAATTTGTAATTTTTTGGAAAAATATATATATTTGTTGTTGTATAACGAAAAACAATGGCCCAACAAATAGTGGTAAAAAAAGTTACATCGCCTGCTCCAGGCGACATTGATAAAGATATAGATTACCTATGCAAATCACTCGGATATTTCTCACAAAGAGACAAACAAGACACTGCGGGTAAAATATTTAGATTACTTGTTAAGGAAGCATGCG
>Ga0190359_1001337_pt1 | contig 15605 bp, 8 predicted proteins | sample 48721823_MG_FD_161269 | JGI IMG/M metagenome (GOLD analysis project Ga0190359, IMG submission 161269) | Hydrothermal vent microbial mat bacterial communities from Southern Trench, Guaymas Basin, Mexico - 4872-18-2-3_MG | ecosystem: Environmental > Aquatic > Marine > Hydrothermal vents > Microbial... | reverse complement strand
ACAGCTTGCCATCGGGAAGATCGAAGGAGTCTATACCGAACAGCTCGCACAGCTTCTTGCCGTCCTGGTGGGTGCACATTCCGCGCAGGGCCCGGAGCATCTTCTGCCGATCCCGGGCGCTGGAGCGCTTCTCGTCGGCGGCGATGCCCATCTGCGGCAGTGACGCGGAGGTGTAGATGGACTGCAGGTTCTTGCCGAAGGGCAAGGCCGCCAGCCCCTCGAACTGGGGCCGGTTCACCAGCACGGCGTCGAGCCGGCCACGGTCGAGCTGACGCAGGGCCCGCAGTACCCGCCGGGAAGGCTTGAGCCGGAAGTGGCTGGCCGGGTCGATCTGCCGCTGGAATACCACCCGCTTGAGAAACTCCAGGTCTCCCAGCCAGGGCCCGCCGAGAGTTTTGCCGGCCAGGTCGGCCAGCTTGCCGAAGGTGTTGCGGCGCACCACCAGGTAGAAGCGATCTTCGCTCTTGCCGCCGATGCGCGGCTGTACCAGCGGCACCAGGTGATGGGCGCGGCGGGCCTGCAGGAAGATTCCCAGCGAGAGGATGGCGAAGGGTGGTTTTTTCTCCTCCAGCAGTTGCCGGCACTCGGCGTCCCGGGTGGTGAAGGAGGTGTTGATGGTGCCCGCCGGCCAGCCGCCGATGGACTCGATGACCTTGACCATGTCTTGCAGGGCCGGCTGGGCGTCACGGGCGCGAACCGAGCCGCCCGGGTAACAGACCAGGATGTCGATGGCGGCGGGAGCCTGGCCGGCACGGGCAGGAGCGCCGCCGGCCAGCAGGCAGCCGGCCAACAGGCAACCGGCCAGCAGGACGTGGCGAGGCCTGGCGAATCGTGCGTGGGTCATTTCTTCCTCCCGAACATTACCTCGGCCAGGGCCGGAGCGGCCAGCAGGGCCGCCAGCACGCAGCAGACCAGGCCGATGGTCACCGTCCAGCCCATGGTGGCCACCCCGCGGTAACGGGCCATGGTGATGGCTCCCAGGCCGGCCAGGGTGGTACCGGCCGCCAGCAGGATGGCCCGGGCCGCCAGCCCGGCGGCCGCCCAGGCCCGGCGCCGGCCGCCCTCGTTCAGGCGGTGAGAATACCAGACCCCGTAGTCCACGGCCAGTCCCATCACCAGGGGCAGGGCGATGATGTTGGCGTAGGAGAACTTCATTCCCGCCAGGGCCAGGATCCCCAGCATCCAGCCGCCGCCCAGCAGCAGCGGCAGCAGGGCCACCAGGAAGGCGGGCAGCGACCTGACCGACAGCAGGATCCAGGCCATGGCCACCAGCAGCGCCAGCAGGGTGCCCTGGCGGAAGGAATCGACCGCCATGTGGGAGAACACCTGGTGGGTGGTGGGAAAACCGGTGACCTCCGGAGACACGGAGGTGGCCTGCTTCATCAGTCGCTCCAGGTTGTCGGGATCGTAGACGGAGTGGGCGGGAAAGGCGTAAATGGCGATGGTGCCGTCCGGGGCCACGAAGCGATCGGCCAGGGCCGGAGGCAGGTCGCCCGGCTGCAGGGGCCGTGCCCGGCGCCAGGTGGCGATCTCGTCGAAGGCATGCAGGGCCTTGCGCCACAGCGTCTGCGCGAAGCTCTCGGTGCGCCGGCGGGCGCGCTCCGGGGAAGACTCGAGCAGGCCGCCGATGTCATCGAGGCGCTCCAGTATGCGTTCGAAGTGGCGCACCAGCTCGCGGTGGCCGCTGGAGAAGGCCATCTCCTGGGAGTCGGCGAACAGGTCTGAGGTCTTCTGCAGCGACGAGGTCAGGCGGCGCAGCCCCTCGGCGTCCAGGGTGGGATCGCCCAGGGAGCGGATCTTCTTCAAGTAGGCGGAACTGGCTATCAGCTTGCCGATGCGCCGGGCCTGCCCGGCCCGCTCCGCGGCGTCGGGCGGGAACAGGGGGGTGATGCTCTGGCTCTGGGAGATGGTGTCGAGCTTCTTCACGGCGGCGGCGATGCGCCGCGCCTCGTCGATGCCGGGGGCGGTGAAGATGAGCACCTCGGCCTGGAAGTCGCTTTCCTGTACCATGCGGCGCTGGTAGTGGGCCGCCGGGGAGTTCTTCGGCAGCAGGGCCAGCACGTCGTAGTTGAAGTCTATCTTCATCCCGAACACCATCCCGGCCACGGCCGTGACCACGGCCACCGTGATGAAGAAGACGCCCAGGGGCCGGGCGATCTTCAATTTCCGGGAAAAACGGGCTTCGCCGTCCGAGTCGCCGGCGTGGCGGCGGGCGTGCTGCAGGCCCGGGGGCAACAGCACGAACAGGGCCGGTTGCAGCAGGAAGGTGCACAGCAGCACCAGGGCCACGCCCGAGGCCGCCACCAGCCCCAGCTCGGCAAACCCGGAAAAGGGCACGGTGACGAGCACGGCGAAGATGAGCACGGTGGCCCCGCCGGCGGTCAGCAGGGCCCGGGCCGAGGCTCCCACCGCCCCGGCCACCGCCGGGCGCAGGGAATCGGCCCGGCAGCGCTCCTCCATGATGCGCGAGGAAAGGAAGATGCCGTAGTCCACTCCCAGGCCGAAGAGGATGGCGGTGAAGGCGGAGGTGATCATGGTCAGGTGGCCCACGGTCAGGTAGGTCAGGCCGGTGTTGAGCAGCACCCCCAGGCCCATGGGCAGGAACACCACCAGCGCCCAGCGCAGCGAGCGCAGCCACAATCCCACCAGCAAGAGGATGAAGATCGCCGCGGTGGCGATGGTGAAGGAGATGTCGTGCTGCAGGGCGCGAAACTCCTCGTAGGTGATGGCCGGCAGGCCGGTGAGCGCCACCGACATGTCGATTCCCCGCTCCCGCAAGAAGCTTTCGCGCAGCTTCCGGGCCCGGTCGCGCACGCTTTCTATGAAGGGGGCCACCACCCCGTATTCCGAGGACGAGTCGTGCGGGCGCACGAAGACGAAGAACATGTCGCCGTTGCGGGAGGTGAAGTAACCCCGGCCCGCCGCCAGCTTGGCTCCCTCGCCGTAGCGGGCCACCATGTGCTGCCAGTCGATGCGCTGCGGCCGCGGCTCCGACTTGATCCAGCGCAGCCACTCCTCCAGGAAGAAGCGCACCATGCGCAGGGCACCCTCGGCGGTCTTGAGATCGACGTCGACCAGCGAAAGCGGCGGCGGATCGTCGAGCCATTTCTCCACCCGGCGCAGCCCCTCGCTCCAGCCGTCCAGGCCCGCGGGTGGCTCCACCCCGATGAGCTTGTTCATGACCGCCTCGAACTGGTCGAGGCGCCGGGGAGGAACCAGCAGGTAGGCATGGCGCAGGAAGAAATCCAGGTCGACCTTCTCCGTGGCCTGGCGCACCCGGGGCAGGGTTCGCAGGGCGGCTGCCAGCCGGGAGGAAAAGTCCTCGCGGGCCGCCCGGTTGCCTCCCTCCACCACCACGATCAGGTCGGCGTCGGCGCCGAATTTCTTCAAAAAGCCGTTGAGACGCCGGGTTACCTCGGCATTGCTGGGCAGGATGGCCTGGCGCGAGGTCAGGAAGGGAATCCTGGCCACTGCCACCGAGGCCAGGGCGGCCAGCAGCAAGGCGATGACCACCACCCGCCAGGGGTGGGCGGTGATGCTGTCGACGAATCGGGTGAGGCGGGTGCTAGCTTGCATGCTGTCCTGATCCTCGTCAGCGCCCTGCCATTCCCCCCGGCAGCGGCTGCGCCATTGTGCGGGCAGGCAGGCTGCTTGTCAAGCGCCCAACCCGGGCTCCACGGCACACCGCGGCTGTGGCCCGGACACCGCAAACTGGCGTGTCCTGCGCAAAAGATGCTATATGGTACCCCTTCCTCCGTGGACCGGGGGAACAGGGAGAGTGCATGGTGCTGCCGGCAACCTCGGAAAGGCTTCGCCCCCGGGGTGGAGGCCTGCTCAAGAACCTGGCCGCGACCTGCCTGGTGGCGCTTGGCCAGGGTCGCCTGGCCAGCGCCCGCCACCGGAAGCTCGCCGACAGGCGCGTACCTCCGTCCCCGCCTTTCGACGAGAACTACAACGATTCCTTCGTGTTCCAGGGTTCGGGGGGCGACGGTACCATGTTCATGTCCCGGGTAGGCCTGCGCGGCGACGGCTCCCGGGCCGAGGTGTGGGTGTTTCTCGACATCGACGGGCGCAAGCTGGTCAACGGCGATACCCTGGTGCCGGCCCGGGCACGGCAGCAGCATATCAGCGCCGGGGGGTTGTCCTACCGTTACCTGCCGGAGAGGGGCGGCTGGCGGGTGTCTTTCTCGGGCGCCCTGCAGGGGGCCGGCGACTGTCGCCTGGAGCTCGACTTCACGCCCACGGCGCGCCTGTTCCTGTCCAGCCGGCACATGGATGCCCGCTCAACCGGCCGGGCCATGGCCGAGATGCCCTGGTCGCGCCAGTACTTCGCCAGGCTGCGCTCGGAGCGGCAGGTGCGCATCGAGCAGGGAGGCCTGCTCGAGGGACGGCTGTGGCTCGACGGCCGGGAGCGCGAGCTGCGCCTGCGGGCCTTCCGGGATCACAGCTGGGGACGGCGGGACTGGAGTTTCATCAATCGCTACCTGTGGAACATCATCTCCCTCGAACGCCCCCTCGATCTGGGCGGTGTCCGCTGCCGGTACCTGTGCCTGACCGCCGTCGACTACGGTGACAGCTTCCACCACCTGGTCTCGGGCTGGGTAGCCGGAAGCAGGCGCCTGCTGCCCGTGGTGGCCTGCTCGGACATGCATCGGCTGGCCGGCGACGGCGTCATTCCCCGCGACTACGACATCGTCTTCCGGGCCCGGGGCCGGCGCCCGCTGCGCTGCCGGGTGACGCGCTCGGGCCGGGAGCACTCCTGGTTGCTGCAGGACGGTGATTTCGAGGTGAGCGAGGCCTGGTGCCGGGCGGAGATCGAGGGCGTGGCCGGGCAGGGCATGGCGGAGTTCGGCTTCTCCCGCGGCTGCGGCATTCCCCGGCCGGTGTTTTCCTGAGGCGACGATGAGGATCGTAGAGCTGCACAAAGCCGGGGACCGGGCCTGCGGGGGCAAGGCCCGCGGCCTGGCCCGGCTGCTCCAGGCCGGGCTTGCGGTTCCCCCGGGATTCGTGGTGCTGGGCGGGTGGGAGCGCAACCGCGGCGGGGAGATTCTCAAGATGCGCCGCCGCCTCCCGGCCGGTCCCCTGGCGGTGAGATCCTCGGCCGGGGACGAGGACGGCGAGTCATCATCGGCCGCCGGCCAGTTCGACACCTTCCTGGGCATCGACGGCGACGAGGGGCTGCTGCGGGCCGTGGAGAGGTGCTTCGCCTCCCGGGGCGGCGAGCGGGCGCTGGCCTACCGCAGGCGCTTCGGTCCGGGAGGAAGAGAAGGGTCCGGGGACATGGCCGTGATCGTGCAGTCCCAGGTGCAGGGCCGGGTCTCCGGGGTGCTGTTTACCGTCGACCCGGTAACCGGACGGGCGGAGGGGGGGGCGCTGGTCGTCGAGGCCTGCGCGGGCGCGGGCGAGGATCTCGTGGCCGGCCGGGTGCCGGCGACCAGGATCGAGCTGCCCCGCGAAGGTTCCCCGGCCGCCGCCGCGGACGGCCTGCTCGAGGAAGACACCCTGCTGGCCCTGCGCGAGCAGGCCCTGGCCGCCGAGCGGGCCTTGGGCCATCCCCTGGATCTGGAGTGGACGGTGGATGACCGGGGGCGGATTCACTGGCTGCAGGCCCGGCCCATCACCACCCTGGTCACGGCCACCTGCGACGAGTTCGACTACCGGCCCCGCAGCCCCGAGCAGCTGTTTACCCGCGCCAACGTGGGAGAGATGCTTCCCGGGGCGGCCACTCCCCTGACCATCGACATCTTCGGCGGGGCAATCGACTTCGCCATGCGCCGGCTCTACCTTTCGGTGGGCGGGCTGTCCGCGGCCGATCGGGAGGAACCGTTCATCTGTACCTTCTCCAACCACCTGTTTTTCAACCTCAGCCTCATGTACAAGATCATCGGGCGGGTGGCCGGAACCTCGCCCGAGTCGCTCGAGGTCAGCCTGCTGGGCCGCCGCCTGCAAGATGCCCCGCAGGTCGCCGGCAAGAGCCTGCCCTTGCGGCTGTTCAACCTGGCCAGGTACGTGCTCTACGTCTCCGGCCATGGCCGGGCCACCCGCCGGCTGGAACGGCTGCGCGACAACGCCTTCATCGCCGCCGCCTCCGGACCGGCCGAGCGGCTGGCGGCCATCGAGGACTTCCTGCCCCGCTACCGGCAGGCGACGGCACTGCACATGCAGGTGAGCGCCCGCTCGGGAGCCCTGAACAGCGCCCTGCGCCAGGTGCTGGCCCGGGCCGGCCTGGATGCCTCGGCGCAGCTCGAGGCCCTGGGCCGGTTGCTGTCCGGCATCGAGGGCGTCGAGAGTGCCGGCATCGTGGAGGCGCTCGAGCGAATCGCCGCCGAGGTGCGGCGGGCCCGCGAGGAGGGGAGGCTCGGCGGAGACGACCTGTCGGGCTGGCTGCGCGAGCAGCGGGGCCGGGAGCCGGCCGCCGACCTGTTCGCCGAGTTCCTGGAGCGCCACGGCCATCGCTGCGTGCGCGAGGCCGAGCTGCGAACCCGCGAGTGGCGGGACGACCCGGCGGAACTGGTGCACACCATCGCCGGCATTTCCCGGCGCGGGGAGCGCCCCCGGCCCGCCGCGGCCGGCTCCTGGCGGGACAACGTCGCCGAGCTGTGCGCGCGCCATCCGCGCCTGAGCCGGCGCCTGCTGCTGTACCTGGTGGAGCGGGCCCGCCGGGCCGTGGCCGGGCGCGAGTACAGCAAGTCGCTGCTGATGCTGATGACCTCCCGCCTGCGGGCGGCCTGCCGGGGCCTGGCCTCCGGGCTGGTGGCCGAGGGACTGTTGCCGGATGCGGACCTGCTGTTTTTCTTCACCCGGGACGAGATCACCCGCCTGGTGGCCGGGCGGCGGACGGCACCCCTGCTGGCCCGGGCCCGGGCCCGGCGGCGGCTGCTGGGCGAGCAGGAGCAGCGGGTCTTTCCCGATTTCTTCCGTGGGCCGCCGCCCCGGCAACCGGCTCGGGCGGAACGGCGGGAACAGCAGACGCCGGCGGGAAGGGTGCTCACCGGCGTGCCGGCCAGCCCCGGGGTAGCCGCCGGCCCGGTGCGGCTGGTCAGGTCGCAGGCGGACGCCCGCCGGCTGCGGGCCGGCGAGATCATGTGTGCCCGCTTCACCGACGTGGGCTGGACTCCCTACTACGGAATCGCCGGCGGGCTGATCACCGAGATCGGTTCGTCGTTGTCGCACGGGGCGGTGGTGGCCCGGGAATACGGCCTGCCCCTGGTCACCGGCCTGGAAGGCGCCACCGAGATCCTCCGCGACGGCGACCGCGTGGAGCTGGACGGCGGCAGCGGGCGGGTGGTGGTGCTGGATGACTAGAATTTCCCACCGGGGACCGGCCCGTTGAGGATCACCGCCCGCTCTGCTAGGGTGGCCGGGTAGGCTGACTCCCCGAGGAAGGATGCCAGATGGGCGGGCGGCAGAACGGGCGCTGGTGGACGAAGCTGCACTGGCAGATCCTGGCCGGCATGCTCCTGGCCATTCCCGTGGGCCTGCTGGGCGGGCCGGGCACGGCCGGGGCGCTGGGCTGGCTGGGAGATGTCTTCCTGCGCCTGCTCAAGATGGTGGTGGTACCGCTGATATTCTTCTCCATCGTCACCGGGGTGACCTCCATCGGCAGCCTGCGCGGGGTGGGACGCATCGGCTGGAAGACCGCCGCCTACTACCTGCTGACCTCGGCCGCGGCCATCTGCGTGGGCCTGTTGATGGCCAACCTGGTTCATCCCGGCCACGCCGGCATAATCTCCACGGCGGCCGTTCCCGAGCAACTGGGCCGGGTCTCTCCCTCGCTGGGCGGGGTGCTGCTGCGCCTGATTCCCGAAAACCCGATTGAAGACATGATTTACGCCAACGACGATCCCCGCCAGGGTCCCAACGTGCTGGGAGTCATCTTTTTCGCCGTCTTGCTGGGCGCGGCCGTGCTGGCCCTGGACGGCGAGCGGCGCCGGCGTCTGGCCGGCGCCTTCGAGTCGCTGTTCGCCGCCATGATGAAACTGACCGGCTGGGTGATCCGCCTGGCCCCGCTGGGGGTGTTCGCCCTGCTGGCCGGGGTGGTGGGCGAGACCGGCTTCGCCTCCTTCGGGGCCCTGGGCTGGTACCTGCTGACGGTGCTGCTGGCGTTGCTGGTGCACGCCCTGCTCACCCTGCCGCTGATCTGCCGGCTGGTGGCCGGGCGCAGCCCCTGGCGGCTCGCCCGGGCCCTGGGCCCGGCCCTGGCCACCGCCTTCTCCACGGCGTCATCCAATGCCACCCTGCCGCTGACCATGGACTGCAGCGAGCGGCGCGCCGGTATTTCCAACCGGGTCTCCAGCTTCGTGCTGCCGCTGGGAGCCACGATCAACATGGACGGCACCGCCCTGTACGAGTGCGTGGCGGTGCTTTTCATTGCCCAGTGTTACGGGGTAGAGTTGGGGATGGGCCAGCAACTGGTGGTGATGTTGACGGCGCTGCTGGCCAGCATCGGCGCCGCGGGCATACCCCACGCCGGGCTGGTGATGATGAGCATCGTGCTTGGCGCCGTGGGCTTGCCCCTGGAGGGCATTGGCATGATACTGGCGGTAGACCGCATCCTGGACATGTGCCGGACCACCGTCAACGTCTGGTCCGATTCCGTGGGTGCCGCCAGCGTGGCCCGGCTGCAGGGTGAGGGTACCGCCTTTCCCGGAGACCGGGACTTCGGGGCGGCAGGGAGCAAGCCATGAAAAGAGCATTGCTATGGGTATTGCTGGCGCTGGCCGGCTTCGCCTGCGGAGAGAAGAGCCAGCAGCTGGTGTGCACCGATTACGACGGCGGCAACGGTTGCCCGCCCGGCTTCAGTTGCCTGGAAGGCAGCTGCCAGTGCAACATCGAATGCGCCGCCGGCTGGCACTGCGAGTACGATCCCGTGGCCGACATGGCCGTGTGCGTGCCCAACAGCGAGACCGACGGCGGCACCGTGGACAGCGACGGTGACGGCATTCCCGACGACGGCGACAAGAGCGGCTCTTCCCGCGACAATCCCTGTTCCGGCGGCAACAATGCCAACTGCGACGACAACTGCCCGCTGCGGCAGAACCCCGCCCAGACCGACCTGGATGGTGACGGTCGCGGCGACGCCTGCGACGACGACAACGACAACGACGCGGTGCCCGATGACCACGACAACTGCTGGGACGGTAACCCCGACAATCCCGACAACTACAACCCCGAGCAGATCGACACCGACTCCGATGGTTACGGCAACAGCTGCGACGACGACGACGACGGCGACGGGGTCGCCGACGGTGACGATAACTGCCCGCTGGTGGCCAATTCCGGCCAGGAGGACGACAACGGCAACGGCATAGGTGATGTCTGCGAGACCGATCGCGACGGCGACGGAATCGACGATGACCAGGACAACTGTCCGGCCGTGCCCAATCCCGGCCAGGGCGATGCCGATGGCGACGGGGAGGGCAACGAGTGCGATGCCGACATCGACGGTGACGGCATTCCCAACGAGTCGGACAACTGCCGCTGGCAGGCCAACAGCGACCAGGCCAACTTCGATGGCGACGGGCGCGGCGATGCCTGCGACCCGGACGATGACGACGACGGGGTCAACGACGACGTCGACAACTGCCGGCTGGCCGCCAACGCCGACCAGGCCGACAGCAACGGCGACGGCCTGGGAGACGCCTGCGACGCCGATTTCGACGGGGTCGACGACGCCGTCGACAACTGCCCCGGGGTGGCCAATCCCGGCCAGTACAACAACGACGGTGATCTCTATTGCCGCGACGAGCAGGGCAACCGCTTCTACTGCGGCGACGATCTCGGCGATGCCTGCGACAGCGACGACGACAACGACGGTATCAGCGACGATAACGACAACTGCCCGCTGGTTCCCAACGCCGACCAGGCCCTGCCCGACGGTGGTTCCGGTGGGCGCGGGGCCGTGTGCCAGACCGATTTCGACGGCGACGGCTTTCCCGACGACGACGACAACTGCCCGCTGGTGGCCAATGCCGACCAGCGTGACACCAACCCCGGTGGGCCGGGTGACGCCTGCGACCAGGACGGCGACAACATCGGCGACGCCGACGATGACTGTCCCCGGGCCGCCGATCCCGAACAGCTGGACAACGACGGCGACGGCCGGGGTGATGCCTGTGACGCCGACGACGACAACGACGGCGTCAACGACGGCCAGGACAACTGCCCCCTGGTCGGCAACGCCAGCCAGCTGGACAGCGACGGCGACGGCCTGGGCAATGCCTGCGACGACGACGATGACGACGACGGCGTGGCCGACGACGACGACAACTGCCCCCTGGTGGCCAATCCCCCGCCGGACTGCGACAGCGACGATGATTGCGTCGATGCCGGCGGCAGTTGCGACACCGACGCCGGCAAGTGCAACGGCCAGCCCGACGTGTGCAGCGACGACGGCGACGCCGACGGAATCCCCGACGGCATGGACAACTGCCCGGCCGTGGCCAATCCCGGCCAGGACGACGGCGACGGCGACGGCACCGGTGACGCCTGCGACGGCTGCCCGGCCGATCCCGGCAAGACCGAACCGGGTGCCGGCGGCTGCGGGGTGGCCGACAGCGACGGCGACAACGACGGCACCCCCGACTGCAACGACAACTGCCCGGCCGATCCCGGCAAGACCGAACCGGGTGCCTGCGGCTGCGGGGTGGCCGACAGCGACGGCGACGGCGACGGCGTTGCCGACTGCAACGACAATTGCCCGGCCGATGTCAACCCCGGGCAGACCGACAGCGACTCCGATGGCCAGGGTGATGTCTGTGACGACGACGACGATGATGATGGCATACTCGACGACGGCGACGGCTCCGGCACCGCGGGCGACAATCCCTGCACCGCCGGGGCCACCAGCGCTTGCGACGACAACTGCCCGTTGGTGGCCAACCCCGGCCAGGAAGACAGTGACGGCAACGGCGTGGGAGACGCGTGTCAGTGAAACAGGACTGGGACGACAAGACCAGCGAGAAGGTGGGCACGGAATCGTACCGGCGCCTGGTGCAGGCGGAAATTTCTTTCTCCCGGGCCACCGGCTACGACAAGGAGAAGACGGCGGTGGTACCGCTTCAGGAGCTGGCCCGGCGCGAGGAGCAGCGCCTGCGCCAGCGGCGCCCGCCGCCGGAGGACTCCTCCCGGCGTTTCATCCCCGTGGGCGAGATAATCGACGTCCTCCGGGCGGCGCGCTCGGTGGAGGAGGTGGCCGGGGTACTGGTGGAGATGGTGGCCAACATGATTCCGCGGGTGCTGCTGCTGTGGGAACGCGCCGACACCCTGTACGGGTTCGCCTCCCGGGGCATGGGCCTGGAAGAGGTCAAGCTGCTGACCATTGAGCTGCCCCGGGATTTCCTGCAACAGCTCACCGGCCTGGATCTCGAGCTGGACAGCTATCGCGGTCCGCCCCGGCAGGCGGAGCTGGTGCGCCGCTTCTACCGCGTGCTGGGCGGGCATCCCCCGGAGATAGTCGTGGTCCCGGTGTACGTAACTCCGCGCGATCGCTGGGTACTGTATGCCGATGCCGGCGAGGAGCCGGTGCCGGCGCTGGAGCTGCGGCTGCTGGAAGTGCTGGTGTCGCGGGCCGGGGCCCGGGCCGACCTGTTGCTCGAGGGACATAGCTTCTGAGCGGGGGCTGGAGACAGACCGACGGTGGCCCGTAAACGTCATAGGAATGTATAGACGGGGGAAACGACGGCAGGTGTAGGCCGGTCCGGGTAATTTGACCGGGCCGCGGGCCTGGCCTACAATTCGAAAACCTGCTCTAGACGGGATGTTGCATGGTGTTCAGACCCACAACCTTCGGAAAATACGTGCTACTCAAGCGCATCGCCATAGGTGGCATGGCCGAGGTGTTCCGGGCCAAGGCCTTCGGCGCCGAGGGGTTCGAGAAGCTGGCGGCGGTCAAGCGCATGCTGCCCCACCTGTCCGCCGATGCCCAGTTCGTGGAGATGTTCATCAACGAGGCCAAGCTGGCGGCCAACCTGAACCATGCCAACATCGTGCAGATCTACGATTTCGGCTGTATCGACAAGCTCTACTTCATCTCCATGGAGTACGTGCACGGCAAGGACATCGCCGACATCATCCGCATTCTGCGCGAGCGCAACCTCTCGGCACCCATAGAGATGGCCTGCCACGTGTTCATCGAGGTGCTCAACGGGCTGGACTATGCCCATCGCCTCAGTGACGCCTACGGCAATCCCCTGGGCCTGATCCACCGCGACATGTCGCCCCACAACATCATCGTCTCCTACGAGGGGGAGGTGAAGCTGGTGGATTTCGGCATTGCCAAGGCCACCTCCAGCACCGTGCACACCACCGGGGGAGTGCTCAAGGGCAAGTATTCCTACATGTCTCCCGAGCAGGCCCACGGTCTGCACCTGGATCACCGTTCCGACTTGTTTTCCCTGGCCATCTGCTTTTATGAGCTGTTGACTCAGAGCAAGATGTTCCACGCCGAGAGCGACCTGGGGGTGCTGGAGAAGGTCCGCGAGACGGAATTCGTGCCCCCGCGGCAGATCGACCCCTCGATTCCGCGGGAACTCGAGGACATTCTCCTGCGCGCCCTGGAGAAGAATCCCCAGGATCGCTACGAGTCGGCCGCCGAGTTCCGCGACCAGCTGGAGCAGTTCATGTTCAGCCGCAACCTGCACTATTCCACCTCCTGGCTGGCCGGGTTCATGCGCGAGATTTTCTCCGAGCAACTGGCCCAGGAAGGAGAGGATTTCGCCGAGGAGGCGGACATGGTGCAGCGGCTGCGCTCGGAGGCACGCCGCTTCGCGCGCCTGACCGAGGACCAGATCGGTCCGGACACGGTGGTGCTGCACAAGACCCCCTCGGCCCCGGGCCAGCAACAGGCCCCGGTGGTGGAAGACGACGACGAAGAAGACGACGTGGACACCGTCGCCGAGACCCGCGAGGTGGAACTTCCCCAGCCACCGGGATGGCAACCGGTCGAGCAACCGCCGTCGCCGGGGCCGCTGGTGGTCAGCGACGACGATGTCATCTCCGTGGAAGAGATCGAGCAGTTTCCGGTCGGCGACGAGGAGTACCTGGAGACGGCCAAGATGTCCCGGCCCGATCAGAAGCTGTTCGAGAAGGTGGCTGGAGATTTCTCCGTTTCTTCCGCCACCGGCCGACCGCCCATCCGCGAGGTGGCGGGACCGGCCATCGAGGACACCCTGCGGGAAGGGGAACTGAGCGCCACCACCGACCGGCGTGGCCGGGCCCACCTGTTCGATGTCAGCGACAGCTCCGTTACCGGTCCCCGAACCGGTGAACACCCCCTGCTGGAATACGATTTCGAAAAGGATCGTTCCACCCTGTCGGAAGACGGGCGCCAGGGCGCCCCGCTGGTCTCGGCCACCGAAAAAAGCGCCCTGCTGTTGGCCGGGGAGGAAAAGGGCTTTCCCTTCGGCAAGCTCTTCGTGGTGTTGCTGGTGGCGGTTCTGGGTGGCGGGCTGATCGCCTATTTCGCCTACCAGAAGGAAGAACCGGCCGCGCCGGCCAAGGATGCGGCCGACCTGACCGCTACCCGCAAGCTTCCGCGGGTCTCCCCCCGGCCGGCCACCGCGGGCGTGTCCGCCAGGCCGGAGCCGGTGGCCGATACCGTTGCCGACAGGAAGGAAAAGCAACCGGAGCGGCAGGAGAAAGAACCCGCGGCCGCCGCCGGAACGGAGGCCGCGACCACGCCGGCCACGAGCACGCCCAAGCCGCCCCCGGCCGAGCGTCCCGCGGCGAGCGACACCGCTGGCAAGCCCGTCGTGGCCAAGAGCAAACCCCGCAGCACCAGGCCGCGGGTTCGCAGCGGCAGGAGCAAGGTTCGCAAGAATCGCTCCTCCAGCAAGAGGCGCCGCTCCCGGCCCCGGCGGAAGAAGCGGCGCAGCCAGGTGGCCGCGTCCCGGGGGGAGCCGGCGACCGTTACCGTGGGCCTGACCGACGGCTGGGCCAACGTCTACATCGACGGCAAGATGATCCGTACCACGCCGCTGATCAAGTACAAGGTCGCTCCCGGACGCCACACCATCGAGCTGAGAGATCGTACCGGCAAGCTGATCAAGCGCCAGAAGATAAGGGCCAGATCCGGTGCGGATCTGCGCTTCGTCTGGTAGAATCCCCCCATGAGCGAGGACCCCACCAAGGAATTTCCCCGCCTGCCGGTGGACGTCACCCGGCGCACCGTCTTTCTGTCGGACAAGAAGGACTACAAGCTGCTGCGAGCCAGCCGCCTGCTGGTGGTCAAGGGCGTGGATGCCGGCAAGGAGTTGCTGATCGAGAAGGGTCGCGTGACCATGGGCCGCTCGGGGGTGTGCGACCTGGCTCTCGAGGACGCCGCCGTGTCGGGACTGCACTGCGAGTTGCTTACCGATTCCCGCGGGCACCTGCTGCGCGACCTGGACAGCACCAACGGCCTGTTCATGCTCGGGCACCGCATTCGCGAGGTGTTCCTGCGGCCGGGCAGCGAGTTCCAGGTGGGCAACAACCTGATTCGCTTCGGCTCCCTCAATACCCTGGTGAAGATTCCCCTGTCTTCACGCGATCGCTTCGGCCAGGCGCTGGGGCGCTCGATAGCCATGCGCGAGGTCTTTGCCGTGCTGGAGAAGGTGGCCAACTCCAACCTGCCGGTGCTGCTACAGGGCGAGACGGGAACCGGCAAGGAGCTGCTGGCCTCGGCCCTGCATTCCTATTCCCTGCGCAAGCGCCGGCCCTTCATCGTGCTGGACTGCGCCGCCGTGCCCCGGGACATCATCGAGTCCACCCTGTTCGGGCACGAGAAGGGCGCCTTCACCGGTGCCGAGAGCTCGCGCCGGGGGGTGTTCGAGGAGGCCGACGGCGGCACCCTGTTCATAGACGAGGTGGGCGAGCTGGATCTGGCCCTGCAGCCGAAGTTGCTGCGCGCGCTGGAGCAGCAGCAGGTGCAGCGGGTGGGGGGGGTGCAGCCGCTCGAGGTGGACGTGCGCATCGTCGCCGCCACCCACCGCGACCTGCGACGCATGGTGGACCAGGGGTTGTTCCGGGAGGACCTGTTTTACCGGCTGTCGGTGGTGGAGGTGGAGGTGCCCCCGCTGCGTGACCGGCCCGAGGACATCCCCCTGCTGGCCAAGAACTTCCTGGCCGAGCTGACGGAGGTGTGGCCCGACGGCGGCCTGCAGCCGTTCCGGCTGCAGGCCGAGGCGGTGGCCCTGCTGCAGCGTCACTCCTGGCCCGGCAACGTGCGCCAGTTGCGCAACGTGCTCGAGCGCGCCGCCCAGCTGGCCGACGACAAGCTGATCAAGGCGTCCGATCTCGACCTGGACAGCGGGCGCGGGGACGTGGGCTCGGGCCTGGTGATAGATCCGCGCCTGCCCTACAAGGAGGCCAAGGCGCGGTTGCTGCAGCGCTTCGAGCGCCAGTACGTGTCGGCGCTGCTCGACGAGTGCTCCGGCAACCTGTCCCGGGCCGCCCGCAAGGCCGGCCTGGCCCGCAACTACCTGCGCAACCTGTGCCGCAAGTACAACATCCCCAGCGGCGCCGACTAGCGACATTCTTGATCCCGGCAGGCCCGGCCGCTATGATGGCTTCCTGGAGCTGATGCCATGCGATCTGTGCCCCTGCGGATGAGCCTGATCATCCTGCTG
>Ga0190359_1001336_pt1 | contig 15606 bp, 11 predicted proteins | sample 48721823_MG_FD_161269 | JGI IMG/M metagenome (GOLD analysis project Ga0190359, IMG submission 161269) | Hydrothermal vent microbial mat bacterial communities from Southern Trench, Guaymas Basin, Mexico - 4872-18-2-3_MG | ecosystem: Environmental > Aquatic > Marine > Hydrothermal vents >... | reverse complement strand
ATCGCCACAAGCTGGTAGAGGCTGTTGAGCTGCATGAACTGGATACCAGTGCGCGCGAAGATCTCCTCACGTGGGACCTTGGCAAAGGCGGCTTCCATCATGCCATTTGTGCGACTGTCACGGTAGTGATAGGGATTACCCAGCAAACTCCCATCGCGCGCCAGCAATCCAAAATCAACTCCCCAGGTATCCAAGCCAATCCCACTGATACGATCACCAAACGCCACCGCCGCTTTGGCCAATCCTACCTTGATGTTGCGCCATAGGTCCAGGATATCCCAAAACAGGCTACCCCGCACCGTCACCGGGCCGTTGGGAAACCGATGGACTTCCTCCAGACTGACACGCCCCTCATCCAGGTGACCAGCGACAATTCGCCCACTCTCTGCACCGAGATCGACAGCTAAGAACACGCGTCCATGTACATCTGTCATATACAATCCCCCTTTCTCTTCGACCTCCCAGGAGACAGACTAGAAGTACGTCTCATAACCCTCAATGCCCAGAGCATCACGCATCAGGATCAGATTCCTGCGTAGATTCGCATTGACAGGGACTCCCAACCTACGGATCTCCTGTTCCTTTTCGTACTCCTTCTCACCTGCCACATAGACACGAGCCGCCCCAGGCGCTTTACGTGCCTGATGCAGCGTTCGAATCATGTCCCCCACGATCTTTTTGAACGTTGGCAATGGGACGAAGTGCTCGACATCGATGGCAAGGAAGAAGTGGCCCAACATGTGTGGACGGCGCGAGCCATCCTCGTTGAAGCCCAATAGATCCTTCATGAAAGGTCCTCCAGAGAGCGCGGCCGAGAGGATCTCCACCATCGTAGCCAGGCCATAGCCCTTGTGCCCACCCAACAGCTCTCCAGCGCCTCCCAATGGCAGCAACGCTGCCTGAAACTTCGGCAATGCCTCCAGAATAGCCGCAGGATCCGTCATGGGATTACCTTCGGCATCAATCACCCATCCCTCCGGAATAGGTTTCTCCGCGCGGTCAGCGACCTCAATCTTACCTCGCTGTGTAATGGAAGTCGCACCGTCGAAACAGAACGGGAAAGGCAGATCGGACGGAGCCGCGAAAGCGATTGGGTTGGTGCCCAACATAGGCTCGGTGCTAAACGTAGGGGCAATCGAGGGACGCGCGTTGGTGAACGTCAGGCCGACCATCCCTTCACCCGCCGCCATCAGGGCATAGTACCCGGCGATCCCAAAGTGTGTAGCATTGCGCACGGCCACCCCACCCAGACCGTACCGCCGGGCCTTCTGTATCGCCAACTGCATCGAACGATAAGCCGTCGGATGCCCCATCCCATGATGGCCATCAACCAGGGCCGTCGTCTCGGTCTCCTTGACGACCTCCATCTGCGCCTCCGGAAACTGAATACCGGCCTGGATTCGATCATAGTAGTACTTCAGCCGACCAACTCCATGCGACTCGATCCCCCGTAGGTCAGCAGTGATCAGGACATCCGCACAGATCTTGGCGTCCTCCTCCGACACCCCCTGAGCGCGAAAGACTTCCTCCATAAAACGTACCAACACATCGACCGGAATCCTCATCAGTTCATTGCCCATCCTTGATACCTCCTGGAAACATAGATGACAGTTCAGCCGGGTGCCGCTAGAGTGTCCAGATCCCAGGATTGAGACAGCCTGTCGGATCCCAACGCGCCTTAATCTCACGGAGAAGATCGTCGGCTTCCGACACATATCCCCAGGGATCAAACCCCGCGGACCAAGCCCTCGTCCCGGCTCGAATCACCACGCAATATCCACCGGCTGCCCGAGCCCTCTGGCGCACCTGCTCCAAATCAAGCTGCCCCCGGGCGAAGATCTGGCCATTGCCTAGGTCCACCAGAAGCTCCGACTCGCTCAGCAGCGGAGCAGCCTGTTGCACCCACTCGCTCACAGCCCCGGGGGCAACACCTACCCGTATGACAAGATCCTCGGGGGCCGCAGACCGTCCTAACCACTCAGCCCACAAGACATTGCCTGAATCGGGCAAAGATGTAGGTTCAGGGGCTCCCAGGTCCCGCAAGTGCCCGGCCACCAATTTCATCTCTGTCTCGACATCCTCCGGTTGCCCCTCCGCCGTATAGACCAGTACATCCCCATGCTCCCCTCGCCACCGACTTCCTCCTCGCAGTAACATCACCGAGGATGCCACCAGCGATGTATGCAAGAGCGCCTGTCCCCAAGCAAGCCCCTTGAACAACGTAGGAACAGGCACCGAGAGCGTTTGAACCCTTCGTGGGTTTGGGCTGAGTTTGAAGGTGACATCAGTAATCACCCCCAGAGTCCCATAGGAACCGATGAAGAGTTTCTGCAAATCATAGCCTGCCACGTTCTTCATGACCGGGCGCCCCAGATGCAGGACGCGACCGTCCCCCAACACCACGGTCATAGCTAACACCAGGTCACGTACGCCACCATAGCGCATCCGAAGAGGCCCATTGAATGCGGTAGACACCACACCCCCAACAGTCGCCTCAGACCAGGGGGACATCAATGGGACCCACATCCCCAGCGGCCCCAGGTCTTCTTCCAGGGCATCCAGCCGAGTGCCGGCCCCAACCCTGACGTAGAGGTCATCAGGTGCACACTCTAGGATTCCGTTCAGACCGCGTGTGCTGAGGATCACCTCGTCAGTCACCGGCTTGAACGACTTACTCCCTCCCCCTATCACTCGAACGTGTTTCCCCGCAGCCGCCAACCCGCATAGGACTTGAGATACCTCCTCCGCGCTTGAAGGAGCCACCTCATCTTCAGTCATCGGTGCCGCACCGACGAGAGGTGGAACACAGGCCATCGCGTCCGCATTCGGCGGGAAAATCTTGCCAGGGTTGAGCAACTCCGACGGATCGAAGATCTCCTTGATCTCCCGCATGGCTGACAGCTCTTCGGGTCCATACATCAGAGGCATAAATGCCTGCTTCTCAATGCCAACGCCATGCTCACCGGTGATGGATCCCCCCTGAGCAACGAACATTTCCGCCATGCGGCGCCCACCCTCCCGAAGCCGCGCAATGAACGCCTCATCCTCTGGATCAGGAACCAGAACCATGGGGTGCAAGTTGCCATCCCCTGCATGCAGGAGGAAAAGGACCTCGAGATGCAGCTCCTCACAGATTTGGATAACCTGACGCAGTGTGTCGGCGAGTTTACTGCGCGGCACCGAGCCATCCACGGTGTAATGGTCCACTGCCAACCGCGCCATGGCTCCCGCGGCGCTCTTGCGGGCATACCAGATACGCTCCCGTTCCTCCTCTGATTGTGCCACACGCAACTCAATTGCGCCATGCTCGAGGAGCACCGCACTTACCTCCTCAAGCTGCGGCTCCACACTGTTAGAGTAGCCGTCGACATCGATTACCAAAGCTGCCCCGGCATGGACAGGCAGGCCGGGATGATTGTAGGCCTCGATGGTCTGCATGATACGCTGCCCCATCATCTCCAGCGTGGCAGGGATCAAGCCTGCGGCAATCACAGCCGAGACCGCATCGCCTGCCTCAGCCACGGAATTGAACGCCGCCAGCAGCGTCCGCACAGCCGGTGGATTGCGCACCAAGCGCACACTGGCCTCGGTGATCACACCCAAGGTACCCTCGGCACCGATCATCAAGCCCACCAAATCGACGGAGGGGTAGTCAAGTGCCCGTCCCCCCAATCGCACCTTTCTACCGTCTGCCAGCACCACGTCCAGGCCGGTGACATAGTTGGTGGTCACCCCGTACTTGAAGCAGTGCGGCCCACCAGCGTTCTCAGCGATGTTCCCCCCGATGGTCGCCGCGCGTCCGCTGGCAGGGTCAGGGGGGAAGTAAAGGCCCTCCCCCTTGGCTATTTCATCCAATGTCAGATTGACCATCCCCGGCTGAACTACCGCAGCACGCCCCGAGACATCCAGTTCGATGAGTTGCTTCATCTGCGAGAATTCCACCAGCAGACCACCCCTGCGCGCCACGGCCCCACCAGACAGTCCTGTGCCCGCGCCGCGCGCCACAACCGGCACGCCATGATCGCGGGCCCACAGGATGACCTTCTGGACATCGTCTGAGCCATAGGGGAACACAACCCCAACAGGGTCCCCTCGATCCAACCCTCCATCCACCTGATAGGTCACGAGTTCGACTGGATCGTCGAGCACCTGACCAGGCTCTAACTGATTCGCCAGCGACACCAAAGCCGTTCCCCGTCGGTAACGCCGAAGACGCCGGGCCTGCCACGCCAACCATCGCCTTGGGAGCTGAGGAGCACCGAAGAGAGGCCGAGGATGATGGAGAGAGGCACGGAGCCTCGCTACCACGTCACCATTGCCTCGCTCCGCCAATACATAGGAGAGATCGAGTATTTCAGCGATGTGGAGAACCACCATGTTGAGATGTGCTCGCCGCACCCCAGCTGCAATCTGCATATGACAACCCGTGTTACTCGTGACCACCACATCAGCACCGGTGCTGGCAATGTCGGTGATTTTGTCGTCAAGGATAGCCGTCGCTATCTCATGGCGCACGATGTTGTAGATCCCGGCACTCCCACAACAGCGCTCTGGATGCTTCAACTCGATAAGCTCAAGACCCGGGATCATGCATAACAGAGCGCGGGGCTGGTCGATGATATCCTGCCCATGCCGCAGATGACAGGAATCGGCATAGGTCGCCCGCACCCGCAGCACTCCTCTCGGGGGCACATTGAGATGATCGTAGAGAAACTCACTGAAGTCCTTGACTTTGGAGGCAAATCGCTGCGCTCGCTCCGCATACTCGGGATCATCCTTCAAGAGATCAGGATATTCCTTGAGTGTGAGCCCGCATCCACCCGCATTATTGACCACCACATCGTAAGGCTCAAAGGCCTCGATGTTACGTCGAGCGAGATCCCTCGCGAACGTCTCATCCCCCGTATGCCACTGGGCTGCGCCGCAACAGGTCTGCGAGAGAGGGAAATGGACTTCATAGCCATTCCTCTGCAGAACCCGCACCGTGGCTCGGTTGATGTTATTCAAGAACGCTTCCTGAATACATCCGTAAAAGAAAGCTACAGTCCCCTTCTTTTCGCCAATGGCGGGGGCAGGATGACTGTAATCCATTGCCGCAGGCGGGATCGGTGGCAAAATGCGCTCCATAGCTTCCAGTGGTTCGGGCAGGAAGCCGAGCGTGCGGACCACCCATTGAAGGCCTGAGACCTCGTACAGCCTCAGGAGCCGCGACAACACCTTGAGCCTGTCGATGCGGGGCATTAAGGCTCGCATTCCTAACCAACGCACGAACCTCTCTAGCGGACCCGGGTGACGCTTGGCTTCGAGTGCGACACGAGCCCCTTCAATCAGCTTGCCGTACTGCACCCCAGAGGGACAGGCAGACTCACAGGCACGGCACTCAAGACAGAGGGTGATGTGCTCCGCGAACACCGTAAGGAAGGATTGTTGATCGATCCGATCCTGCACAACCGCTCGCATCAGTGCAATACGGCCTCGAGGCGCATCCATCTCCGTCCCAAACAGCCTATAGGTAGGACAGGTCTCCAAACACAGGCCGCAGTGGACACATTGGTTGAGCAGCTCACGGTACTCTGGGGTTGACATCCCAACTAGATCTGGCACGTATCTCTCCTCCTGACACAGCCCACGCAACCGCGCGGCCTTCGCCCAGCGATTGTACCATTGCCAATTGTTTTCGCACAAGTACAGGGACGTCATACAGCATCGTGCTGGCGGTGCCGCCTTAGTAAGTCGTTGCCGAAGCAGAGATACTTGCCTTTCGTGCGTATCCCAGTATCATCTGGGCACCTTAAGTACTCGCGGAGGAGGAAGTCATGCTGTTTCGCAATTTGGGTGTGCCTGAGCTGATCCTGATTCTTGTCATTGCCATCCTGATCTTCGGACCTGGTCGTATCGGCAAGATTGGAGCAGAGCTAGGGAAAGGGATCCGCGGCTTCAAAGAGGGCGTTTCGGCCGGTGACAGCGAGAAGGAAGAGCCAGAGGAGGAAACCTCTGAGGGGACCCAAGAGGAGACCACCGAGGAGCAGGAGAACGCCTGATCTGCAGACTGCCAAACTGACGGTATCTCCATCTGCCACTCTGTGAAAGATGGAGAAAGGCTGCTTAACCAAAGGCCATCACGTTTGGTCCAGACGACCCGTAGCACTGGCGGTGAATGATGGGGTGATGGGGCATGGTCATTGGTGTGTGCATACTGCAGTTGTACCTTCCCGGCGTCGCCTCTCTCAAAGCCAAACGCAGCATCTTGAAACCGCTTCTCCATCAACTCCGACGGCGGTTCGAGGTCGCGACTGCCGAAGTCGATCACCAGGACGTGTGGCAATCCGCGGACGTGGCCGTAGTAGCCGTCGCCAATGAGAGTGGGCACATTCACCGGGTGCTGGAGAGGGCTGTGCATTGGGTTGAAGCGTATGACCCCCGCGTGGAGGTAATCGACTGGCAAGTCGAGCTGCGATGAAGCGCCTGCATGCAGGGGATGCTCAGACGTGATCCGCGGGCCAAGCTGGTTATGAGCGTCATCGATCAGATAAAAGAACGCCTGGATATCGTGGATCTGATAGGTCGCCACGTCCACCTCCAGAAATCCGGACGCTATCTGAAGGGCCTCTGTCCATTCCATACCGAAAAGACACCATCCTTCTTCGTCTTCCCCGACACACAGCGGTGGCACTGTTTTGGCTGTAATCGTGGTGGTGATATCTTCACTTTTATCATGGAGCTCGAAGGGCTGGATTTCCGGTCTGCCCTCGAGGAACTTGCCCGACAAGCCAATGTCCCCCTTGTCAAACGAACGCCTCAGCAGGTACAGGCAGAGAACGAGGCCGAGCGTCTACGATCCCTCATTGCCTCAGCCGTTGAGTATTATCACACATTGCTTATGACAGCCCCGCAGGCCCGCCAGGCCCGCGACTACCTGAAGAGACGCGGGTTCAAGAGGGAAACCGTTGAGCTCTTCCAACTGGGATACAGCCTGGATACCTGGGATGCACTGCGTACCCACCTGCTGGGACTGGGATATAGCGTGGAGGAGCAGATCAAAGCGGGGCTCCTCATCGAACGGGAAGGGGGAGGTACTTACGATCGTTTTCGTGGACGGGTGATGATCCCCATCTATGATCGGCGTGGGCGGCCCATTGCTTTTGGCAGCCGAGCCTTGGGTGATGAGCAGCCCAAGTACATGAACTCCCCTCAGACACCGCTCTTCGACAAGAGCAAAGTGCTCTTTGGCCTCCATCTGGCCAGTCGTGGGATCCGTGAGACCGATGCTGCAGTCATTGTCGAGGGCTATATGGACGTGATGATCCCATACCAGGCCGGGTACAGGAACATCGTGGCTCCCATGGGCACAGCCCTCACTGAGGCGCATCTGAAACAGTTACAACGACTGACCCGCCGGTTCATCCTGGCCCTTGACCCTGACAGCGCAGGCATCCACGGCACGCTTCAGGGTCTGGAGACCGCGAGACAGGTACTCGACCGTGATTGGGTCCCTGTCTTTGACGCCCGCGGCCTGGTGGGCTATGAAGGACGGCTCAAAGCAGAAATACGTGTGGCGACACTTCCGGATGGCCTGGATCCCGACGAGATTGTCCTGCAAGACCCACAGCGGTGGGAGTCGATCGTCGAGCAGTCTCAGCCCGTTGTGAGGTTCGTCTTCCGCCAGCTCCTCTCCCAGGGCAACCCTGACGAGCCCAAAACCAAGTCCCGCATCGTCGACACCATGCTCCCGCTGCTCCGTGACATCCAGGACAGCATTGAGCGCGAGGCTTATGCCCAGGAGATCGCAACCACGTTGGGGCTCGACCCGCGTACACTGCTCGACCGACTGCGAGCGACGGAGCGAGCCGCTGCCATCCGAGTCGAGGCTGCGATCCGCGAGCGACAGCGGACGCCCACAGGGTCGGACCTGGAAGCATACCTCTTGACGATCCTGTTGCACCATCCAGATCTGCTCAAGACCGTGGACAAGCGCCTCACATCACTGGGGTTGCGTCCCATCGATGAGCATGATTTCTCCACTGGCTACCAAATGATCTGGCATGCCTGGCACCAACTTCTGGAGCAGCCGGAGTGCGAACTTGATGAATTACTGCCTCCGGATATGATAGAGACAATGCAAGGGTTGTCATGTGAGGCCTTACCCGAGCTGTCTCTCTCTCAATGGCAGCGTGATGTAGTTCGCACGGTATTACGCCTGCGTGAGCGTAAACTGCGTGAATCAATTCAAGAAGCCCAAATGGCACTGACGACAGCGCAATCTGAGGGACAGGCTTCAGTGCAACCGGAGATCAGCGCACGAATTCAGCAGTTATCTAGGGAGTTACGCATGGTGCAGGTCGCCCTGGCACAACGCTGAGGCAGACGTGGAGACCGTCCCATGGAAAGTCGTTTAGATGATCTTCATGTGAGTTACCCAGCACCGAGCGAAGATGGTTGGGACGATTGGGATGAAGGGAGGCCGGACATTCCTGACGATTTAGTCAACACAGATGGTCCCATCATCGAAGCAGAGGATGGAGAAGAGACAAGTAGCAGAGAGCTCCTCCCTGAGCTGACGTTGAACCTGGAACCTTCCAGTGATGAGTTAGATGAGATCGAAGGGGAGTTCAGCAGCTCCACGCCCTCCGGGGATCTCATCGACGATCCAGTCCGCATGTATCTTCGCGAGATCGGACGGGTTGACCTCCTGGAGCCTCACCAGGAGGTCTGGCTGTGCATCATCAGGGAGGCCGCGGCATACCTAGAGGAGTTGCTCCAGGAGATCGCAACTGCGCCAGACCCCGAGGTCGTCGAGGCCAAGGTGATCGATCTCTACAAGGACGCTCGCTCGGCCTGGCACAATGCACAGCGGCTGGCCGAACGTGAGGGCGTGGATATCCCGGCGGTGGAGTCCATCACGGCAGAGGTGTTACAGCAACAGCGGGTCCTCCTCTCTCAGGATGAGTCGTTACTCTATCAAGTCATGGGACCCAACCAATGGGGTGATGATCCTGTGTGGCGACCGATCGTCCTGGAACTCCTTCGCGCTGCGATCGCTCTCTATCTCGTGCCCCCACCGACCGTTGAATGCATCCAGGCATACCTGACCGAAAACCACCGCTGGCCTACCATCCCCAAGATCCGCAAATGCGTCACAGATCAGGCCGCGATCTTTGATTGGTGGAAAGAGGTAGAGGTGCGAGCAGCCGAGGCGCAGCAGATGCTGGTGCGCGCCAATCTCCGTCTCGTCGTCAACATCGCCAAGCGTTACATCGGGCGGGGGGTCTCGTTCCTGGATCTCATCCAGGAGGGCAACATTGGCTTACTGCGGGCCGTGGAGAAGTTCGACTACACGCGAGGCTACAAGTTCTCCACGTATGCAACCTGGTGGATCCGACAGGCTATCAGCCGTGCGATTGCGGACCAGGCGCGGACCATTCGCATCCCAGTCCATATGGTGGAGACCATCAACCGACTGATCCGGGCCCAGCGCCAGCTTATGCAGGAACTGGGACGGGAACCGACCCTGGATGAGATCGCCCTCGAGCTCAATCTGCTGGACCCCGCCGACGTGGAGTCCATCAAGTCCGCACGCCAGGATCACCGCCCTCTCCCACCACCGCTGGAACGCAAGCTACGACGAGCCATGGCAAAGGTTCATCGCATCATGAGCATCTCGCAGGAACCCATGTCGCTGGAAAGCCCGGTAGGCAATGAGGAGAACAGCGAACTCTCGGACTTCATCGAGGATGAGAATCTACCTGGCCCGATGGATGCCACCTCCACACACATGCTGCGTGAGCAACTGCGCAGCATCTTGGATGAACTCGATGACCGCGAGCGAGAGGTCCTGGAGATGCGGTTCGGGCTAAAAGATGGGCGTTCGCATACGTTGGAGGAGGTAGGGCAGGCTTTCAATGTGACCCGGGAGCGCATCCGGCAGATCGAATCCAAGGCCCTGCGCAAACTTCGACATCCAGGCCGCAGTCGCAAACTCCGTGATTTCCTCACATAGATGGGGAAACCCTACAGTGAAAGGTAACCAGTAGATCAGACTATGTTCGTCAAGATCGAGGCTCAAACGCGCAGCAAGGTCGACCTGATTGACATAACCGAGCGTGTCCGAACAGCCATCGCTGAGGCGGGCGTGACGGAAGGGATCTGCTTCCTCTTCTGTCCACATACCACGGCAGGGCTGGTGCTCAACGAGAACTGGGACCCAACGGTCGAGCAGGACATCGCTATGGTACTGGAACGCTTAGCGCCTCAGGAAATGCCCTATCGGCACATGGAAGGTAACAGTCCAGCTCACATCAAAGCCGTGCTGGTGGGCTCGGACCACTTCATTTTCATTCGCAATGGGGATCTCCACCTGGGGCGTTGGCAGGGCATCTTCCTTGCAGAGTTCGACGGACCGCGACGACGCGACATCTGGGTCAAGGTCGTCAGCGATGCCGACACCTGTTAAGCTTCCATGCACCGTTCTCCACACTTACCTCGAGACGCCCAGCCAATCCCCTGGGAACGCATAGAAGCGCTGTTACACCGCGTGCGCCGCCCTGGGCGATATGTGGGGGGTGAATACAACGCCGTCACCAAACAGTGGACGGATGTAGCCCTGCGGGTATGCCTGGCATTCCCGGACCTCTACGAGCTGGGGATGTCGAACTTCGCCTTGATGATCTTATACGACATCCTGAATCAACACGCCAATATCTGGGCTCAACGCACCTACCTGCCAGCGCCAGACATGATCGAGGCCATGCGGGCAGCGGGCATCCCTCTGTACAGCATGGAGAGCCGCCACCCCGTGGCACATTTTGACATCTTGGCCATCAGCGTTGCCTACGAACATCTCTACACCAACGCCCTAGAGCTCCTAAACCTGGCGGGGCTTCCGCTGCACAGTGCAGAGCGGGACGAACGACATCCGCTGGTGATCGGCGGCGGGCATGGCGCTTTCAACCCCGAACCTATCACCGACTTCTTCGACCTCTTCGTGATCGGCGAGGCCGAGGAGGCGATTGTGGAGCTGTCTGAGGTGATGATCGAGATGGCACAAGCACCGCGTGAGGCACAGCTTCGAGCTCTCCTCAAGGTGCCTGGGCTTTACATTCCACGATTTTACCAGCCTCACTATGCGATAGATGGCACCCTCCAGGCTATGGAGCCCACTGACCCCAGTGCGCCAACGACCATCATGAAGCGCCTGGTCCCCACCTTGCCGCCAACCCCAATCCGACAGTTGGTACCCAACCTGGATATCATCCACAATCGGGCCGTCATCGAAATCCAGCGCGGATGCACACGCGGGTGCCGCTTTTGCCAGGCCGGGGCCATCACGCGCCCCGTCCGCGAGCGCCCGGTAGCTGAGATCGTGAAAACCGCTGAGGACATCCTCGACGCCACCGGTTATGAGGAGCTTGCGCTCCTTTCACTCTCCTCGGCTGACTACAGCCATATCGACGAACTGGTGCGGCAACTCCTTACCCGCTTCCAAGGACGCCATGTATCGATCTCGTTACCCAGTCTGCGGATTGACAGTCTCTCTGTCGAGTTGGCAGATATGCTCACCCATGGACGCCGGTCAGGCATCACCCTGGCACCGGAGGCTGGGAGCGAGTCTCTACGGCGACGCATCAACAAAGACATCGCAACCAACACCATGCTCTCGGTGGCGGAGGAGATCTTCAAACGCGGCTGGCGCACCCTCAAACTGTACTTCATGATCGGCCTCCCCACGGAGACCGATGCTGATGTCCAGGCCATCGTAGATCTATCTCAGGAAGTGCGTCGCCTCGGGTATCACATCGGGGGGCGCAAGACCGAGGTACATATCAGTGTGAGCACTTTCGTCCCCAAGCCTCACACCGTCTTCCAATGGGAGCCGCTGGCCGACCCAGCGACGATCAAACGGCGACAGGCGATCTTGAGAAGCGGACTACGCGGGCGCGGCCTGCGCCTGGCCTGGAACCACTACGAAGAGACACGACTCGAGGCCCTGTTAGCCCGTGGAGATCGGCGGCTGAACGCCGTAGTGGAACTTGCCTGGCGCAAGGGAGCCAGATTCGATGCGTGGGACGAATGGCGCAACGATGCGGCATGGCGCGAAGCACTGACCGAACGACCCGGCGATCTATCCGCAGCTTTCCCGAATCGTGAGGCATTGGAGATATTCTACCTCTACCGTAGACGGCCCACCACAGAGGTTCTACCCTGGGATCACCTTCACTGCGGTGTGGAGAAGACTTTCCTCCTGCGAGATTATCAGCGCAGCCTGCAGGGTGAGACACTGATGGACTGTCGCCAACGGTGTCATGCCTGTGGTATCCTGCGCAATTTCGGCGCCATGAGACATGAGGCCTGGCAATGTCCAATCCCCCAGCGCTAAAGCACGAGCAACTTGCGGCCATGCGCTTCCGCATCACCTTTGCCACCGCCTATGCGCTGGTATATGTTTCAGTATTGGAACTCGGTACTATCTGGGAGCGCACGTTAAGACGCGCCCGTCTGCCTCTGCGCTACAGCATGGGGTTTAACCCACGCCCACGGATGCATTTCGCCGCTCCACTCCCCGTGGGTTGTGGCAGCGAACGGGACCTTCTCGACCTCTGGCTTACCGAACCCCGTACAGCGGATCAGATAGCCCGGGCAGTGGCTGCGGTCCTGCCCCCGCATCTCACAGTGGTGTCTATCGAACCCGTTGATGAACAGACGCCGGCCCTCTCAGCACAGTTAATAGCTGCCGACTATCGAGTACAGATCTTCGGTGGGTCCGCAGAAGCAATCGTAAATGCGGTAGCTGAGCTGATGGGAGCCGAGTCGTGGATGATGCCGCGCCGGGGAAGACGTCACAGTGGGCAGACATACGACCTGCGGGGTCTCGTGCTTGCACTGAACGCCGAATCAGCCCCCCATCACCACTGCACCACGCTGACGATGAGACTCAAAGCACAGCCTGGCGCGACAGGTCGTCCCGATGAAGTGCTAAAAGCACTGGGGTTAGAGGATTTGCCCCACCGATGCGTTCGCACTGACCTGATCTTGACCGAGAGTGACAATCACAGTCTCCGCTCAGAACCCACGGCGAGGGCGGACCAATCCACGCACGCGAGCCACTGATCCAGAGAGGTGATCAGGACGCGCATGACTTCAGCCGCGCGCCGGGTGAAGACCTCCAGCGTCCCGTCATAGGCGTCACTTCCCGACTTGCCCACGACGTCTGTAACCCCGCGCAAGATGAGACAGGCAAGCCCATTGCGTTTTGCCACATGCGCAATCGCACCGGACTCCCAATCCCCGCCCAGAGCGCCAAACCGCCGATGGAGGTCAGAGACTTCAGCGCCTATCAGGTCGCGGTCCGCTGAGACAAGCCATCCCTGCCGTACTGGCTGCGGAAACGGCCGCTGAAGCCAAGCCAGATCCAGGTCACTGATGTAATGTGCGATCGCCGCGTCCGGATCGCTCATCTGCTCCACGATATCGTAGACGATCGTGCGCGTGACAAGCAAGATCTCCCCCAACTCAACCACCCCCTCGAACCCGCCGCATGTGCCCAGATTGATGAGCACGTTTGGCCTCCAACGGTCGATGGCATATTGAGCTGAGGCTGCGGCATTGATCTTGCCCCAGCCCCCATGCAGCAACACAAGATGCAGCCTTTGGTCGCCCACCTTGACGTCGCCCTCCATGGCTTCACCATAGGGGGACAAACCGGCACATGGCACCACCCCAGGAAAAGCTCGAAGGATCTCCGGTCTGCTGACCCGCCACTCGGTGTCTGATGAAACGATCACTACGACCACAGGATACGGTGAAGATGTGAGATGCCTTGCCATTCGACCTTCAACCTCCCGTCACCACGCCCAGCGTCATCTCCGTGATATAGCACGCTATGGTATACTTACTATCGAGACACCAAATATACCCGACAAAGGTTAACACATGGAGATTGAGGCCAAGTACGCCATCTTGGATCCTCAAACGTTCAACCTGCTGCAGGGACTTCAACGCCTTGGACCCTACCCACTTGTCGACAGCAAAGAACGCTCTTTCCGTGACACTTACCTGGACACACCCGATGGCCGCCTGCTCAGAGCAGGATACGCCTGCCGCTGGCGCGTTACTGACACTATACAGCGTATCACGGTCAAGGGGTTGGCACAAGGGTTGACCACCGCCCACCAGCGCGAGGAGTTTGAGGCGCTTTTCCACGACGTGGACCCAACACGGCCCACCGACTGGGGGGACACTCCCCCACACGATCTAGTCACGCGATTGGTCGGCGACCTCTCCCTGAGCCCTCTCCTGGCCCTGCGACAGAGACGCATGACCCGGCTTCTCCTCAATCCCCAGGGCGACCCGCTTGCGGAGTTGGCGCTGGATAATTTCATCGTCGAGGGTGACCCCAGCCAGCGAGCCTTTCTCGAACTGGAGATCGAGCTCATCGGCTCCGCAGGTGTAAGCCAGTTGACGCCAATCCAACACGCCCTCAACCAGATAGAGGGCCTGACCTCGCAACCCACCTCCAAGTTCGAGCGCGCGGTCTTCCTCGCCATCCCCCGAAGCCCAACGGCCAGGGCACTTGGCCTGTGGGGGATAGAACCGAATCAGCTAGCCGCTGAAGCGTATCGCCGCGCCGCGCGGCCACGCTTCCTGCAGATGCTGATCACAGAGCCCACGGCCTACAGAGGAGAGGGTGACGATGTTCGAACGTGGCTTGAGGCTATCCAGAGCCTCAGAGTGCTGTTGGCGAGCGTTCCGGCTCAGTTCGAAGACACCTTTGAGCCAACCGCCGTAAAGACGCTGGAGCATGCCGTGCGGGAAGGGGAGAGATTGCGGGCCACAGAGATCTTCAAAGAGATGGCGTGTAATTCTACCGAGCCGCCCGTGCGCGCGTCCGATCTTGTCGAACTACATCGGGTATGGGAGATCGCTTACAGACATCACCTCGAAAAGCTACAGGGATTCCTGACCAGTCCAGCATATGCCAGACTCAAGCAAAGCGTCTGGACCTGGCTGAATCAGCCGGCCAGCGGGGTTCCTCATCTACCGTAGATCCACACACATCTGACACATTGGCTCGCTGGTGAAATCACACAGGGCACGGCAGAAGGTGAAACGTCCATGGTGCCCTCTCAGCCCACACCGACGGGCTGCAGACCGCTACTACACATGGTCGAGCGGCTATACCGTATGCTGGCTGCTTTTCATGAAGTTTTGGACGATGAAATCCCTTTCCCCACCCTCAGCCATTACCTCACTGAACTGGAGACCTCTCTCGCTGCACTGGACTCTGTGGCGGCAAATCAGCCGTCCCTGCAGACCCTCCACGAGTGCGGCACGTGGGAACCTCCATCGCGACAGTCAGACATCCTCTCGCACCAGGTGCTCCAGAGGGACATCTGGGCACGGTTGCTTCGATCGTACACCTCATGCTACCAGGTGCTGTATTCCGCAACGCGGGATCTGTGGTATGCTTGTTGGCATAATGGGGCCCGGCCATTGCTGCAGCGGCAGCAGCGTGTGCTGATGAGATCGGTCTGGTCCCGGCATAGGACGGATGTCCCCAATGAAGCAGACCCAAGGAGGAACAAGACCATGACCCAAAAGCCAACGTATGTG
>Ga0190359_1001334_pt1 | contig 15608 bp, 12 predicted proteins | sample 48721823_MG_FD_161269 | JGI IMG/M metagenome (GOLD analysis project Ga0190359, IMG submission 161269) | Hydrothermal vent microbial mat bacterial communities from Southern Trench, Guaymas Basin, Mexico - 4872-18-2-3_MG | ecosystem: Environmental > Aquatic > Marine > Hydrothermal vents >... | reverse complement strand
TTCCACTCCCTTTGACAATTTTGGTTCATAAACCTCATGCGGTGCAATTATGAAAAATACAATTACTACACCAAGTGAAATTAATGTAACTGTTAAGAAAAGTAAATGGGCGGCCATATGATCTAATAAAAATCCATAAATGACCGCACCTAAAGGAACCATAATTTGAGCAAAAATTTCAAGTGTAGAAAATACCCTCGAACGTATATTTGAGGGGGTCATGAGTTGCAAATTAGTTGATATTGGAACATTAACAAGCACATTGAATACCCCTATTGAAAAATAAATTAAACCCGTAATCCAGAAAAATTGCCAAATACTAAATAAAGATAAGATGTTAGGAAATATCAAAACACTAAACATAATTAAAAGAAAAGTTTCTAAAAGAATACCTGTGAGCATTAAAACTTTATTTTTTACTTTACTAAGAAAAGAAACCAAAAAAACATTTCCCAATAACATTCCAATTGTAAAGAATGTTTGAACAAAACCATATTGTTCAGAACTCATCTTTACTATTTGTCTTAATACATAAGGTTCTACAACCTGAAGTAGTGGAGAAAGTAAAAAATTTGTTATCATTGCAAATGTAAAAAGAAATTTTAAGCCTCTATTTTTAAATATAAATAATACCCCTTCTTTAAAATCAACAAAAAAAGCCTTTACTCCCAATTTTTCTTTTTGATTGAACTTCACTTTATAAACTATAAACATTTCACTTATTGCTGAAATTACAAATGAAATTCCATTAATCAAAAAAACCATAGAAATACCCAAAATCCCATATATAATTCCACCTAAAATGGGTCCAATTATCATTGAAAAAGAATTAACTGAGCCAAGTATAGAATTTGCTTTTCTTAATTTTTCTTCAGCAACGATATCTGGAAGCATAGCCCCCGTCGCGGCTCCAAAAAATCCATCAAAAACAGAAATAACTGCCTGAATTATAAATAAAATCAAAAGATTAAGCGTTCCTCCAAAAGAAAGAAACGCTAAATAAAGAATTAAAAAACCCCTTAAAAAATCCATCAAAACCATTATATTTTTTCTATTAAATCTATCTCCAATAACTCCAGCAAAAGGTGCTGCTAGAAGCCTTGGTAGTATCCCAAGAAGTGTAAAAATTCCCATTGCAGCACCTGAACCTGTAAGATCAAGAATATATAAAGGTATAGCAATTATTTGAATTCCTGACCCTATTAAAGAAACAAGTCGACCTAAAATATACAGAACAAAATTTCTATTAAATAATTTATCTTCTAAGTTCATTCTCCTCACAAGATAACCCCCCTGAATTTAATTGTCCTTTACCACTTAAATGTTCACAATTCACGAAACCAGCAGAAATAGTTCCATTTAAATAAATATCTTCAGCACTAATATTTCCACATTTAATACTTGCATTTTCATCGACTATAATTTCCTCTGCATTTATATTCCCACATTTTAATATTCCTTCATCTGTTAATACTAACTCTTCAACGGAAATATTTCCTCCTGAAACTTCTCCAGAGATTACAAATCTCTCAGCAAAGATATTTGAACATATTAATTTACCATCAACAACAATTTCTTCAGCTTTAATATCATCAGTTATATTTAGAAATTCTCCTTTTTTAACTATTAATTTTTCATATTTTTGAACTTTATTCTTCCCAAAATTCCATTTCTTTTGTACGAAATTTCCATTTTTTACTTCTATTCCTGATAAAATTGGTTTAAGAAAAGCTCCAAATAGACCTCTCATAAATATATTGTTTACCCTTGTTATACCTTTTTTAACTGTAGGCCTTTTCCCTGATTCTTTACATCCTACTATATTTAAACTACCGTAAATAGTTCCACCATTCCATTTAACTTTTGAGCCAACTACATTTAAATCTCCAGTTATCTCGCCTGAAAATTCTAATTTACCCATTACAACTGAAACATCTCCCTTAACAGTTCCTCTAATTATAGCTTCACCGCTTACCAAATTTATGTCTCCTTCAAATTCTTCATCTTCTCTTATAATAACTTTTTCTCCGCTCAAAGGCTCGTTTTCCTCACGTTCAATTTGTTCCTCTTCAAAAATTGATTTTTTAGTTTTCTCTTGCTCAATCTTCTCTTTTTCCTTTATTGCAAGAATTAAAGTTTCTGCTTCTTCAGCAGTTATTTCTCCATTTTGAACTGCTTCTAATATTTTTTTGATTTCATCCATTTTCTTCTCCTCCTTTCTTCTTTAACATATTAAGGGCATCTTCAACACTTATAATTCCCTTCTTTAATTTTGTAAATACATCTTCATTGCCCTCAAATTCTTCATCACCTATAGGTCTTAACCCCATTTTATCTAGTAATTTTTCCAACCTTCCTCGTAATGTGAAATATCCTATCCCAGTTACACGTTCAATTTCTTTCAAATTTCCCCTACTTCTTAAGAAAAGTAATATAAATTTCATATCATCCTCTTCTAAAAACGCAAGTGGAGAAACTTTAAACATCCCTGAAACTTTTACATTATCGTACGTACACATTAACTCAGTTACTTTCATTGGTTTTCCACAAACTGGACAAACCGGTAGCATTTTATACACCTCCTTATTATTTGTTCTTCAAAAAGTAAAGTAAAAATATAACATCCTACAAATTGAGCAAATCACATCTAAACTTAAACTTAACATAAATATCCCTCCTCAAGTCTTAATTCTTCAAGAAGTAAAATAAAAACATATCATCCTACAAATTGAACTAATCATATCTAAACTAAAACTAAACATAATATCCCTCCTCAAGTCTTAAAAAGTATAATTTCAAAAATTTCAAAGTTGTTTCCAAAATATTTTGCTCTATCTACAAAATATATTGTATATTACTAAAATATTTTTGTCAAAGACTAAATTTTTTTGTTTTCAACTAAAATTTAGCTTAAAAGCCATTTATTATTAAAAAACATAATCTTAATACTAAATTCTCCGTATTTCTAAAAATATTATACCACAATACCAAATATTTTAATATCAAAAACAAAATATTTGGTTAAAATGTTTATTTTTTTATAAAAAAAGCAGAGCATTTGCTCTGCATTTTAAAAAATTATTTTTAGAAATATTTTATGGAATAATTTTAAATTTTCCTTTTATTACTCCACCTTTGATACGGCCACTAATTTCACTAATATCACTGGCTTTTTCTATCAAAACAGCTATATGAAAAACTCTCCCACCATTGTTAATATAATCAATTATTTTAGAAAAAGCCGGAGAAATAGAAGAATCAAGCGTTAAACTTACTAAACTATCATTAAAAGTCGAGCTTGCAACTACTAAAGCATCATTTAAAGTTTCTGTTGACATTTTTGTTGTACTAGCATATACCGTTATCTCAGCATCTCCTATTGTTCTATTTGTTATCGGAGTAGCTTGAACTTCCAAATCAATCCTCAAATAGTCAAGTGTAACTTTATCAAGCTCGCTAATTTCTCCTAATTGATCAAAGGAGAAATCATTAAATAATTCAGAAATACCTATGTTCTGTACTTCAAATAATTCATCAGTTGAGGGAATATTAAAAATAAAAGGTATAGGAATACATCCAGAAAATATCATTAAAACCAATATTAAAGGAATTAATATTTTTTTCATAATATCCACCTCCCTTTGCTTTATTATACCAAATTATTAAAAAAATAACCCCCTTATCGGGGGTAATTATTGGTTATGGTGGCGGCGATGGGACTCGAACCCATGACTCACTGATTATGAATCAGTTGCTCTAGCCACTGAGCTACGCCGCCGCGTGAAATATGATATCATAATTTAATTTGTATGTCAATAAAACAACTGATTACGTATTTCTTACAAAAACTACACTTCATTTTCTTCTAATTTTTCTGTATTCTTCAAAATCTGTTTGTAAATTTCCAGCTTCTCAGATGACTTTTCTACGTGTTTCCCTTCAAGCAAATCATATCTTATAGCATTTGATAGATTAGATAAAATCTCCAGTAGTTCATCAATATCTTCACCTAGTATTTTCTTATCTTTAGATACTAAATTAAATTCTTCAATAAACCTTTCAAAAATTTTTAAAACATCAATTGATGCTATCATCGAAAGTTTTTGGTTAATAAGTTTTAATTTTATTATGTCTTTTCTTGTAACTTCCTGTTTTAAAAATACATCTTCCAAATATTTAAAAAGTTCATCATAGATATTTGCTTTTAATTCTAAAATTTTTAAATTTTCTTCTTTGAGCATTTCAACCTCAGTTTGCCTGTTTAAAAGTAAGGCTGTAATTAATATAGTCATCACAGTACCAATAAGAGCTGCTAAAATTTCTTGAGAATATGGAAAATTATTATTTGAATAATACATCTCTCTAAATAAAAAATACGTTATTATTCCCAAAACAATTCCCAAAATCGTTATAAGAAAATTTTTTGCTCTTAGTGACAATCTAACGCTCCTCTCTAGTCTCTAGTTTTTATTTGTTTTATTCTTCTTTAAAATTTTCAACAATAACATTGAAAAAGAAATCAAAAAAAATCCTAGAAACACTCCTGATATTATTCCAGAAAGGTCGATAATTACATCGTTTAAAGAAGAACCTCTATTATAATATTGTTGACTATATTCATCCAAAACAGCTACTAAATTAGGAAAAGTAATTCCAAGAAGTATAGCTAAGTAAATTTTTGAAATAGCATAAAACCCCAAAAAACTTATAAAGCCTAAAATAAAATACAATCCAAAATGAGCTGTTTTTCTTACAAGCATTTCAGCCGGGACATTTTCTGTTTTAAACCATATTCTTTTCAAAAACAATTCCACTTTTTTAAATAAAGGTGTATTTGAAAAATCAATTACTTGATCAATCTTCTTTAACACCCTAGTTACAAAACTAGATTGCTGTGAGGATTCAAGAGGATTTCTTGATGAAAAATAAAAAATTAAAAAAATCCAAAAAACTAAAATCAGAAATATCAAAAACACCTTAACATTAACTTTTTTGCTCATTTTTCCCCTCTTTGTTATCATACTTCAAAAGCCTTAATTTTATTGTTAAAAATAAAATCAGAAAAACAGTAATCAAAATTGAATACATTTTGAAATTTATTATATATATAATTCCCATCAAACAAAACAATGAACTTATTAAAGCCATTACAAAAAATGTTTTTCTTTTGCTTTTTAATCTTCGGTATAATTTATCGTAAATATGATCTCTATCTCCATCAAAAGGAGATTTTTTTGCAAGTATTCTTCTTATCATACTAGTAAAAGTGTCTAAAAAGAACGGAGTTAAAATTATTAAAGCAGCTATAGTATGAGATAAACTCTTTGAAAAAGAGGAAATCACCGAAACTCCCAAAATGGCTCCAATTGCATAACTTCCCATATCGCCCATAAAAATTTTTGCTGGCGGAAAATTGTAAATAAGGTAAGCTAACAAAGAACCAATTAAAGCTATTAAATAGTACTTGTCGTAGGGAAAAGTAACAGTCCATATCAAGCCAAATGCTGCAATAGCAGAAGTTATTGCGCAAATTCCATCCATTCCATCCATCATATTTACAGAATTAATCAAAAAAGCATAAAAAACCGTTGCAATTAAAATTTCAATAGGATTTGTCAAAAATCTTGTTGCAACCAAAAAACCTATTAAAAATTCAATAAATAATCTAAACCATGGATTTATTGACTTAAAATCATCATACAAGCCCATTAAACTTAACACAACTAAATACATTTTCCTAAATAAACTAAAAGGAGTGAAAAATATAAATGATAACACAAAAGCTACTCCACCTAAATAGGGAGTAGCCTTTTTGTGCGTTTTTAACTTATTATCTGGCTTATCAACTATATTTAACTTGAAAGCTATTTTTCTCAGGAAAGGAATAATAATCAAAGTGAATAAAAATGAGCTTATAAATGAATAAAACATTAATGACCTCCTTTTTATATAATTTACAAATGATATTTTATCACATATTTTAATGTTAATGAATAAAAGAAAATTGAAATGATTTATAATATAAAATTTATATACAAATTAGTTTCTAAACTAAAACAGCCATAATCAGCTAAAATCAAGTTATAAACCTGAAATTTTAGAAATACCTTAATTTTAAAGCTAATATCACATATATTTATAACTTGATTTGACGTTAACATTTCCGGTATCATTAACGTAAGGAGGTGGGATAATGAAAAAATTTGTATTGGTTTTCTTATTAATTATTGCAATAGTTTTATTTGCTCAACCAAAACTAACTATTTGGTGTTCAGAAAAACAGGTAGATATACTCCAAAAACTTGGTGAGGAGTTCAAATCTAAATACGGTGTTGAGGTTGAAGTTCAGTATATTAATTTTTCTGATATTAAATCTAAATTTCTTACAGCTGCTCCGGAAGGGCAAGGTGCAGATATAATAGTGGGTGCACATGATTGGGTTGGCGAACTTGCAGTAAATGGCTTGATTGAACCAATTCCTAATTTCGCGGATCTTAAAAACTTTTATGATACTTCTTTGAATGCTTTTTCATATAGTGGAAAACTATATGGTGTTCCTTACGCAATGGAGGCCATTGCCCTCATATACAACAAAGATTTTGTACCAGAGCCACCAAAAACAATGGATGAATTATTAGAAAAAGCAAAGGAAATTAATGACGAGTATATAGGAGAAATAAGAGGTTTAATTTTACCTTCTGCAGAGTTCTACTATGTTGTTCCGTTTATTTTTGGATATGGAGGCTATGTTTTCAAACAAACAGAAAATGGTCTTGATGTTAATGATATTGGATTAGCAAACGAAGGTGCAATTAAAGGGGTAGAACTTTTGAAAAAAATGGTAGATGAAGGAATACTTGATCCGAGCGACAATTATCAAATCATGGATTCCATGTTCAAAGAAGGTCAAGCTGCAATGATTATTAACGGTCCTTGGTCAGTAAAAGCATATAAAGATGCCGGAATAGATTATGGGGTTTCACCAATACCCGATCTCGAACCTGGTATTCCAGCCAAACCATTTGTCGGGGTACAAGGATTTATGGTAAATTCTAAATCCCCAAACAAATTATTAGCAATTGAATTTTTAACCAATTTTATCGCAAGAAAAGACACAATGTTTAAGATCTATCAAGCTGATCCCAGGCTACCAGCTAGAAAAGATGTTCTTGAAATAGTAACAAATAACCCAGATATTGTCGGTTTTACAATGAGTGCAGCAAATGGTATTCCAATGCCAAATGTTCCTCAAATGTCTGCTGTATGGGGAGCAATGAATGATGCTTTAAATCTCATAGTAAATGACAAATCATTTATTGAAGATGCTTTAAAGAATGCAGTTGAAAGAATACTATCTCAAATTAAATAATTTTACAGGGGGCAAATGCCCCCCTTCTTTTCATCACAAGAGGAGGGGAAATGTTGAAAAACATAACAAAATTCTTTCTCTGGCTTTTACTTTCTATTTTTAATATTTTTTTATTTTGGATTTCTTTCTTTCTACTTCAAAATAACTACTATGAGCTTTCTATAGTTCTTTTTACTCTAATTATTCTTATTGATTTTTTCATTTTTAATCCTAAGGCTTACCCTTATCGTTACATTATTCCAGCCTTAATTTTACTCTTTATCCTAGTTCTTTATCCTATTTATTTTACTTTTAAAATCGCATTTACAAATTATGGGACTGGCCATTTTATGACCAAACAAGATGCAATTGAACGATTGTTGTATGATCCAAATTTTTCTTATGTAATTGATGAAAACCCTGTTTCCTACAAAGTCTTTGTTGTTTATAATGGGCTATCACCCACAGATGATTTTGTTATTCTATTTAAAATAAATAACGAACTTTTCTTAGGTGAAAAACCTATTCCTAAAAAAACCAGAGGTCAAGAAGTATTACTAAGCCAATTCGATTTATTTAAAATTGATAATGAATCAATATCACTAAATGGAAAAAATTATCAAATTATTCCTTGGGAAAATGACTTGGAAAAAATTAATCTAATTATCATAAATAACAAATCTTACAAAAGTTTTTATTCACCAGATAATGACTTATTAGCTATTAACGCACCTTATTTCAAAACAAGAATCGCTCAAAATTACCTTTCTCATGCGGAATATATTACTCCAGATGGCAGTAAATATGCCTTAAAAATAGCAAGTGATGGAAAATGGAGATTTATGAAAATTCAAAGACTTTACAGGCTTTCTTATAAAGAAATATATGAAAACGGAAAATTACAAATGCAGTTATCATTAATAAACAATTATACAAATAAAGAAGTTTTAGAAAAAGATGGAGCTTTTTATGATATTGACGAAAATGGCCAAGAAACATTTTTAATGGGATTCATAGATTTCGTTGGATGGAAAAATTTTGTAAGAATTATAAAAGATCCAAAAATTTCAGGACCATTCTTTAGAATCTTCATTTGGACATTCATATGGGCTCTTTTGAGCGTAATACTTTCGTTGGCTGTCGGACTCCCTTTTGCATTAGTATTAAATGATACAAATTTAAAAGGTAGAAATATTTACAGGACACTTTTAATAATTCCATGGGCAATACCTGTTTTTATTTCTGCTCTTGTTTGGAGAAACGGTCTTCTAAACGAAAGTTATGGAATTATCAATAAATTTTTACTTCCTTTATTAGGTATTAATTCCATAAAGTGGTTGAACGATCCTTTCTGGGCACGTGTGGGTGTCTTATTGGTTAATATGTGGCTCACATTCCCATATATGATGACTATTTCATTAGGAGCATTGCAAAGCATCCCGCCTGAGCTTTATGAGGTTGCTGCTATAGATGGAGCTGGGAAAATTAAAAGATTTTTAAATATAACATTTCCGCTTTTAATGAGTATAATTGCTCCATTACTGGTAAGCAGCTTTGCTTTTAGCTTTAATAACTTTACAATAATATACTTAATCACTGGAGGAGGACCTCCAATACCTAATTCAACTACCCCAACAGGATATACAGATATTTTAATTTCATATGTATATAAATTAGCCTTCGAAGGAGGACAAGGTCAGAATTTTGGATTTGCTAGTGCTATATCTATTCTAATTTTCTTCTTAGTCGGAGGAATCAGTATATTAAACTTTAAGTTGACAGGGACTTTTGAAGAGGTGAATCGTTAATGGTACAGAAAAAAAGAAAATTAATTACACACATCATTCTTATTTTCTTAATCATAGTTATTTTATTTCCCGTTGTATGGGTTATCACAACTTCAATAAGAAGAGACGAAGCTGCATTTTCTACAAAGCTTTTTTCATCGAGAGTTTCTTTGCAGAACTACAGAGACTTAGTTTTTCCTGAGAAAAACCTTCCTTATTTAATTCAATCACTTCAATCAATGATTCAGTTGGTAAAACCATATGATTCCTGGGATAAAGATAAATTAAATAATAAAATCGATAATTATATAGATAGAGTAGAAAATTATCTTCTTGAAACTGAGAACAGACTAGATGAAGTTGAACAATCATACGAAAACATCAAAAACTATTTATTAGAGCATAGTCATGATATTAAAAATCAGGTGATTAATAACATTGAAAACTTAATCAACATTATTAATATTTCAAACTTGCAACCCACAATAGAAAATGAGGCTGCTTTGTATGTAATTCTTTCAAAAGAAAGGTTTAATTCCACAACACATAAAGCGTTGAAAGACTTTTTAGATAGCTTTACAGATTTAGACACTAGTTCTAGAAGCAACTATGAAAAAGCTTTAGAAAAACTAAAAGAAAGTTATGAAAAAACCTTAAATGGTTATGATAAGATCTACCTAAATACTGAAAATGAACTTAACAAATGTAAATTCGAAATTAACGAATTGCAAAAAAAATATCAAGTCTTTCAGAATAAAATCTTCGAAATAAATATAATCTTGGAAAAAGACATTACCCCTGAACTTGAAAAATTAACTGAATCATTAAAAAACTTAAACAACTTAAAAGAAAACATCAAAAACTCTTCTACAGAAAACCCATATATTATTGACGATTCTGAACCTATTAAAAATTTGGAGGAAGTTGACAAACTTTTAAATGATTTAATTACCAATCTAGAAAAACTCCCAGGTTATGATAATTTAAAAAATATTCTAAAAATACAGAAGGATGAAATTGAAAAATTAATGCTTGAAAATGATAGTTTAAAAAATAAACTTGTCTACTCTAATCTTATAAATATTTATTATAGCGAACTTCATCCCAGAATCCTAAAAATATATAATGAAATAAAAACTAATATTTTTGATATAAAAGATATTATTTATGCATTCGAAAATTTAAACGATCAGTTAGAAAAATTAAAAAATAAAGAAAATGAATTAACAAATAAAAAGCTAGAAATTGAAAAAAAATTGTTCGAAGTTCAACAATTATTTATTGAACCTCAAAAAGTATATAATTTAAAAATTTTCAAAGAAAAATTACATAACTTGATTACTTCTTTAGAAAAAGCAAAATCTTTTTCAAAAATAGATTTAATAAAGTATCATTCGACTTTAAAGACCCTTCGTGAATTTTCAAACTCTTACAATGAAAAAGATGAATTGCAAAAAAACGTTAACAAAATAATACAAGATTTAAATTGGATAGAAATATACAGGGATTTCGAAAGTAAGATGGAAAAAATTCCCGAAAATCTTAAAAATATTTTAACAGACATGGAGAAATCTCTAAATGATTTCAAGAACTCTTATAAAGATCTTTTAAACCTTTCTTCAAATGGGATTTTTGTATCTTCTGAAATTCTAAATAAAATGTACGATACTGTAAAAATGGATTTTGTAAATAAAGTAAGAGCTAACATGTCCATCGCCTCTCGTAAAGCCAGCATACTACTCGACTTAATTCCTTTTAACGTGTTAAAAAGTGATTTTAAAAATATTGATAAGCAATTATTTAGAATTGATCAAATCTGGAAACAAAAAATAAAACACTATTTCTGGTTGTGGGTTTTAAATTCAGTAATTATTTCTTTAATTGTTGCTACTATAACTACAGCTGTTTGCGCAATAGCTGCTTATCCATTTAGTAGAATGAAATTTTTCGGAAGACGTTATGGAATCATAGCTCTGTTGTTAATTCAAATGTTTCCAGGTGTTGTATTTATGATTGCAATTTATGATTTATTAAATTTTATTGGAAGATATGTTTCATTTTTAGGTATAGATACTTTAGGTGGTTTAATTTTTGCATATTTAACTAACATTGCTTTTAATATGTTTTTAATTAAAGGTTTCTATGATACTATTCCAATATCTCTGGAAGAAGCTGCTATCGTAGATGGAGCAACAAGATTCCAAAGTTTCTATAAGATAATTCTTCCACTTTCTAGACCAATTTTAACTGTAGTATTTTTACTTATTTTTATGGGGACTTTTAATGAATATGTAGTTGCAAGAATAATACTACAAGATGTCAAGCATTATACTTATGCACTAGGTTTACAATCTTTTGCCACTGGACCTTATGAAACTGAATGGGGTCTTTTTACAGCTGCAGCGTTGCTGGGGATGGCCCCAATGATTATACTGTTCTTATCACTTCAAAAATATCTTGTTAGTGGTCTCACTAGAGGTGCAATAAAAGAATAAGGAGGTATATTTATGAAAGAAATACTTATTTTCCTTATGATTTCAACAGTTTCATTCAGCTTAATTGTCAATCCAATAGAAAATCTCAAAGAAGATTTTATCTTTGGAATGGATGTTTCAATGCTTTATGAAATTGAAAAAAATGGTGGCAAATATTTTGATGAAAACGTAGAGAAACAATGTTTAAACATTTTAAAAGAGCATGGTGTAAACTGGATTAGATTGAGAGTTTGGAATGATCCTAAAGATGAAAACGGAAACCCTCTTGGTGGTGGTAATTGTAATTATGAAAATATAACTGAAATAGCAAAAAAAGCGAAAAATTTAGGATTAAAAATTTTCCTAGACTTTCATTACAGTGACTGGTGGGCAGACCCTGGAAAACAAAATAAGCCAAAAGCATGGATAAATCTTCATGGTAAGGAACTTGAAAATGCAGTATATGATTACACAAAGTTTGTTTTAACTTATATGAAAAACAATAATGCACTTCCAGAAATGGTTCAAATTGGAAATGAAGTAAATAATGGTTTCTTATGGCCAGATGGAATGATCTTCGGAAAAAACGCAGGTGGCTTTGAGGGATTCACAAAGCTTTTAAATGCTGCAATCAAAGCTATAAGAGAAATTGATCCATCTATAAAAATTGTTATTCACCTTGCAGAAGGAGGAAATACTAAACTTTTTAAAGAGTTTTTTGGGGAATTAATTAACAGAAACATTGATTTTGATATAATTGGAGTTTCGTATTATCCTTACTGGCATGGAACATTTGAAGATCTAAAAAAGACTATTTTTTTAGTCTCAAAAAAATACAAAAAAGACATTATAATTGCTGAAACAGGATATGCCTGGACGGCAAATAACGGAGACAATCATCCTAATTTATTTAGCAAAGGAATGGAATTATCAGGTGGATACTTAGCAACAATTCAAGGACAAACAACTTTTCTAAGGGATTTAATTGAACTGGTTAATAACGTGCCAGATAATAGAGGACTTGGAATTTTTTATTGGGAAGGTGAATGGATTCCAATTAAAGGAGCAGGGTGGAAAACTGGTGAAGGAAACCCTTGGGATAACCAAACTTTATTTGATTTCAATGGAAATGCTCTTCCATCACTTGATATTATGAATTTAATTAAAACTTCGCCAGCTACAGAAGTAAAAATGCTGAAAATTTATCCTGTTGAACTCACATATAACTTAGGTGAAGAAATTGATTTACCAAAAACAATTAAAGCCTTGTTTTCAGATGATTCTATCAGATCACTACCTGTAACCTGGAATTTAAATCCCGAAATATCAGAAATACCAGGTGTTCATAAAATTGAAGGAATTATAAAAAGTACAAAGGAAAAAATATCTGCTACTGTTACCATTAAAAATACAAGAAACTTTCTTAAAAATCCCAGTTTTGAAACTGGAGAATTTGCACCATGGATAGTTCTGAAAGATATTAACGCCGTCAAAATTGAAAAAGCTAATCCTCCAGACAATGCACATAATGGTGAATATGCTGTTAATTTCTGGTTAGATAGTCCTTTTAGTTTTGAACTCTATCAAGAATTAGAAATTTCAAATGGAAAATACAAAGTTGGTTTCTGGACACATGGGAATGCTGGTGTAAAAGTTATTATGAAAGTAAGTGAATATGGAGGAGAAGATAGATATGTAGAAATAGAAGAATCAGGTTGGTTAAATTGGCACAATCCAATAATTGATGGTATAAATGTTAGTACCGGTAAAATTAAAATAAGTATAATTGTTGAAGGAAAAGAAGGTGATTGGGGCTTTTTAGATGATTTCTATCTTTTTAAAGAAAATGAATGAATGAATGAATGAATTTTTTAAATTAAAAAAAACTATCCCTTTGGGGTTCTCGAATTCCAAGGGGATAGTTTGTTTTTAACAAAAATTATCTCGAGTTATCTTTAAAGATTCTGTAGTCAACCGGGACATAATTAACTGAGGGCCTTCTTTTTCCAGATTGTTTATATAAATTCATTAATAAATAAACTTCATTTGGCATTTCTATAGATACTTTCAATCCAAGTTCTCTTGCTTTTTCAACAGTTATAGGATAATCATGAGTCCAATAACCACTTACAAGTTTATCTGCTAGTTCTTCAGCTTTATCTCCATATTTTTCCTTTAAAAGATCAGAAGCATATTCTTTCATTTGTTTCATAGCTTTTTCAGCAACATCTGCCAAAATCAAAGTTTGATCATCTATCTTATTTACATCCTTTTTCTCAACAACTGATAATATTGAAGCTGCTGGATATTGTCCAAGTTGAGGATCAATAGGTCCTAAGACTGCATTTTCATCCATTACAATCTCATCAGCTGCAAGTGCTATTAAAGTTCCACCGGACATTGCATAATGAGGAACAAAAACAGTTACTTTTCCTTTGTGTTTTCTTAGGGCATTTGCTATTTGTTCTGCAGCTAATACCAAACCTCCAGGTGTGTGAATAATTAAATCAATTGGCATATCATCAGGTGTCATTTTTATCGCTCTAATCAATTCTTCAGAATCTTCAATATCAATATACCTTCTGATTGGAAGTCCGAAAAAATTAATAGATTCTTCCCTATGAATTAATGTAATTACTCTGCTACCTCTTTTTTTCTCAATTGACCGTATTATACCTTCTCTAGAAGCATTCAAAGACATACTTTTAAATAGTGGGACAAAAGTTGTAATTATCAAAACCATCCAAAAAATCTGAAAAATTATTGTGAAAAGACCATCCATTTTATCACCTCACCATTTAATATGTCTGATTTAATAATATTATATCAAAAAATAAAGCAAGGCATTTTGCCTTGCTTTATTTTGAATTACATAGAAATAATCATCTTATAGGTTTATCTTTTGTAGCTTCTTCAAAAATTTGGAGTCTTTCCCATCTTCTTGTTATGTATTCCTGAAGTTCATTAATTATTTCTTCTGCATCTGCTCTCTTTAAAAGATTTCTGAATCTGCCTTGTGCTTTTATAAATTCCTTTACTGGTTTTAATTCTTTAACTTTCTTAGTAATCCTATACACACCTCTTTCAACTTCATATAATGGCCAATAGCCTGTTTCTATGGCTAATTTTGAGATGTCTACAGCTTTGTCTTCACTAATTCTCCAGAATCTTACACATGGAGAAAACGCAGCTATAAATGATGGACCATCAAATTGAAGAGCTTTTTCGATTTTTTTGAAGAAATCCATTGGTTCAGATGTTGAAACTGTAGCAACATATACATTTTCATGTCCTGCCATAATTTCAACAATATTTTTCTTAAGTTGAACCTTACCAGGTAATTTTTTACCAACTGGTTGAGTAGTTGTTTGTGAACCAGGAGGAGTTGCACCTGATCTCTGATTTCCAGTGTTCATGTATCCTTCATTGTCATATACTATGTAAATAAATTTATGTCCTCTTTCTACAGCCCCAGATAATGACTGAAGACCTATATCATAAGTTCCTCCATCTCCACCAAATGCAAAGAAAGCATATTTCTTCTCAGGATCAACTAATCTTCCTTTTTTTGCAAGGGCTCTATATGCCGTTTCTACACCACTAACTGTTGCAGCAACATTTTCGAAAGCATTATGAATATAGGGAACATTCCAAGCTGTAAATGGGAAAATTGTAGTTGAAACTTCTAAACATCCAGTTGCTAGCCCAACAATAGGGGTATATCCCAAAGATTGTGCAGTCATTAAAGCAAATTTTGCAACATTTGGAGCAGCACAACCTGGACAAAGCCTGTGACCAGGAGTTATACCAGGATTTTTATCTGCAAACTTTGTTGCAAGCTGCATTATATTTAAAGCCATTCATTACACCTCCTTATTCTCTAAGTCCAAGATATCTTTCTTCATCTGGATTAAGATTTCCAGCAAAGGCATCTTCAAATGCTTGTTTAATATATTCAACTTTAATATCTCTGCCACCAAGACCATAAACGTAGCTTCC
>Ga0190359_1001333_pt1 | contig 15610 bp, 12 predicted proteins | sample 48721823_MG_FD_161269 | JGI IMG/M metagenome (GOLD analysis project Ga0190359, IMG submission 161269) | Hydrothermal vent microbial mat bacterial communities from Southern Trench, Guaymas Basin, Mexico - 4872-18-2-3_MG | ecosystem: Environmental > Aquatic > Marine > Hydrothermal vents >... | reverse complement strand
GGCGGGCTTATCATCTGGGGAGTTGTTCTGCTGAAAAGAGAAAGCGGGCCCGGGAACAGGAGTTTTGCCTGGCTGGCCCTAACCATCCCCTGCCCTGTCTGTGTCACGGCCATCTTTTTCAGCGCGGCCTTTCTCCTTTCCTGCTTCCCTGATTCCGGTTATCCGGCCGCGTTGGGGGCCTATATTCTATTTATGGCTATTGTCATTACGACGTCAATCAGCATGACATTATGGAGTATCAGGTCGAATCTTGCATCTGAATCAAATCTGGGGGCGGCTATGTTGATCATTGCCGTCTACTTCTTCCTGTCCATAATCATCATGCCCCAGTTCAGTGATCTGAGCAAGATTTACAGACTGGCTGCCTACCATGGTGAAGCAGAGTCTACTGACATCAGGGACATTCTGTTGCTCTATTCAGTAATGGCCACTCTTTTTTCAACCGGCTTTTGGGCCATGAGAAGAAAGATAAGGAGGAGACGGGGTTGGACATAGGCGCGTTGTTGAAATCTCTTATCTATCTTATTGCCTCCTCTCTTCTCTACCCGGTGCTGTTCTTGCTGGTCGCCTTAGTTGTGTACATAGTGATCTCTTCAGGGTCTTTTTTTGCTGAATGGCTGGAACGGCTCAGGCTAGTCAAATACTCTCCTGAAAGACTCCCCCGGCTGATAAGAGAGGGAAACGATCAGAATTTCTTTCCGCACCGGGTCAATTCCTATTTGGAAGACCTGCGGCTTTTGCTGAACAAAGTATCTCCACCGGACGAAGTGGAGATAGAAAATATCCTTCAGGAAACGAGTCTAAAAACCTGGGAATCCCTTGACCGTATCAAGATGATTATCCGGATCGGTCCCAGCCTGGGGTTAATAGGCACCCTCATCCCCATGGGAACAGGCCTTGCGGCCCTTGGGCAGGGTGACATGACCAAATTGTCTTCGGACCTGGTAATCGCTTTTACCACCACCGTGGTTGGTCTTGCCGTGGGGATTGTGGCCTATTTTTTTTACACGATAAAGAGAAGGTGGGTGGAGGAAGATATAAAAAATATTGAGCTGGCAACCGAGATACTGGCCAGCGAGATCTCAGAGGAAAGGCACAGATGAGATACTTCAAGAAGAGGAGAGGAGACCCTTCAGGTGATATAGGTGAGAACGATCCCATGGCAGGGGTGGCCAACCTCTTTGACATCGGGCTTGTCTTTATCGTGGGACTGATTGTTGCTCTCTTTGCTGCCCATTACCTCCAGGACCTCTTCAGTGAAAAATCTGAAATCACAATTGTGAAGAAAGCCGAGAATGGACAGATGGAGATTATCACCAAGAAGGGGAAAAAGATAAAGAGGCTCAAGGTCACGAAAGAGAGGGTCAGAGGCAGGGGCGAGAGACTGGGGATTGCCTACAGGCTGGAAGACGGGACCATGGTCTATGTGCCGGAGTAACAAGGCGAATATATTGAGGGGAGGGAAGTCTGAATGAAAAGAATCATCTTTTCCCGATTTTTTGCCTTATTGTTCTTAATTCTATTCGCCATCTTCTGGAGTCCTGCCACGACTTTTTCCTATCCGGTAACATTTACGGATTCTGATGGGAATAAAATCACCATCGAAAAGAGGCCCTCGAGGGTCGTCTCCCTGGTGCCAGCCATTACCGAAATTATATTTAAGCTCGGGGCGGGCGATGCGGTCAGGGCCGTTACCTGCCACGATACGTATCCTTCAGAAGCGGCGACAAAGGAGATAGTCGGTGGCTTTTTCTCGCCTTCCTTAAGGGCTATAGAGAAGATAGAGCCTGATGTTATTTTTGTGTCCAGGCTTCACAAAGGAATAAGAGAAAAATTCGGCCACGGAAGATTCAGGTTGATTAACCTTGAAGCGAATTCCATTTCAGATATCTACAGAAACATCAATTTGTTGGGCAGGATTTTCAACAGGGAGAAGGATTCTGCAAGGATCATCGACAGGATAAAGAATGAACTCCGAATTATTGACAGGAAGGTGGCCGGGATACCTCAATCCGAAAGGAAAAGGGTTATACGGCTCATGGGCCGTGATCAGGTGATGACTCCAGGGGATGATTCCTTTCAGAACGAATATATCAGGCTCGCCGGTGGTATTCCCCCAAGGCTCGGTAAAGATGGGAATATTGCAGCCGTTACCAAAGAAGAGTGGATGCGCTTCAACCCTCAAGTTATTTACGGATGCGACGGGGATAGAGAAACGGCTGAAAAGCTCTTTGACCGTCCAGGATGGAAGGATGTCGAAGCGGTAAGAAATGATAAGATATTTTTCTTTCCGTGTGACCTTACGTGCCGTGCCTCGATACGTGCCGGTTATTTCGTTTCCTGGCTCTCTGCCAAAATTTACGAAGATGAGTTTTCCAAAAAAGAAGAGCAGGTTCTCAAAGACCAAATATTCAAATCACGCAAGCTCGATCTCGATCTTGATTACATAAAAGATGCCCGCATTTCGTACAGTACTATCCATGATTTTTTGAACAAGACCCTGATCATCGATTTTAAAGAACCATTATCTCTGGTCTCAACCCTTGAAGGAGAGCGCAGAGGAATAGAATCGATAGGCAACCATTATTCTTCCCCTCCTTGTTGGGGGATCGGCCATAAACTCGGTTTGGAGGAAATAAGGAAGCGAGTATATCAGGCTATTGGCAAATCAGAGGATACGGCCAGTTTTCTTTTCACCGGCGCGGACATGGACAATCTGGTCATTAAGAAGGAAAGGTTCAGGGATATGGAAGTCTATGCCCTTGTAACAGCCGGCGTGAAGTCAAATGCGGTCAGGATGTCTAGAGATGAAGGGAGATTCTATAAACCCGGAACAATCAATATCATCATTTTGCCCAACATGAAACTCTCGCCGCGTGCCATGACCAGGGCCATCATAAGTGCCACGGAGGCAAAAACCGCAGCATTACAGGATCTTGATATCCGAAGCAGTTACACCCCACGGATTCACCAGGCTACTGGAACCGGAACCGATAACATCATAGTTGTGGGTGGAAATGGGATACCAGTTGACAATTCCGGCGGCCATTCAAAGATGGGCGAACTGATTGCCAAGGCTGTATATGGGGCTGTTCAAGAGGCGGTATACAGGCAAAACGGTATCGTCGCCCGGCGCAATATCTTCCAGAGACTGGGGGATCGAAAGATCAGCCTTTTTGATTTAATTACCTCGATGAGGGTGGAGGACGACAGTGACAGGAAAAGACTGCTGTGGGCATTGGAAGATGTATTGCTCCAACCCCGTTATGCCTCATTTGTGGAATCGTCTTTCGCAATAAGTGACGACTATGAAAGGGGGCTGATTGCCGATTTGAGCAGCCATGAACTCTCGTGCAAGAAGGTGGCCGGGGAAATTGCAGGAAAAGAGATCGCAAACATGAAGGAGGTCACAGAAACTGAAGATATGCCGCTTGTATTGCGTATGACCGTAAACGCTCTGCTCAACGGGATTTATTGCAGGATCAAGTGAACGACATAAACAAATTCTATATTCTCTTACCGCTTGCGATACTCTTTTTGTTCCCATCGACAACTTTGGCAAAACAGATATCTTTTTTGGTGATTGATGCGGACACCTGCCTTGTCAACAAGGCAATCAAAGGGCTTCGGCTCCCCGACAATATCAAAGTCAGATTCTTCACTTATCATGATATCACGAGCGATAGTTCTGCAAGGGAGTTTATTGATGCTTCCGAGGTCATTATCTGTGATGTGATGCAGGGTGAACTGGGCAGGTATTTGATAGAAGATGTCAATATCAGGAGCAAGGACATATATGCCGTGAGAGGTTCCAGGAATGATGAGGCCCTTAAGAGACAAGGCATTATTTTTGACCCTGATATTCAGGAGTATTTCAGTAACCTCTGCGTAGCTAATATCCAAAACCTCATCTGCCGGGTGGCACATAAAGAGCTTGATTCATCCATCGCTTATGAGGAAGCCAGGAAGCTGCCGCGCCTTGGGATATACCATGCCGGTGCGGATGCGGTTTTCACAAGCCTTGAAGAATATCTTCATTGGTATGGAAATCGAAAAGAGTACATCAAAGACGCCCCATGGATAGGCATGATGCTTTTTTCATCTTCCCTCGTAGAGGGGCAGAAGGAGAAGGTCGATTACCTGATAAAGACGCTTGAGGATGAAGGATTCAACGTGGTTCCTGCCTTTGGCCGCGATTTTGACATTTTGACGTCGCTGTTTATGGATAAGAATCAACAGGCAAGAGTCGATCTGGTCTTGGCTTTTTCCCTCAAATTCTACTCGGCCTTAAACGACGATGTCCGGCGCGCCCTAATCAATCTGAACGTCCCGGTCTTTAATGCGATTAACCTTTACTCAAATACGATCGATGAATGGCGTGGTGATCCGACAGGAATCCCGCCCATGGACGTGGTCTGGACTGTTGCCAATCCGGAGATATCAGGCCTGATCGAATCCTCTGCTCTTACCGGCAAGGTAAGGCAATTAGACCAAGAGACCGGTAAGGTCCTGTTTGTTCACAGACCTATCAAGGAAAACATTGAGCTGCTCATCCCCAGGCTGAAGATGTGGGTTCAATTGAAGAAAAAAGAGAATAAGAACAAGAGGGTGGCCATCCTTTATTATAATCACGGCCAGGGGAAGCAGAATGTGGGCGCCAGCTATCTTAATGTATTCAGAAGTCTTGAGCTTATCCTCCAGCGCATGAAAAAAGGGGGGTATCGGGTCGCCATGGACAAGGATCTGAGCGAAGACGCTATCAAGGATCTGGTACTGAAGTACGGCAGGAATATAGGCAGCTGGGCCCCGGGGGAACTGGATAAGATGCTTGAGGGGAAAAAGGCCATCCGGCTCCCGGTAAAGACCTATCAGAAGTGGTTTTCCGGGCTCCCCGGAGATTTCAGGAAAAATGTCATTAAACAATGGGGAGAGGCAGAAGGCTCAACCATCATGATCAAGAACGGCGAATTCATCATTCCGGCAGTTATTCTTGGAAATGTCCTTATCATGCCGGAGCCTGTCCGCGGCTGGGGAGATGATCCTGTCAAGCTCTATCATGATCCCACGCTTTATCCACACCACCAGTACATCGCCGCCTATTTGTGGCTCAAACACGTCTTTCATGCCGATGCCATGATCCATCTGGGGACACATGCCACCCATGAATGGCTTCCCGGGAAACAGGCAGGGCTTTCGCCCTCCTGCCCACCGGAAGTCTTGATCACAGACATTCCCAACATCTATCCCTACATCGTGGATGACGTGGGAGAAGGGATCCAGGCCAAGCGCAGGGGCAGGGGGGTCATCATTGACCATTTGATCCCGGCGGTCAGGGAGGCAGGGCTCTATCATGAATACAGCCAATTATATGACATGATAAACAGCTACAACAGGGCTGTTTCTCTTGGAAGCCGGACAGCCGGGGGAAAGCTTGGAAAAATAGAAGATCTTGTCACAGACATGGGGCTCCTCAATGATCTTGGCATCACGGAGTTTGACGATAGTGTGCTCGAAGAGATCGAGCATTACCTGCTTGAGATCAGGGAAAACCTCATGCCCTATGGTATGCATACATTCGGCATATCGCCTGGAGGTGAGGCCTTACAGGATATGGTCAAGGCCATTTCAAAGCGCAACAGCCAGGCGAATGAAGAAAAAGTAAAAACAGGCCTTGTCGATTCCGGACCGAGGGAGATCGATTATCTCACCAAGGCCCTGAAAGGCGGCTACGTGCCATCAGGGGAAGGGAATGACCCGATAAGAAACATGGACGCAATACCAACTGGAAAAAACTTCTTTGGCTTCAACCCGGACAGGATCCCCTCTCAAGCGGCCTGGGAACTCGGCAAATACGCAGCCGGGAAGATCATCAGAAAGAGCCTGAGGGAAAAGAGGCGATATCCTGAAAAGGTGGCTGTTGTTCTTTGGGCCACCGAGACGATCCGGAACGAGGGGATCAACGAAAGCACAATACTCTATCTGATGGGCCTGAAGCCTACCTGGGACAAGGCCGGCCGGGTCACGGGCACAGAGGTGATCCCGGGCAGAAAGCTGGATCGGCCCCGGATCGATATCCTGATAAATCCGTCGGGCCTTTACCGGGACCTTTTCCCCAATATGCTGCTCCTTCTTGACAAGGCGGTCCGGAAGGCAGCCATCCAGACAGATATAGAAAACCTGATCAGCAGACATAATGCAGAGATCAAGACACGGCTGATAGCATCCGGCTCGGATGAAGAAAGGGCGGACACCCTTTCCAGGATCAGGATATTTACGGAGAAACCCGGATCGTATGGAACAGGGGTCTGCGAGATGACAGGAAATTCCGGTTTCTGGGAATCGGATGATGAGATCGTGAAGGTATATGAAAACCGGGTTGGCTATGCCTTTGGACAGGGAAAATGGGGAGAAGAGGCAAGGGAGATATTCAGGCAAAACCTTAAAGGAGTGGACGTGGCTGTCCATTCCATATCCTCCAACATCTATGGAGCAATGGATAATGACGACATGTTTCAGTATCTGGGAGGGCTTTCTCTGGCTGTCAAAAAAGAGAGTGGGCAGGTCCCCGATACCCTGATTACCATGCAGAGGATTCCGGACCATGCAGAGGTGGAAGATGTGGCCAGAACCATCGGCCGCGAGCTTCGAACGCGTTATCTCAATCCCAAATGGATTGAGGGGATGAAGGAAGAAAAATATGCCGGTGCCCGGGAGATGTCGAACTTTGTGGAATACATGTGGGGCTGGCAGGTGACCGTGCCCTCCGCCATCGACAAGACCAAATGGGAGCAGACCTTTGATGTGTATGTAGAAGATAAATACGGTCTCGAAATGAAGGATTTCTTCAACAGGGAAAACCCCTGGGCCTATCAGTCCATTACCGCCCGCATGCTGGAATCGATCCGAAAGGGCTACTGGAATGCCGGTGAAAAGATCAAGAAAAGGCTTGCAGCAGAATACGCCCTTAATGTCATCGAGAAGGGTGTGGCATGCTGTGATCATACCTGCAATAATCCGGTACTCAACCAGATGGTGGTAAACATTATTTCCCTGCCGGGAGTCATGTCGCCTGAAATGGTCGAGAGGTTCAAGCTGGCCATCGAGCAGGCCGTGGGCAAGCAACTGGCCGAGCAGGTCAGGGCACGAAAGAGATTGCAGAAAAAACTGAATGAAGGGTTCACCAAAAGACTACAGTCATCAGATCAAAAGACCCTCAAGGCCGGTGAAGAATATCAGAAAAACACCTCAAAAGCAGGGACGGAGTCAGAAAGAGTGGAAGGATATAAGATGGAGGAGGTCAAGGCAAAAGATGACACCACTGACCTGCCGTCTTCCGGCGCACAATGGCTTGCGTCCCTGTTTGTTATTCTGATCCTGGGGCTGGTGGTCTTTGGTGTGAAAAAATACAGGTAGAAAACCTGACATCGCGTGCCCTTGACGTGAATCTTTCGGGAGATAATCATGCACTTTAAAAAGTACAGACGGCGAGGCAACCTTAAAGAACATCCTGCCATTGTTCTTACTGCCTTCGGCACGGCCCAAAGGGGCAAGGCTGTTTACCAGCTATTCGACAATTTAGTGCGCAGTGAGTTCAAAGATTACGATATTTCATGGGCCTATACATCCGAGATCATCAGGGAAAAGACAGGACATCCGGGGATCCTGCAAACCCTGGCATCCCTTGAACAACAAGGCTTTACCAGGGCCGCTGTCCAGCCGCTTCTGATCTTTCCGGGAACGGAATATGAGGTCCTTGCGGATTCATGCCGATCGTTTCCAGGTCTCAGAGTGCTTGTGGGGGAGACCCTGTTGCACCGGTGGCATTTTGTTGAAGAGGTATTGGATATCATTTCAAAGGATTTTATTTCTCCTGAAGAAGGAATCAACCTGCTCGTTGCACACGGCACACCACTCTCTGACGACTCAGCAAATATTGTTTACTTAGGGCTCGACCACCTCCTGTCCTGGAGATTCAGCAATGTCTATTTCTGTTCAATCGAAGGGATTCCTGGCAGCAAAGGTGTATTTGGTAAAATTGAACGAATTCTCTCTTCTTCTCATCCGGGTAAAACCGGGTTGAGAGCCCGCATCATACCGTTCATGTATGTTGCCGGGCTCCATGTAGAGCAGGACCTTTTGGGGAAACAAGACAGCTACAAAAGCCGTCTGGAAGAAATCGGTTTTTCCGTGGAATGCCTGACCGTTGAGTATCAAGAAGAACGATTTTATAAAGGGCTCGGTTTTTATGAAAAGACTCGAGAGCTATTTCTCGACAGGTTAAGACGTTCGCTGGATCTTATAAAGTTTTGCTGAGCCTGAATAAAACTTGGAATTGGAAATTAGAAATTTGGAAGAGGTCCGGCAATTTCGCAAGGGGCTCAGGAGTTGACATTTCGTGATAATTGTAGCACTTTTATATGATATGTGTTATTGAAGTTCCTCTTTCATTTAATATTCCTTATGGAGAAGGGATTGAATTATTTTTGTTCCTGTTGCCGAGGTATTGTTATGAGGCATCTTTTCTCGTTTTTTATCATGCTGACCGTAGTTGCTTTGCTGCAGCCTGAACCGGCATGGGCACGGGAAAAGATAGTGAGACTGGATATGAACAAGGATGGAAAGATAGACCGGATCGCCCTTTTTGACAGGCGCGGCAGGCTCATCAGGCTTGAGATAGACAGCAATGCCGATGAGTTCATGGATCGATTCCAGTATTACGAAAAAGGGCAGATCATAAGGGTCGAAATGGACACGGATCATGACCGGCGGATTGATTGCCGGGACTATTTTGAGGCAGGGAAAAGGACCAGGCATGAAAGGTTGTCAAACGACACCGGCGAGGTGACTCAAGTTATTCAATTTGATTCGCAGGAGCGTCCCCTGAAGATAAAAAAAGATACTACAGGAGACGGCCTGTTTGACAGCATTTATCATTTCAGGGAGGGGATGCTCTCCTCGTCCGCAAAAGATACGGACGGCGACGGCAAACCCAATATCTGGCAGACCTATAAGGATGATGAACTGTCACAGAGACGCGTGGATGGTGATGGGGACGGCCGTTATGACATCATGACCGTGTTCAGGCACGGCAGACCCCACTATCAGGAGAGAGACTCAAACCTTGATGGGGAAAAGGATGTTTTTATCCATTTTGATGCAGACGGCCATGCTGAAAGCATGGAGGAAGACACCAGGCATACCGGCCGGATTGACAGGATCAGTACCTTTCATGCAGGTCTGCCGGTCAGGGTAATCTACGATGCTGACGGTGACGGATTCAAGGAGACCGTTACGCTGTTTGAAGAGGGAAGGGCCTGTCGCCAGACAGAGGATCTTAATCGGGACGGAAGGCCGGATGTAACGATTTATTTTAATGCCGGGGAAGAAAAGGAGCGGGTCGAAATGGATACGGATCTCAACGGCAGGATCGACACATGGGAATATTATAAGGATGGACTGCTTGCAAGGGTGGAAAAAGACGACGAAGGTAACGGGAAGATCAGCTCAAAGATCTTTTACAGGAATGAAAAGAAATACCGGCTTGTCAGGGACGAGGACAATGACGGCCGCTTTGAGATCACCCAGTGGTTCGACAGGTCTCCATGGTCCATGGTGATGGAGGTGGATGCCGATAGAGATAAGAATCCGGAGGGTCGCTGTTATTATAAAAAGAACGTCTTGAGGCTCAGGGAGATTGATGAGGACGGTGACGGCAATCCGGACCTGAGGGAACATTTCGATGCTGAAGGAAAGCTGGTCAAGAGCCAGGAAAGGCATGAGGCCGTTGATCGCCTGGACATCACCTGGTTCTACAACCAGGACGGAGAGGCAATCCGGGCCGAAGAGGATCATTCGGGAGATGGCCGTGTGGATACCTGGTACCACTATCAAAATGGAAGACTGACCGCTGTTGAGGTAGACACAAATGCAGACGGAAAGCCTGATCAATGGGAGGAATACGATGGGTCGGAGGCAATGGTGAGACGTTCGATAGATCTCAATTTTGATGGCAGACCGGATATTATTGAAGATGAAACAGGCAAGGGGGTGTAAGTATGATCGATTTTCTTGCAAAAGGCGGCATTCTTGTAGGACCGATCCTTCTGTGCTCCGTGGTTGCCCTGGCTATCTTCCTGGAGAGATTGATACATTTTTCCAGGGTACGCATCCGGGATTTTGGACTGGTGAAAAAGGTGGCCGGGTATGTGCGGGATGGTGAGCCTGCCCGGGCCATTGATCTTGCAAGAAGGAGCGAATCCCCCATGGCGCGTATCCTGGCAAGTGCCTTGGAGGTCATGGATCATGACCGGGAGACCTTTGAGACAGTGGTTGTCCACTCCACAGGGGAGGAAGTCAGGGAGCTTTCCCGCTATCTCCAGGTCCTTGCCACCATTGGCAGTATTGCTCCGTTGCTCGGTCTGCTGGGGACTGTTATCGGCATGATCAAGGCCTTTATGGTCATTCAGCAGATGGGAGGCAAGGTCAATGCCGCTGTACTTGCGGGCGGCATCTGGGAGGCCATGCTGACCACGGCCCTGGGCCTTGCAGTAGCGCTTCCCACCATGGTGGCCCACAGCTATCTCGTGTCCCGCGTGGACAAGTATGAGGCCCGGCTACAGGACGGGATGGTGACCTTTATCAAGACAGCCATCAAGGCCACCGGGAGGTAACCTGATCATGATTGTTCATCCCAAAAGAAGGGCCCGTATGGGAGTCCAGGTTCCCCTGACCTCTCTGATTGATATCGTGTTTCTCCTTTTGATCTATTTTCTCCTCACTACCAATTTTATGGTTGAAGAGGGGATCAAGGTCAAGCTCCCGCAGGCCAAGGCCTCGACACCGCAGACCGAGGAGGTGATTACCGTCTATGTGGATCGGCAGGGAAGGGCATTTCTTGGAACCAGGGAGGTCTCCATGCCTGCGCTCTTTGACGGGCTCAAGGAGATGATCGGTGGCAAGGAAGACAAACTGGTCGTTGTCAGGGCTGACCGGGCCGTAATCCTCAATAAGGCCGTAAAGGTCATGGATGTGGCCAAGGCGGCAGGGGCTGGACGGCTGTGTCTGGCGACCGAAAAGGAATTTTGATTCCGCTGAAAAAACCCAATCTGCGGCGTTGCTTCAATTTCCTCGTCATTGCGACGTACGCTAAGTACGCCTCACTTCTCGGAAATCTCGTGCCTTGCATCTCGGGTTTTTTGAGCGGAATCACATTTCAGACTTTTTGTAATGTAATCAATTTTAGGTTTAAAGAGTGAAATCCCGGTCAACAAAAAGAAGTCCCAACCGGCTCTTGCACGGTCTGTTGTGCGTGTCCCTTTTAATACATCTTGTCCTGTTTTTGCATATTTCCAAACTCTATAGTTCAAACACCCTTACTTACATCGAGTTGACACTTCAAAATATATCAAAAGTTCCCAAAAGGAGTATCCCCAGGCCGCGCCACAGACCCGAGCCCCCTGATCGGCCACAGGAGATAAAAAAGCTGAGAGTAACCCAGCTTATCCCACACCTGAAACCGATAAAACTTGAGCCGGTAGAGAAAGACCTGCCGGACGGCCTTGTGGAGGGAATCAGCATGCCGGATATCCAGGATGTTCCCGGCCCGGACATCTCAGACTGGATCCCGGATCAATCCGCCTGCGATTACACAACAACCGACAGCTATCTGGAAATGGTACGGCTCAGAATAGAAAAATATAAGAGATATCCTGAAAGTGCCAAGGTCAGACAAATAGAGGGGAGTGTGACCGTACGCTTTATAATTCGGCCTGAAGGAGATATAAGGTCGGCCGAGGTCGTAAAGACGTCAGGTAACAGGGTCCTGGATGGAGCAGCGCTCACGGCAGTGAAGGAAGCTGCCCCATTTCCAAAAGCGCCTGCACATCTTTTTAAGGGAGATATCCCCCTGGAGCTCACCATAGTGTTTGAGCTTACGTGAGTATCAAGATCTGCCCCAAGCCCATCCATCAGAAAAATTGATCATCCAAAAGGTTGACATTTTCTGCCAATAGTAGTACTTTTTTAAAATTCGTAGCAAGATTTGCCTTCAGCGTAGATATCCCGAAAAAATAGACTGCACAACACCAGGTGATATCCGGATTTGACGCTTCAAGGCAGGTGTCGTGCAGTATGGCTATTACTGTATCTAAAATAGGAGAGGAGAAAAGAAGAGTGAAATTGAAAGGAAAATGGAAACAGTTTTGGAACGTTTTTCTTGTGAACGGACTTGCCTTTATCATGGTCGCGATCTCAATTCCTGGATTGGCTGGGGAAAAGGAACCGAAGCCGATTGATATTGGGACCATCACAGTGATGGCCCCGCAGCCGGGCGTTGAGATAACAACCGAGAGGACCATCATTAACCTGGATAAATTCGAAAGGCCTGGTGATGTTAGGACGCTGACAGACGTGCTGACCGAAATCGGCGGGATCGACGTGCAGCGCAGCAATCCGCTAATGGCCAGCCCGGGCGATGAGGTATCCATCCGTGGCCTCAACGAAGGGCGTATGGTCATAGAGATCGACGGTCGCAGGATCAACCATACAGGCCATTACGGCAGGTACATTGTTGACTGGTCCACGTTGAACCTGGATGATATCGAGTGCATTGAAATCATCCGGGGCGGACATTCGGTGCTTCATCCTTTTGCCATCGGTGGCGTGATCAACATGATTACGAAAAAGGGAAAAAAGACGGATGACCCCAAACCTGATGTGAGTTTCAAGGGGGGCTATGGAAGGTATGATACCTATAATGTGTCAGGTTCTGTTGACGGGGGTGTCGGCAATATCGTGGGTTACCATTTTTCAGCAAGTAGAGGAGGCACGGATGGTTATCTCAGAAACGACTTTCAGAGAGTGGATAACCTTAACGGGCATTTGAGCTTTTTTCTTCCTCATGACGCCACTTTCACTGCAGGTGCCAAGTATTCCGATGTCGACTATGGCTTCCCGGTTATCAATGATCCGAATGATCCTGATCCGGGTGTAGCTGCCCGCTATGATGACGACTATCCCAAATTTAAGAAGTCTGCAGACCAGCTGAGGCACCTCAACTGGCCTCAGTTGCCCACAACAGGTTCACTGCGTCCGGAGTGGAAAAAACATACCTCCTATCTGGATGTCATCTTTCAGATGCCCCTGGGGCCGGGTATTGTAAATGTCCATGGGTTTTGGACCGAGGGCAGGCGCTGGACCAGCAGTTATGGCAAAGGCGCCTCAATGGAAGACCCGGAGAAAAAATTTAAAAAAGACGACTTTGTTGATGACAGGACAAAGGGGATAATCTGCGAGTACCGGGACATCGACCTGTTCGACTCCCACAGCGTGACGGCAGGGACCGAGTACCAGGAACTGGGCTGGCCGGACAAGGACCCCATCATCTACAATGTCAAATCAGCCTATATCCAGGATGTTATTCACCTCGGTGACCGGTGGACCCTTACCCCCGGCATTCGTTACTATGATGTCGATATGGATGTCTATTACGGCTGGTGGGAAATGGGCTACGATTCCCAGCCTCCCGGATGGCCGTTCAGTGCTGATAATTCGGGCAAAACGGATAACGACGACGGCTTTTATCCAAGCCTGAAGGTCGATTTCCAGGCCACCCCGGAGACGGCCCTCTATGCCGCAGTGAGTCGCTCTTACCGGCTCCCGTGTCCCTGAGACTATTACTGGTGGGCGCGGTGCGCGTCCAGAGAGAATTCTAGATTGGACCCTGAATCGGCATGGGAATATGAGCTTGGGATCATACAGGATTTCAAATTTCTGACCGTCAGGGCCGCTGGCTGGTATTATGACATTGATGATTTTATCAATGATAACGGCATTACCATTCCCCCTTCAGAAGGGTCGGGTGCAGGGACTGACTGCCTTTGCAATATTGACCATGTCAAACTCTACGGTGGAGAACTGGAAGCCACAATCAAGCTGGGTGACCGTTTCCGGGCCACGGCGGCCTATGTGTATCAAAGACACAGCGTAAATGACACTGGCTACGAACACGGATGGACGTATTATCTTCCAGACCTTCTGGCCAGAAATAAGGTCAAGCTGCTTGCTCGCTATATGGTCTGGGAGGATGGATGGTTCCAGTTGAGTTCCCGATACGTTGATGCGCGTAAGTCTCAAAGGGGTGAAGGGATGAGTCCTTACATAACCGTGGATGTGGGATTTGAGCAGAAGTTCAGGTTTGATCAGATGGAATACGTGGTCAGTATCTTTTGCAACAATGTAACAGGCGAGGATTACGAAGAGATAGCGGGTTATGAAATGCCGGAGTATGTCTGGGGATTCCAGGTCGGTGTAAAGTTTTAGGAGATAAATCCATGAAAAAAATGAGAAGGCTTGTCCTCCTTGTGGTGGTTGTTGTGGCTATAGCCGGATCGCTTTGTTGGGCTTCCCAGGCTGCAGCCTGGGGCCGCGGTCACTTATATGTGATTGGAACCGGTCCGGCCGGGCCCGGGACAGCCACACTGCAGGCCCTGAATACGATCAGGCAAATGGACGTTATTGTGGCCCCGGATAGGCATGTGAAACTCTTTGCCGAGTATGTGGGCAATAAGCCTATCCTGTTTGATCCATGGACAGGGATTTGGGACTACAAGGGGAAGAAACAAGATGAACTAAGCAAGGAGGAATTTGCCTGTTTCAAGGTAGAACGCTTTCGGATAAGGGATGAGAGGGTGGAAAAGATCAAGAACCTCTTGGGAGAAGGTAAAGACGTAGGGCTGCTCGACTCCGGTAATCCCTGTCTTTACGGTCCCAGCCACTGGTACGCGGAACAGTTCGATCGGCAGGACGTGGTCATCATCCCTGGTATGGGATGCGACGCGGCAGCCATGGCAGCCTTGGGGAAAAGCACGATCCCGGCGCACGGCACCCGCTTTGTTATACAGTCAGCGCCTTTTTCCCTAATGGGTTGGAATATGCAAGATCGCCAAATACTCAAGGACCTGGCGAAATATGATTCAACAATGGTCTTTTACATGGCCCTATGGAAGCCACGAGAGTTATTCGCTGCGCTTCAGGAAGTCCTCCCGCCGGATATGCCGTGTGCCGTGGTCTACTGGGCCGGGTATCCCGATCGAGAGCGCATCTTGCGCGGTACGGTGGCTGACATGGGAGAAAAGCTCGCAAAAGACAAGGAAAGATTCATGGGCCTGTTGTTTATCGGGCGTTTTATGCAAGGCAAGCCCTATGAGTCGGCCATGAAACATATGCAGAAACATCTGGAATAAAGGCTTGAAACATTCTCAAGGGCCTCTTAAGTGAAATCTCCCCAAGCTGACAAGAGAAGCTTTGGGGGATTTGCAGTTGATGAATATGTTTAAGGAGATATCTCATGATTAAGAATACGTTTTTATTGTTATTGCTGTTGCCGTTTTGTTTTTCAGCGTCTCTTGCCCAGGCACACTCCTTGTGGCTCAACATTGATGATGATCAACCGGAGGTGGGGCAAAAGGTTCGGATTGAGATCGGCTGGGGACACAAATTCCCAAAAGATGAGGTGATCAAGGAGGGGTATCTGAATGAGGTCTATGCCCTGGATTCAAAAGGCACCAGGATTCCCCTGAAGCAGGTATCCCCAACTGAATTTGAATTCGTC
>Ga0190359_1001332_pt1 | contig 15611 bp, 13 predicted proteins | sample 48721823_MG_FD_161269 | JGI IMG/M metagenome (GOLD analysis project Ga0190359, IMG submission 161269) | Hydrothermal vent microbial mat bacterial communities from Southern Trench, Guaymas Basin, Mexico - 4872-18-2-3_MG | ecosystem: Environmental > Aquatic > Marine > Hydrothermal vents >... | reverse complement strand
GTGGCACCACTTAGTCTCGCCGAATTGCTTCGCAATCGGCGGGACTTAGTGGTACGACATCCCGCCCGCCCTTAACCGCATTCATCCACGGCTAAAGCCGTGGCTTTCTGCGGGCGGGGTAAGCCACCAACTGAATAAGTTTCTGATATATAGAAAAAAAGTGTCCAAGCTCCTCTCACAGCAGTTGAAGCAGCCCGCCGGTGCGGATAAATCCCCTACAATCGGGCAGATGGCATTCTCTTATTTTAGTTGACATTACTCTGCTTTAGCCTATATTCGTAACAAGGCGAGCATAGGGTCGTATGAGCTGAAACGCGCGCCTGTGAACTACTTACTGAAAACAGAGAGATAAAAACAATGCGCAAGGCCGTTTTACTAGCCGTAATAGCTGCGATTGTTATTGTGTCCTTGTGGGCCTATGGCCTGGTAGGAAGGAGTAGCGAACAACCCTCTTTTAGACTTGCCAGTGTTCAACGAGGGCCCATTGTCAGCACCGTGTCATCTTCAGGCACATTAAATGCAGTTACCACAGTCAAGGTGGGCTCCCAGGTATCGGGCCAAATAAAGGAGCTGCTTGCAGACTTCAATTCTGAGGTTCACAAAGGCGATGTTATCGCGCGAATAGACCCTGAGAATTTCAAGGCACGTGTGCTTCAGGCCCAGGCGGAACTCGAAGTCTCTCGTGCCAATGTAGCCATCCAGCGAGCCACAGTGGAGCGCTCAAGGGCTGAACTGAGAAATGCTCGAGCAGCGCTGGCCGCTGCAAAAGCGCAAACAAACAAAGCAAGAGTCTTTCTCCGGGATACAAAGCTGGACCTGGACCGCAAGAGAAAACTTCACAAAAAGAGGATAATACCCGATAGTGAACTGGATAGGGCAACGGCAGCCTATGACCAGGCAAGGGCACAACTGAGAGCTGCCCAGGCAGAGCAAAGGGCCCAGGAGTCAATGGTAAGTTCACGACAAGCAATGCTCAAGATGACGCAAGCACAGGTGGAGCTTGCCCTTGCGCAGGTGAAACAGAAGCAAGCAGCCCTGAATCAGGCAAGAATTGATCTGGAACACACCATCATCCGCTCACCGCTTGATGGCATTGTGATAGGGCGCAACGTTGACATCGGCCAGACAGTTGCAGCAAGCCTCCAGGCCCCCACTCTTTTCACTATTGCCCAGGATCTTCGCAAAATGCAGGTAGAAACCGATCTTGACGAAGCAGACATTGGCCATGTTAGAGTAGGACAGCGGGCAACCTTCAGCGTTGATGCCTTTCCTGATGAGGAATTTGAAGGTGTTGTGGAACAGGTCAGAAAGGAAGCAAAGACGCTACAAAACGTGGTCACCTATACAGTCGTGGTATCAGCAAACAACCCTGACCTCAGGCTCCTTCCCGGAATGACCGCAAACGTGAAAATAGTAATCGCCGAAGAGCCAGACACGCTCAAGGTTCCCAATGCATCGCTCCGTTTCCAACCAAAAGGTGCTGGAGGAAACCTCACTCCTGCTTCAGCCCAACTCCAGGGGGGCAGCAGTACGGGGGCGGAGAGAATGAATCGCCTCATTGAAGATCTAGAACTAAATGAGAAGCAACAGGCCGAACTGAAAGCCATTTTTTCGCAGTCTCGCAAGAGGATTATGGCCCTTCGCCGGCAGGGGGCTTCCCCTGCTGAAATACAGACCGAAATAGAGAGACTCCGGCAGAAGGGCAAAAACGACATCATGGCTATTTTGACTCCTGAGCAGCAAGGTAAATTCCTGAACATTGGCAAAACTCGTGAGCAAAGAAAAGTGGTCGCCGGGAGGGTCTGGATACTTGGCCCTGACGGGAAGCCGAAGCCGGTGGATGTTATTACCGGAATTACAGACGGCGCTTTTACTCAAATAGTTGATGGTAACCTCCGACCGGGGCAAAAAGTAATTATAGGCGCCAGCCTGCCTTTGCACCCTAGTTCAAGGGCCAAGGGTAAGCTCCGATTCTGACATGGCCAAAACCCTTTTAAGAACTGACAACATAGTCAAGGATTATTTTGTAGGGACCCAAGTAATACGCGCCCTCAAGGGAGTGTCCGCAGAAATTCAGAGCGGCGAATTTGTTGCTATCATGGGCCCTTCGGGTTCTGGCAAATCTACTTACATGAACCTCCTGGGATGTCTTGATAAGCCGACAAAAGGTAAATACATACTCGAAGGAGAAGACATCTCGGCCCTTGGCCGCGACCAGCTCGCACACATCAGAAACACCAAGATTGGATTCGTGTTCCAGACCTTTAACCTTCTCCCCAGAACAACGGCACTTGAAAACGTAGCCCTCCCGCTGGTATATGGGCGAACACCACGCCGCGAAAGGCAAAAGAAGGCACTGGCAGTGCTTGAAGCTGTTGGACTTTCCGGCCGAGCCCACCACGTGCCCTCACAGCTCTCAGGTGGCCAGCAGCAAAGAGTTGCGATCGCCAGAGCCCTGGTAAACAGTCCAAAAATAATTCTCGCAGACGAACCCACAGGTGCCCTCGATACGCGCACAGGGATTGAAATCATGTCTCTCTTGCAAAGCCTGAACAGTAACGGGATTACCATAGTGGTTGTAACCCATGAAATTGAAATAGCTCGCTTTGCCAAACGTGTCCTTCGATTTCGAGATGGCCGCATAGTTGGGGACGGAAACATGGATAGTGATAGTGAATGAGGGAGGGACCAATTGTGACTTATTTCGACTCGGTCCTGGCTGCGCTTCATGCCTTGAGAGCCAATGTGCTGCGAAGCATCCTTACAACACTTGGAATTATTATAGGGGTTAGCGCTGTAATCATCATGATCGGGGTTGGTGCCGGCGCACAGGCTCGTATGGATGAACTTATAAATAGCCTCGGGTCCAATCTTATCATGGTTCTTCCTGGCTCGAGCATGGCAGGCGGAGTTCGACTCGGAACGGGTACCCGGCCCAGTATAACGGAGGATGATGCGGCAGCAATTCAGAGGGAAATACCAAGCGTGCAAGTTGCAGCTCCCAGCATCAGGGGAAGCGGACAGGTGGTTTTCGGCAATCTCAACTGGTCTACACTGATTAGCGGCATAACTCCTGAATACCTTGTAGCAAGAGAGTGGGAAATACAAGAGGGTCGGGCTTTCACGCCTGAAGAAGTTAAGGGAGCTGCTAAAGTGGCCCTGGTCGGAGAAACAGTAGTCAAGAACCTATTTCCCGGCCAGGATCCTTTGGGGCAAATCGTGCGGATCAGGCGAGTCCCTTTCAAAATAATAGGCGTACTCAAGGCCAAAGGGCAAACTCCGATGGGCAGGGACCAGGACGATGCTGTCTTCGTGCCCATAACCACTGCCAGAAAACGAGTGCTAGGCGGCCGTGAGCTGGGCGGGAAAAGTGTGGGGGTCATATTTGTTAAAGCATGGAGCGCTGATCTGGTCTCCCAGACGGTAAAAGAGGTGACCCAACTTTTGCGACAGCGTCACCGGCTGCGCAAAGGGCAGGAAGCCGATTTCTTTATAAGAAACCTTTCTCAACTCCTGGAGACGCGTGCAGAATCTTCGCGAGCCATGTCCCTGCTTCTTGCTGCCATCGCATCTGTATCCCTGATCGTTGGGGGCATCGGGATCATGAACATCATGCTGGTCTCAGTGACAGAGCGGACGCGCGAGATCGGTCTCAGGATGGCCGTCGGCGCACGAAGCCGGGATATTCTTGCACAATTCCTCACAGAGTCGGTGACCCTTTCCCTTATCGGCGGCATTATTGGAACCATGATAGGAATAGGCGGCTCCATATTCCTCGCGAGCTTCGGGGAGTGGCCTACAATCATAGAGGCTAGATCCGTCATCCTTGCGTTTTCCTTCTCCGCGGGCGTGGGAGTATTCTTTGGTTTTTATCCGGCCAGAAAGGCCTCATTGCTCGACCCCATTGATGCTCTTCGCTATGAATAGGGCAGGACCTGCAGGAAAGGGGGCTAAAGTTTCGAAGCTAGTCCCCAAACAGCTTCTGAATTGCATTTCCAAAACTATCAATCACACCTTTAAGACCTTCCGAGGATTTTCCTTTTTCTTTTTTCTGCTTTTGGGCTTTTTTTTCTTCTTCAAGTCTAACACCTTTCTTGGCTGCCTCAATGGCCAAGAGGCACGGATTCTTATCGCTCGGGCTCGATCCAGCAAGGGCTGCTGCGATTCCCAGGGGGCCAAAGAGCGCCATGCCCCCTGCTGCTTTCCCAAGAGTAAGCGCTGTCTGGGTAGGATCAACGGCCAGGGATGGATTGCCCAGTGTTCCGGCAAGCTTGAAAGGTTTTGCCAGTTGCCCAAAGCTCATACTGAGCTTTCCGAAAATACCGGTCTTAATGCCCCGCTTTGGTGAAGGCTTCAGGGAAAGGTCCAAAGCCTCTGTTCTCAGGTTGATGCTCCCGTCTCCTATAACACTCATTTTTTCCGAATCCATTACTAGGGCAGTCACTTTTGCAATTCCGCCTTTGATCCTGAACCCACTCACAAAGCAGTTTATCTGTGTATAGTCTGAGCGATCTTTGAAAGGATTGATGAGCCGGAAAATGCCCGAGGCAAGATCAGCGCCCAGAAGCTCCACATAATTGTTGTTGATTCTTCCTTCACCCATAATAACTACAGTTTTCCCGTTCAGACCAGACATTAAAGAAGCCACAGAATTGCCGCATCCATTGAATTCAACATCCGCATCGAGCTTACCTTCAAGGATGGGCTCTTTCTTGAGCTCCTTGAAGACCCATCCCACATCAACATGACGAGCTATTACCATGCTCGCCACTTTTGTTTTCCTGCCTGCAGGCGTAAGATCCAAAGAACCACTGACTCTTCCGCCCCCTACATGAGTCTTGAAACTCTTGACTTTCAGTTGCCCATTTTCAAGGTCTAAGTTAGTTCGAAAGTCGGCAAGCACCAAGCGAGGAAGAACAAGTTTTTTGCATTTGAGGCTGAGCCGGGCATTAAATTGCCTTAAAGCATGCAGGGAAAAGGGCCTATCAGAGAAAACTTTCTTTCCCTTTGAAGCCTTTGCTCTAAGCGCTCTTGTTTTCTCGCCCTTGTGTCCCTTTCCTGATAATACCTTTCTCAAGTCAATTTTCGAGGATGCCAATGTTCCTGATAACCTCGGTTTTTTCCTCGAAATATCTACCTGCAGAGAACCATAAATAAAACTATCTGCCAACGCTACTTGCAGACTCGAAATTCTGTATTTTTTCCTACCTGTATCATTAACTCTACCGCTGACCTTGAACGCTCCTTCAAACGGTATGCGAGTTTTAACCATCCTACCAAGATCTGAAATATCATTCCCTCTCAAGTCAAACTTGATATCAATCCCCTTAAGCCCCACAGCATCCTGAACAGCACCTGAGGCTTTGAGTCTACCAAGACGCTTCAAGTCAACACTGGCTCTTAGCTTTCCAATACAGGGCTTGCCGGCCAGATCGCCCACCTCCATATTGGCTTTGAAAGATCCCAAGTCCAATTGAATTGGATGACCTGCCAGCAAGGCAAGCCTTGACAGGGAAGAACCTATAGCAGAAATTTTCAAATCAAAACCCTTGGCTTTCACCAAATCCGTTACAAAACCATTAATGGATATCTTGGTGCCTGCGATCATTACATCGGCCTTTATACTTGACCTATGAGATGGATCAAGCAAGGCACTGACTGGGCTAAGGATTCCTGAGATGGAAAAAGGAGATCTCCTGTATGTTCCGTCTAAGTTGAGATATAATACCCCTTCACTTTCCTCAGATTGTGCTTGCAAACTGTCTAGCAGGAACTTGTATGTGCGCCTTGCTTTCCCGTCCCTGTAAGTGAATCGCCCTCCTAGGATTCGTACATCCTGAAAGCTCAGGGTAGGTAAACCTTTTTGCTCAGTTCCTTTCTTCGCCTGAGCAGGCCCCTTACCATTCCCGGCTGAAAATTGTAGATTCGATCTTCCTGATTTATCAGTCTCAATAAAAACATCAGGCTTGATTATTACAAGGCGTTTGATCTCAACTCTGCCTTTGATCAGGGGAAGTAAACGCACCTGGAGCTCAAGCCGGCCTATCTTCGCCATTTCCGGTCGCGAACCCCAGGAAGCGTTCTGAAAACTTGCTTTGTTAACGATAAGCGTGGGGCTCAGACCTATTTGAATTTCAACGTCACCCTTAATCTTGAGCTCACGCCCCGTAGCACCCCTGACCTCAGCGGCGATCCTGGGCTTGAGCTTGTTGTAGTCGTAACTAGACAAAACCACGTAGGCCCCTGTTATCAGCCCAGCAATAACAAAGAGAGTAACGCCTATGGCTATTTTCCATCGCATGATGTCACCTTCTCCCTGTTGCCTTCAACTGATTCATTCGCCATATATGTGCAGATAGGAAATGTAGCTATTCCCCCACTTTCCGGCAAGCTCAAGAGGATTTTACCCGGTGGAGACACTATGAAGGTTTTATTTGTTTCTTGAAGCGCTATCTATAAATTCTATCTTTATTCCTGAAATGTTTTTATCTACCTTGAATTTTATCTCATCCCAGTTGCCTGAAAACCGCCTTACCTTATAAGAAGCAATATCGCCATGGAGATTTACGTGCCTGCAGGAAGCAGGTTCTTGGCTCTCATTAATGTCTCTGAAAGCCAGGATACAATAGGTTCCTTCTGGTATGCTGAAAAACTTGAAAGGCACCTTGCCTATCTTTTTTTGTTCCAGAGTCGGTACTATCTTTAGGGTAAAAGGTGCCGGAGGCAGGGTGCTATTCTTAAAGTTCCTGAAACCTTGTTCGGTATACAGAGAGAGGATGATGACATCTGCTTTTGAAAAACTGAATTCGCCCGATACCGTGTAAACCTCGCTGGCATATGCCAGTCCGCACAGGGCGAGAATGAGAACCAAGGTGCTTGCGTGTTTCCTAAGCATCTTTCTTTTCAGCGCTTTCTTTGCGACTCTCTTTTTTACCGTAAAAAGAGATAATCTTTCTCAGGTACTTTTGGTCTTGCTCTGAAATTCTTATGAAGGAAAAGCCCATGCCGGCCAATGCTTCATCTCCCTCAACTTTTTCAAGATTGGCCCATACCAGTTTCCCTTTAACTACTACCGGCCTGTGCTTGGGCAGGCTGATCATTAGCTGGTAAACTTTGTTCCCCTTCAGTTTCTCCTTGGAATGAACAAATATGCCCGAAACCGTAATGTTCCTCGACTCGGCCTCAATGATCCCCTGGTCGGTAATAATCGAAATAGGCCACCTGGCCTCGACCCTCGGGTCTCTTCGCCTTTCACGTTTATCCGCCACCTTTGATTCTCCCTTAAAGTTCAACTCCAAACCTGCCTTCCCTTCGGAGCCACAGGTATCATTTAACCACGATCCCGCCTGCCACTTCTTCTTCACCCTGATTCTGAGAGGTTAAACAAAATTTATTATATACCAAAATTATTGGGAATCAAAGCACGTTTTTCCTCTAGAAACCCCGGTATCATAAGCACTCAAAGCGGGACTGCCTCTTTTTCATATGGACCGGCGGCAAGCGCCCACAGGTTTGAAGCGTCCTTTACCACATGTTCTATTCGTGATATGCTTTCCTTGGTTTGAAACATGGAACAGAGGTTGCCGCTATGAAAAATGAAGAACTTGACCGGCTTAACCAGGAGCTGAAAAGTCTGAGGCGAAAGCTGAAGGAAGAACTTCAGAGGCGCAAGCAAACTGAAAAGGCCTTGAAAGAAAGCGAGGCTCGCTTGCGCCACCTGATGGAAAACTCGGCAGATGCCTTTTTCCTTCATGACTTGGATGGCAAGATCCTGGATGTGAATGTGCAAGCGTGTAAGAGTCTCGGGTATACTCGGGAGGAATTGTTGCGCCTGAATATAAAGGATATAGAAGTGGAGTTTTTAACCGGAAAACATGCAAACCACTGGAGGCAGGCAATTCCTGCCACTCCTGTTACGTTGGAAGGTGTACAGAAACGAAAAGACGGCACAGCCTTTCCTGTTGAAGTCCGGCTCATGGGTTTTGAAGTAGATGGACAGAAACTTATGTTAGCCACAGTGCGGGACATCACAAACAGGAAACGCATAGAAAAGGCTTTGCAGGAAAGGGAAGAACGGTTCAGGGAACTGTTTAATAACATGAGCAGCGGAGTTGCAATATACGAGGCAAAGAAAAAGGGCGGTGATTTCGTATTCAAGGATGTCAACCGAGCCGTGGAAAGGATTGAAAAGGTCACAAGAGAAGAGTTGCTGGGGAGAAGCGTTCTGGAGGTTTTCCCAGGGATAAAAGAATTCGGTCTCTTTGATGTATTCAAAAGGGTATGGAAAACAGGCAAGGCTGAACGCCATCCTGCAAGCTTTTACAAGGATAGCAGGATTGAGGGCTGGAGAGAAAACTATGTCTACAAGCTCCCATCAGGCGAAATCGTTGCGGTTTATAACGATGTGACAGAAAAGAAGTTTGCCGAACAAATGCTGCAGGACTCAGAGGAGAAGTATCGAACCATTATTGAAAGTATTGAAGACGGCTACTTTGAAGTTGATCTTGCGGGTAATTTCAGCTTCTTCAATGACTCAATGTGCAGGATTACGGGCTATTCAAGAGACGAACTCATGGGAATGAATTACCGGCTGTGTACGCACAAAGAAAGCTCCAGAGGTATTTTTTCGAGTTTCAAAAGGGTGTATGAAACCGGAGTGCCTGAAAGGAACCTGGACTGGCAGATGATTACAAAGGACGGCGAAAAAAGAGATATTGAGCTCTCTCTGTTTCACTTGTCAGGGACAGGAGTGGCAAAGCAGTAGGATTTCGAGGCACTGCCCGGGATATGACTGAGCGTAAAAAGGCCCAGGAAGCTGAACCCTGCCACCGCGGCCATGGGCTTAGAAGATTTGGGGCTCCCGGAAAAAGCACTCAGAGATTTTTCCAGAGCCATAAGTATGCCACAAGGGATTATCCTAGTCACAGGTCCTACAGGCAGCGGCAAATCTTCAACCCTTTATGCGTGCCTCAACCGCTTGAACACGCCGGACGTTAACATAATAACTGTTGAAGATCCGGTCGAGTTTGACATTGACGGGATCAACCAGGTGCAAATAAATCCAAGGGCTGGAGGCTTTGAGGCTTGCCTTGCAAGACAAACCGGATCTGATTATTACAGATTACCTTATGCCCCAGATGGACGGCATAGCACTGATAAAGAAGCTAAAATCTCAGCTCACCACGCGTTATATCCCTATCATCATGCTCACTGCAAAGGATGAGGTGGATTCCGAGGTGGAAGGAATTGATGCAGGCGCAGATGACTACCTCACAAAACCGGTAAATCCCAAGAGATTGCTTGCAAGAGCCAAAAGGCTCATCAGCAGGACATCCTCAATAGAAGCCTAGCTGAGAGGAGCAGCCTGATGAAATGCCCACCTCGCACAGGTAGGGGAGTGGCGTGAGAGATGATTCTTTCGGCAGGAATTATACTGGTCAGAGAAGAAGGAGGTGATTGGAAGTTTCTGTTTCTCAGGGCTTATAAGAACTGGGATTTCCCAAAGGGAATCGTAGAGCCGGGAGAGGATCCCTTGGAAGCGGCAAAAAGAGAAGTTATGGAAGAGACCGGAATCACTGACTTGAACTTCCGCTGGGGCGGTGTTTACAAGGAAACATCCCCTTACTATAGTGGCGGGAAAAAGGTTGCCCGTTACTATATTGCTGAAACATCTCAGCCAGAGGTCGTCTTTTCAATCAACCCGGAGATCGGCAAGCCGGAACACCATGAATATCGCTGGGTTTCCTATGAGGAATTAAAGGAGCTGGCGCCGAGCAGGCTCAAAGCTATTGTTGAGTGGGCACACCACATTGTTCACCGCGAAACGTGATAAAACTAAAGGAAGCCTCCGGTAAATCCTGTTTTCCGACAGGCTCCTAGACCTTAACAATACCCAGAGGAGCCAAAAGTTCTTTCTCGATCTCATACTCCACCCATTTCATGTCATCCCTTTTTTCACCTTCAAGGTAAATGCCTGATAAGACCTGAGCCAGGTTGCGGGCAGTGTCAAAGCCGGTTTGAACAGCATTCTCTATGACCTGCCAGTCCCGCGTCCCGGAAAACTCTTGAAAGGCTACGATGAGTTCTGGGAACAATTCTTTTCTTAAGCCGTCAAGGAACGCCACATGAAAAGCCAAGGACCCTTCCCTGCGCTCTCTGGCAATATGTTTCAACTTTCCGTAATCATTCGTGTCAGCAAGAAGATCTTTGACTGACCTTGCCAGGAGCTCAATCGGTGTATGGGCAAACTTTGTTACCAGGGCTCGCCATATCCTTCGGTTAAAGACCCTGTCCTTTATTTCTCCCAGTTCATGGTAGACATATCCCTCCAATTCAGCAGCGGAGATCTTGGCCAGATTTTGATGCAACATATCCGGGCTGCCGTCACTTACTCCATAGCTCTTAAGGGCGAAGCCAAGGGCTTGCTTTCCTGATTTTTTTATGAAGAACATCTGGTTCCAGAGGTAAAGCTCTGCTGATTCCTTGCGAATGAGTATACAACCGTCTTGAGAAAATGCGGGCACCGTTAACAGGTCGCGCGCCAGCTCGCGACCAAGGTAATATACGGGATAACCCTCGATATCGGTTTTTTGGTCAAGAAATGCAAGGAAAAAGCTTGGCTTTAAGCTATGAACGTATCCTGCCCCATAAAAAATCCCGTATACTTCTATAGCCTTATTAATGCCTTCGACGTCAAATGGATCGTAATTTCGGCCAAGGATTTCTATGTCAGAAAAATCTTTACCTGAAAGGCTTTCCCACTTCTCCTCTTTTTCTCCAATCCACTCCAGCATCACGGAGGACTCTTCCTCCTGCCAGGGGTAGAGGCCTTTCTCCCACTTGTATAAATCACGAAGGCGCAGGGCCAGCCCGCAAACTGAATACAGTCCTGCATGCCGCGCATCTGAGATGGAGCAGTTCAGTAGAACCTGGCTGGCAATATTATTCACTTCAAGCATTTCTCAATGCGCCCTCCCCCTTGTTCGCAAGAATATTAACGGAGCCAGCACAAACAGTATGCTGTGGTTGTAGATCCTTTTCATGATGTAGTGTAGGTCGTCTCCTCCCCTAACAATTCTTACCACAGGATTCCTGGTGCACAATAAATAAGTCTTTCATAATGTTCATTTCCAAGTCTATTATAGAGAGCCCTGTTTCTGGAGGAAATCTTCAGTTTTTTCAACAAGTCCTTTTTCCATAACTTATCCTAATCAAGGCCCTCAATAATGCTCCTCGCTGCCAGGTAACCGGATCTAAAAGCGTATGCCATGCCAAACCCTGCAAGCTGATCTTGAAACCCGGCAGCTTCTCCGACAAAGTACCTCCCCTCAATCTTCGCTCTGTGAAGGAACCCAAAACTAACAACAGAAGAAAATCTTTCGTCAACTTCTTTAACTCTTATGCTTAGTATTTCCTCAAATCTCTTCACAGCCTCTTTTAGGCGCTCAGCTGTATTTCGAGTCCCGCTTGGATTTGCGCACACGATTTCCGCTACCCCTTCATTTGCAATAAAATAGGAATAGCATCTTGACGAAATATTATTATCCAGCAGTATAATCGAAGTCTCAGGATGAGAAATTCGAAACTTTATTCCTGTTGTCACAAATGTAGGTTTTTTTATTCCTGTGGCTATAATGTCTGCGCCCTCAGGTCGCAGGTTTGAATGGTATTTTATGGTTACACCTCCTCTTTGTGCCTGCTCCTTCAAACACTGATCAATGGAGTCTTCTGAACTACCCCTTTTTATTAGGTACATCAAGGGCTTTGCAGACCTTCCCTCGTATTTTCTAAGAGTTGGGCTTAGGAATTCCTGGCTGAACTTTGGCTTGATATAAAAGTCGCTTTCAATACCTATTCGTCTTAGAAATGCGAGGGGGTCATCTTCAAACGTCCAGTTCTCCAGAAACTGAAAGTCATTTGTCTTCTTGCCGCAAAAACCCTTCTTTTCATGTACCTCCACGTCAAGACCGGACTTCTTCAGTTGAATGGCGGCGATGAGACCTGAAATTCCTCCCCCTAAAATTCTCATTATAGCCATCTCTCAAGCATTTACCTCAACAGCCACACAATGAATCCTCCAAAGACAGAGGAAGCCAGAAAAATAAGCAACAATACAACCCGACTCATTGGCTCTCTTCTCTTGCTTGGCTTCAAGGAGAATCCGAGGACAATATCTTCCGCCCTTGACCAAGAAGCTGGCTCCGGGTCAGGTACCTTCTCCGGTCCCTTTTTCCTTACTTGTTCCTGCAAAGGTGCTGATGCTTCATTATTCTGTTTCAGTTTAGCACCGCAGTAAATACACTTTGCGCTGCCCCGGGGTATCGTATGTGAGCATTCCGGACACTGCACTTCACTGCACTCCAAAAGGCTTCGAGGAACACAAGCCCGGCATCGGCATCTTTAAGTTTCCCTCTTTGAGGGATGCCCTCTAAGTTTTCTCGGGCACAAAACAAAGAGCCTTGCCCCTGCTGACTTCCTCTCCGGTTACTATCCGAATCCCATTGTCATCGTCCATAATTTCAAGCAAGGGAATCACGCCTTCCTCAGCCTTTATCTCACGTCCATCAATGACTTTGAGAGCAGCCTTTTGCTTCTCAAGCATTTCCACAGCCTGCGGTACAGAGAACTTTCTTGAAAATGCGAGCATGGCCGCAGATGTCGTTTCCATGACAATAGCATCATCTGAATCAAGTGCATGGGCCCTGAAAACCTTTTCCGGCCCCATATGGACCGATGCAGCCTGGGCAATGAGCTGGTTTAGCGCATCGTTCTTGGTAATGACTAAGAGGCGTCCAAAGCCCTGCTCGAGCGCATCTTCATAAAGATCACTGTCAAGGACATCTGCACAAACCGTTTCATGTCCCATTGACTCTGCCAGCGAGCAGGTGTTCTGGCTCGTGTCTGCAAATGCCACAGGAACATGCTTTGCTGCAAAACCGGCAATGGCCTGGCTGAGAGGATTCATTCCCACCACCAACAGTCCCATCTTTGTATCTTTGACCAAAACTTTAAGGAGCTTGGCCAGGGGCAATGAACCCAGCGTGGCTACAAGGCCTGAAAGAAAAATAATGGAAAAGGTCAGGTTCATGAGCACGGTAATTCCGGTATTGCTTCCTTCCAGGAAGAACGAGGCGTATGAAACCATGGCCAGGGCGATAATGCCCCTGGGTCCTATCAGGCCCACAAAGAGGCGTTCTTGCCACGGAACAGATGTGCCCAAAAGAGCGAGAAGAACAGATACTGGTCGGACTACTGCGCCCAAAATAATTGCTACCGCAAGCATCCCGGGCCAGAACGGAACGATGTCCATGGGATTAATGGAGGCCGAGAGCAGCACAAAAATGATCCCGATAAACAGGCTTGAAAGTTGCTCCTTAAAGTGCCGTATTTCGTGGAGTGCTTCCACCCTTGAATAACTTAATGAGAATCCTGCAACAGCCGCTGCAACAGGGCCTGAGGCTTCGACAAACAAATTGGCGACTGTAAAAGTCATAAGTGCCCAGGCAACTGAAATAATACCCGGAAGCCCTCGATCCTTCAGTTTTGCACTCCACGGAATCAGAACCCGGCCCAGCAGCACGCCACTTATCAATCCAATGGAAACTCCCCCGATAACCCGCAGCAAGAAATCCACGCCCTCCCCTCCCAGGGTCTTAGCGTGAGTGGGTACAATGAATCCAAGAGCGAGTGCGCTCAAAACCACTCCCAGCACATCACCCCAGATGGACTCCCAGTGAAGAAGAGTCTCAAGCCTGCGCGTGAGGTAAAGACTCTTGAGCAACGATCCTATAACAGTGGGACCGGTCACTACTATGATAGCACCGAAAAAAAGGGCTAGGCCCCAATCCAGGCTCAAGAAAATTTCTTTTATTCTTCCTCTCGTAGCGTAAGGCCCCTTGTTTCCTGGGAAATATAGCATGCCAGGGGTCAAATATCCATGCCAAAAACCAAACTCTCAAAATCCCGGTCAGCCTAAGCATGTGAACTGGCTGATTTTCCTCTTGACACATCTCTCGCGTATTTGCTATGTACGCGTAGCAAGATGTTTCCCTGCTGAACTCAGCGGCGGGAAAAATCTCTCCAAAATACTCAATCCTGCATCACCTTAGAATCTTGCTCTTTGCATCTATGTTTCAGCCCGTGGATGAAAAAGCGGACAGCTTCCCTCTGAAAAGTTGTCAGGATCTCTAGATCCAGCTAGTTTACAGGGCCAAAATCGGGCTGCAGTTATAAGACCTTTTCCACTTTAACGTGTTCCCACGACATTGTTCCGTGTTAGTGTCGGCATTATCGTGGCATGGCTTGTGTTGCCACGGGAGCAAGGCGGATGACATGCGAAGAATTCTGGTTGGAGGACTCTTTTTCTTAATTTGTGCCTTCTTTGCTGTTTTTCTCTCTGAATCCGGCTACCCGGCTGAAAGCATTTCTATAATTTCACCAAAAGAACCCCATTTTGCCGGACAGGCAATTGTCTTTCATATTCAAACCAGAGAGTTTTTTTCTCCTCAAAAAGCGACTGTTTTTTACAGAACCATTGGAATCTCCATTTACCGAAAGCTCCCTATGAAAAAAGAGACCCCTGTTGATTTCAGGGCATTTCTTAAAGGACAGAAGGCCATCCCGCCGGGAATTGAGTACTTTTTCGTCGTTCAGGACGGAAAAGGACGGGTTTTCACATTCCCTGAGCTGGATCCCAAAAAACACCCTTTCTCCCTCAGAATTGAGCTCGATAGACATCCTCCAAAAGTGCTGAAAGCTTCGCCTCCAGAAGGAGCCACGCTTAAAGAGCATCGTCCTTCAATAGAGATTAGCTATGCTGACGAAGAAACAAAAGTCGAACCACGCTCAGTTCATCTGCTGCTGGACAAAACCGATGTTACACAACTTGCCAAGGTGACTGAAAAACAGGTCCTCTACACTCCTCCGTCAGATCTATCAGACGGGCCCCATACCATCACCATCACAATGAGTGACATTTACGGAAACAGGATGAAGCCTCGCACGTGGACTTTTTCCATACCAAAAAGCAAGAGGTTTCAGAAAGCCTCTGCCAGCATCAACTGGGACGGCGAGCTGAGGCACAAGCTGGCAGATAAAGACACGAATCAGCAACCTGACTGGAACATTAACTCAAGTGCCACGCTGGACACGCTTGCAGAGTGGGATAATATGAAAACCTCTTTTAACGCAAACGTCTGGTATGTTGAAGAAGAAGGCCCCGGAGCCCAGGGAGACACCTTCAATCTTAATAACTTCCTCTACCAGTTGCAGCGAGGCAAACAACAACTCGCCCTGGGGGATGTCACTGTACAGGGAACCGAGCTGGTGAGCCAGAGCATTTCCCGGCGCGGAGGGCGCGTTTCACTGGAATTTTTAAATACCCGGGCAGAACTCTTCGCCTTGAGGAGTAATTCCATTACGGGCTTTAACCACGGACTGGGTTTCAGCGATCCTGACCAGAGGCTTGTGGGGGGCTCAGTGGAAAAAGAAATTCTTTCCAACAAAAGGCTGACCCTTAAAACCACCTACCTTGAAGGTAGAAACAAAAGCCCTGACAATTATAACAGCAGCACGCTTGAGGCAGGGACCGAGGGAAACATTTTCAGCGTTTC
>Ga0190359_1001331_pt1 | contig 15635 bp, 8 predicted proteins | sample 48721823_MG_FD_161269 | JGI IMG/M metagenome (GOLD analysis project Ga0190359, IMG submission 161269) | Hydrothermal vent microbial mat bacterial communities from Southern Trench, Guaymas Basin, Mexico - 4872-18-2-3_MG | ecosystem: Environmental > Aquatic > Marine > Hydrothermal vents > Microbial... | reverse complement strand
ACTGAAATTTAGAATTTTGTTAATTAAAGTCCAGTATAAAGTTTAAAATGTTAGCTATGGGGGATAAAGATAGGTTTAAAAATGTTTTAGAATATAAAGGAGTTTGATGATACTTATGACATGATAAGAGAATAGGTGGGGAGTGAAGTGGTAGGGACAAAGAAGTTTTTATGTTAATACGTTTTCTGGCCATCCGGTAAGTGGTTTTTAACAGGGATAAAAGCTCTAACAACTACATTATCCCAAAGGGATCTCTTCAAGGAGGAAGGATTTCAAAATTGTACCAATTTTAAGGAGACTGTTTCACTTTTTGTGTAAATACCTTTTTCATTGGAACTTTAGGTTTAGTCTTCCTTCGAAATGGATAGCCAACTGGGCAGTAATTTTTGTCCAGTCCCTGATGGCTTTTTTCATTTCTTTAAGATATCTAAATAAGCCAGATAAAGCATTTTCTCTGGTGCTGCATCGGTTGGGGAAATGGTTTCTTTAGTTTTGATGATTTTGTGAGACCCCCACTGCGGGACAGAGAACGACTCCTGCGGGCATTTGAAACAAGAACCGTCAGAGTGGAATTTACTTTTGTAAGCATGATTCTTGTATTTGCTGATATGATCTCTAACGATAGTATTTGATATACAACATTTATCACCGCTTCTTAAGTAACTGTAGCCTATAAGTGTGTTATTTCTCCCCAGAAGAGTAATATATTGAAATTCATTCTCCTTCATTTGGTTGGCGTTATCTTCAGAATAAAATTCTTTATCGGTAATAGTTACCGCATCTCTGGTGTGGCTCTTTTCAATGCATAATTTAAAAGCACTTATCTCACGTACATTACCAGGGGTCGTACGCTAGTAAACCGGCATGTGATTCTTTACGGAAAAATATGATTGTAACCATATTTTGACTTGACTGGATGTGCAAGGATGGAGATGATTGAAAGATTTATATTTGTACTGGATTCATTTTGTTACTGATGGGTGAGAAAAAACTTTTGGAGGGCGAGACTTTCGTATTGACAAGGTTTAGAAGATTCATTATATTTTCAACCGCTTTTTGAAGAGAATAGATTTAAAAAGTTAGAAGGAAAAGATTGTAAAGACTTGAAGTAAAGGAAAATTTTATATAAATTAACTTTGCTATTTAGAAATAAGAAGTAGATGCAAGGTCAGTAAGTTGGCTTTGCATAAAGGGCTTTTTGACAAGTGAGAGTGTGCAAATTAGAGGGCGAGTATAAGGGCATAGCCTAAAATGAGAGTTTTAGCTCATACAAAGGAGAGTTTGATCCTGGCTCAGGACGAACGCTGGCGGCGTGCCTAACACATGCAAGTCAGGGAGAAACCTCTCTTCGGAGGGGGAGTAAACCGGCGGACGGGTGAGTAACGCGTAGGTAACCTGCCCTCGGGATGGGGATAACTCGCCGAAAGGCGGGCTAATACCGAATAAAGTCTCAGTGCCACGGTACTGAGATGAAAGATGGGATTTTATGATCCTATCGCCCGAGGAGGGGCCTGCGTCCGATTAGCTAGTTGGTAGGGTAATGGCCTACCAAGGCTACGATCGGTAGCCGGTCTGAGAGGATGGCCGGCCACATTGGGACTGAGACACGGCCCAGACTCCTAAGGGAGGCAGCAGTGGGGAATATTGCGCAATGCCCGCAAGGGTGACGCAGCGACGCCGCGTGGCCGATGAAGCCCTTCGGGGTGTAAAGGCCTGTCGTGGGGGAAGAAAAAGTCAGATGAGAATATCATCTGACCTTGACGGTACCCCACAAGAAAGCTCCGGCTAACTCCGTGCCAGCAGCCGCGGTAATACGGGGGGAGCGAGCGTTGTCCGGAATCACTGGGCGTAAAGGGTGTGTAGGCGTCCCGGTAAGTCTCTGGTGAAAGCCTTCCGCTCAACGGAAGAATTGCCAGAGATACTGTCGGGATTGAGTTCGGGAGAGGGGAGCGGAATTCCTGGTGTAGCGGTGAAATGCGTAGATATCAGGAAGAACGCCAGAGGCGAAGGCGGCTCCCTAGCCCGAAACTGACGCTGAGGCACGAAAGCGTGGGGAGCGAACGGGATTAGATACCCCGGTAGTCCACGCCCTAAACGATGGATGCTAGGTGTTGGGGGTTCGACCCCCTCAGCGCCGAAGCTAACGCGTTAAGCATCCCGCCTGGGGACTACGGCCGCAAGGCTGAAACTCAAAGGAATTGACGGGGGCCCGCACAAGCGGTGGAACATGTGGTTTAATTCGATGCAACGCGAAGAACCTTACCTGGGCTTGACATGCCAGTGAAAGCTCTACGAAAGTAGAGCCCTCTATCTCCTTTTGGGGGTAGACACTGGCACAGGTGGTGCATGGCTGTCGTCAGCTCGTGCCGTGAGGTGTTGGGTTAAGTCCCGCAACGAGCGCAACCCTCGCCCTTAGTTGCCACCTCGCCGCAAGGCGGGAGCACTCTAAGGGGACTGCCCTCGACAAGGGGGAGGAAGGTGGGGATGACGTCAAGTCAGTATGTCCCTTATGCCCAGGGCTACACACGTGTTACAATGGCCGGTACAACGGGTTGCGAAACCGCGAGGTGGAGCCAATCCCTCAAAGCCGGCCCCAGTTCGGATTGGAGTCTGCAACTCGACTCCATGAAGGCGGAATCGCTAGTAATCGCGGATCAGCATGCCGCGGTGAATACGTTCCCGGGCCTTGTACACACCGCCCGTCACGCCATGGGAGTCGGCAGCACCCGAAGTCGCTATCCCAACCCACTTCGGTGGGAGGGAGGCGCCGAAGGTGAGGCCGATGACTGGGGCGAAGTCGTAACAAGGTAGTCGTACCGGAAGGTGCGGCTGGATCACCTCCTTTCTAAGGAGTAAGTCCTGCAGTACTTGCGGGATAGGTCGGTATACTCGTCTTTCTGATTTGCACCTCTCACTTTGTCAATTTTTTGGTGGGCTTATAGCTCAGGTGGTTAGAGCGCACGCCTGATAAGCGTGAGGTCGGTAGTTCGAGTCTACCTAAGCCCACGGTTATTTGGAGTGAAGACTTGTGGGGCTATAGCTCAACCTGGGAGAGCGCTGCCCTTGCACGGCAGAGGTTACCGGTTCGAACCCGGTTAGCTCCACTTGAGAGTGGGTAGTACTGTTATTTTTGGTGCGATTCTAGGAAATAAAGTGTCGGCTTCTCGTGAAGAGAGGCGGCACATTAGATAAAGCTTTTTGACATTGGGAAAAGGGAGCCGCAAAAACAATTCGTCTTATAAAAAGACTTTGGTCAAGATACTAAGGGCAGACGGTGGATGCCTAGGCACACGGAGGCGATGAAGGACGTGGCAAGCTGCGATAAGCCCCGGGGAGGCGCAAGCAGCCGTTGATCCGGGGATCTCCGAATGGGGTAACCCATCCCGCTTAATAGTGGGATATTCTGCCTCTGGCAGAAGGCTAACGGGGGGAATTGAAACATCTCAGTACCCCCAGGAAAAGAAAACAATAGTGATTCCCTGAGTAGCGGCGAGCGAAAGGGGAGGAGCCTAAACCCGATTTGTGTTAAAGCCTGCCGGCGTTGCAAATCGGGGGTAGTGGGGCGCTTTCGGAGAGGGCGGCAGACCTCTCGGCGAGTTACAAATCTGCAAGTTACTCGAAATGTCCTGGAAAGGCATGCCGTAGAGGGTGATAGCCCCGTAGAGGAAAACTTGCAGACTCGCTGGAAAGCGTTCCCGAGTACCACGGGACACGTGGAATCCTGTGGGAATCTGCCAGGACCACCTGGTAAGGCTAAATACTCCCGTGTGACCGATAGTGAACTAGTACCGTGAGGGAAAGGTGAAAAGTACCCCGGGAGGGGAGTGAAATAGAGCCTGAAACCGTCTGCCTACAAGCGGTCGGAGCCCCATTAAGGGGTGACGGCGTGCCTTTTGCTTAATGAGCCAGTGAGTTGTCGTGGGTTGCGAGGTTAATCCGCTTAGAGCGGAGGAGCCGTAGCGAAAGCGAGTCCGAAATGGGCGCTTAGTAACCCGCGGCAGACCCGAAGCCGGGTGATCTATCCATGGCCAGGGTGAAGCCTCGGTAACACGGGGTGGAGGCCCGAACCCACCAGAGTTGAAAATCTGGGGGATGAGCTGTGGATAGGGGTGAAAGGCCAATCAAACCCGGTGATAGCTGGTTCTCCCCGAAATAGCTTTAGGGCTAGCCTCACAGATAGTGTGGCGGAGGTAGAGCACTGAATGGGCTAGGGGCCCTACAAGGCTACCAAACCCAACCAAACTCCGAATGCCGTCACATGTTCTGTGGGAGTCAGGCTATGGGGGATAAGCTCCATAGCCGAGAGGGGAACAACCCAGACCGATAGCTAAGGTCCCAAAATGCAGGGTAAGTGACAAAGGATGTGGGATCGCTAAGACAGCTAGGAGGTTGGCTTAGAAGCAGCCATCCTTTAAAGAGTGCGTAATAGCTCACTAGTCGAGCGATCCTGCGCCGAAAATTCTCGGGACTCAACCCTGCTACCGAAGCTTCGGTTCTCCGACGTAAGTCGGGGGAGGTAGGGGAGCGTTCCACTAACCTGTGAAGCTCGGTCGTGAGGCCGGGTGGAGGAAGTGGAAGTGAGTATGCTGGCATGAGTAGCGATAATTCCGGTGAGATTCCGGAACGCCGTAAGCCCAAGGGTTCCTGAGTAAAGTTCGTCTGCTCAGGGTTAGTCGGCCCCTAAGGCGAGGCCGAGAGGCGTAGCCGATGGGAAACGGGTCAACATTCCCGTACCACCCATTCACCGTTATTACCTATGGGGTGACGCAGGAGTGAAAGGTCAGCCGGGTGGTGATAGTTCCCGGTTTAAGCGTGTAGGGGGGCTGGATAGGCAAATCCGTCCAGCCGTTAACCCCGAGGCGCGAATAGGAGGCCTTTGGCCACAAACTGACCCTAATCACACTGCCGAGAAAAACCTCTGTGGGAGGTGGATGGGTGACCGTACCCTAAACCGACACAGGTGGGCGAGGAGAGTATCCTAAGGCGCGCGAGGTAACCCTGGTTAAGGAACTCGGCAAATTGGCCCCGTAACTTCGGGAGAAGGGGTGCCCCAAGTAGGTGAAGCCATCCTGGCATATTTTGTGTCAGGGCTGGTGGAGCTGAAAGGGGTCGCAGTGACCAGGCCCAGGCGACTGTTTACCAAAAACACAGGTCTCTGCAAAGCCGTAAGGCGACGTATAGGGACTGACACCTGCCCGGTGCCGGAAGGTTAAGGGGAAGCGTTATCTACCTTCGGGTAGAGAAGCGCTGAACCGAAGCCCCGGTAAACGGCGGCCGTAACTATAACGGTCCTAAGGTAGCGAAATTCCTTGTCGGGTAAGTTCCGACCCGCACGAATGGTGTAACGACTTGGGCACTGTCTCGACCAGGGCCTCGGCGAAATTGTAGTGTCGGTGAAGATGCCGGCTACCCGCAGCGGGACAGAAAGACCCCGGAACCTTCACTACAGCCTGGCATTGGATTTTGGCTTTGTATGTGTAGGATAGGTGGGAGGCTGTGAAGCCCGGACGCCAGTTCGGGTGGAGCCATCCTTGAAATACCACCCTTACAAAGCTGAAATTCTAATCCCGACCTGTGAATCCAGGTGGGAGACAGTGTCAGGTGGGTAGTTTGACTGGGGCGGTCGCCTCCTAAAAGGTAACGGAGGCTCCCAAAGGTCCCCTCAGCACGGTCGGTAATCGTGCGTAGAGTGCAAAGGCATAAGGGGGCTTGACTGCGACTCCGACGGGAGGAGCAGGTGCGAAAGCAGGGCTTAGTGATCCGGCGGTACCGTGTGGAAGGGCCGTCGCTCAAAGGCTAAAAGGTACTCCGGGGATAACAGGCTGATCTCCCCCAAGAGTTCACATCGACGGGGAGGTTTGGCACCTCGATGTCGGCTCGTCACATCCTGGGGCTGGAGAAGGTCCCAAGGGTTGGGCTGTTCGCCCATTAAAGTGGCACGTGAGCTGGGTTCAGAACGTCGCAAGACAGTTCGGTCCTTATCCGCTGTGGGCGCAGGAGATTTGAGGGGGGCTGCTCTTAGTACGAGAGGACCAGAGCGGACGAACCTCTGGTGTACCAGTTGTGCCGTCAGGCGCACCGCTGGGTAGCCATGTTCGGAAGGGATAAGCGCTGAAAGCATATAAGCGCGAAGCCCGCCCCAAGATAAGATCTCCCTTCCCGTCGTAAGACGGGACTGAAGGCTCCTCGTAGACTACGAGGTTGATAGGCCACAGGTGTAAGCTCAGTAATGGGTTTAGCCGAGTGGTACTAATCAGCCGTGAGTCTTGACCAAATCTTTTTATAAGGCGAATCGAAAGCGGTTCTCTTTTCCCAAGACTTTTCCCGGTGACCATAGCGGAGGGGAAACACCCGATCCCATCTCGAACTCGGAAGTTAAGCCCTCCAGCGCCGATGGTACTACCCTGGAGACGGGGTGGGAGAGTAGGTCGTCACCGGGAAATTTTTAAGTTTTAAAAAAGTCCCTTTTAAAGGGACTTTTTTATTTGTATGTGATTTAGGTCTTATTTATATTTACAATTGGTTATGTTATGTCCTGCCTCACAGAAAGTTAACGGAAAAATAAATAGAATTTATTAGTAGATTTATGGAGGGTTTAAAAATGAAAAGAATTTTAATACCTATTTTAGTTTTTATTGTGGTAGCTGGATTGTATTCTCAGGATACCGGCAACCTGATTTTAGGAAGAAATTATTTTTATAACTATGAAGTGTTTTATGTCTCGGATTTTGATTTTGAAAACGGGCAGAATAATCCAGATATTTTTTCCTATACCCTTGCCAATAATGGGAGCTTTCCGGTTAGGATCAAAATTGAATTTGAGATGATAGCAAGTGTTCCGGGGTTGGGACTCGACAATGAAAGAATATTTTACGTATTGACCACGCCCTTTACATTTAAAGCCAACTCTTCGATCACGATAAGTACGAAAGATATTGATGTGAATATGGATAGGATCTACTACGATGATGGAACCCCTCTAACAGGATTAGGGGTAGAAGAGTCAGATTATATTTCCGAAGAGAAGTTTACTTCTATACAACAGGTAATTCTGTCCTCTGGAAGACTGCCTGCCGGAACATACTCTTTTTACTTTAGCATTCTTAACGAAGAAGGGACATTGCTGTTATCTGATAACGAAATAATTGGAATAACCAATCCTACAACCCTTGAGCTTATTGCTCCTGGCGGTATGCCTGAGGATAATCTAGAAATAGAAACAATAAATCCAATATTTCAATGGGAATCTCCTGCTTTTATGTGGAATAAAGATTTTCCCGAATGTGGTTATTGGATTCGGGTTGCTGAGTATAATCCCTCGGTGCATTCTTCCCTTGAGGAGGCTTTGAATGATAATGCAAGCCTTCCTTTTCCTGATAATGGAGGTTATTACAGGATACCACCTCAGCTTGTTTCCCGTGTGGGGGCAACCAGTTTGTATACAGCTCCTACTACTTTCCAGTATCCACTTGTGGGTGCCAAGCCCCTTGAGAGAGGAAAATCGTATGTGTGGCAGGTGAAAAAAATTTTTCCCACCACGTCTGGACCTGAAACTGTGAACAGCAATATCTTTGTCTTTAAAATTAAAGCAGCCGAAGCTGAAAGCAGTCAAAACAGGCTATACCTGCAGTTGATAGAGCAGTTGATTGGTACGGAGCTCTTTGAGCAGATGTTTTCAGGAGAGTTAAATGGATTTAATCCAACAGGAGTGATAATACTCAATGATACCGAGCAATTGACCCAGGATCAGTTTACTGAGTTAGTGAATCAGTTTTTGCAGGGAGAACTTGAGGTTCAATCTATAAGGGTTGAGTAATAGGGGGAGGCTTGTTATGAGAGGGAAAATATTATGTTTTATTGCGAGTTTTATGTTACTTATAGGTATTTTATATCCAAGTGACAGGTTGGCTTTGACGATAAAGTCCAGGGGGGAGGCAAAACTTAAAAGAGCAGGTGAGGAAGATTTCAAATATGGATTGAAGATAGGAACCACACTGTTTAATCATGATGTGATAAAAACGGGCGATAATGGTTATGCTGTTGTTATTTTTCTCGATGATAAAAGTCAGCTTAAAATAAGAGAAAATACAGAGATGGTCATAACGGGCAAGGTTGAAGGGAATGCCATATCCAAACAGATTAACATGCAGTATGGGACAATGAAAGCTGAGGTGAGTAAACAGAGAAAAGGAGAATTCATTATAGCAACTCCCACTTCTGTAGCTTCTGTGAAAGGTACGGTGTTCTGGGTGATTTCCGATCCCGTCCGGGGGGATATTTTTTACGGTATAGAAGGTACAGTTGAGGTAACAAATAATAATAGTGGTGTTACGGTAGTCGTTGGTGCAAATCAGGCTGGAACGTCTACCCCTGAGGGTGAGGTCAATGTAGAAAATGTTTCTCAGGATGAAGTTCCTACTGAACCAGAGGGAGAGCAGGAGGAACAGATAAACACTTTAAGAATTCAGCTTCAGAATCCGCAGGGTGAGTCAAAGGAGATTATCATAGAGTACAGGTAAAAGAAAAGATTGTATGAAAGGTTGGCATATGCGAGGACTTAAGGTCAAAATATTAGTTGTTTTGTTAGGATCTGTTTTGATGTCCAGTGTTGCATTTTCTCAGTATCGTATACTTCATTCTCCTCCAAAGGAAGTATATGAGAGCGAGCCTATTGTAATCGAGGCTGTGGTTGAACCCGCTGGAGAAGGAGCGGTCAGGGTAACTCTCTACTATCGTGTGGCTGGGACAGATTCATATAATGAGATCGAGATGGCTCTTGCTGATGGGGTTTATAAGGGCACGATTCCTGGAGACTTTGTTACTTCAGCTGGGGTTGAGTATCTAATTGTGGCTGAATTTCAAGATGGGACAATTGTAGCTTTCCCAGAGGTTGATCCGTATAATGTTCCAGTTTACCTATCTGTTCTGAGGAGAGCAGAAGTTCCTGCGGGGAATGTCGCAAGCAAAACAGCAGCTGGAATTGAGTCTAATGCTCTGATTTTAAGTCCTGAGAGAAGGAGTATTGTGGCTCCGGGTGATCTGCTTATTGCAGTTTCACTTTTTAATGTTACAGACCTGGATGTCAGTAGCGTGAAAGTTTTTCTTGATGGAATTGATATTACATCTCAGGCGGAAATTTCTGAAGAAATTCTTCTGTGTCGCCCTAGGAATATCAGACCAGGGCTGCATCATGTGTCAGTAAGAATGAAAAATACCTACGGTGATAGTTTTAAGCCGCTTGAATGGAGTTTTACGCTTGCTGCAAGCGAGATTGCTGCCAAGAAGATTCTTAAATACTCGGGGAAAATTGAAGCAAATGCTGTGTCTGAACAGATCAGAGGAATCAGGCAGGATATACAAACTATAAGAGTAATTTCAAATGTGGAATACGATTGGCTCAGGTTCAGGTCCAAGATATTTGTGACTTCACAGGAATCTCCAGATAGACAGCCTAAAAATAGATTTTTTGCTGGAATTTCTACCCCCTTTGTTGATTTGAATTTTGGAGATGTTACTCCTAGGATGACAGAGTTCGGGCTGTATGGTAAACGGGTGAGGGGTTTTGAAGGTAATCTCAAATTGAAATATTTTAACCTTCATCTTGTTATGGGAGAAACTGAAAGGGCTATAAGAGGAGAAATAGAGGAAAGTATCCAAAGAGATACTCTACTTGTTTATACAAGGAAAGGGTATTCGTATAAAAGAAATCTGTTTGCCATTCGCCCTTATTTTGGTTCTGGGAAGAGATTTCAACTTGGTTTTTCTTTAATTAAAGCACGGGATGACACTCTTTCAGTTGATAAGTTGGTTGGAGGAGTTGTTCCAGCGATGCCGTACAGAGTTGAATTTGCCAGTGGGAAACCCCAGGATAATCTGGTTCTGGGTGGCGATTTGGCGTTGTGTTTTGATGACAGGCGCTTTGTTTTCAAGACAGAGGCGGCTATTTCAATGTGGAATAGCGACATAAGCGAGGGTGCACTAACGAAAGACAAGCTTGATACTTTTGCTGGAGATACTTTAGATGGTTACTTTAGAGTAGGAGATTTTGAAGTTCCATTGTCGCAGATACCTTTTGACCCAAAAGATTTTGATTTCCTTTTTATAGTTAATGAAAACCAGCGCCCTATTTCTCCTATTATTCCTGATTCTACTGGCAAAATAGGGATAAGACAAATATTGGACATGCCTTCTACTGCTTTTAAATCTCGATTAACTTTAAATTATCTTAACAACTATGTGATACTTGAATATAAGCGAGTAGGCCCAAATTTTAAATCTTTAGCGAACCCCTACATGCGCACAAATGTCCAGGGGTTTAGTGTTTCTGATAGAGTAAGGCTGTTTGGAGGTAGGATATTTTTGAATCTTCTGTTTGATCAAAAAAGGGATAACCTTAATAAAGAAAACAGAGCTACTACCACGATAAATCTATTTTCTGCTGGTTTTACAATCTATCCTGGTGAAGGGCTACCGCAGATTAATTTCTATACCCGCCATAATAGCAGATTCAATGATTTAGCCTCACTTGATACGACCTTCACGGATAGCGGCTATATCATTAGTGATTATAGAGAAGATAATGTAACTATTACTCAAAGCTTGAATCTCACTTACAAGATTTCACTGGCAGGAGTTACCAATCAGATAATGGTTACCTATAATAATTCTGACAGAGTTGATAGAATAAAGGATAGGTTACCCGGGTTTAATTTTAATCCGATGAGCTCCAGGATGCTGAGAGTAGGATTTAACACCACTTTTAGGTTTCCTCTAAGGACTAATGTCAGCTTCGCTACCAATACGAACAAGAGCGGTTTCTCGGAGAAAGCGAATGAATTCACCACGGTGGATGCCAGAGCAATGTATGATTTTTATGAAGGGAAGGCAAATGCTTATATCGGTTATAAGATGATGAATGCCGGGGGAGAAGTATCCTTTGTTCAAAATAATTTTTATCTTGGTGGTTATGCTGTAGTTTTCGGAAAACACCGGATAAGGGGACAGTTGAATTATAATATCCTAAATGATAATGTTAAAGTATACAACGACCTCAGCTTTAACCTCAGCTATACTTTTACCTTTTAGTCGGGTTTAGATGAGAAAAGGGATTCTGAAGCAGGCTGTTGTTAGTCTTTTGATAGGGATTGTTATTTCTGGTTTGATGTTTTTTCTGCTTGAGTTCGGTTTTTTCCGGACGTTTGAGCTGAAATTTCTGGATTTGAGGTTCCGTTTTCGTGGTGTAAAAGACGTTTCGCATTCTGATATAATAATTATTGCTATAGATGATCAAACTTTTAAAGCCTGTAAAGATAGGTATCCATTCCCCAGAAGATATTATGCTACTCTGGTAGAAAATTTGAATGAAGTTGGAGTCAGGACGATAGTTTTTGATATTCAGTTTACAGAGCCCGATTACAAGGATCCAGAGGGGGATCAAATTCTTGCTGAAGCTATAAAGAAGGCGGGGAATGTCATTCTGGCTGGTAAGGTGGTTCGGCAGTTTACCAGAGGAGGGGAGTATTCTTTCGCTGATACTCCTATTCCGGTTTTAATGGAAACGGGTGCCGATTGGGGGGTGGTGGGAGAAATCCAGGATCCTGATGGGTTCACGAGGCGGTATTTGATTTTTGAGCCATTGAGCGATTCCTTTATATACTCCATAGGTATGAAACTGATTTTTCGGGAAAAGGGCTTGCTTTCTGATCCTGATTTCCATTTTGAAGATGGATACTTTGTCTTCTTTGATTCAACGGGAAATGAGAGAGCGAGAATTTTAGCTCATCGTGGTACAAGAGGTTATGAGCAGACCGTTTTGATCAATTATTATGGTCCTGCTGGGACGTTTCCAACCTACTCTTTTTCCTCCGTTTTGGATGATGCTGATTTCGATTTGAAGGAGGATGAGGATACCGATTATATGGAGCTTTTTAAGAAGAATTCCATTTATCCTTACGAATTCAGAATCGCGCTGCTGGCGGATTCAGTGCGTCAGGAGAGAGCTTTTACAGCACTCGCTATGGGTGATACTGAGAAAGTTGAATCGATTATTCAGGAAGAAAATCCTTTTCGAGATAAGATTGCTCTGGTTGGAGTTTCGATAGAGGAGTTGCATGATAATAAATATACCCCTTTTTATGAATATGCAGGAGTTCGTAAGTTGATGCCGGGAGTTGAAACTCATGCTCACGCCATTCAGACGATTCTTGATAACAACTACATTAAAACTTTGCCTCTCCAGACTGATTTTCTTTTGATTCTTCTTTTCTGTCTTGTGACAGTTATCTCTGTAGTTTTGATTAGGCCAATTGCCGGTGGAGTCGTGACTATTCTTGTGATGGGGGTTGTAACGTTTGTTTCTTTTTATGTTTTTAAGAACAATAATATCTGGATATATACAACGCCGATACTGACCGGTGTGTTTATCAGTTATGTTAGTGATGTTGTTTACCAGTTTCTTGCTGAACAGAAGGAGAAGAAAAAGATAAGGAGCATGTTTCAGACATATATGAGTCCAAAGGTGCTCAAATATCTTGAAGAGCATCCGGATGCTTTTAGCCTCAAGGGAGAGAAAAGGGAAGCTACAATGTTTTTTTCAGATGTTGCGAATTTCACAACTATATCGGAGAGTTTACCGGCAGAAGAGTTAGCCACGGTGCTAAATAAATATCTATCTCCTATGACGGAGATATTGATGTCCTACGACGGATATGTGGATAAGTATGAAGGTGATGCTATAATGTGTGATTTTGGTGTACCTATTGAGGATCCTGATCATGCGTGGAAAGCCTGCTGGGCTGCCCTTGATCAGCAAGAGAAGTTAAAAACTCTGAGGGAAGAAATAAAAAGGGACCACGGAGTTGAGATATATGTAAGAATGGGGATAAACTCCGGTATTGTGAGTGCGGGTAACATGGGTTCAAATCAGCGGTTTCAATATACGGTGATGGGTGATGCGGTTAACCAGGCTTCACGATTTGAGGGTGCAAATAAAGTTTATGGCACGTGGATAATGATTGGTGAGGAGACTTTTGAAAGAGCCAAGGATAAAATAGAAGCAAGAATACTGGATAAACTTGTGGTTAAGGGTAAGACCAAGCCGATTACAGTTTATGAACTGCTTGCGAAGAAAGGTGAGCTGGATGAAACGATGGATAAGGTGAGAACTTACTTTATGAAAGGGTTAGAGTGTTATTGGAACCGGGAATGGGATGAGGCTATTGAGTGGTTTTCAAAAGCTATAGAAGTACGTGGTGATGATCCTCCGTCAAGAGTTTTTATTGAGAGGTGTAAACTTTATAAGCAGAATCCTCCGCCTCCCGATTGGAAAGGCGATTTTGTTATGACCACGAAGTAAACCTATATAGGCCGGGCGGGTTTGTAGTTATTGCTCGATCTAATGGATAGTGCAACGAGATTTTAATTCCCTGCAAATGGCACTTTAGGTAAAAAGTCATAATCCTGTCGATCTTTAAAACTTTAAACTCTTAATCTTTGGGCTGTTTACCCCAAATTACCCTAAGGTGAGTCTTGAACCTGTATGCCGTGTACCTGAGTTAAACGGAGGATTTGGGATTTGTTAAAGGGATGTCTCTTGCTTTGCCGTAATTAATATAGAGGTAGGCTTTAAATTCAATAAATGTGTATATTTATAAGGTTGTTAGGAGTGCTTGAAATATGAAGAAAAGCAGAATCTTGTGGGTCGACGATGAAATAGAGCTTTTAAAGGCTCACATTCTATTCCTTGAGAGCAAAGGATACGAAGTGGTGCCTGTTACCAATGGAGAGGACGCTGTGAGACTGGTAGGGCAGGAGAATTTTGATTTAGTTTTGCTTGATGAGATAATGCCTGGGAAGGATGGTCTGCAAACTCTTGAGGAACTAAAGGAGTTATCTCCAGCCCTTCCCGTGGTTATGATAACCAAGAATGAAGAAGAAAGCCTCATGGAGGAAGCTATCGGCAAGAAGATTGCAGATTATCTTACCAAGCCCATAAATCCTTCTCAGGTTTTGCTTGTGTGTAAAAAATTGCTGGAACATAACAAAATAACCCTGGAACAGATTTCAAAAGCGTATCTTGAAGAGTTTAGGAAAGTGCTGAACCTTAGGTTTCAGGATCTGGGGCCGAGAGATTGGGTCAGGTTCTTCCAAAAGTTGTCAAAATGGGAAGTTGAGTTCGATAGCTACGATGACCCTGGTTTAAAAGAGACCCTAAGTGATCAAAAGAGAACCTTTAATATAGAGTTTGCAAAGTTTGTGGAAAAGAACTATAAGAAATGGATAAATGAACATCCACAGAAGAGACCTACTCTTTCTCCTGACCTTTTGAAAAAATATGTTTTCCCCTTTCTACAGGAGGGAAATAAAGTTCTTTTTATTTTGATAGACTGCATGAGACTTGATCAGTGGCTTACATTGTCGCCGGAGATTTATGAGTTGTACAATATGAAGGTAGAGTACTATTATTCCATAATACCATCGGCAACTCCTTTTGCCCGGAATTCTATTTTTAGTGGTCTTTTCCCTGCAAAATTTAGCGAGAGATATCCTGAAATCTGGTCTAAAGAAGGGGATGAAAGTTCTATGAACAGATATGAGCCGGTAATGCTTGGGGATTATATTCGCAGGGAGGGGATTGAACTGAAAGGCGGCTATAAATATGTGAAAGCTATAAATGCTGAGGAAGGGTGGAGTCTTGTAAAAAAAATAGGTTCTTATCTTGGGTCTTCATTTATAAGTGTTGTGGTGAATTTTGTTGATATTCTGGCTCACAAAAGGTCTGAGATGGAGTTTCTAAAAGAGATTGTACCCGATGAAGCCGGGTATAGGTCTCTAATTCGTTCGTGGTTCAGGAATTCATGGGTTTATTCAATTTTGCAGTTTTTTTCCGAGCAGGATTTTAAAGTTGTTATAACAAGTGACCATGGTAGCATAAGAGTGCAGCATGATGTGGAAGTAGTCGGAGATAGGGAAACTTCGCCTAATATAAGGTTTAAATACGGGAAAAATTTGCGTACACATCCAAAGTATGCTCTTAATATAAAAGATCCCAGCGAGTATTTACTGCCCTCATTCGGAATAAATACGAATTATATTATAGCCAAAGAGGATTATTTCTTTGTGTATCCTACAAATTATCACAAATATCAGGCTTTTTACAGAAATACTTTCCAGCATGGTGGGGTTTCAATGGAGGAAATGATAATGCCTGTAGCGATTCTGGAGCCCAAAGGATAAATGGTTGAGGTTGTTTCAAAAAGTGCTGAAGATACAAAAAAGCTTGGGAAAGCAATCGGTGAGAAACTTCATGGTGGGGAAGTCGTTGTTTTAATTGGGGAGCTTGGGACTGGTAAAACAACGATGATAAAGGGAATTTGTGAGGGATTGGGTGTTTCTGATCCAGTTGAAAGTCCAACGTTTACGCTGATAAATGAGTACAGGGGAAAGGTTCCGGTGTATCATGTGGATTGCTATAGGGAGGAACGACTGGAGGAGTGGATTGAACTCGGGATAGGTGAATATCTATATTCTGGTAGTGTGGTGTTGATCGAATGGGGTGAAAGACTAGAAGAAATTCTCCCTGATGATAAGATAACTATTCATCTGTTTCATGACTTTGATCAGGAAGGAGTGAGATA
>Ga0190359_1001329_pt1 | contig 15649 bp, 13 predicted proteins | sample 48721823_MG_FD_161269 | JGI IMG/M metagenome (GOLD analysis project Ga0190359, IMG submission 161269) | Hydrothermal vent microbial mat bacterial communities from Southern Trench, Guaymas Basin, Mexico - 4872-18-2-3_MG | ecosystem: Environmental > Aquatic > Marine > Hydrothermal vents >... | reverse complement strand
TAGGGCCACCGGACAGTCGCGCGGCCCACGGCTCCAACCCTGGCGTATAGTACGCATCCCCTGCCGCTCGAACCTGAAAGAGGAGAACATTGAATCCTGCGCCGGACGCCTTTGCCACGATCTCATCGAGCGCTTCAGGGCGCGCGGCTGCCTCCAGGCTCGTCCAGTCGTATCGCGTAACCCACAGGGCTCGCAGCTCACGCATAGGGGCACCGGCCTCACGAGCAACGAACGGGAGGTATGTCACAGGTGTGATTTGTTGAGTGTCCTCCACGGATTTGTCCCCCCTGAGCACAGTGAGGGGAACTGAACTCCGGGGCAGGTCAAGCCTCGCGCGTAGGCGCGAGACACGAAACTCGGTCGACGAATGCCCCACCGCCAGTGCCATCTCTCTAAACACATGGTTCGTCCCCTGACTTAGAACGGAACCTCCGTTTAGCTCTGGTTGACAGAAGACTACACACAGCACGAACAGCCATAGACAACGGGCACACTTTCGCACAGAGGCAATTCTGGCCCTCCATCCAATGTTACATCTACCTTTCATGGCTAAATCATTCCTACCCCCACGCACCTCCGACCTCCTTTCGCCCACTTGGCCCACATTATAGTCGTATCAGACCCAGTTCGGGTTGAGAGCTCCTGACAGTGGGGACCCTGATTTCGAAAGACAGGCAGATCAGCATATCAGAATCCCACCCCGTTGACCTTGTAGCCTTACCATGAGCGGTTGACACAGCAGCCCTTTGCTCTACCATTACCGGGTCTCCTGCACGTTGAGTCGCCAAGCGTACAGGTAGGTACGTAGCGAACCGGAAAAAGGTAGGAATCATCCCCATGTGGCTGCGCATTTGGGCAGTTGTGCAGAAGGAGTTCATCCAGACTTTCCGCGATAGGCGGAGCCTGGTAATACAGATCGGGCTGCCGATCTTTCAGTTGATCCTCTTCGCTTACGCGATCAGCATGAATGTAGAGCACATCCCGATGATCGTGGCAGATCAGAGCCTCGACAACGCCAGCCACAGTTTCGTCTCCGCCATGACTGCTTCCGGTTACTTCGATATCGTGGCCTACGCGATGGACACCGACCAGGTGCTTCAGGCAATCGATGGCGGGCAAGCCCAGGCCGGCATTGTGATTCCCCCAGACTTTCAGGCCCTCGTAGACCGAAACGAAGCCCAAGTGCTCCTGCTTGTCGATGGGTCTGACGTCTTCACCTCTCAGGCGGCTTACAATAGCATCACAGCTATCGCTCAGGCCCACGCGGCAGAGATCATGTCGCAGAAACTAGAACGGCGTGGGATGCTCATCGACCCAAGCAAACTCAATCCACTAGACCTGCACGTGCGAGTCCTATTCAACCCAGATTTCGAAGACCTGGTCTTCATCCTCCCAGGGATGATTGCCACAATCTTGCAGACCCAGACGATCATCCTGACGGCCGCGGCGGTCGTCCGGGAACGGGAAGCAGGAACGATCGAGCAGTTGCTCGTCACGCCAATCCGGGCAGGTGAGTTGATGCTGGGGAAGATTGCGCCCAACATCGTGCTTGCCATGGTTAACATGTTCACCATCTTGGGGATTGGGATCCTGTGGTTCGACGTCCCCTTCAGAGGAAACTTCTGGGCTTTCACTTGGCTTTCCTTCATATACTTATTCTCTGGGCTAGGGCTGGGCTTGCTGGTTTCCACCATATCGGAGAACCAGAAACAGTCCCAACAGACTGCCATGCTGATCGTGCTCATAGGACTTGCGCTGGGAGGGTTCATTTTCCCCCGCTACCAGATGCTCCCCGTGATTCGCATGATTGGGAACCTGTTTCCACTGACCTACTTCATCCCCATCGCCCGGGGCCTGATCACTAAAGGGGCCTCCATCCAGGTCATGTGGGAGCACATAGCGGCGCTGATAGGCTATAGCCTTATCATCATGGGCGCCGCCACCCGCGCCTTCAGACGCCAACTAGATTGAATTATGTCACGATCAAACCACTCCAGGAGACGACAACGCAGCCAAGGCTTCCATCGTATCCTGGCAATTATGAAGAAAGAGACCATCCAGCGTCTGCGAGATGTGCGGACCCTGGCCCTCATCTTGAGCATCCCATTGATCGAACTCTTCCTCTTCGCCTATGCCGTCGATCTCACAGCCGACCACCTCCCCACCGCCTTGGCCGATCTGAGCCTTGACAACCAGAGCCTGGCGTTCGTCGATGCGCTGGAGGCCTCAGGGTATTTCGATGTGCAATATCATCTCCCCTCCGAAGCCGCTCTCATCCAGGCCATCGACGAGGGCGAGGTCCGGGCCGGCATCCTGATCCCACCGGATTTTGGCGCACAGGTTGAGGCAGGCACCGCTCAGGCACTGCTGATCCTGGATGGGTCAGATTCTTTCTCGGTCCAGGCCGGCTACAGTGCTGCCACAGCGGTCGCTCAGACATTCTCGCTGAATCTGCTGATCGAAAAGGTCGAACGCATGGGAGCGACACTGGAGACGGTTCCGATACGGACGACCTCACGTGTCCTCTACAACCCGGAACAAGATGACTTGACCTTCGTGATGCCTGCGCTCGTCGCCATGTTGCTCCAACTCCTGGCGGTCAATGCCACAGCCCAAACCATCGTCCGCGAATATGAGCTGGGCACGATGGAGCAAATCCTGGCCACGCCAGTACATCCTCTGGAGTTACTCCTCGGCAAACTCATACCCAATGTAGCCCTCGTGATCCTCGATCAGGTCATCATAACAGCACTTGGGATCCTATGGTTTGGTGTCCCATTTAGAGGAAGTCTATGGCTATTTGCATGGCTCTCTCTGATCTTCATCCTGGCCTGCCTGGCCCTTGGACTTCTCATCTCCTCAGTTGCCAAGACCCAGAAAGAGACGCAGGAACTCACGGCCCTACTCACGATGCTGAGCCTACTCCTGACAGGGTTCATTTATCCGACAGCGCCAATGCCCCCAGTGGTGAGGGCCGTTGGCGAGCTCATTCCCCTGACCTATTTCATCCGCATCGCCCGTGGCATCATCACCAAGGGGATAGGACTCCAGCTCCTCTGGAAGGACGTCACCGCCCTCATCCTCTATGCTACTGCTATGACAGTCCTTGCCGCCGTAACCTTCCGGCGACGCCTCGACTGAATGCCATCATCGTCACTGTCTTCACGGCGACCCATCAAGGATAAATACCACCTTGTAAGCCTGTTTGGGGTGTGAGAGGAGCAACTCATAGGCCTCCTGATAGGCCTCTAGAGGCAGACGGTGCGTGATCATACTGGACATGTCAACGGTTCCGGAGGCAATCAATTCATGTGCCTCCCGCTCATCCCGATATCGGGCATTGGACGATGTCGTCATCGCCCGTTCAGCCCCAAGGATCATAGCGTTGAGCTGCAGGGTGAAATCATGCACCGCCAGATTTACGTAGGTGCCACCCAATGCCAGTAGCTCTAGCCCTTGGGTAGTCGTCTCCTGGGTTCCTACAGTGTCAAAGACCACCTGACAGCTTGCGCGCCCCACCTCCTCGGCCAGGTCCACTTCTGTTGGATCAAGACAGACAATCCCCGGATATTGCTCAATCACTGTACGAGCGACAGGGGCAATCTCCGAGACAAAGACCTGTCGGGCACCGTGGGCACGTGCCACCTGAGCCAGGCTCAAACCGACCGGCCCGCCTCCAATACACAGCACCCGGTCGCCCGGCTGAAATGGAACCCGATGGAATGCATGTACAGCCACACCCAGGAAGTCACGCATGGCCTCTTCCTCAAAGGTGACCTGGGGAGCCATGGGATAGAGAAGATCAGCCCAGGCCAGACAGTAGTCCGCATAGGCCCCGGGATAGAATGCCCTCTGCCCCCAGCCCTGAGCGTGTCCAATATGCACCGTGGATTGACACAAGTTCTCGCGACCAGACTTACACAAAGCGCATCGCCCACACGTGCGGAAGGCCTGCGCACCAACACGCTGTCCCAGCAAATGCTCATATTGCGCACTGTTGACTTTGACAACGACGCCGCTGAACTCATGCCCCAGGATCATGTTGGGCGGATTGTCGACATGCCGCCCCAGAGTATGTTGGGCCCATGGATTTTCGCCCGCCCAGTATCTCAGGTCACTGCCACAGATACCACAGGCCTTGACCTGAATCAACACGTGCTCAGGCTCTGTTAGCACAGGCTCGGGGATCTCTAGCAGCTCCAGCGTATACGGCTTGCGCAACACTACAGCCCGCATATCTACCTCCACCCAGTCAACTCACCAGCCATTACAAGAACAGCCCTCGAGCCAATCCTCTCGAGGGCTGCCGAGTTACCTCTCAGGCACCCGGTGCCATCAGGCACCGCCCCCCAGTGCGTAAGCCATGTCATTCCACCGAAGCTCTCGCTTGAACATGCGGAGGTCGGTGTGAGCGTCGATGACCACACATTCAATGCCCACCATCTCAGCGAAGTCAGTCAGGTGCTCCGTCGTGAGCGCCTGACTGAAGCCCGTATGGTGAGCACCGCCAGCCAAAATCCATGCCGCAGCGGCGATTTTGAGGTCGGGCTTCGGGACCCACACCGCGCGTGCCACGGGGAGCTTGGGGAGTGGAGCATCTGGCGGCACCACCTCTACCTCGTTGACGATCATGCGGAAACGATCCCCCATGTCAATCACCGAAGCATTCACCGCAGGCCCCTCTGCTACATCGAAAACCAAACGCACGGGGTCGGCCTTTCCACCGATCGACAGCGGGTGAATCTCCACAGAGGGTCTACCAGACGCGATTGTCGGACAGACCTCAAGCATATGGGCGCCCAGCACTTTCATGTTTCCTGGCTCCAGATGATACGTATAGTCCTCCATGAAGGACGTCCCACCAGAGAGGCCACTGCCCATTACCTTCATCGCTCGTACCAACGCGGCTGTCTTCCAATCCCCTTCAGCACCGAAGCCGTAACCATCGGCCATCAATCGCTGCACCGCCAGCCCTGGTAGTTGGTTGAGACCCGTCAGGTTCTCAAACGTCGTCGTAAAGCCCTTGAACTCACCATCCTCCAGAAATGCCCGCATCCCCAACTCGATGCGGGCGGCATCCCGCAAGGAGTCATGGCGCGGTCCCCCCCGCCTCAACACCGGATCGACGTCATAACTCACCTGGTACTCCTCTACAAGGGCATCCACATCCGATTCAGTCACCGCATCAATATAGGCCACCAAGTCACCCAATCCATATCCACTGACCGAATAGCCAAACCGAATCTGCGCGGCGACCTTATCGCCCTCCGTGACCGCTACCTCCCGCATGTTGTCCCCAAAGCGCGCGAATCGTGCTCCCTGAAGGTCCTGCCAGGCCGCTGCAGCACGCATCCATACGTCGAGTTCATGCAATGTCTGGGGATCCTGCCAGTGTCCGACAATGACCTTGCGCGGTTTCCGCATCCGGGTCACGATATACCCAAACTCACGTCCGCCGTGGGCCGATTGGTTCAGATTCATAAAATCCATGTCGATGTCGCCCCACGGGATATCCCGGTTGAACTGCGTGTGCAGATGGACAAACGGTTTCCGCAGGGTGCTCAGGCCCGCGATCCACATCTTGGCCGGTGAGAAGGTATGCATCCAGGTGATCAGCCCGATACAGCGATCATCACGATTGGCCTCAGCACAGACACTGGTGATCTGTTCAGGTGTCGTGACGATGGGCTTGAACACCACGTTCGCCGCAAGATTCATGGAAGAAGTCAGAGCCTGGGCGATCTTGGTCGCGTCAGCAGCGACCTGCCGCAGCGCTTCCTCACCGTACAGATGCTGACTCCCAGTCACAAACCACACGTCATATTGCTTGAGATCAATCATCACGTTACCTCCCTCAATCACCTCTTACTCTACTGCAAACACAAAGCGTCTCTATACGCCACCGAGACGCCAATATCTACTCACTGTCCGTCGATCTGGAGGTCAAAGGCCCAAGTGTCCAGGTATACCCATAGCCTAATAACTCCCGCAACAGCCCGATCTGACCCGAATGATAGGTCCAGTGCCACACCAAGTGCATCAAGACACCTCTTGGCGTCACTGGCTGGGATGAGGGACCCGTGACCACATCGATATCATCCAACATGCGTAAGGCCGGCACAGTCACCTCATCACGAACCCGACGGCAGAGGCAGATCAGTGCTTCAGGGGCAAGGTTTACCACCGCCCGATGCCCGTCTCGAACAGCTTGCCCGCTCTCCTCAACAATATCCAAGAGATCCGCGGGAACCTCACATCCAGTGATCCTCTTTATCCAACCCAGCTCCGCCCAGAGGAGATGCTTAACAAGCGCCCCGATGCTGAAATTCACCCCACTTGGGACTTTTCCCAAGTCAGCGGCCGTCAGATCATCAATCTGGTCCTCGACCCGTTCTCTCAACTCATCCAGACAAGCCGCAAACCAGGCCACGGCCTCACTGGCAAACCCCTCAAGCGGCTGGAGGTCATACTGCCGGGGACGTCCCGCCTTCTCCCGTATCCGCGCAGAGGCATTTGCCCGTGACATTGCGTCAGGCCTCCAGATCAGCCAAAGGCAAGGTGAAGTAGAACGTGCAACCCTCTCCGGGTATCGCAGAGCTTTCAACACCAACCTCTCCCCCTAACCGCTCCACGATACGACGGACGATCGAAAGTCCCAGGCCGTGCCCCTGAATCCGAGAGCGTTTTACCCGCTCGAAGGGCACGAACAACCGCGTCTGCTCCTCTAAGGACAAGCCGTCGCCGTTGTCATGAATCCAAAAACCGGCCATAGAGCCGTTCTCACCGTCCACAATTCCTCCTCCGATTTCAATCTTTGGCGGGTTTCCTCCGTATTTGATCGCGTTACTGATATAATTGACCCAGACCTCCTCAACCCACGGTGTGTATCCCCAGGGGACAGGCCAGGAAGACGGCAACACAATCTCAACCCCTCGTTGCTCGGTCACGTCGGAGAGACGCACAAGCGCTGATTGCACGATGGCACCCATGTCTAACGGCTGTAATTCAACTTCCTCAACCCTACGGACACTTGCCAGAAGAAGCAACTCATCGACGATGTTGGCCATCTTCCGCGCACTCTTGCCAATGGCCTGGACACATGTGCGGAGTTGCGCCGCATCCTCTGCTACCTCTCCAGCTTCAATAAAACTAGCGTATCCTAAGAGGAGCGAGAGAGGGGCTTTAAGATCATGAGCCACGGTATGCGCAAACGCATCGAGCTCGGCGTTCCGCACCTCGAGTTCCTCCGCACGTTGACGGGCCGCCAGCTCGCTCTGCCGAAGCGCTTGCTCCAATTGTCTACGCTCCGTCAGCTCCCGCTGGGCAGCTTCATAGAGCCTTGCGTTCTCTAAGGCAACAGCCAAAGAGGTTGCGATCTGGGAGACCGTGTCGATCATCCACGGTGTATACGCTCTGGAAACACCACATTCCAATGTAAGCAACCCGATCAGACGCCTTTGCACTGTAAGCGGAACTAGAAGAAATGAGCAAGTGCGCGCTGTGCAGAAGAGTCGCACGGGTTTCGGGATGGAGGCTTCTCTGTCGGTAAGATCTTCGAAATATTGCAGAGTGCCATCCTTTACCAACCCACCAAGCTGACTCAATATGGCATCATCGGCAACGATAGGCTCAACGTCTGAACCATAACTTGCCAGAACTCGTGAAACGCCAAGCTCTGCCGCACCGAGGAAAAACACCGAGGCGCGATCGAGCGGGAATAGACGCTGACAGCGATCAAGCACGATATGAGCTACTGACTCCACCGACAACGCAGTCTGGATTGCACGATCAATCTCGTGCAAGACTCGAAGGCGTTCTGTTTGGTGGCTTAGGATAAGCTCGGCCGCCTTCCTGCGGGTCACGTCACGGAGAGTGACCAGCCGCCCGACGATCTGTTGACGTCTATCGTGCAATGGAGCAAGCCGAAAAGCGTACACGCGGTTGTCCGCCCCATCATCAATTGTGATCTCCTCCTCTACAGACTCCTTGTCACAACAACGAGACACCAGATATCCGTATTGGGGCATAACTTCGCGTAAGGCCCTGCCGATTACGTTCTCAATATTACCCCCCAAGATCGAGCGGGCAGCCGCGTTCACCTCCACAATACGGTCCTGACGATCGAGGACAATCACCCCTGTCTCCAACTCACGGAAGACCACATCATGTGCAATAGGCACAAGGTCCAGGGACTGCCGATGGAAAAGCCCAAACGTGAAAGCTAGCCCACTCACGACAAACGCCAACGGCGTGATATCCAGGTGCATCAAGAAATCCGCCCCAAGGAGCGTAACCACATTGGCTATCCAGGGTGCCAGTACGGCAATCAACAACGCTGTGGTCTGTCGCCGGTAAGCCCGGAACGCCTGGACATGAGTCGATATCAGCAGGTAAGCAGCGGCTGACAGGAGAAGATAAGAGTAAACCGTATGAGCCCAGAAAGCTGGTCCCATATGAGCGTCCAGCACAAGTATGGGGCCATTATTAACTACGATGAGATGCTGCCGGAACCAGTGGTGCCATGGGTCAGTCCATACCAGGAGCAACGTGGCAACAGGATGAACACACAACAGAAGGAGCAGACGTCGGTTCAACCACGACCCGTGTCCAGTATAGCGAAGCACGAATAGGAACCAACTCAAGGGGACCAGTGTGATTCCGAAATAGCCTACATTCATCCAAAAGAGCTTATGAGCCACATCATGAACCAGGAATGCAAGGAGCGCGGCTGATGACCACAAGATGACAGCACCTAGCGAGACAGCAAACATCTTGGCGCCTGGCACCATCCGTTCCTTCAGACTCCGCCATACAAGCCCAAGCGCAGTCAACATCCCAACAATGAGCAATCCAACATATGTGACCGCAAGCAGTGGCATGTTCTCGCCTTCCCCCGACGACCTTCTATTAAGTCTACGCCACGTGTCATAACATGTCAATCTCTGTCAGATGATCACTCTCCAAGTGGAGCAAGCCGACGGTGTGGCGAACACTGTGGGCCTTCTCATATTGGTCCTGCTTCCCACTGTCGAGAGATGAGATCCTTCCCGAGAGAGGCGCGACGTATCATCACTATCTTTCTATGGTGGAACCACTCTGAGAGAGGTACAAGATGCACCCTGTCATCACGTGAGTTTATCAACCACCCGTTAGCTGACCGGCGGATATCACTCGATCAGTTCAGTGCGGTCGGGACTTGACAGCCATGATATAATAGAGTTGGACGGCACTTTTGGTGGGCGCGCACGCCAAAATGCTGTATCCCCTGCGCAGGAGGTGGCGTATGGACCATTTAGCTTATCGGAGGGCCCGGCATTAGCCGGGTCCTCTCTTTTTTGGTGAATCCATCGCCTTAACCCTTGAAAAGCATGACTGAATGTGATATGATGGCAACAGATTGATAAAACGGCTATAGAAACTGCTCACACACAATTTACACATACCGATTAAGTCTAATGTATCCAGACAGTGAGATTCTCTTTCCGCCCCGGTGTATTGAGCAACTCGGCGATCTACGAGGTCCCAAATGGCAGGCTTTGGTGCAACACATCATCACGCTCCCCCACAGTCATGAGGAAGTCGTGGCTTTCGGCCTCATGATAATCCGTCTGAGCAGTTGCCTGACATGTGATCTCGATAGCTACCGCGCCTCGCTAGGCTGCTGTACCTGTGCCCGCCGATCAGTAAGTGGTTACAAAGACGACGACGAATCGCTCTTGGCACTGTACGCCAAGTCCCTGGAGGACGTCAGAGCCTACCTGAGCAAACCGCTCCCACCCGAGGTGTCTCTCTTATTGGAGGAAAAGGTCTCGGCTGCACCCGGTGGAGGTCACTAGTTGGGTGAATATACCCGGGAGCTCCGACATCTCATGAAACCCTTCTTGCTTACCGCGCTCCTGGGCGCGGTCTTTTTGTCGCTTTGTCTTGACAATCCAGGAAACTGGCTATTCAACCTGACTGGTGAGGAGACTCCTGGTGCTCAGATACGAGGCTTAGTCCAATGGGCTATGGGATGGACCCATCCTCAACCAAAGACTATCCCCAATGAACCCGTCGCCTATACCGACTTGATCCCCTTCGGGGTGAACACCTTTCTGGAACAGGAAGTGGAACCAGAGAAACGCGAACGGTCATTGCAGATGATCCAGTCCGCCGGCTTTCACTGGATCCGGCAATCCTTCCCCTGGTATGACATCGAAATCCACCGCAAAGGCGACTTCGAAGACCGACGACACGAACCCTATCGTTCAGCCTGGGAGAAATACGATCATATCGTCTCGCTAACCGAACAGTACGGGCTGGAGATTATTGCGCGACTGGAAGCGCCGCCAGCGTGGAGCAGGCACGACGGAACGGCGCGAGGCGCTTTTGGTCCTCCAGACGACTATCGAGACTTCGCCGACTACGCTGCCGCTGTTGTAGACCGATACCGCGGTCGGATCCGTTTCTATCAGGTCTGGAATGAACCCAATATCTATCCTGAATGGGGCAACCAACCCGTGGACCCCGAAGCGTACGCTGAGCTGCTCTGTTTGACCTACAAGCGGATCAAACAAGTGGACCCAGATGCCGTTGTGATCAGTGGGGCCATGGCACAGACTATCGAGTTGGGCACGTGGAACAACGACTACCAGGGCAACAACCTCATGGACACCGTCTTCCTCCAGCGCATGTATGCCGCCGGTGCGGCCCACTGCTTTGACATTATGGCTGTGAACGACTACATGCTGTGGTCTGGCCCTACCGATCACCGATCCACGTTACGGGACATCAACTTCTCGCGCCCTATGTGGATACGAGACGTGATGGTGGCCAACGGGGATGCCCAAAAGCCTATCTGGATCACCGAAATGAACAGCAATGCCGCCCCCGAGCATATTCCCCCGCGTTTCGGGCGAGTCACCCTTGAGCAACAGGCTCGGTGGGCACCGCTCGCTTTCGAGCGCATCCAACGGGAATGGCCCTGGGTTGGCGTGACAACTGTATGGTTTTTCAAGCGCGCGTCCGATGCGGAGGTGAACCAGCCGTTCTACTACTTCCGCCTCGTAGAGCCTGACTTTACCCCCATGCCAGTGTACACAGCTTTGACAGACTATCTCCACGCCCTCACACCTACACTGTACCCGGGGTACCATCAGGAGACGTCCTGGCAGCTTTCGTACCGGGGCCCCTGGGAGGATATACCCGACCCCGACACCCCCCTACGGGGCTACCGCCGCGCTACGTCCATGGACGCCACCCTGGAATTCGACTGGGAGGGTCGTCGCTTGATCCTGATCCCTGGGCCACGCCCAGGGGTGATTCGAGTCACCGATGAGGGAGGACACACTCAAGAGTTTGCCCTGGAAGGAAAACCCGTCTCCCTCCATCACTCTTTGTGGCCTGAGCACCATCGGTTCTCCCTGACGATAGACCAAGGCGAGATCAGTGTCGACGCGCTGGAAATACGTTAAGCTTCGCTGAACCATACTTAGCACACCCGGCCGGCCCACAAAGAAGGCCCGGCGCCCCACCCTGGGCCTACCGGGCCTTAACACAGCAGTTAGCCATGACCTATCATCAGGCTTCAGACTGTATCTCCTCCTCTCCGGCCGTTTCCTCCTCCTGCGCCTGCCCCTCCGCGGCCGCCTCTTCCGTGCTCTCTGTTGCTCCCTGTTTCAGAGCGGCGACCTGCTCCTGCAGCTCCTTAACCCGGGCCTCAAGCTCCTCAGTGGCAGCATCGAGCTTCTCACGCACATCGCTCAAGAGGACCTCTGCTTTGGCACGGGCTTCCTCTGCGGTCTTCGTTGCCTGCTCTGAAAGCTCCTGGGATTTCTGTCGGATCTGTTCCCTTGTTTCATCCCCCGACTGTGGTGCAAAGAGCAATCCAACCGCTGCACCGAACAGCGCACCGACGAAAAAACCCGTTACGAATGTCCCGAAATCGCCACTTTCCTGCTTTGCCATGGGTCACCTCCTCTTGCCTAATTCACTACTCCCGACGATTGCCATGCCCTGAACGAGAGCGCATTGCTCCAGCCACACCCAGAATATCTCTAACCATACGGCGCATGCCAGCAGTAAAGCTGGCAGCCTGGATAACTGGTGTAACCACGTTCTGACTCATGAACTCTGTAGTTCCCCGCACCGTTGAGACCGTGTCGTTAACCGACCTCAGAAGTGGCTGAATCTCCTCACGCAGCACCTGGATCAGCACTTGAATCTGGAAGATCAACAGCAACATGGCCAACCCGATCAGCAACGTGGTCACAGCCACAAAGACAATGGCGATGTCTCGTACAACCTGAGTGGCGGCTGGGAAACGAGCCATCAAAACCACAGCCCCCACAACAAGAACCAGAAGGGCAACCGCGCCGACGATGAGCCATACCTGCGCGCGCCGCGACGCCAACGAGTCCGCCATCGGCGACGTATCACCTACTGCGGACGCCTCTGAGACCTCCACTTCGTTGTGGCCAACTGAGGCTGGATCTGAAGCCATGCGTCCTCCTTATCAATTGAATACATAGGTATTCTATCACGCAGTATCAGTTATGACAAGAAGACAGGAAACAAAATAAAGTTAGGCAATCTGTCGATTTCACATCCCCTCCATCACGCGCCACGTCTTCACCAAAATCGGGACTCCGCCAAGCTTTGCAAGGCGATTGTTTTGTTTTTCCTTCTGTGTTATACTTAACCTGCTCAACTAAGCGTTGAGCCGCCATAATGATTAGAAGGAAAGCGAAAACGTGAGCTTTGAACATAGACCTTCGAGCCGGGAAAGGGAAATCGCCGAGTGTGTTCAGAATCTCAAGAACCCTAATCCCCGCCTGCGGTCGCAGGCAGCTGAGGATCTGGGTAAGCTAGGCGCCTTCGAAGCCGTTCCAGAGTTGGTTGAGCAGCTACAGACGGATGTGAACACTTACGTGCGCAGCGCCAGTGCAGAGGCCCTAGGGCGTATTGGCGATAGTCAAGCCATCTTTCCACTGATGGATGCGCTGCGGGATCCATGTTCGTTTGTGCGTCGCGCGGCTGCAATTGCACTGGGCCAAATGCAGGCCAAGGAAGCACAAGGGGCACTCCTCCGTGCGTTGGAAGATCCCAACTTCTATGTCCGGCGAGCCGCAATCAACGCTATCGGGAAACTTGAAATCCCCGACCTCGCGCCCCGCCTGTCGCCGTTCCTGGAGACACCTGACCCTCGTATCCGACGGACGGCCATTATCGCCCTGAGCCGGCTTGGTAGCCGGGAGGCAGTGCCGGCTATGGCCGCATTGCTGGAGACTTATCTCGTATCCCCCAATCAACGTGACCTGCCGGTGGTCAAGACCCTGGTCACAGCGCTGGGTGACCTCAGGGCACGTGAAGCTGTCCCGGTACTGACCGAGGTCTTGCGAGGTTATGTAGGCGCGCGATCGTTGACAGCAGCAGCGCTTGGCGCCATAGGCGACGATTCAGCAGGGCCAGCTTTGGTAGAGGCGTTGCACGACGACGGGAGCCGCAACCTCCAGTTGGCCGCTTTGAAAAGCCTGAGCAGGCTCAACTATCGACCTGCAATACCTGAAGTGCGCCGGTTCCTGGACGCGCCTGATCCGCGATTGCGCCGTACTGCGGCACTTACATTGGGCGCCCTGGGAGATGTCGATGCAACCCCCCGTCTATTGAAGATGGCGCAGCAGGATGAAAGTCCGTTGGTTCGCCCCGCAGCAGTCGAGGCTTTAGGACAGTTGGGGGATCGACGCGTCCTCGGGGCGTTGCTGCCGCTGATCGACGACGGGAACGCCTACCTGCGAGCAGCCCTGGCCCACGCTCTCAGTACTCTGGATGGTGACACCCCTGAGGTCCGACAGGCATTGCTCCAACTGCGCAACGACAAGGTGCGGCACGTAGCTCTTGCGGCCGAGCGAGCTTTGGCTCGTTGCCCGTCAGCATTGGAGACTGAGAGCACCAAGGTACAGGGGCACTCTAAACGGGAGCATAGGCATCGGTCTTGGCTCAGGCGTTTCCTCGGACGGTGAGTTACTAGCAGGGAGAGGCCCGCGTGACACAGCTTTGAAGCGCGGCCGATCAATGAAGCAGGACACTGGGATTCTCATTGAACTAAGGGCGTTTTGCACTCCTTTTGCCGCGAAACGCCTGGGAAAGTGAGGAAGTTGATGTCAGTTACAGCCGTTGTCGGTGCTCAGTGGGGGGATGAGGGCAAGGGCCGGATTGTGGACTACCTGGCCCAAACTGCCGATCTGGTGATCCGCTTCCAGGGTGGAGACAACGCGGGTCACACTGTTGTAAACGAACTCGGTAAGTTTGCACTGCATCTGGTTCCCTCGGGGATTTTCAATCCGAGCACTATCTGTCTGATTGGTGCAGGCACTGTAGTCAATTTCGAGACGCTAGGGGATGAGCTCAGACATCTGGAGGTTGCTGGGGTGGAGACGAGTAACCTCTTTGTAGATCGCCGGGCCCATGTAATCCTGCCTTTCCACCGTTTGCTGGATGGCGCAGAAGAGGCGCGCCGCCACAAAAGCGGCTGGCAGGTCGGCACAACGAAGCGAGGCATTGGTCCCACTTACGCCGATAAGGCAGCTCGTTATGGGATTCGTGCGGGGGAGTTGCTCGACCTAAGCCGGGTGCGTGCCCGGCTGGAGTTGTTGGTAGCCCGCAAGAACCGCGAGTTGGCTTTCTATGGCTTGCCTGAGGTCACTGTCGATGACCTGCTGACCCTCTGTGCCCGTTGGCATGAGGAGTTCGAAGGACGAATCATTGATAGTGTACCCCTGGTGCGCGACGCAGTCCGTGGCAAGAAAGAGATCCTGTTGGAGGGCCAATTGGGGGTGATGCGGGATCTGGACTGGGGGATCTATCCTTACACGACCTCATCGTCTCCCACTGCCGGTGGGGCATGTGTAGGTGCCGGAATCCCTCCACGCGCCATTGACCACGTGTTAGGCGTCGTGAAGGTTTACTCGACCTCGGTAGGGGGTGGGCCATTCCCCACCGAACTACACGACACCACCGGGGAGCGGCTGCGAGAGCTGGGCGGCGAGTATGGGGCCACAACAGGTAGACCCCGGCGCTGTGGTTGGTTCGATGGCGTTGCGATTGGCTATGCCAGTTGGCTCAATGGATTCACCGGCATCGCCGTGACAAAGCTGGACGTCCTCGATAGTTTCAAGACACTGAAGATCTGTGTGGGTTACCGGCTGGGAGATACAGAGCTGGATCACGTTCCCGATACGCCGCTCCAGGAAAAGGTAGAGCCGATCTACGAGGTCTGGCCTGGATGGGAGACTGATACAAGTCGAGCGCGTTGTTGGGACGATCTACCCGAGCGAGCACAAGCTTATGTCAAGCGGATCGAGAGCCTGGCAGGGGCTCCTGTGCGCTTCATCTCGGTGGGACCGCAGCGAGATCAGATTATCGTCATCTAGTCCAACCGAAGGAAGATCTGATGGAAGCGTCCGGTTACGCGCATGACACTTTTCTCTCACCTTTCACCTGGCGCTATGGGAGCCAGCCCATGCGCAAGATATGGTCCGAGGTCCACAAACGTCGATTACTGCGCCGTGTCTGGGTGGCACTGGCGACCGCTCAACATGAGGCAGGGTTGGTCACAGCAGAGCAACTTGCAGACCTCAAGGCGCACCAAGAGGATATCGACATCACCCGG